>Ga0187810_10000115_pt1 | contig 37080 bp, 34 predicted proteins | sample NC_wetland_sal_i_9_FD_132963 | JGI IMG/M metagenome (GOLD analysis project Ga0187810, IMG submission 132963) | Wetland sediment microbial communities from Neuse River Estuary, North Carolina, USA - ASW_5 | ecosystem: Environmental > Aquatic > Freshwater > Wetlands > Sediment | place: USA: North...
CACGGGTCGATGATGAGCGGGTATGAAGGATCATACTGCCCGGTTCCGAATCCGACCATATTGTCGCCTACGAGTCGGTAATGTGCCGTAACCGGCACTCTTACCCCGTCGATTTGCTGGTATGCGACTGGTGCTTCATCCGTGAGAACTCCAAGGGGAGTTGCCAGTTTCAGTGAACCGTCATTGGCGATTTTCAGAGAATCGATCCCGGTATACGCCATGGTTATCCAGGATGGATCCGCCCCCGGCGCAACAATGAACTCACGTTTCAGGTTGCCTTCCGTTCCCTTATATTTCAGGTCAATACCCGGGTAAAGATCCTTGTACTGGATGCCGGCATATGTCGGGACGTCTGTGTGCCACGCGGATGAGTCGTTGCCAGTAAAAAAATTCGCGGTACCGGGGAGAGGGTTGATGCCGGTGACAGTCAGGTTAGTACTGGCGCCGGCAAAACTCATTTCTACCTGCGATGTTACAGTGGCGTTGTCCTTTTCCTCCAATGCTATGAGAACAATGTTTTCTGACGTGAAAGAGATCGTGTGGCCCTCGGCCTGCACAGTGTACTTCACGTTATCCGGTGCCTGCCCCTCGTTTTTGACAAACGAGAGCGGCAGCTGGAGCATCTTTTCGTGGACAGCCGACGGATCTACTGTTGTATTGGGTGCGGGTGCAGCACTCGCAAAATCATTGGCTGGGAGTACGAGTCCTGCTGTGACCGGGGATACCTGGAGGATAATAATACCCAGGACGAGCAGGAGGAGGAACTGGGCGGGGGAACGGCGGATGACCTGCATAGATTCTGTACTTTTGACACCAGCTCCGTAAAAGTATTTCTATTTACATTTTTACAATGGTAATAATTTTTAGTTACCAATCAAACCAGCCATTGATTATAAGAGGTAAAAGCGATAGTGGATCGTTATCACGTGTGGAAGATCTTTCGATCTGCTTTCCTGCTCTTAAGCGAAGAAAACTATAGTTTACGTCATTGTCCTTAAAATTAAAAAAAAAAAATTTCCGGAAGTCCCGGATAATGCATGAGTCCGGATAACCGGGCACAGTTATGACAACGGTGTCGCGTTCACGATCCAGCTACCACCATCTGATACCCTGTTTGTCCATCCGATGGTCCTGTCAAAGTAGCTTCCCCCCCCCGTTGTGTAGTTGACCCAGGTGTACGGTGCGAAGGCAACCCTGCCGGTGTCACCAAGCCCGGTGATGCTGTAGGAAATTTTCGGGTTACCGTTATAGATCAGGCTGTCCCGGTATGTAGCATTGTAAACGTTGTTTCCTACTACACTGGTGTTGAGATCGACAAGTATGATATTATACGGGCCCTCGGTTCCCAAATTCTCGCCATTGAATAATAAATGGTTGACGTCTCCGGGTGAACCGTCCGTTCCCATCTTAAAGTTCTGAGATACGAGTTCGCTATATTGACCAAATGTCAGGAAATTAGTGGAATCCAACGTGCCTTCATACGCGTTGCTGTTGAATGTTCCGACCTGATCTACGGTAGGTGGCGAAGTCGGTGCGTGATCTGCGAATTTGTATCCCTCAGACTTGATATGAATGGAGAAATCGGGATCGACATCACTGCTCACTGCGATAAGGAGAATCGCTTCATCTTCATACCCCTTACCTCCGGTATCGGATATGTAGAAGTATCCGTCAGGTGATGCACCGGTGTTTACCTGTCCGCTGGGACTGCTGTTGCTGTTGGTGATGTGTACGGCATTCTGCCCACCGTTGGGTAATCCATTCCCGATGTTGAAGAAGTAGGTACCCGGATTCTGACTGTCATATAAACTTGGACGTTGTTTATTGATGACAGTAAGATTTACACCATTTTTGGGTGATATTTCAATCGCCATTACCGGTATTACTGCGATAGCGACTAAGAGGATGATGGCCACAAGAGCCATCCCCAACCGTTTGTTCGTTGTTTCTTTTGTTCTCATAACATGTACCTCTATCCAGGGATTTTGCATGTTAATAATTTACAGTTAATTTTAGTAAATTGTTAACAATTTTGATCTTACTCATTGAACTTTATATATTTTTTGTTTACAAATTTACGATATGATTAAAATTTTTTACCAGCTTAGAATTGCGTACTTTCACATTCAGAAAATATTTTATTAATAGATACAACAAAAAAATTTTAATTTAGCTGTTGGCAATGTTCGGAGTTCCAAAAACTTCTATAAATATTTTCTATTAAATGCAGAGAGTCCATCAGTTTTTCCCGGCCGATCGATCCTATTTTAAAAAAAAAAATCTTTCGCGAGTTTCGATGAAATTCCGGAAAAGATTTTTTTCAGAAAAAAATTTTGATCGAACGTAATTTTTTTGCCGGGAAAAATTTTAGCCCACTGTAGGCGAAAAATTTGCAACACGAACCGGATCAAAAAAAAATTTCCGACAGATCGATCGCAATTATTTTCTCCCACGAACTCTTCGCGATTTTTTTCACGCGAGCCGTACTCATCTGCGGGCAATTGCGAACCTGCATGATCGAACCATCACCAGATCTCAATCGCGGAACCGAATCACCGCAACAAAAAAATCCGTATCGATCGCGTTCAGAAATATTCTTACCCGGGTTCACGATTTCGTGCTCTCATCACGAACCAGAGAAATCCCCACGTTACCGGGAAACTGGCAAAGAGAAGAATTCATCCATCGCCCGAGCCGGTCCAGACTGCTGGTGAATCATTGAGCTGCTCCGTTCCTCTCTTCCGGCAGACCGACATCCCGATCTTCGCACTCTCGGAATTTTCCTGCACTACGATTGAACCCGGCCTTCTTACATTTCGGGAAAATATTTTGGACATGACCCGATACCATATCAGATTCGGAACAGACAAGGCGAACGACGTACCGGACGTCGCCCGATTACTCCGGATACTGACGAGGTAAATATTCCCGCCGACCACCGTCGGAATGATATTCTCCGTCGGTCATCGTCGAAAAAATCCCGATCCGGCACTCCCAAAACCGGCCTGGAGCCCGAAATAAGATGAGATCTGCCAAATAATTAGGGTCTATTAGCGGCCTTTTCGTGACCGGGGTAAAATCGCAAAACGGACGATTTTACGGACGATCCCGGAGGCTTAATGCACCCTGTTGTACCGATTAAGAGCTTTTTTGGACCGGAGCGTACAGGATGCCAAAATGTAAACCGCCATTAAAACGCTCCTTTTGCCAGTCGGAGCCCAATTTGTAAAAATGAGTTTCCGATTGGGAACACCCCTCCGGGCAAAGCTGTTCTTCGACGGAGGATCTGGATGGGGAAAATTGCCGTTGGTTCACAGCGGGAGAAACACCCGGCGACAGAAATGATCCTGCTCCCGGTATTTCAGATCCTCACGACCAGGATCCGGACCCCGGATCCGGTTGTCCTCCGATGATACTACATTATTCAAAAACTTCCCTGTAGATCTGTACAGATTCGTACTAGCAAAATGCCAGTGTCAGGCCGGTGGATGTATAGGACACGAAATATACGTAGATAAACTAATTATTTAAATAATTTGAATATCTACGTAATACTATGGGCACCATCACACTCACCATCGAAAATTCCACGGAGGAAAAATTCCGGGAGCTCGTCAAAAAGAAACTGGGCGGGAAGAAAGGATCTCTTGGGGAGGCCACCACGCAGGCCCTTGAATTCTGGATGCATCACGAACGGCAGGAAGAGATTGCACAGGATGCCCTTGCCCTCCTGGATACCGGGCACAATTTCGGGAAACGCTGCTATTCAAGCCGAAAGGATCTCTATGACCGGTAACCCCGCACTCGTCGATACGAATATCCTTTGCTATGCGTTCGATACGGGAGTTCCGGTGAAGCGGGAGAAAGCACGGGAACTTATCGCACGGGTTTTCAAAAACGAGGAACCTCTCGCAGTATCGGTACAGAACCTTGCCGAATTCACTGTTGTTACACGGGAGAAGATGGAACACCCGTTGCCAGACTATATCATCACCCGGTTCATAGAAGATATCATCGCATTCGATGGCTGGACAGTTGTCCGTTACGATGCCGGAACAGTTACCCGGGCCATCGGGATTTCCCGGGCGCACGCTCTTCACTTCTGGGATGCACTCCTTGTTGCAACCATGCAGGAGCAGGGGATAGATACGATCTGGTCTGAAGATGTCCATTTCTCAAAAATCCCCGGGCTGGTTGTGAACAACCCGTTTCTTCCGGGATAATGGGATGTCAGTTTTATGATATTGACGCCCGAACAGGAAATAGTCCTGGCACATACCTGCGAGTTAGCCAAAGGAACAGTTACTGTACCGGTTACGATCGGTGCACTACACCACACATTCTCTGATATGGACGTCAGCGATCTGGTGAAGCATCTTGTGGGTCTGCTCGACAAGGGACTCATAAAAAATGTCGGGCAGTCCCGGGAAAAGATTGGCAACACGTACGTCATGACCCCGGAAGGGATCGGTTATCTCGACCGGAATGGGGAGAAATAAAAAAAATTCGCTTTTAAAAAAATCCTTCATCTATGCATGTGGGCAACGATATCTGGAGTGACCCCCACTCTCCCCCGGAGGGAGATGCAACCCAAGGGGAGAATCCCCTCGACCCCCATCTGACATATTTCACATCCTGCCGCACTCCATGCATTTACGGACCGGCTGCCCCTGACATTCATGGCTGAAGTCATTCATCGTCTTCATGCACCCTCCCGCCGTGCCGGTGGTGCCGCCCTTGTCCCTGTCCGTTCCCCTGCCCGCATCCGCTGCGCCTGCCGCCGTTGTCGTCCATCGACCGCTCGATAATCGTACCTTCACTGGTGTGAACCTCAAGACCATCGATGAGTACGGTCTTCCGGGAACCGGATTCGTCACGGATGGAGACCGAATCCCCGGGCCGGATAGTAACATCCTTGAGTTTCTCCCTTTTCCCGTGCATCTGGAGGTCCTCGACCAGCACGTGGATACCAAACGATTTGTTCAGCACCATCTGCACGACACCCGAGTGGACCATCTGGCGCATGCAGTTTGCCGGCAGAAAACGCATCCGGAACCCGACGACCGGCTCGTGCCGGACGATCTCCGCTACGCCTTCAAAGCCAATCTCGTGATAGGCCCGGATATCGTGGACCTTTTCGCTCTTCCGGGCAACGGCCGGCCCGACCGTGTGGCAGGTCAGGATCCCGGTCACCGGATCCGCCGAGATTACCCGGAGCACGTGCTGGATCGGGCAACTGGGTTCGACCGGCCGACCCCTGATAATATCCCCGGGCCCTATCTCCCACAGCCCGGTCAGCTCGGCCCGGAGCGGCTGGATGTACCGGCGGGCCGACGGTTCGTCCGGGAATGGTTTCACGATAAAATCATAGTCGAACCCGGTAATATCCCGGCCGGTATACGATGGCGGAGCAAGTACCTGCCCGGCGCCGGACCGGCGCGGGTAATACGGGCAGTCGGCGAGATCTTTTTTCCCCTGCCGGGCCGCGATCAGGAAATCGCTGCAATTTGCAATCCCGCAGGCCCCGCAGTTCCTTCCGGGCGGTTCCCACACCATGATCTCACTCTCCCCGGTAGAGATCGTCGGCGCTGTCCAGGGTCTTTAAGATCCCAAAATGGTGCTGCCAGCCGATCTCTTTTTTCCCTGCGCAGATAGTGCAGACCGCTAAGGGCGGCATGCCCCGGAGGACAATTTCATCCGGGGCGGTGATATCAGGAGCCGCCCGGATGGCTTTCATCAGGAACCTGAGTCCTGATCCTTGTATCGCGTTGGTCTCGATGATATCGACCGCAGGTGCAACTTCCCGGACCCGTTCCCGGAACACCTCTTTCTCCGCCTGCGAGATAAGGTCGACCTTGGTCACGACAGCGATATCGGCGAGCGCGATCATCGGCGCCATCTTGAGCGGGCTGTTCGTTCCGCCCACCGCCGAGAGGACAACAACGCCAAGGGACTGCGTTGTGTATGGCGTACACCGGAGACAGAGGCCGGCGCTTTCCACGATCAGGATACCGGCTCCGAGATCGTCAGCCCACGAGATTGCGTCCCGTAGGACGAGGATCCCGGTATGGTCCGGACAGACATCCCCGGAGTAGACTTTCCGGGCCGGGATCCCGAACTCTTTCGATAACTCCTCGTCTTCAAACGCCCGGACGACATCGATCTTGAGAAAGGCTATGGGGAACTCGTTTTGGAGCTGCCGGATGATCTGGCGAATGACTGCGGTCTTCCCTGCGCTCGGTGGACCGGCAAAGATCAGAAGTTTCATCGTACTGGCACCTCATCGTCAAGGATCTCTCCCGCCCGGATCTTCTCCCGCATGCGGGAGAGGAAAACGTCCATGTCGGAGATGAGGGACAAGTTTTTCTTCTCACGACCTTCCGGCTGGAGGACCGCCCCTACCGCCCCGTTCCGCATCACGATGCGACGGTCGGAAAGGAGTGCGAGCAGCGGATCGTGGGTCACGAAGAGCACCGCTTTTTTGTGGCTCTTTAATGACGCAATCACATTCTCTTTGAAGATCCCCCCGCTCTCTACTTCGTCAAGAAGGACAATCGGTGCGCTGCTGATCGAGATGGCATCGGCGATCAGGAGCGAACGGGTCTGTCCCCCGGAAAGTGCGGTCATGCGCATTGTCCCGGTGATCTTCTCCCCGGTGAATTCGTTCGCGAGCCTGATGGTGCTCTCTGTTCGTGACTCGTCCGCGATCCTCCGGGCCTTCACATGCATCTCGAGGAATTCCTGGACCGTAAGATCCGCAAGGCACTTGGTATTCTGGGTGATGAGGGCAATCGGTTTTCGTGCCGGGTCCCGCACCATATCGTCAGGAGGCACTTCGCTGTTGACGAGGATCGTCCGCTTCGTTACGGTATCCCCGCAGGCGAAGACTTCGATGTCGTTGATGAACGCGGTCTTCCCGGAACCGGTCGGCCCTACGATCGAGATCATGTCCCCGGGATGGATCGTGATCTCTTCAAACGATTCCCTACTGCCGTCTTTTGCCTTTCCCGGCAGGATGGTAATTGTCGTTACTGCAACTGGTTCCATAATCCTCCCGGATTTTTCAGGATTCCCGTTCCTGTCGCAGACCGAATACACCGTCCTTCTGTCTCCCGGAGGGATGCACGGAATTCCCCAACCGGAATTCCCGTCATAATTTCTTCCACAGGATCACCCCGGCTCCGACAACCCCGACAACAATGACTGCATCGAGCAGCGTCTCGGCAACTTTCTTTCCGAAAGGAGAGTAGCTCCCAGTACTCTGTGTGGGCATAGTGGTGATTGATCGGGCTGGCTGTTGTAGATCGGATACGGCCGGACTTTGCACGGGATCGTACTGGTCCGAAGAGATCCATGTATCTCCGCCGGTGGTTGAGTTCGCCGTCACCCGGATGAAATCCATCTGGGTGAAATTGAATATTTTTCCTTCCGTGGTGTTGATGGTGAGGCTCACCGAATAATTCCCGGTCTTATTGAAAACAAACACCGGGTTCTGGACAAGGCTTTCGGGAATGTTGTCACCGGTAAAGTCCCATACCCACCGGGAGATGTTCCCGACCGAAGATGTCCCGTTGAACTGGACCGCGAGCGGGGGTGACCCTGAAGTTACATTGGCAGTGAAACTGAGAAGGGAGTTACCGGCCCCGTTGCTCTCGCTTCCACCGCCTCCGGCACCGGCTGAACCTCCGGTAGAGCCGGAAGAAGTTACAGTTATCGTCTGGGTTTTCGTTGCGGCTAATCCCTGGTTATTCGTTGCGGTCAGGGAAACGGTATAGGAACCAGCGGTCGCAAACGTATGTACCGGGTTTGTATCTGTTGAGGCACTCCCGTCACCAAAGTCCCATGCCCAGTTTTTTACTGACTGTACAGTGGTGTCGGTGAATTGCACCGGAAGGGGGGCGGAACCCGTAGTCACATTTGCGGTAAAATTTGTCACTGGTGGATGGTATACCGGGGTGCTGTCGGCGGAAGTCGGGAACTCGGATGCCCGATCAAGATAATTTGTCCCTAGAACCGTATAGCCGCTGACTGCAGAGGGTACACTACCTCCGGACGTGAGCCCATTTGACCATGATATACCATGGCCCTGGGTGGTGTTGTCATTATATCCGTAGATATTGAATGTGGCAACCGTATCCAGATTAGTGATTGTATACTCTACTTTTACTGCTCCCTTGTCATTGAGCGTGTTAACGTCAAGAACCCCGTTCGGTCCGAGGGGACCTGCCTTGAGATCCACGAACATAAGCTTGAACGTGTTGGTGGTATCGGTAGTATCCTCGCCGTAATAGAGCGGGTAATCCGAGGGTACGTTGTTCCCGGCAGGTTTCCATGTCTGCGGGCCGTAGACAAACTGGGATTTGGTGTAGGTATCATCCACAGCGCCGGAATGGTACGTTATCTGGGTGAGGTCGGGCTGCTTGTTCATCGTCCCGTCAGGGATCCATGAATATCCGCTGGATTTTATGTGAATAGCAAAATTACTGGAAATGTTTCCTTTCACGGCAACGAGGAGAACAGCCTCATCCTGGTATCCCCGTCCCCCGGTGTCGGTAATATAGAATGTCCCGGTCTGGGACGTTGTTGTGGTGACATCCCCATAGATATGGCCTTGCGTATCGCTGGGAATATCCGTCGATGAGATATGCATTGCATTGATCCCACCGCCGCCAACCTGATCGAACTTGAAATAATAATACCCGGCCGGCTGGTTTACAAACGCAAGATTTGCTATGTCGCTCTTTGCGGGGATCACGCCGAGTAACGTGGTGCTGTCGTCTGCCATTACAGGCAGGATACAATACGCTGCCAGAAAAAAAACAAAAATGATAAGTATCGATGCATTCCTGTAACGAAATCCTGATCTCTGGTTGTCCATGGAATATGCCCCTGTCCGGAACTTCTGGAAGTTGTTAATGAATAATTATTAATTAATTCTATAAGGTAAGTCTTTTTATTTTAAGAGTAAGTAAATATATCCTGTGATACGGTTTTTCTGCTTTCGGAAGATTACCCGGCGGGGAAGACTATCAGGACGTTAAGGTAACCCGTATTGGTAAGATCGGAAAGGAAATCGATAAACAGATCGGGTTTTATGAGGGAGAGCTGGTGCGGTTCTGAATCGGAAGCGTGTTGTTATTGGTCCAGGTCCGGGGAAACACGTTCGATCAGGAAAGGACCGTTCATGAACGATTACAGAAAGATTGTCGCGAATTACACACTGGTATTTTTCCTCATCCTTTTGTTTATCGTATCAACAGCCAGTGCCGCTGAAGTTACGCTCACTACTGCTCACACCGAATATTATTTCCCGGTTGGGGAAGACGGTGTTGTCCCGGTTACCATCGTGAGCACATATGATCATGATGTCACGGGAACCCTGAAGCAGGCAGTTGCTCCGTTATCAAACGGTACAACCAGCCCCGGCTCCGGGATTCTCACGACCCGGGCTCTCTCTGCATTCACCGAAAAGCGAACCATCGGGATCCCGGTCGGGAAATCCAATGACCCGGCAGATTATCTCGTTACCTTTACGTTCGGCTATGAACAATCCGGGGACAGGAATGCAATGCTTGGGGGCATTGTCGTTCACTTTGTTACAAGTACTGAAAATTCTCCGGTGAACCATGAAACCCTGGTCAGCACCGATGCGCAGAACCCCGTTGCGGCAATCTCGTCAGGCAATTCTGTCCCGTCTGCCGGAAATCCCCCGGCAACCGGCCCGGCAGCCGCCCTCCAGAATAACCAGATGCCCCAGGACGCATCCGCACTCCGGCAACAGCTTGTGCAGGAAAGCAACCAGACCGGTACCGATAAGGACGAACTGCTGGGATATCTAGCGACAGATCCTCTCCTTGCATCCATCGGCCGTTCATTGGCCGGCGCCGGGTTCACGCCCGGAAATACCGATGTCATCCCCATCTCGAACCGGTCCGGCAGTTTTACCCGGATCTATTCCTCCGGGACAAAGACCGTCCTTGTCAACGGTGTCCTTCGGGAGACCCGCGTCGCGTTCGCCGAAGAATTGTCCGGTGTCCCCATCCCCCTGCCGGATCCGCTGCGGGAGAATGTGAGCTACCGGGAATACACCGACCGGGTTGCAGGAGCGGGATTCCTCCGTAACCAGACCCGGATCAATGTCACTCCTGACCGTCAAACCGTGGATCTCCAGTACTCGAATTCCCTGAACCGCCTTCTTCATGTAAACGCAGAGATCGCAAACGGTTCTGTCATTTCGATAAGCGGGGACAACCCGGATGATCCGACCGGGTTGCTGGTTCCGTTGGTAGGGCTTGTTGCGGTCGTCGTCCTCTCCGGCGGGATCTGGTATCTTGCCCGGAGACGCCCGGAGGAAATGGTGATCCCCCCGGAAAACATCCCGATGTCGGAGCCCGCCCAGACTTTGCGGGAGATCGCGTCAACCCTCCTTGACGAAGCCGAGCAGGATGCCGCACGGGGATCCTGGCCGGAAGCGTACCGGAAGACCGGCCGGGCCCTCCGGATTTTCCTCTCGCATGAAATGAGCCGGGGGGACGAATTGACCGGCGAAGAAACGGAGCTGCTTCTCGGTACCAGGACAGGAGATGCGGAGAAGATTCGCTTCATCCTTGACCGGTGCAGGACCGGGGGGTTTGCCCGGCGGACACCGGATATGGGTGAACTCCACGAGATGACGGAGTATATCCGGGGGATGCTGGGTATGGACATCAACAGGAAGGACTGTCGGAATGTGACGGGAGAGTCAGGATCGTCTGACACCTGCGTGTCCCGCTTGAAAGAACAGGTATAACCTCGTTGAGCCTCAACTTCTTTGCAAAATTAATTCTTCTGCGATAAACGATGTGTCAGTCAGGGCTCCAACAGTCCGTGAGTATTATTTCTGGGATTGCGATCTGAAAACAGGATTACTTTTTTTAATTAATTAGTCAACGACTGCAAGGGGCCCCTACACTGCAACCGCTGATTTATGGATCACGTGAAATAATTCACCCGAAATACAGTTTCCCGTCATTACGCAGGAACACTTCGATATCTTCCCGGATAAGCCGTCCATGGATTCCGTCCGGGTACTCGGCACGGAGCCGGTTTATCAGATCGATCAGGTCGGTATTCAATGATATGCCGGTTTTTCCGGCTTCCTGGATAATGAGGGGGGCTGAGTCGAAGAGATCGGATCCCCCCTCCAGGGTACAGAGGTGAGACGCATCCAGCGCGTAGAAAAGGCTCATGGTTTCTTTTGCAATTTGTATATTTTCCCTGGCATTTTTTTCTATTGATGATACGTTCGATTTCGAGGTATGGATGATATCGGCTATCTGCTGCTGGGTCAGGCCTTTCTTCCGGTACCGCAGTACCTCGATCTGCCGGTCGGTTAAAAGACCACCCCTCATACTTTTTTCACTCCAAAATTACTCGGTTACGGGAGTACGTTTTCTTTCCCTTCGTTCTTTCCCTTAGCCATCGATTGGGTTCGTAAGAGCGATAAATAGTTTATTTTAACCTTATCATATAGTTAACCAAAAATATTATCATCCATCCCGCGAATCCGGTTATTGTCCCTTTGGCTGAAACGCACCAACCGGACTACACAGACACCAACGTAAAACCTCACATCTGCGGATTGTCCGGGCCTGCTCATGCGCCCGGATTCCTCAATGTACCTCGTTCAGGAGCACCGGTCCATGCACAGTAACTTCCCCGTTATTGTCGTATGACTGCTTCGTCGCATTACCGGTGCTCCTGGCAGGATCATGGCAACGTCGCGCTCACGCATTGCCCTGAAAACCAGTTCAGTTCCCGGCAGGTCCCGCGGTCCTGCCTGAGACCCGCCATCTTATAAAAAAAAGTCAGGGATTGTTTGGCGATCGTTATCCCGGCATTCTCCGGAGAAAACCGTATGCACGTTGATTATTCTGAAGATCGTGAAGTGGCAATCATTCCTACGGGATCCTGACTGTCCCGCCAACCGTTAGTAGTCCGGATCTAAAAAACCTGTTTTCCCGGGATCCGGTGAGTGTTGCGGGAACCGCAGCCTGACGATTAATCTTATTTGGTAAACAATACCTGAAAATAAATCAAAATGTATAACTGGTTCTCCCTCTAAAGTACAATCGGAGCTGAACCAGACGATCTATATCAGTATCGACGACACCGACACCCTCACCGGTCCCCGGGGCACCGGAAAACTGGCACGGATGATCGCGGATACGGTGGCCAAGGATTATCCGGTCTTCGGTGTCACCCGCCACCAGCTGTACGTGCACCCGGATATTCCCTATACCTCGCACAACAGCAATGCCGTCATCCACGTTGAAGCTGACGGGGCCGAAGCGATGGACCATCTCTTTGAGACCGCGGAAGAAGTCATGCTCGGGGATTTCCTTGAAGGCAGCGATCCGGGACTCGCTGTGGCCTCTGATGATCAGGTAACATCCTCGCTCATCGCTTACGGGCAGGATGCAAAATGCACCGTCCTCACCCAGGACCGGGCACGCACGCTTGCAAAAAACCTGGGCATCCGGCTCAAGGGTCTTGGCGGTACGGAAGATGGCGTAATCGGGTCCATGGCCGGCCTCGGGCTGGCCTATGGGAAGAGCGACGGGCGCTTTCTCCAGAAGGGGAACATCCGCGATATCATCAGTTCGTGTCCTGTTGAAAAATTATTCGAATCGGGCATCGACGAAGTCTGTTCGTTCGATGGCAGGCAGTTCTCAACCGGGACCGTGTTCTTCCGGCCCGAAAAACCGCCCCGTCCCTGCCCCGTCTGCGGGAAGACGGTAATCTTCGTCAGGGAAGAGGCCGGCAGGCTCATGGAAGACAAGCGGGATTGACATGGAGTTCCGTACCCGGGTCGGGATTGCATTTGTGCTGATCGGATGCTTCCTTGGGGGGATGGTCGTGCTGGACACATTCGGGGAGACGATCTTTCCCGGAACCGCTGCCGTGATAACGCCGGGAACGCTCATCGACCAGGTCTTTACAAAAGCCGGGTTCCTGTACGGCCCGCAGGCATGGCGCCCGGGGTACAGTCCCCTGGGCATCTACCCGGGCAGGGAAGCTCTTGACAACGAAACGTGGTACCTCATGTTCGTCGACCTGAATGCGACACCCGTAAGCGGCGATCCAAATGTGAAACGGATCGGTTCGGTACGGCTTACGTACAATGTCACGGACCTGGACGGCCGGGCCGTATTCGCTGTATATGGCCTCACAACAGGGACGATCCCGACCCGGACGAACCGGCAGACCGGATATAATAATTGCGGTTATGTTGTCACCGGTAAAGGCACGGCGGGCGGATCGATGCCGGCTGCGACCCCGTTACCCGTTTCCGGCTCGCACCAGTATACTGTCGCGATATCGAACAACCAGCTTGCGGATTCCGATGATATGATGAGTACGAGCCGGCACTTCTTTTTCAACCAGCCCGGAAGCGGCGAGGGGGCGCTCCACATAACCCCGAACCTTGCGAAGCGGATGGGAACGGTCACGGAAACCACAGACCTGAACGGGACGTTTTACGTAACTGCCACCGGCACCGATCCGGGCAACGATCTCCTTCTCATGGTCGCAGTCGACCGCCCGCAGCCGGATGATTTTGCCCTGCGGGTCCGGACAGAATTCGTGAGGGCAGGATAAATGGCCTTCAAAAAACCGTATTTTTCATTGTACGAGATCGCACTCCTTTCGCTCTGTGCCGCTCTCATCGTAGTCCTGAATACCACTTTTACCCTCCCGCTCAATATCCCCGGGCATACCGGCATCTACTGGGTAGTCCCGGTTATCATCGGCGTCGGGATCGTAAAAAAACCCGGGGCCGGGACCTATATCGGGCTTATATCGGGGATCCTCGCATCCCTGTTCGGGCTGAATACCCTTCATATCCTCAACCTTTTCATATACCTGGCCCTCGGGATGACGATCGACCTTTCCGGGCTCTTGTTTTTTTACCGGCTGGACCATCCCGCCGCCGGGTTTATTGCCGGGGCTGCGGGAAACCTTGCGAAGATGGTGGTGAACTATCTTCTCCAGTCCTTCCTCGGGATCCCGGCGGTCTTCATCATTATTGGTATCGGCACCGCGTCCATTACCCATTTCATCTTCGGGGGAATCGGGGGTATCATTGCGGCGCTCGTCCTGAGCCGTCTCCACAAAGCCGGGGTGATAACCCCTGACGAGTCCTGATCCTGCTGTTGTCATACGGGACCTCTCGTTCCGGTACCCGAAGACATTGTCCGGGAGGAGCGTGACCGCTCTTCACCACATCAACCTCTCTATCCGTTCTGGTGAATTCGTCCTGGTCACCGGCCCGAGCGGTTCCGGGAAATCCACCCTTGCCCGGTGCCTGAACGGGCTCATCCCCCATGCGACGAAGGGGACCATGGGAGGAACGGTCATCGTCAACGGTATGGATACCCGGGATCATGATGTCCCTGAGTTTGCTTCGCAGGTGGGGATGGTATTCCAGGACCCCGGCACCCAGCTGGTTACCGGGGATGTCGAATCGGAGATCGCATTCGGGCTCGAGATCCGGAATCTTCCCGGACCGGAGATCCGTACGAGGCTGGATCGGGTTGCCGGGATTCTTCGTATCCGGCACCTGCTGGGCCGGCCCATCCGGGATCTCTCCTGGGGTGAACGGCAGCGCGTGGCGGTAGCCTCTGTCCTCGCGGTACGGCCTTCGCTGCTCGCTATGGACGAACCGTTCTCCGGTCTCGATGCATCGGCCGCACAGAACCTGGCGGAACTTCTTACAGGTCTGAAGGCGGATCTTGGCACGACGGTCATTATTTTTGAGCACCGTACCGGATCCCTGTTCCCGATTGCCGATCGTCTTGTTGTAATGCAGGGCGGGGGGATCGTATACGATGGGAAACCCGGCCCATCGGATCCTGCGCCCATCAGGGAAAATGAAGGGTTCAGGAAAAATCCTGCTGTTACTTCAATTTCTTCAGGGCCGGCAAATCTCCCGGATCCGGGCACCCGCACTCCCGGCAGGCAATCTCCCGTCCCCTCCCTCTCTCTCCGGGATGTACAGTACCGGTATCCCGGGGCACGGGCACCGGCGCTTGAAGGGATAACCGTCGATTTCTATCCCGGTGAAATTACGATTATTTCCGGGGCAAATGGATCGGGAAAGACAACGCTCCTGAAACATTGCAACGGACTCCTTCTCCCGGACCGGGGAAACGTGTATCTCGGGCCCGAACCCGTCCGCGGGAAAACGGTCGCTGCCGCAGCGCATACGGTCGGTCTTCTCAACCAGCATGCCGATTACCAGCTCTTCGGGAGCACTATCGCCGAAGAACTTGCATTCGGTCCCCGCAATCTCGGGATGACGGATAGCGAAACAGATAAAAACCGTGAGAATGTTCGTCGTTCCTGCTTCCTGGATCATATCGATCCCTCGACTCCGCCGCTCAGCCTGTCCGGGGGGGAGAAACAGCGGGTAGCGATCGCGGGGATTCTCACGATGGATACCCCGGTTGTCATTCTCGATGAACCAACATTTGGCCTCGACCCGGGATTAAAACGGGCATTTGCTCTTCTCTTCCGGAGACTGAGCGATCGCGGGAAGACCGTCATCATAGCCACCCATGACGATAAATTCGGAATCTCGTGCGGGGACCGGTTCATACGGGTTTCGGCCGGCCGCATCGAAGACGATTACCGGAGATCACGTGCGCCTGGTACGGGATGCCGGAATGAGCAGGAAGACGTGCGGGAAGTAACTACGGCACGGCGGTGAAGATTCCGGTGAATCCTGACGATCATCTCCCGGATGAAAAGCGAAAAACACGGAAAACCCGGCGATTGGAAATTCTCCGGTTCAGTCCCGGGGACTCATTCCTGCACCGGCTCGATCCCCGGACAAAACTCCTCGTACTTCTTGTCGTGAGTATTATTGCGCTTTTGTCGGGCGCACTCCCCTGGCTGATCCTTGTATTTCTTTTTGAGTTGTCCCTTGCCATCACTTCGCATCTCGGGAACAGGTTCCTTCGTGCCCTGTCCCTGGTTTCGCCCCTTCTTATTCTTGTCATCGTACTGGACAGTTTTTTTTCAAAAGCGTCGTCGGGGCCGGTATATTTCTCTCTCCAGATCGGCTTTCTCCACCCGGAAGTGACGCCGGGAGGAATGGTTTTTGCACTGGCGATGGGGTTCCGGCTCCTCACTCTGGCGGGGATTTCGGTCCTCTTTATCATGACCACATCGCACGATGATTTCGTGAGAAGTCTCCGGGACATGGGAGTTCCGCCGACACTCACGTTCTCGCTTGGTTATGCATTGCGATCGATTACGATCCTTACTGAAGATACCCGGAATATCATGGACGCCCAGAGGTCACGGGGTCTTGAACTGGACCATGGGAACATAGTCGGGAACCGGAACAAACTCGCGGCGATCTTCATTCCAACGACCGTATCGATGCTCAAACACTCGAAAAATACTGCCGATGCCATGCAGGCCCGGGGATTTCGCCCGTCAATGTCTCATTCATGCTATAAATCGCAAAAGTTAGGCCGGCCGGATGGTATTATAGTTCTCATTCTCGCAGCCCTCGTTATCATCCTGCTTGCAACCAACGGGTTTTTCACTTCCTGATATCGTACCGGTGAGCCCCCGATGGGGTAGGAATATTCGCATTGTTGAAAGCATTTTTCATGATTTCAGGGCGGTCTGAAGTTCAGATGAGGATCTCTGCAAAGCAGAAAAATAAAAAAAACATGAGATCGATGGATACGTTCTCCTGATCTAAAAATCAAAACCGGGCATGAATTAAAAAAGACGGGGTTTTGTTAATCTGTTCAGACGATGTTTCCCTCTCGTTTCAGGAACATATCAACATGTACATCCGCATTCGCCCCGTTAAACTGGATCAGGTAATTCCCGGCTTCGCGTAATGTATACGTATTATCGGCGAGCTGGTCATAAACGCCTCCGTACCCGTCCTGATCGACCTGCATGCCGGTATCCTTGTCATAAATTGTCACGGTGAACCTTGATGATTCCGATGGTCGTGTGACATTGACAAGCTCATCGTGACCCTGGTGGGTAGCAGTGTGGTTGTAAATAAGCTTCGAGTCCAGCGTCATCGTGGGGGAAACGGTAAAGTTGATAATGAGCGGTGGTTCTGCCACTTTGAGTGCCACTGCGGTAGGCGTTCCCGTTGTCTGGTACGACAGGTCGTCTGAGTAGATTGTAACGTAGTTGTCCTCCACTTCGAGAGTCTGTGTCTGGGGTTGGACGTACCTGAGTGAAGATTCAGATGTTTCAGCCTGGATGGGGGTGACCGCAGTGACATACCGGACGGTCGGTTCGGGGGTTGCCTTTGTAGGAACATAGATTGCCTGGATATCCCCGGGTGAGCTTCCCGATCCGGCGGTAGAATTTTCACCGGCCTGCAGAAATGTTGCATTTGCCGGAGCTGCACTCAGGGGCGAAAACCGGTTGACATTTTCTCCAGATGACGACGACGTCCCGGTTGTTGAGCCTGTGGCTCCCTGCTTGAAAATGAGAGCAAAAACCGAAGGTCCCCCCATCGCGAACACATTTACGACATCGATTATAACGATAATCCCGACAATCACTATAAGAATCTTGATAGCACGATCAGAGAGTATTCGATCCATTGACTGAATATTTCGCCTTTGGTTTTATTTATTGTTTTACTTTTGTGTCTTGTTAACTTGAATTTATTTACTCTGGTCCGGTCGCACGAAAATTTTGTTTTCTCTGGAGAAATCATTTTAGGTCTGGTTCAGAATATCTTTGAGAAATTATGAGGGTGCCCTCTTTCCTCCAGGGGGAGAAGCAACCCAGGGGGAGCATTGCCTTGCCCTCCCACTGAGACCGAGCCTTCTTACTAAAACATCCCCGCACGGCGAAGCCCCGATGGGGTTGAGACACTTGCATTGTCGAAATGCATTCTCTGGATTTAATGGGATATAATCAAGTTAAAATCAGGATTTCTGCCGAACAGGTTGTTTTCTTATTTTTCACAAATGCCACAAATCTTCCCAAAAATCCATTACGGAAACATATTCGTAATGGTTTTCCGGTAATCCTCCGGATGAAAAACAGATCGTGTCTTCATTTCCGGCAGAACTTTGTCCCGATAATCATAAAATAAATAGCTGCAAAGAAAAGGGGATGGGTTCCCCATCATTAAAAAAAGATTAAATCCAGGAGAACAATTTCCCAAAGAAACTGGTAATATCCTGGAGTATCCCCGGAGGCTGCGCCGGAGGCGTATCTTCAATCGCTGCCATCTTCTGATCCTCCTGTTGTACCCATGCATCCCCGGTCAGGGCCTGCGATGAACCCGATGACTTTTGTGAATCCTGGCCGGTATCGTCCGGAATCCGGGTGATCGCAGGGGTCACAACCGGAGTCGCCACCGTGGTCGGGCTCGTCGTTACTGCATCGCCCACGACAATATAATCCGCCAGCGTTGTGACGTTGCTTCCCAGTGAGTTCGTTGCGGTCAGGGTAACCGAATAGGTCCCTGCTGCCGCGTAGGTATGCGCAGGATTCTCGCTCGTATCGGTACTCCCGTCTCCGAAATCCCAGCTCCATGAAGTCGGGGAACCGGATGATGTATCGGTAAATGTTACCGCGAGGGGAGCAGGGCCGGTGAGTGTGTCTGCGGTGAATGCAGCGACCGGTACTCCCGTTGTCGAATTCGTTACGGTAATGTACCCGGACATGGTCGCCATATTGGAGCCGCCCGCATTTGTTGCGGTCATCGTGACGGTATACGTTCCTGCGGCTGTGTAGGTATATGATGGGCTCTCCACCGTGCTTGAACCTGTACCGTCGCCAAATTCCCAGTCCCATGATGTCGGCGATCCGGTAGATGTGTCGGTAAACTGCACCGTGAGGGGATTTGTACCCGATACGGGCGTGCCGGTGAAACTGGCGACAGGGGCTGACGATTCGGCATTCACGACCACTGTCCCCGTTGACGATGTACTTCCCCCGGCATTGGTTGCTACCAGGGTAACAGTATAGGTCCCGGCTGTTGAAAACGTGTAACCGGGATTCTCAACGGAACTTATCCCGCCGTCCCCGAAGCTCCACGACCACGATGTCGGTGAATTGGTAGAAATATCGGTAAACTGGACCACAAGCGGTGCGGTTCCGGATGATGTGGACTCCGTGAACCCCGCAACCGGGGCAGGCGCTACCGTTGGTACGGTTGTCGTTGCGGATGTCGTAACCGTAGTGGCGGGTACTATAGTTGTTGTAGGTACGGTTGTCGCATCTGTTGTCGGAACAGGTGTCGGCGTTGTTGTAACGCTCGTTGTTGGTACTGGCGTTGGTGTCGCCGTGACACTCGTTGTCGGCACTGCCGTCTGGTTGCTGTCATCAGCTGCTGCCGGCAGGATAGTGCAGGCCAGGAGAATCAGGCCTGCGATAACCAGGATCATCGTACGGGACTGCATGGTATCAATCCGGGCCGGCTGCACCACCGGCTTTATTGCCCGGAAGGGCGGGTACCATTAAATCCTCCATTTCCGCGTGCCCCATTGGCCGGGAATCCCAGTGCATCGGTAAGCTGCTGCTGGGTGACGCCCAACTGTTCGGCCGCTGCAGTAAGATTCCTCCTGCCGTTTGTTGTCGTGTTCAGGGCAGTTGCGAGAGCCTGCTCGGAGACCCCGAGTTTTCCGGCTGCCGCATTCAGGAGCGTAGCGTTCGAGAGGAATCCCGCTCCACGGTTGCCGCGTGTCATGTTGGCCCCGGGCTGGGCGTACCCGGAACTTCCGGCATTGCTTCCGCCATTGTTTTGGCCGGATCCATCGTTGTTCACTGCCTGCGATGAGGCCGCATTACCGGCAGGAGCCTGCCCGGAATTAGTGCCGGAGTCCTGTACGCAACCCGCGATAATAAGCGAGGCCGCAAGGACTGCGGTGATAATTATGAGGATTATTTCTTTTTTCTTCATGGAAGCCACTCTCGCGAATGTTTAAAAAATGAGTGATTTTTAAGTCCAGGATCGTTTTTCCCGGAATTCTCCCTTAAGGCTGGCTGGTAGTATTCGTCGCCTTCGGAATCCGGTGATGGAGAGTAGATCCGGTACCGCTTTTCTGCGCCGTACTGTTTCCCCACTGCATGCGGGTTGTGTTTCCCTGGACCGGGTGAGCCTTGTGGTACGCTGCCAGCCATTGCATTGCAGACTTTGTGTCCCCGTTCGTTATTTCAGCCTGGGGCTGGCTTACATCAACGCCCTGGGTACCGAGTTTTGTCAGGGCCGACTGGAGCCGTGCGGTCTGGGTAGTGGTATTTCCCCACTGCATGCAGGTTGCGTTTCCCTGGACCGGGTTATCCTTGTGGTACGCTGCCAGCCACTGCATGGTGGCGTTCATGTTACCGGCAGCAATGTCTGCCTGGAGCTGGGTGACATCCACGCCTTTCGAGCTGAGCCCGGTGACAAATGACTGGAGTCTTTCCGTCATCCGGGTAGCGTTCACGACATGCTGGCTCCCGTTAACCTGGGTACCCGGGTGATCCTTGTGGTACGTCATCAGCCATGTCATGGCGCCCTTGAGGTTACCGCTGGTGAGATCAGCCTGGGGTTCCGTGATATCGACCCCGGTGGTTCCCAGTTTTGTTATCGCGGACTGCAGCCGTTCCTGCTGCTGGGTGGCATTCATGGTGATATGTGTCCCGTTTCCCATACTATGGGATCCCGTTCCGTTGAAGGAAAACGGATTTCCCGCAGCGCTGACCGGGCTGATCCCGAGTCCGAGTACTGCGAGAAAAATGCAGAGACCGGTCAGGAACCCGGCGAAGGTAATTGTTCTTTTCATGGTATCTCCTTTGAATTGTTGAATCATACCGATAACCGCAGGTGACTCCACGGCTACCATGTAAAGTTTATATGACATTTTGTAATATAAACTTTATTGTTTTTAAAATACGGATAACAATTTGGAAGCAGAAAGCAACAATAACCGGGATCGTTGAAACCTTTTTTTAAATTCAGAATGGTTTTAAAAAACCTTTAAAGGAAAGGCTGCGGGACCGGTTCTCCCTGAATTCGTATTCATGCCAGCCGGAGCAAGAACCAGAAATTACCCGGACGGGAATCTTAAAAAAGAAAAATTATTTTGCAGGTGACCTTATGCGGTTGCGTTTGTTACCGCGGTTACATTTGTTGCCGCAGTTGTCTGGGCCGGGGCGGTCGTCTCTGCTGCCAGTGTCGCGGTCGCGGGCGGTTTCAGGTCAACCTGTATCTGTGCTGTTCCTTTCGGTGTCGTGCTGGTGTCGCTCTGCACGAGGCTCCCGTCTTTGTAGACTTCGAGAAGTATTGGCTGTGCCGACCCGTCGTTCTTGGTGAACGAGGCAGCCACCACACCGGTCGATGTCGATATCTGGTAAACATGGTCGCCGGTATCCGTGACCGTCTGCTGGGCCCCGGGCGTCCCGTACGATCCGGTAAACGTCCCGTCGTATTTTACGTGGACCCACACCCCGCTCTGGGGGATTACCGGGGGCAGTGGTGTCGGTTCCGTTGTCGGAACTGCCGGTGTGGGAACCGTGGTCGCAATCGTTGTCGGTCTTGGGGTTGCAACGGTTGTTGCGATAGTGGTCGGGACGGTTGTCTGTTGGGCAATCGGGTTTACAGGATTGCCTCCGTGGCCAAGGAAAACGAACGCAACGCCTGCGATGGCAATTATGACAATGATAATAATTGCAAACGGGACGAGCCGGGATTTTTTCCGGGCCGGGAGTACCGGCGGCTGGGCTGCCGGTGGCACGGGAGATTCTGTGGATACTGGCGGTATCGCGACCTGGGGAACGGTACTATTCGATGGTGCAGGAGCGGGCGATGCAGAACCCTGCCCTGTGCCTGCTGCCTGGCCGGCCTCCGAAGTTCCGGACTTCTGGAGAATATTCGAGAACATTGAAAGACTTTTCTGCATCTGGTCCTGTTCAGGTTCCGCTGTCGGAGCCTGAGCCGGTGCTGCCGGGGCTTCGGGTTGCGTCTCAACAGGTGCGGCTGTGGCGGGTTGATGGGGGAATCTCGACGGCACGAGCGGTGCCGGTTGTGTCCGTGGTTTTGAGTCTTCAATCAGCGGTTCGATCGAATGGATGACCTGTTCTATGGGACGGTCCCGGTGCTCCGCCGAGGGGATTATGACCGGGGGTATGGGTACCGGTACCTGGTCGACAGATGGTTCCGGGATTTCAGCCGGGTCGGCAGCGGATGCGACTTTTGTACCGCATTTATTGCAGAACGTAGATCCCGGAGGGACCCGGTTGCCGCACCTGCCGCAGAACGATCCCTGGGGGAGCGATGTCGTCTCGACCGGTTTTGGCATCGCAGGAGCGTTCTCCGAGATCTTTTTCATCGGACGGGCGATCTCGATCTTCTTTTTTGCCGGCCGGCCGGTCCCCGTACTGATCTGCCCGGGAGCGGAAGGTTCGGGCCGCGCAACCGGCTCGACTTCGGACGATGGGGCGACCGATGGTGCAGCATTCTGCCGGATGGCAGCGACTCTCTCTTTCAGGAGTCTCACCCATTCATCGGATTCCCGTCTCCGCTCGCCCCCGCCGGATTTCGAGAACGTGAGGACCATCGGTCGCGGACCGCCGCTCTCGGTCAGGACGGAAAGGGTGATCACCGGGTCACGGATAGCATTTTCCCCGGTCTCGACGCCCCGGATCGCGGCCAGCGGGATGTAGCGTGGCGGCAGGAGCGTGTCCCTGCTGTTGAGTAAAATGAGCCGCTCGCTGGTGAGTATTGCCTCAAACGGGACCGATTTTACGACAACATTCTGCGTATCAAGTATGACAGACTCGTCACTGTTCAGCTCAGGATGACCCATGGTACCACATTCTTCTATAATCTTCACTATTATTGCATCTGTATCAACCTAATAACTATTTGTTTTTGGCTGTCCCCGGTTCTTTTGACCAACAGGGATTTGTCATAAGCATTCGAGGCCGTTCATGTACGGCCTGAGGACTTCCGGGATCACAACCGAGCCATCCTCTTCCTGGTAGTTTTCGAGAATGGCACGCATGACACGCGAGGTTGCAATCGCGGTCGAGTTGAGGGTGTGGACATGCCGTTTGGATTCGAAATCGCTCTTGTCCCTGACCTTGATGTTGAGCCGCACACCCTGGTACGATGTGCAGTTCGAACACGAGACCACTTCTTTGTACGCATCTTCGCGCGGCATCCATGCCTCGATATCGTATTTCTTCGCGGCAACGGTGCCGATGTCGCCCGTGCATATGTTCACGACACGGTACGGAAGCATAAGCTTGCAGAAGACTTCCTCTGCATTTGCAAGAAGTTCCTCGTGGATCTTCCACGAATCCTCGGGTGCACAGAAGACGAACTGTTCGACTTTCGTGAACTGGTGGACCCGGAACAATCCCTTCGTATCGAGGCCGTGCGCACCGATCTCGCGCCGGAAACACGGGGAGATCCCTGCAAGCCGGAGGGGAAGATCTTTTTCTTCGAAGATCTCGTCCTGGTACATCGCGCCGATCGGGTGTTCGCTCGTTGCGATCAGGTACGCGTCGTCGCCATCGATCTTGTACATGACTTTCTCGAAATCACCGAGATCGGTTACCCCTTCGTACGAAGAGCGGTTGATCATGTACGGCGGAATTACCGGGGTGTAGCCTTTCGCGTTCAGGAGGTCGAGCGCAAACCGCTGCAGGGCGAGATCGAGAAGGACGAGGTTTCCTTTCAGGAAATAGAAACCGGCTCCGGATGTTTTTGCCGCACGCTCGAAATCGGCCCAGCCCCTGTCGGCGGCAAGCTGGCCGTGGTTTTTCAGTTCGAAGGAAAAGCTGCGCGGGGTCCCGACTTTCTTTATCTCGACATTTTCGGAATCATCCTTACCGGCCGGGACACTCCCGTCGAGGATATTGGGAAGGCGCATCAGGTACCCTTTGATCGCGGCTGCAATCTCGTCGCGTTCAGCGTCGTAGTCCCTGATCAGCTGCGGGAGCCGTGCCGCTTCAGCCATCAGGCTGCCTGCGTCCTGGCCTGCTTTCCGGGCCGCATTGATATCGCGGGCAATGGTATTGCGCCGCTTCCGCAGCTCGTCCGTTTCGACCTTGAGCTCGCGGGACCGCGCATCCTTTGCGAGCAGGTCATCCACCCACGCGATCTTTTCAGTGTCGTTGCGCTTCCTGAGATCCGCCCTGACCACATCCGGGCTTGCCCGTACGAACCTGATATCAAGCATTGATTAGTCCCTTTCCAGATCTTCGCATTGCGAAGCGGTGAATATTACGGTTCATCATTGATCGCCCCTGCACTTATTTTAAACCGGTTACGTGCAGGCTCAAAAGAACAGCAGGACACGTTTCTCCGGATTTTGCGGGCTGCGGATACAGCAGTTTGTCGGCAGCAGTTTATTTTTTTGCCGGAAAATTTTTGCCGGAAAATAGCAAGGGCATCGTTCTGAACATCCCATTCCCCCGGGCCGGCACCCCAATCCTTAAGAGCAAGAAAAGACAGTGGTCTGCTGTATGCATCCGGATAAGGTACTTCTGTTCGTGTATAATCTTGACAAAGGCAGCCTCTCGGATATCAAGGACCACCAGTACTCATCCGCTCCTGCAAAAGCACCGGCCTGCAACCTCTGTGCGCTGATCTCAAGCCCGGTTGGCATGAAAAAAGCATGGAAACGGTTCATCAGCGATCTCGGGATCCCGGCAGAATATCTCTATCGCGAGGAATTCGGGAAACAGTTCGCACTCTCGCAGTTTGCCGCGCCCGGGGTATTCATCCAGCTGGGCGGATCCCTCATCCTCCTTGCAAGCGGCGACGAAATAAACCGCTGTGCAACGACCGACGATCTGATAACCCTCGTGCAGCAGAGGGTCCAGAAATACATCCACTAACCGGCCATGCACGGCAACAGATTTCCCTTCTGGAATTCTGGAACATTCCGGAAAAAATATCAGAAAAATTTCTTCCGCCACATGAAGAGCCCGAGGGCGACTGAGATCATGACCGAAATTCCGAAGATGATCTCGAAAGAGAACGGACCCTTAGAAAGCGGGATATCCGTAACGTTCATCCCGTAGAAACTCGCGATCATGGTCGGGATGGCGAGGATGATGGTGATCGATGCGAGAAACTTCATCACGATGCTGAGGTTGTTCGAGATGATGGTGGCAAAAGCCCCGGTCATCCCGTTTAAGATGTGCAGGTAGATCTGCGACATCTCCATCGCCTGTTTGTTCTCAATGATGACATCTTCGAGCAGTTCCTTATCCTCATCGAACATCTGGAGCGCTTTTGGTTTTGTCCGGAGGATCCGCTCAAGGACAGCCTCGTTGCTCTTGAGCGAAGTCGAGAAGTAGATGAGGCTCTTTTCGAGTTCCATCATCTGGAAAAGGATCTCGTTTTTCATAGACCGGTGAAGCTCGACTTCGATACGGGAGATGGATTTCTCGATCTGCCTGAGGTGGTTGAGATAATAGGATGCGTTCCGGTAGAAGATCTGGAAGAGGAACCGGGTCTTCTTTACCGTCGAGAAATGCCTGACCTTTGCCGTAAGGAAGTCATCGAGGATCCGGGACTCGCGGCTGCAGATCGTGACGATGACGGTGCCGGCAATGACGATCCCGAGAGGGAGGGTGGAAAGCATCCGTATCCCCTCGGTCTCGGTAATTATGGGGATATCCATGACAATGAGGACGACGTCGTCTTCCGAGTCAATGCGCGGCCGCTCCTCTTCATCGAGAGCGGCCCGCAAAAACTCCGGGGGGATCGAGCAGCTCCCTGCAATCTGTGCGAGCTCGGCCTCGGTCGGGCTTGTCAGCCGGATCCACGTGCCTTCCCCGGGTGAATCTGTTATCTCAATTACGGAGGGGTCTGCATCTTTCCGGGTCCGGTAGATCTGCATCATTCTCTTTGTCCTCTTTCCGGCCCCCGGCGGCAAACGGGAACCCGGATCTTTGTTTAGTCTCTTTCGTAATCCTATTTATAGGACATTTTATGCCATTCATTCGCATTCTGCTGCCAGCAGGTTATGGATCCGGTCGCAATATTTTCCCGGCAGTAACCGGTCGGTTCACGTGAAAATGGCTGGCTTCCTTTACTAAAATATTTCCCGGGAAAATCATTAGAATCGTCCAAAATGAATTTTATTCAATAAATGGTGGCAGATTTTTGCCGATGATTGAAATCAGTGCCCTATTGAGTCATCAATAACGAAAAAGAGGCTATGATGAACGTTAATTATATATGATCCTGATATCCACATCCTTAGCGTTAACCACTCCCGGTGTTTCGGGAAAATTTCTCTCACTGCCGTCCGATCGAAAATTGAGATCGAATGGGGGGATGACCCGCGCAATGAACTGAACAAAATAAAAAGGAAGGGAACACCGTGGATCTTTTATCGAAATTTTATTTTAATTACAGCAAGATCATCAAGACCATCAAGATCTACCTGCTGCTTGCCGGGCCGGGCCTCATCGTCATGATCGCGGACAACGATGCCGGCGGTATCACCACCTACGCTGCGACCGGCGCAAAATTCGGGTACAGCCTTATCTGGTTCCTTGTCCTGCTCGGGCCGGTAGCGTATTTCATCCAGGAGATGACGGTGCGCCTCGGCGCTGTCACCAAACACGGCCATGCAGAAGCGATCTTCAGTGCGTTTGGTCCTTTCTGGGGCTGGTTCTCCCTTCTTGACCTGACCCTTGTCAACTGGCTGACGATTATCACCGAGTTCATCGGCATGACCGCAGCGCTCAGCATCTTCGGCATCCCTCCGGTAATCACCGTCATTATTGTCATCATCGTGATGTTCGGCATCGTCCTCTCGGGCCGGTACTGGACCTGGGAGAAGATCACGATGGCGTTCTGCCTCGTCAACCTGATCTACATCCCGGCAGCGTTCCTCGTCCACCCTTCCGTTGCCGATGTCCTCCGGGTCGGCCTCATCCCCAACTTCCCGGGAGGCTTCAACGGGACGCTCTTTTTCTTCATGATGGCAAACATCGGGACTACGATTGCACCGTGGATGATCTTCTTCCAGCAGAGTGCGGTTGTCGACAAGCAGATGAAAGAGAAAGACATCCCGTGGGGGAAGTTCGATACCATGATAGGGGCGCTCTTCACCATCGTTGTCGCGGTCTTCGTCATCATCGTGACCGGAACCCTGTTGTACGGCATGGACATCGAGAGCGCTGCCCAGGCCGTGCATGTCATCATGGGGACGCACCAGTGGGTGGGGACGCTCGTTGCGATCGGCCTTTTCGATGCCGGTTTCCTGGGTGCGATCTGCATCGCGCTCACGAGCTCGTGGGCATTCGGGGAAGTATTCGGCTGGGCCCACTCGCTGAACTACAAGGTGAAAGAGGCGTTCTGGTTCTACATCTTCTTCTTCTTCGGCCTGATTACTGCCGGCGGGGTCGTGCTTATCCCGGGAGCGCCGCTCGTATTGATCACGCTCTTTGTGCAGGTGGTTGCAGTAACCCTCCTGCCGGCAGCGCTCGTCTTTCTCATCATCCTTTTAAATAATGAGGAGATCATGGGAAAGTACAAGAACACGCTCTTTGATAATGCAGCGAACATAACCATCGTCGTGTTCATCATTATCCTGTCCACGCTCTATGGTCTCAGCACGGTGTTCCCGAACCTGTTCGGGTAGGGAGAGGAGGAAATGACAGCACGTGAACGTTTTGCCGGGGGAAGGATGGGAAATTTCATCCGTGATTTTACGGGAAAGATCTCAAGTATCAACCAGCGGTATGAAAAGCCCAAGATCAAACTGTCCCGGGGGGCAAAGCTTGCACTCCTCTTCCTTGAAATCTACCTGATCGTCCTTGTGGCACTGCTCGCGTACAGGTTCTGGACGATCATCCACGGAGGTACATGATGAATACGGAAAATGGGACGGTCACCGCTGTTGCCGGCGACCTGGAAATTCTTCTCTCTGATATCCTGAATGTCCCGGTGCTGCGGTCCGGGAAAAAAATCGGGTCGCTTGCCGACCTGGTTATTGTTGAGACTGCGAAGATCCCCGAAGTGCGATCCCTGTATGTTACCCGGTCGTTTGGCAAACCCAGCCTTCTCATTCCCTGGGAAAATGTGCACACCCTTACCGGGCGGGGAATCGAAGTCACGATCAAGGATGTTGAATCGTACGAGGCCGAACCGGCCGAAGATGTCATTCTCCTCAGGGATTTTGTCCTTGACAAGAAAGTCATCGATCTCGAAGAGAATGAAGTCGAGATCGTATACGACATCAGGCTCGTGCTCCGGAACAAGAAGCTCTATGTGACCGACGTCGATACCGGGAAAGCGGCCCGGCTCCGGCGGCTCGGGTTCGGGTTTCTCGCGAAGATCCTCTATTCCTCCGCTGACCCGGATGCGGAGCAGATGATCCCCTGGACCTGCGTCCAGCCGCTCCCGACAAACATCGGCCGGTTCAAGGGCAATGTCAAACTGAACATCTTAAAAGAAAATCTTTCGGAGATCCACCCGGTTGACCTGGCTGACATTCTCGAAGAGATGGACCATGAGCAACGGGTCATGGTTTTTTCGAGCCTCGACCACGACCAGGCGACCGATACGCTCGAAGAGATCGAACCGAAAGTGCAGCGCGAGATCATCTCCTCGCTCTCCACGGAAAAAGTCGTCCAGCTCATCAACGACATGACCCCCGGGCAGGCGGCCGACATCCTGTCGGTCCTCCCATCATCAGAGGCCCATGTTATCCTCGACAGCATGAATGCCGAGAGTGCCCGGAAGGTGCAGGCGATCATCAACCGGCAGGAAGAGAAGGTCGCCCACTATACGACCCCGAAGATCCTGAAGTTCCCGCCCGACACCGTGGTTGAATATGTCCAGAACGATTACCCCCGCCATGCCCGGGACAAGGATGTCATCATGTACATTTACATTGTTGACGACGCGGACCATCTCCTCGGCGTCACGGACTTAAAGGAGCTCCTCCAGGCCGATGACAAGGCTCTCCTGAAAGATATCATGGTCGAGAACGTGATCAGCCTCCTGACCGGGAGCACGCTCAAGGACGCGGCGCAGGAATTCGGGCGGTACGGGTTCCGTGCGCTGCCGGTTGTCGATGACGAGAATCATCTTGTCGGGGCAATTCCGTACCGCGATGTCATGAACCTGACCCACCAGTTCGTGGAGTAATCTCACGCACCGGCTTTAGCGCAAAACAACCCGTGAATGCCAGGAATGATGGTGCGTGAAATATTTTTGCAAAAATTTTCCGGAAATAAGTCGCATAATGTAATTTTTTCTGCTCTGTAGAAATCCTTGTCTGAATTCCGTTGAAGTAGAAAATTTAAAAATTAATTTTGTTTTTACGAGCATTCCCACCCCCTTTTTGGGGTCGCTTGAGGCGCCTACACCAGAGCCCTCGCTGGGCAAGAAACGAAAATCATCGCGGAGTGGGGGGGTCAAGGGGTACACCCCTTGGGATGCCTCCCTCCTCTTTAGGGAGAGAGGGGGTCACCCTCACTTTTTTTAAAGATTTTTGGACCAGGCTAAATGATTTCTACAGAGCAATTTTTTCGACAATTCTAAAAATCTGAAAGTAACAAGATGATTGAAGTTACGATGCCTCCCCGCCTCAGGGCCTCTCCGGGGCACGGCAGGGCAAGGAAGTTTTTTAAAATTACAGAACCGCCGCGGGGGCGTCCCTTCAGGGGCGGTGGCGTTCATCGTAATTGACGATGATAACAAGAAATAATCTCAATGTGCACTCCTCTTTTTTTATCAGATGATGTTCTCTAGAAAAAATCCCGGTAATCTTTGATCTTCTTGCAATCTCCACAAAAAGAATATACGCCCGCACCAAGACTTGTGATAAACAAAAACCTGATCAGGTGAACGAGCATGAAGATTGCGATATCCGGAAAAGGCGGCGTGGGAAAGACGTTCATTGCCGGGACGCTTGCCGCCCGGTTCGCACAGGACGGCCTGCCGGTTATCGCCATCGACGCCGACCCGTCTCCCAATCTCGGCGTCACGCTCGGTCTCTCGTGCGAAGAGGCTGCTGCGGTCAGGCCGATCGCCGAGGATGATGAACTCATCCGGCTGAAGACCGGCACAACCTACTCCGGTGTCTTCCGGCTCACGTTCACCGTCGACGATATCATCCGGTCGCACGCGGTTCCGACTCCCTCGGGCGCAAACCTGATGGTAATGGGGACGGTGAAAGCCATGGGCTCCGGTTGCGTCTGCCCGGCGCACTCGGTGGTAAAAGCACTCATCCGCCACCTCGTTGTCGAGCGGGACGAAGTGGTAATCCTCGATATGGAAGCGGGGATCGAGCACCTCGGGAGAGGGACCGCGGAGCATGTCGACATCCTGCTCATCGTCACGGACGCGAACCGGAAGTCGCTGGAAGTCGCACGGACTATCGCGCTGATCGCACGGGACTCGCTCATCCCCGGGATCGCCCTCGTCGGCAACCGGATTGTCGATGACCGGCAGCGGGAGATCGTCGAAGCGTTTGCATCAAAAAACGGCATCGGTATTTTTGCGATGATCCCGTTCGACCAGCAGGTCGTGGATTCCGGGATGACCGGCGAAGCCATCGATGAGTCATCCTCAGCGGCGATCAGGAGAATCGGCCTGCTTGCAGAGTCATTCCAGGAAAGCCCGTCACGGGAGCGGAACGTATCAGCGTAGAGCATTGGAGGAAAAAATGAAGACGATCGTAACAATGGGCCGCGGGGGGACCGGCAAGACAAGTTTTGTAGCGCTGATCGCAAAGTACCTGATCGCCCGGCACGAGACCCCGCTCCTCCTTGTGGATGCCGACCCTGACCAGAACCTCGCGGAGATGGTGGGGGTGGACCTTGAAGCCTCCGGCCGGAAAACAATCGCCGAGCTCCTTTCTGATACGTTCATCGCCCGTGGCGGAACAACGGTTGGCATCCCCCCGTCAAAGCGGATCGAGAACCAGATCTGGGAACAGGGCCTGTACGAGGGAAAGGACTTCGATCTCTTCGCGGTCGGTACAAAATGGGTCGAGGGATGCTACTGCCTCCCGGACGCGGCCCTGAAAAATGCGCTTGCCTCCATCACCCGGCAGTACAGGTATATCCTTATCGATTCCCCGGGAGGGCTCGAGCACCTGAACCGGAAGATCGCAAGCAGCGTCGATATTATTTTCGATGTCATGGGGCCGTCCAGCAAATCGTTTGCCCACGTGAAGCGGGCGCACCGGGTCATACAGGAGGTCGGGATCAGCTTCGACCGGTTCTATGTTGTCGGTGGGCACGGGTTCCCGGCAGAGCTGAACTCGCGGGCTGAATACGAGACCGGGCTCCCGTACTTAGGGAAGATTGAGTACGATCGCGTGGTCGCGGACGCGGTGCTGGCCGGGCAGTCGCTGCTGGAGATACCGGAGGATTCGATAGGGTACCGATCGGTGGCGGGGATGATGGATGCGGTGCTTGAGTGAATAGTGGAACCGGTTTCATTTCTCATTGCCCCATAGTAAATATCAGTTATCTTCGAAAACCGATATCAGTCCGTGATACTTTTTCAGATGAGTTCGTTGAATCCTAAACAAACCTTATTGCGAAAAGCCGCGGGACTGGTTTTACCAGGGTTCCTGATCGATTCTGAACATGCGGGATAATTCATGTGTGCTCTTAAGATCATGCCCGACCCCCTGCGAACGTCATGATATTCCTCTCATCCTGATTGCGGGAGTGTGGAGCTTACCGGGGTGTGCCGTACGCCATGTCGGGAAAAGTCCCGCACGAGACGAAAAAAGGGAAACCCATAAAACCGATGCGGTTTTATCTTTTTGATCATCTGGTGATGAGGTCCACCGTCAACCGCCAGGATGGCTGATGACTTCTGTTTTATGGGAGATGATGTCCGAACCAACCGGCCGTGTTAACCAGAGTACCTGCTGTTGATGAATCCAATGGAATCGCAAAGAAAATCCTGACAGGTATTACACGCCGGCAAAACGGACTTACCAACCCATCACGGATACGAATATACGAGGCACACATGTCACAACAACTCGGGGGACAACCCATAATCATCCTCAAGGAAGGAACAACCCGGAACCGCGGGCAGGAAGCCCAGAACAGTAACATCGCCGCTGCAAAGGCTGTCGCTGCAGCGGTCCGGTCTACGCTCGGCCCCAAGGGCATGGACAAGATGCTCATCGACGGGATTGGCGACATCACCATCACGAACGATGGCGTCACCATCCTCAAGGAGATGGACATCGAGCACCCGGCCGCAAAGATGATCGTCGAAGTAGCAAAGACGCAGGATGCGGAAGTCGGCGACGGTACGACGACGTCGGTCGTTATCGCGGGCGAACTGCTGAAGAATGCCGAAGGCCTTCTCGCCCAGAGCGTCCACCCGACGGTTATTGCGGAAGGCTACCGGATGGCAGCCTCAAAGGCGCTCGCCCTGCTCGACGGGTTTGCCATCACCGTGAAGCCGACCGACACCGCGATGCTCAAAAAAATCGCAGAGACCGCGCTCACCGGCAAGAACGCGGAAGTGGCAAAAGACCATCTCTGCTCGATCATCGTCAAGGCGATCACGTTTGTCACCGATGCTGACGGAAAGGTCGACATTTCCCACATCAACGTGGAGAAAAAAGTCGGCGGCTCGGTGGATGACTCCGCGCTCATCGAAGGCATGGCCATCAACAAGGAACGTGCGCACCCGAACATGCCCAAGTCCGTAAAGGACGCGAAGATCCTGCTGCTCAACGCGGCGCTCGAGTACAAAAAGACCGAAGTGAGCGCGAAGATCAATATCACGACGCCCGGGCAGGCTCAGGCATTCCTTGACGGGGAAGAGCAGATGGTCCACGCGATGGTGGACAAGGTTATCAAGTCCAGGGCAAATGTTCTCTTCTGCTCAAAGGGCATCGACGATGTTGCGCAGCACTACCTTGCCCAGGCCGGCATCTTTGCGGTCCGCCGGGTCAAGAAGAGCGATATCGAGAACCTTGCCCGTGCGACCGGTGCAAGCCCGGTCAACAGTATCGACGCAATCACGGCAAAGGATCTCGGCACTGCCGGGCTTGTCGAAGAGAAGAAAGTCTCGGGCGACGAGATGATCTACATCTCGAAGTGCAAAAACCCGAAGGCGGTCTCGATCATAGTCCGCGGCGGCACCGAGCATGTGGTCGAGGAACTCGAACGCGCTATCCATGACGCCCTCATGGTCGTGAGCGTTGTCGTTGAAGGAAAGAAGATCGTTGCCGGCGGCGGGGCTGCAGAGACCGAACTCTCGCTCCGTCTCCGCGAATACGCATCGAGTGTTGGTGGCCGCGGTCAGCTTGCCATCGAAGCGTTTGCAGGCGCGATGGAGGTAATCCCAAAGACGCTTGCAGAGAATGCGGGTCTCGATGCCATCGACATGCTCGTCAATCTCCGTGCAGCGCACGAAGCCGGGAAGAAAAATTTCGGGCTCAATGTTTTTGAGGGAAAACCCGTTGACATGCTCAAGGCCGGTGTCGTCGAGCCGCTGCGGGTGAAGACCCAGGCGATCTCAAGCGCCGCAGAAGCATCGGTCATGATCCTCCGGATCGATGATATCATCGCGTCGTCGAAAGCAGCCGGCCCTGAAGGCGGGATGCCTCCCGGTATGGGCGGTATGGGTGGCATGCCCCCCGGCATGGATTTCTAAAAATAATTTTTTTAAGAAAGCCGGAACTATTTTCGATTGTTTTTTAGTTAGTGCTTATTTGGAATTTTCCGGATACGATGAGCATGGGGAGGGGCACCGGCGATTCTGTAAATTGTCGTGTGAAGAGGGAACCAATCTGCCGGAGCGTTTCTGGCGGACTTCATCGCCGTTACGATAATCCGCTGATAATTGAAGATTGCGACAATAGAGATTCCGGGGCGAGGGGACATTATCCGGTTTTTCCAACCCGGTCATAACCTCGTATTTCGATTGCGGTATACTTCGCGATCTCACGAAAGTCTGCGTCGGCAGTTACGATAACAGCTGCGTGATGTGCGACTGCAATACCAGCAATCAGAATATCGAATGCATTCACACGGTTCCCTTCTTGCGCCATGCGGGCACCGATCCAACTCGCAATATCCGCAGCCGCAAGATCGAAATCAAGGATCTCCACATCGGAAAAAAAATGCCGGAAGAACTTCTCCTCTCTGGGGGATTTCAGCCGCCGGATGCCGGCCATGATCTCGTAGTAAGATATCACCGTTACGCAGGCTTTCTCGCCATCCGGGATGAAAGATGAGAGTTCCTCGTTCCGGAAATAATCGATCAGGAACGAGGTGTCAAGAACAATCAAATTCTCGCCTTTGCGGTGCTGCGCATCTTTTTCGTGAACGTGTGCAGCTCATCCAGGACCCTTGAATTATGCAATGCCCCGGCGTACTCCCGGATGTCCCGGTTCTTTTTGCTGATGAGGCGGTCGATTACATCGGAGAAACTGTCATCGCCTTCCTTGAGGACAAGCAGCGAGTGATATGTTTCATCGCGGAGGGTGATGGTCTTCATTGCTTCATGCATTATTACACGATGCTATTTATAATTTTTTTAGAGAGCCGTCGGACCATTTTAAAAAAATGATAACAATGGAAATAATTCCGGTATTTCTTTCATTGGAAAAACTGGTCGAAGAGTTCAAGAGATTTCTCCGGCCGCTTGTCCGGAGCACATCTACGCAGATACTCGTATCCAGAAAAAAATTCAGAGCGGTTGGATGGTTCTGGATTTCCGCAGGGTATCGACAAAGTCTGCACTGTCCACATCAAAACCCCAGGCCCCGCGAAGCGATGCGACCGGTTTTTTTTCAATAATCTTTATGAAGACCTCATCGCCGGTTTTTGTCGGGATCCCTTTCTCGAGTTCGAGATGGAAACCATCGATAACTTTTGCTTTTATTGTTGTCATACCGGGTACCGTACACTACGTAACACCCTTGTTGCCATTAAGGTTTGCGCAGCATCGATCGAGGCTCGCTCTGACATATTATCCTAAGGGCTCAACAGGGACCGGAAAAAATTTACGAACTATTTGAAAAAAAAATTTCTGATACTGGAGAAAATCTTTCAGATTCGTTTCCAAAAAAAATTGAAATTGAAAAAAGATCCGGCAAAAATAATTTTCCTGGAAAAATTTTAAAAATTTTTCCCGGTCCGGAAAAAATTCCGGTCTTGTACTCTGAGCCCACTCCTTGAAATCCTCATCAAATCACCTAAAACCGCCCCTCTTCAGACCCCCCCGTTTTCGCAGTTAACCCCCTTCGCGATTCGGCCACTATACGTGCCCCAGTTCCTAAAAATATCAAATCGGAGCCCCATAGGAGCCCGGATTCCGATCGGATCACCCCCTGTTATGAGCATTCCACCCACCTTTTTGCACGAACAAGGGGTCCAATCGTTTTCTCCGACGTTAAACCTCCCCCATCCGGCGTGAGCCCGATCGAAAAAACAGGGGTTTTTTACCGATCCGATGTCCTCCAGCCCGTTTTCCCGGAGTTTTGCCAGCCAAACGCTGCTAATTATGTTCGCATTTCTCCGACGTGAAAATGTGAATAATTCCTGAATTATTACCTTGATTTCCTGAATTATTACCTCATGGTGAGAGGCAGATCCGGAAAATTGACCAATCCAGGCTCTTACAGGGTCCGGATTCGGGTCGGGGTTCGATGGGTCAAATGAGGTCTTCCAGGATTCCGGAGTCCGGATCATATGCTCGATCCTGCGATCTGAGCTACGATCTCCAGGACTTCTGCATAAGCACTTCTCCGACGGAGACTTTCTTAGCCCGGTCATGGCCAGGCCCAAACTTTCCGGAATTATCTGCAAAAAATGGGGAATTTTTACACATGATTTTCGAAACCCTTATTTAATTGCCCCGTTTGCTAAAATTCGACTTAAAATGCACTTTAAAATAAACGCTATTGTATGCTTTTGGTTGGCAGATCGTCACTCAGATTGCCTGGAGTATGGGTAAAATGAAAAGAAAGGCCCTGGCGGGGCAAAGTCGAAGAAGTTTTACCTCGGACAACGACGTGAATTGGGGGCTGCCGGGATGGAGGCGGATTGAAGACAGGAAGGAGTGTTTATGGCAGTACTTCAGATGGAGGTCAAGGGGATCTCACCTTGGGTTGGCTCCCCCTCTTGTGGCGAGAGGGGTCATGCTCGCAATATTTTAAAATTTTTGGAAGACGAGATCGTTAAAGAAAATTTTCTGCTGCGAAATTATTTTTTTTACAATCAAGATACGTTGGATTTTTATTTTCGGATCGATTGAGATAAGTTGTAAATTTTTCCGGATCAAGGACCGGAATTTTTTGTTCACAAAATTATTCTTTGTCTTGATTTTGAAATTTTTTATTCGAATTGGCTTCGAAAATTTTTCCCGGTTCAATTATCCAGTCCGACTCTCTCATTATTACGATGAGTTCCGCCGCCCCCGAAGGGACGACCCCGCGGCGGATCATTGACTAAAAAAATCAAGCGATGGCACTAAAACCCTCGTGCCCCGCCGTACCTCGGAGAGGCCATGATGCGGGCAGGCATCGAAATATTTGTTATAGTAGTCAATTGTCTTGCTTGGTTGTTTGAGATTCAATCAATTCTGTTTTAAAATAAGTCATCGATAAAAAAATTATTTCATAATCTATTCACTGACTCAACCGGTTTTTTCTTTCAAATGACCGGACGCCCGATTTGTTCTGAATGCCACTATAACAAAAACTGGATTGGTAAACCGAAGCCCAGGTCCTCATCCATCAATCTCCCACCTACCCACTTCGATAACCTTATGTTGCTCATCCCTCAATACATAACTGAAACTTTCGGGAGGGTCAGAATCGTGAGCAGGAAAGGCGTCAATGTAAAAATCGGGGAACTGCATTCCGATCTCGCGCACTTCCGCGATCTCTCCATCTCGATCGGCTCGATCACGGCCGACACGTGGACCGAGCCGATGGGCCCGACCCCCTTCCCCTCCCTCACGACCTTCCGGAACTGGGACCGGGTCCTGCTCAACCGGTACAAACCGTTCTACCTCCCCTTCTGCGATCTCTGCTGCCTCTGCACGTACGGCAAGTGCGATCTCACCGGCAACAAGCGGGGTGC
>Ga0187810_10000116_pt1 | contig 37035 bp, 25 predicted proteins | sample NC_wetland_sal_i_9_FD_132963 | JGI IMG/M metagenome (GOLD analysis project Ga0187810, IMG submission 132963) | Wetland sediment microbial communities from Neuse River Estuary, North Carolina, USA - ASW_5 | ecosystem: Environmental > Aquatic > Freshwater > Wetlands > Sediment | place: USA: North...
AACCTTCTGAATTTACCTGATATTCTTGGATAGAAACCCAGCAGCGGCTGGATGGGCTGGTGAGCTGGTGAGCTGGTGGGCTGGTGGGCTGTGCAGGGATCGAACCTGCGGCCCCTACCATGTCAACGGACCGTCTTCCTGTGAAAATGCGTCAGATTACTGGGATTCCGGTTAGGATTTGGGCGAAACAGAGCACAAACCGATACAGAACACACGAGAACGTAATCCCAAGGTTTTCCCAAACCCCGGTCCCTCCCGAATTTCGGCTTACGTGTTCATGACGAACGGCCCTCCGAATGCGACTAGCATCAACTTAGGCGCTCCCAGTGCACGCTTAAGTCCTATTCTCTGGACTGGCTATTGCACAAAGCCGCCGCGCTCGGCGATCCGAACGTGATGATCCTGCTAGGCCATCTGTACGGCGAGCCGACCAAACGAGTCCGGTTTGCCGCAATACTGGTGTGTGCCATAGGCGACCAGAGACTTGCCGGCACACACCTGCGGGTGCCGGCTGCCATCGTGTTCCACGATGAATGAACATGGCTAGGAAGTCTGGACAGGACCGCTGGGCTTCGAACAAAACGCTCGCTGGGGAAACTGGGGCGTGTCGCGCAGGTTTCGCACCACATCGCGCGCCGCTTCATGCGCGCTCCTCGATACGTTGCGGAAGGCAACGCCCGGGCAGCCTGTCTCCTTCAGCGGGCACACTGCGCAGGCTACCGCGTCTCACGAATCGATGGATACCGTTGTCCGTCGGTGCGTGAGAATTCGCCGCCTCATCCAACGCGCCAAAGGCAAGGACCGTCGTGCCGGACCTTGCCGCTCTTCCAGCGCGATCACGTCAGTTCGACGCCAACAACGTTTCTTTGTCTTTTTCCCGGTTAGAAAGATCGATGACGATTGCGACGTAACCGGACTCCAACAGTCTTCCGAGGCTGCGCACGTCGTGGACAAGGATCACCCGCGGCTTGCTCGGACCGCCAGGCGACAGCAACCCAAGGACCATGCCTTGCGGCAGCACGATTTCGCCGGACGGCCTGATCTCGGTTCCCAGCGGCAACGCGAATCCTTCGACCACCAGCTGGTTGGCGTTGGTCATGCTGCCGGCGACATTCGTCTCGCCGTTGATCACGAGCGTACCGCTGCCCGTCGTATCGACGGTGGTCCAAGTGCCCGTCACCGCGCCTTGCGGCGCCGTCATGGTCAACGTGTCCGCGGTCACGGTGGCGTTCACGGTCTGGGTGGCGCCCAGTGTGACGGTGTTGCCTGTAAACGTGCCACCGATCGTGTCGGCCTGAACATTTGCGCTGTTCGAAGCGTTGACCGTGCCGTCAAATGTACCCGTAGTGACCTGCACCTGCGGCGCGCTGAGGGTCGAACCCGTCACGGTTTGCGAATCCACGACGAGGTTGCCGGAACCCGTGACGGTAGAGCCCGTGATGTTGCCGGTCGTCAGCGTGACGTTGTTTCCGGTGCCCGTGATCGTCGAGTTCGTGATGTTGCCGGAGGTGAGCGCGATGTCTCCTCCGCTGATTGTCCCGGAGAGATCGCCCGTCACGCCGAGGGTCACGGAGCCGCCGGCTACGATGTGACCGCTCGCGTTCCCAGCGACCGTGCTGGTCACACTGCCGAGTGCGTTGAGCGTGTCCGCGGCGAAGACCTGGTTGCCGGTGAGGTGCGATGTGAAGTTGCCGGACAGGTTCACCGTAAGCGCCGTGAAGTTGTTGCCACTCGCGCTCATATTGTTGAGGCGCAGGCTGCTCGTTCCCGCGTTCTGCAACGAGATATTGCCGTTCGACGAGGACGACGCGCTACCCGAACCGGCGATGAGCACGAGGCTTTGCGCGCCGTTCGCCGTGCCGAAAATATCGCCTACGACAGTGATCGTCCCGCCCGCCGCGGAGGTATCGAGCGTCGTGGTGGCGGATGTCAGCGTGAGAGCCCCAAAGCCGAGGCTGTTTGCGGCATAGGTTGAACCGGTCAGCGTCGTGGCGTTGGCGTCGGAGACTGCTCCTAGCCGCGTCGTGGCGCCGAGATTGCCGAGCGTCACTGTGCCCGTGCCCGCCTTCAGCGTCAGCGCCTGGGCGCCAGCCGCCGTTCCGTCGACCGAGGCCACCACGAGCGCGCCATTGTTCGCGCTGGTGTCGAGGGTCACATCGCCAAGCAGGTTGACCGCGCCGTTCAGCGCAATCGAACTACCGGCCAGTGTGCCGGAAAGCTGAGATCCCGCAGCGCCGGCACCCAAGGTGAAGCTGTTGACCGTCACGTTGCCAAAATTGAAGGTGCGCGCACTGCTGACCGTCACATCCTGCGCGTAGATGCCGTCGAGTACCTCGATGGTCGAGCCGATGCCTGAAGTGTTGATCGCCTTGTTGATCGAAAGCGCCTGCGTTCCGCCGCCCGTGAGATTGCCGACGCCGACGGCAAAGGTGTTGTTCAGCGCGGTGCCGTTCCAGCCTTCGACATAGACGTTCGCAGCGGTCAGATGCCCGCCGTTGAGCGACGTGTCGACGGCGAAGTTCAGCGCGCCCTGCTGCGTCTTCTGGAAGAAGGCGTAGACGTCGTTGGCCGTGCTTGAATCGGCATCGACATAATTGTAGCCGGCCAGAGAGAGCGCACCGATATCGAGCGACGCCGACTGGTCTTCCTCGTAAACGCCGTTGGTCTCGTTGAAGGTGTTGGTGCCATCGATCGTGATGCCCGTGAGCTGCTGGTTGTAGAATTTGTTGGTCTGATAGAGCGCCAAGCCACCCCAGGCGTTGTTACTGGTCGTCGTGTTGGTGATGGTGACATTGGCGCTGTCGGTCAACGCGATGCCGTTGCCATGCACCACATTCGACACCGAGACGTTATCGATGGTCGCCCCGACCACCCCGTTGAGGTCGAGGCCGGTGCGGTAGCCCCCGTTGATCGCCACATGGTCGATGGCAAAGTTCAGCAGCCGATCGGTGGCCGCATTCGTATCCGGTGTCACCTTGATGCCGTAAGTGCTCCCGCTCACAGCCGTCGGCGCGTTGAAGGTGAAGCCGCTCAACGCCGTGTTGTCGGCCGTCACGTTGATGCCGTAGCCCGTCGAGTTCGAGGTGATGATCGTCGAACCCACGCCCGCGCCTTTCAGCGTCAGGGACGTGGTGATGTCGAGCTCGCCCGGGAGCGTATACGTCCCGGCCTGCACATTGATCGTATTGCCGCTGGAGGCGGCATTGACGCCGTTCTGAATGCTGCCCTTGGCCGCAGTCACGAATACCTGACCCGCGACGAGCCGGACCAAGCCGTTGGATGGGTCGTTCGTCGCGTCGATGATCTTGTCTTCGATGCCGTAGAGTTGAGCCAGCGTGGCAGAGCTTCCGGCAACACCGTCAAAGGTGTTGCCCACGGTCGCGTCGACTTCGTGCGTGCTGCCGCCCGCCGTCGAGATGTACTTCTGAACATTCGTGAACGACGTGTTGCCGACCGTCGTGGTTCCGTTCGGCGAACCGTACACAAGGATGCCGGCCGCCGTCGCGTCGCCGATGTAGGCGATGTTGGCGAAGCTGGAACCGTCGATCGTTCCGTTGACTGTGCCGCCGCCCTGTTCCCACAGAACGATGCCGTTCTGCGCATTCGCGCCGGTCGCGCCTTGCCCGGTGAAGGTCGAGTTCTGCACCGTCAGGTTGACGTTGCCGCCGTTCGCGTATGTGCCGTCACCCGTCTCGGCGTCGATCGCGTTCTTGTTCCAGTTGGTGAACGTCACGCCCGCAACGGTCAGATTATCCGTGTGACCGGTGGTGGCGTCGACCGCCAGATCCTGACCCGTCTGCATCCCGTCGAATGTCTGCGGGTTCTCGATCAACGCGTTCTTGATCGACCCGGAGGCGTTGTTCCAGAACACAACCGCATTGTTGCCCAGGTTGTTGCCGTCGATCGTCATACCGCTGAGGTTGACATTGCTGGCGTCGTGGACGAACACCGTCGTCTTCACGTTGGCGTCGTACTTGTGACCGACGCCGGTCGCCAGAAGCGTCGTCGGCAGGATGATGGTCTGCCCCACGCCCGCGCCAACGATGTCGACGTTCTTCGAGATGTCGAGCGTCTCGGCATAGGTGCCCGCATTGACGTGCACTGTGCCGCCATCATCCACGTTGCTGATGGCTCCCTGGATGCGGCCAGATCCGGATGCGTTTCCTCCACCAAGAGTGGTCACATACAGGCTGGAGAAGTCGCCTTGGAAGCCCCCCGTCGTGGGGTCGGTATCCGTGCCGTGCGCCAGATAGTACGAGAAATTGACCGCGTTCTTGTCGGCACCAACCATCTTCGACTGGATGTCTGCGTCGTTGGTGGTGCCCCACCAGTTGCCAGTAGCATTCACCTTTGCAGTCGCGGACACGAGATCCACGGCAACGGCATTACCCGAGAAATCGTTGTTTTGGGCGGTTACGACGCTCGTATCGCCTTCATTCCAGCCTACAGATAAAGCCTCGCCGTTGCCCGTGATCACATTGTTTCGGACCGCGACGTTGGACGCGCCATAGTAATTGTCGACCGCAACACCCCAGCCGAAGCCCGTGATCGTGTTGCCCTGAACCGTCGCGTTGCTTCCCGAAAGATAAATGCCGTTAGAGTAATCGCCCGTTCCCGCGCCCGTGATCGTGTTGTTCTTCAAGACCAAGCCATTGGCGTCGACCACATCGATGCCCGAGGACGACCAATTGGTGAGAGGCTTGTAGCTGACACCGGTGATCGTGTTGTCCGCGACGAGGCCGCTGAAGTAACCGGGCCCGCCCCACAGTTCGATGCCGTTCTGTGCGAGCGTGCCGTTACTTCCAGCGCCCGTGACAGTATTGCGTTCGAGATCGACCGTCAGATTGCCGAACTCGATCGCCATGCCGTTCTTGTCGAAATCGTCGATATGGCTGTCGGTAACTGTCAGCGTCCGTGCCGTCCCATCGTCATTAAAGTCACCGATGCCGAAACCATTAGCCTCGCCATCCGGCGACGCGCCCACGCCACCGTCATGGATGCCGGTGATGCGAACGTTGTTGATTGTCGCGTTCGCATTATGGACCGCGATGCCATTGAAAAAGAAGGACGCCGCCCCTGCGCCGAGCCCATCGATCGTCAGGTTCGAGATGGTCGCGGTCGCTCCGCCCTCGACGGTTACGATGCCCTTCTGTGGCCCGCTGTAGTAATCCGTCGTGAAACCGGCCGCGAGCGTGCTCGGTGCCTCAATGATCGACTGGCCGATCCCCGCGCCGGTCAGCGTCAGCGGCTTGGTGATGTCAACTTGTTCCTGATAGGTGCCCGCCCCGACATTGACCGTGCCGTTGGCGCTTGCCGCGCCGACCGCATCCTGGATATGGCTGAAGATCGTGTCGCCGCCGGTTACGTAGACGGACTTGTCGAAGCTGTTGTTCGTAAGAACATTTGCAAGACCCGCATTCGGACCGGAGAACTGAATCGTGTTGCCAGAGAAACTGGCGCCGGTGACGTCGATGTTGGTGACGGCGGGATCGGCGGAGATGCCATAGCCGTTATTTGCAAAGCTACCGCCGGAGATCGCGATATTATCTTCGGGTGCCGGCTTGCCTTTATTGGCCGCGCTGTCGTCCAGGGTCTCCTGGTTATCGACCAAGATGCCCCAGCCCAGCGACTTGATGGTGTTACCCGCGATCGTGAGGTTATCGCTCGCTGCACCCGCGTAGATGCCAGCCGACTGCTCGCCCGCGCCTGTGCCGGTGATCGTGTTGCCTTGTATGACCACACCGGACGATTCCCACAGCAGAATGTCAGATGAGTAATCCGCAGGATCACTAGGTCTGTTGAAGCTGATATCCTGAATGGTGTTGTTCTTAATGGTGGCGGTGCTGTAATCAAGCTCAATGCCGTTCTGAGCAGTGATCGGAGTACTTCCGGCGCCCGTGATGACGTTGTTCTCGATATCGCTCGTCAAACCGGGGCCGACGAGAAGTACACCGTCCTTTTGGAAGTCGTCAATTTGGCTGTTCTTGACCGCAATGGTCTGTACCGTTCCATTGTCAGTGAAAACCGCTACGCCGATGCCGTCCTGCTGAACGCCACTTAGCGTGCCGGTCAGTCCGCCATCGCGAACGCGCGTGATGTGAACATTATCCACGGTGCCGCTTGAGTTATCGAAGCCGATACCAACAAAGGAGTCGTTCGCATTACCCTTGCCGAGGCCGTCGATCGTAAAGCCGGAAATCGCGGCGTTCGCACCCTTCTCCACCGAGACGATGGCTTTATACGTCGTGACGGCAAAGACCCCCTCGGTCGCCGTGACGCTGTGGCTGAGCGTATCGGGCGCATCGATGATCGAATTGCCGATCCCCGCACCGATCAACGTCAGCGATTTGTCGATGACGACTTGCTCTTGATAAGTGCCCGCCCCGACATTGACCGTGCCGTTGGTGCTCGCGGCACCGACCGCATCCTGGATATGGCTGAAGATCGTATCGCCGCCGGTCACAAAGACGGATTTGTCGAAACTGTTGTTTGCGATAACACCGGCAATGCTGGACGCCGGCCCGGAGAATTGAATGTTGTTACCCGTAAAGCTCGCGCCGGTGACACCGAGATTGGTCACGTCGGGATCGGCGAAGACGCCGGTGCCGTTGTTCACAAAGCTGCCGCCCGAAATATGAATATTGTCTTCTTGGGCGTGCTGGAGGTCCTCGGCTGCGGTCTGGTCCAGTGTTTGCTGGTTATCGATAAAAATGCCCCAGCCTTCCGACGTGATCGTGTTGTTCGCGATCGTTAGATTGTTGCTTGCCGTCTGGGCCAGAATGCCGTCGGACCAATTACCTGCGCCGGCACCGGTGATCGTGTTGCCTTGAATATTCGCACTGGACGCTTCCCACAGCAGAATGCCCGACGAATTGTTTATGCGCGGATCCCCATTGGAACCGTTGTAGCTGATGGCGCTGATATTATTGTTGATGATGGTCGCGGCGCTGTAATCGAGTTCGATGCCGTTCTGGCCGAGGCTTCCCGTGTTGCCGGCGCCGGTGATGGTATTGTTCTCGATATCGCCCGTCAGGCCGGCACCGACCAGCAGCACGCCATCCTTCTGGAAATCGTCGATCGCGCTGTTCTCCAGCGCGACAGTCCGCGCCGCGCCGTCGTTATTGAAGACAATCAGGCCGATGCCAGTCTGCCCGGTGCCGTCGATTGTGCCGGTCAAACCGCCATTGCGAACGCGCGTGATACGGACGTCGCTCACCGTGCCGCTGGAATTATCGAAGCCGATGCCGGCAAAGGATTCATTGGCATTGCCCTTGCCGAGGCCGTCGATGGTGAAGCCGGAAATCGAAACGTTCGCGCCGTTTTCGACCGAGACGATGGCTTTATAGGTCGTCGGCGGAAGCTCGACGCCCTCGGTCCCATAAGCGCTGTGGCCGAGCAAATCGGGCGCGTTGATAATCGAGTTCCCGATCCCGGCGCCCGTCAACGTCAGCGATTTGTCAATGACGACTTGCTCTTGATACGTCCCAGCAAGGACATTGATAGTCGCGCCGCCGTTCGCGGCATTGACTGCCGCATTGATCGACAGCGCCTGCGTGTGCGCGGTGTTGTAGCCGACGGCGAAGATGTTGTTGCCGTTAACGCCGGTGCCGGCATAGCCCTGGACAACAGCCGACGTCGGGCCATTGGCGATGGCGATGTCGATCGCGTCCTGCTCCGTCTTCTGGAAGAAGGTATAGAAGTCGTTCGGCGCGGCCTGGTACTGCGCGATGGTGGTGATGCCCTGGCCCGCCAGACTCAGCGTCCCGAATTTGTTGGTCGTGGACTGGTTTTCAGCATAGATGCCGTTGGCTTCGTTGAACGTGTTTGTTCCGTCAACGGTGATACCTGTTTCCTGATAGGCGTAGCCGCTGGCTTTGTTGGACTGGTACAGTGCCAAGCCGCCCCACGCGTTGTTGCGGGTGACCGAATCGGTCAGCGTAATATTCTGGCTGTCAGTGAAGGAGATGCCGTTACCGCACGTCTGCGTCGACGTGCCGACCGAGTAGCCGTCTGCGGTAAGGTGATCGAGCGTGCCGCCGATGATGCCGTTCAAGTCGAACTCGGACTTGTAGGCACCCTGGCTTGTGATGTGACTGAGGGTGAGGTCAGTAGTGCCTTCGGCTTTCAGACCGTACCCGCCAGCTGCCGTCGCACCGTAAAGGGTGAAGTTCTCCAAGACGACATTACTGTTTGGCCCGCTGACGCGCAGGCCATAGGTCGACGCGCTGCGCGCATCGATGATCGTCGCCCCTTCGCCTGCGCCATCGATCGTCACATTCGACCTATTGACGTTGACATAGTTGCCCGACGAAACAGTATATGTGCCCGCACCGAGGTTGATGGTCGAACCGCCGCTCACGGTGCCGATCATGCCAAGCGCATCGTTGATCCAGCTTCCGTTCGGATTGGCAGACGAATTTACGGCGTTGATATTTAAGATCAGGCTGCTTCCCACGCCCGAAATGTTGATCGTGTTGCCGCCCGTCGCCAAAAGATGGCGTCCGGTCAACGTCAGGTCTGCGCCATTGGAGCCAGTGGCGTTGACGGAAGATGTCAGCGTGATGTCGCCACTACCGCCAGTTCCCGCCTCGGTCGAAACCAACATGCCGGTGCCGCCGGCAAGCGTCGATTGAATAGTATCGCCTAAAGTCGAGTCGATCGTAATGTCGCTGGGATCAATGGTCCAGCTACCTGCATCGCCACGCGGCGCGGAGGCGTCGATCTTGACGTCTGCCGCAATCTTGACAGTCTTGCCCGAAGTTTCGATCTTTCCGCCGTTACCGCCTGTCGCTCCACCCCTCGCGGAGAAAGTGCCCGCATAGTTACCCTGACTGGTCGCGACAGCCGTGATGGTGCCGCCGTTGCCGCTCTGGCCTCCGTCAGCCTTGAGCACGGCGCTCGACGTGGTAGTGATGTCGTCGCCGCCCAGGACGATGTCGCCGCCCACCTGCTTTGCGGAAGACGCTTCCACTGTACCCGACACATTAATGACGGAGTTCACGACTTGGCCCGCGGCCTTCGCCGTCAAGGCGACGGTGCCGCCCGGATTGACGATCTGGCCGGCCTGATCGACCACGGCCTTGGCCGAGCCGAGACCGATCTCGACGAGATGGTCGCCCGCCAAATCGAGCGTGAATGTCGTGCCCGCAGCGAGGCTGACACGGCCGACGCGCGCGTTGATCATGCCGCTGTTGCGCACGGAAGGCGCCACGAAGGCGGCCAGACCATTGTCGCCGATCGTAATATTACCAGCGTTCGTCACCGCGCCGTGATCGGCTCCCGTCATCTGCAGGCGGCTGTTGCCCGCCATGAACTGCTTGGTGTCGACATTGGCTGTGGTGGCGACGATGCCCGCCGCGTCCACGCGCGCGTTGCTGCCGAAATAGACGCCGTTCGGATTGAGGATCCAAACTTGCCCGTTGGCGTGCAGGTTGCCTTCAATCTGTGTGGGATTGGCCGAACTGTTGACGCGGTTGACGGCGATCGAGCCCGAATTCGGCTGGCTGAAATTGACCTGCGCGGCCGAGCCGATGTCGAAGCTGCGCCAATCGATCACCGTGCGATTTGTCGACTGGTTGACGTTCAGCGTGTTGCTGGTCTGCGAGATCGCGGCCGAGCCGCCGACCACGTTGCCGCCTTGCGGCAAGGCGTTGGCGGGCAGCGATTGCCCGGAGGCCGCGCCCAAAGTGGCGGATACCGCCCCTAACACGGCCAGCGGACGCGTCAGAGCAGAGCTGTTCAGAAAGCAGGTGACCAGTTTCACCGATTTCGCAACCATGACCACAACTCCTGGGCCTGAGCCCCTGAATGCTATGTTCCTTAAGCAGGGCTTTCGCCCCGACAAAACCATCAGTAGTTAGCGCTCACCGTGAAGAGGAAGCGCGAGTCCCGCTTGTCGGTCGCCGAGACAACCTTGTTCAGCGGCTTTGCCCAACCCAGATCCGCGTTGAAATGATCGGCAACGTTGAAGCGAATTCCGGCGCCTGTCGAAGTCAGCGTCTGGCTCTCCGGCATTCCCGGCAGCGCCTTCGATTGCCAGACGTTGCCGCCTTCATAGAAGCCGTAGAATTGGACGCCGGAGACGATCGAGATGCTGTCGATGGCATTCCAGCGCAACTCCGCCTTGCCAGCCACGGCGGAATCTCCCGTTACCTCGGACGGATCGAAGGCACGGTCGTATGTCGTGGAGCCGAGCGAGTACTGCTCTGAGGCCAACAAGGGAGTGCCGAACGAGGTCTGCGCGCTCAATCCTACCATCGCCGAAAAACGCTCGATCAGCGGGTGTTCGTGCGTGGCCTCAAAGTTTGCGCGGGTGAAGTCTCCACTGGCGCCGACGCGTGATTTGACCGTCGAACTGCTGCGCGTTGCACCAAAAATGTTGAGACCCTGGGTGATGTCGGCCGAAACCGTGGAGAAACCACCCCAGTCGTCCAGAACATTGAGGAACACGTTGGCGTTCACCGAGCGCACGTGATCGCTGAACAGCGGCGAGGTGGTCAAATCGCTCGACTGCACGTCGTGATAGGAAAACCCGAGAGAGCCAACGAGATTGAGATCGCGCGTGCGGACGAACGGAAACGACAACGACATATCTCCATTGGTGGCGCGGCCTTTGGTGTCCAACGCCCTCAGAACCGAGCCCGGCCGAGTCTGGGTGTAGCTCGCGGTGGCAAACAGGCGCATCCCGTTTGTTCCGATGGGCTGGGTGTAGCTGATTGCGCCGTAGGCCAGATCCGGGCCCACGTCCGGTGTGACGACGGCATTTACGCCAAGGCGGCCGGCAGTGCCGAACACGTCGTTGAAGAACAGTCCGGCCATCACCTCGTAGGGGCCGAGATACTTGGAGCCGCGATTGTCCACGGACACGAAAGCGTCGATCGGCTTGCGATCGACGACAAGCGTGAGATCGGCCGCGCCCTGTTTGGTGGCCGAAGGCGTCAGAATGTTGCGGACGCTGACCCCGTTGAGGTCGCTCGCCAAGAGCAATTCGCGTTCGAGCACGTCCGCCGTGAGCGGTTGGGCCGCGCTAATGCGTCGTCCATACGCCTCCAGATAGCTCTTCGTTCCGTTCGCGTCGCCCTGAACCTTAACCTGATCGACATTGCCTTCGATAATTCGGATGGTTAGGTGGCTATCTTTGACAGTTTGTGCAGGCACGACGGCGCGCGCCAGGATGTACCCGGCGGTGCGATACGCGACTGTGATTTTGTCGGCAAGCTCATAGACGTCCGCTAGCGTGATGCTTCGCCCAACATAGGCTTTTGCCATCGTCTCCAACTGGCTGGTGGGCAAGACCGTATTGCCCTCGAAGCCGATGCTGGAAAGTGTGAACGGCATGTTCTGGGTGCCCGAAGGCGCTGTTCTCTGCGGCGCGGCGGGAACCTCGATCGGCGCGCCGAGGGTGGGCTGCGCCGGCTGCGGTCGGAAACGCTCGTCGATGTGGCTGGGATCGGATGAAGTCTGCGCAAGCGTCGGTGCGCACAATGCAACGATAACCGCTCCCCACAACGTGGGTCGCGACGTACCTAACCACCCCATGACGATTGCCCCTCAGAATTGGCCTGCCTCGGCCATCTCTCGCTTAGAGATTGTAATGCAAAGTGTCCAAGTTCATTTACGGAATATTAAGATTTCCACATCGCTATTTTGACGAATAAGATCGATTAACAGGTATAATGGGAACAGTTCTCAACCGAATACTTATGTATACTTATACGTGCATTATCATTATTGAACTCCCGTAGAAGTTTTACCTGGTGGCTTTGTTTCTGAGAACCAAGCCGGTCAGCAAGGTTGTTTCGACGCGCTTCGAACGATGGACAGTATTCTGGTGTGCCATCCAACCGCACTTTCAGGCATCGGAGACTGCATCGTCACTTCGGTGCCGAGCGTGCCGTGAACTCCTCGATGTCTTACGGTTCTCCGGGACAATGCGCCGCACCGCACAAGTCGTCTCTGGCGCGAGGCACAACCAAGGAGATGTCGCTGACATACCTTTCCAGAACCGCGCCAAGCGCATCGAGCACGCGCTCTGGAAATACAACCACCGACGTGGACAGAACCCGCATCGCTTCACTCACAGAGTGGGCGGGGCGATAGGCCCGCGGGCTCACCAAGGCGACGGCCATGTTGGCCGCCACTATTATATAAGTCTCCTCAGGCACCGCAGCCGGCTCGACATCTCTCCGAATTAAGCAATGGGCCGTGCGTAAAATCGGCGCCAGTGGCAGGTCGAAAGGCATGCCGGCCAAGAGGTCGAGCCAACGCGTCGAACCTTCGTCGAATTGCCGCCGCTCGGTCTCGTCCAGGGCCTCCGACTTGGTGAGCAGCGCAGCCGGAACAAACAGTTTGCCGACATTCAACAGCGCCCCCGCTAACTCCACCGTATCCGCCCGCTCCGCCTTTGCACCCAGCCTCACGGCGACTTCGCGCGACAGGGCTGCCACGCGCCGCGAGTGCGCCGCGGCGCTGGGATCACGCTGGTCGATGGCCAGCAACAGCAACTCCGTCACGCCGCGATACAGCTTGACGCTCACTGCGCGCGCCTCGGCCAGTCGCACCTCAGCGTTATGACGCCATAATACGAGGATGGCCGCGAGGATGGCCGCCAGCGACAAGAGTAGAATGATAATAAGGGTCCGAATGCGTTCATCGACTCCGGCGAGAGCATTCTTGGCCGGCACTGATTCGATCAGGACCCAGGGCGCACTTTTCAGCGGAACACCAAGATGGAGCGCCATTTTGCCGGAAAAGTCCGAAGTGCTTTGCAGCCGCAAAGGCGCTCGCGCGGCGCTGAACTCGCCTGCCTGAGGCGAGGGCCAGGCCGAATCGGCGAGGGAAGAGCCAAGCAGGATGGTGGCGCCGTCGCGGCCGACTTCAACCAGACTTTCGTGCCCGCCGTCGATGGCGAGGGGTGAGCCGTCCGATGCCCAAAAACCGCCTTCCAGCATCCTTTCGCCGACGACGTATCCGATGGGAGCCGTGGGGCCGTTCGCCTGGAGCGGCATGACGGCAACGAGAAAGGCGCTCCGTACCGCTCCACCTGATCGGGACGCCTGAGGTCCGGCGCTGCCGTTCTTCATGGCCGCCATCAAGTCTGCGACGAGGCCCGGCGGCGGGGTGTAGCCGAACGTGGAGGCGACGACCCGGCGGTGCGCGTCCAGAACCGCAAGTCCCGTGATCGACCTTACGGTACCGCTCACAAACGCGCTGCGGCCCAGGCTCGACGCGAAGGCGCCACGCCTGCTCAGGCTCGCAATATAGCCCATAAGAAAGGCGTCTTTGGCCTGTCCCTCCGCCACGCCTTGCTGGTCGAAATTTGCCGCAGCGAGCTCCGACAAATAGATCTGCACGGTCGGATTGAGCGCGACGGCACCAAGTTGCCGGCGGCTGTCCGCCAGCCAATCGCTGACCCTGGCGGCCGGCTGCACGCTCCCCGCACGCAATCTTGCATCCCAGCGGCTGAGCTCGAAGTTGCGCTCGCTCTGGGCAATACGGAATGCGCCCGCGACCAGCGCCATAGCGCTGAGGAAAATGGCAATGCCGATTCCCGCACGCCGAAACTTGATTTTGCCGATATCCAATGCGCGTTCCCCGCTGCGGGGTCGGGAAAACCCGGATAACAAAGTATTGCCAAATCCCGGCCAATCCCACGTGTCTCTACAATTAGACCTTAAATGCACGCGATCACACTGGCTCCAGCGGGACCTTTTGAAGCGCCAGAGCCATGCGACTGGTTTCAATCCTAAGGGCGATGATCGCGGGGCTGATCTTGTTGGCCCCGATGAGTGCCCGCGCCGATTCGGTGTTCAAAAGCGGAATCGCCGGCTCGCACGGATTCTCCTTCTTTCCATTCTGGCAGCAGGTGCTGACGGATATGGCAACAGCCCAAGCGCACGCAGTCCCCGTGACGGCACGCACGGATCCGGCGCATGCCCAACAGTGCGCAAATGAGCGAACGTGTATTCCGGGCGTCTGGATTTCGTTTCTCGACAGCATCAAAAACAAGCCGCGGATGGCGCAGCTGAATGCCATCAATCTGTGGGCAAATGCAAAGCCCTATGTCGAGGATTGGGTCAACTGGCGCGTCGCGGACTATTGGGAAACGCCGGGCCAATTCGTCGCCCGCGGCGGCGTTTGCAAGGACTATGCGATCATCAAGTATTTCAGCCTGGTGCGGCTGGGGTTCTCGCCGGACGATCTGCGTGTTGTGGTTGTCGCCGATACCAACCTTGATGCCTTCCATGCCGTCCTGGCGGTGCGCACAGACGGCAATGTGTGGCTGCTCGACAACCAGCTTGCGCAGGTGGTCCCGATGGATATCGCGGTCCAATACGTACCCATATATTCGCTCAACGAACGCGGCTGGTGGCTGCATTCGTTGCCCAAGTTCAACATCGGAAACGTGACCATCGCGGCTGGCGGGGCGAACTGAGCCGAAGGCGTGCCTGGCCGGATAATGCGTGCGCTCATCGTGGCCATCGCCGACCGGATCGCATCCTGATCGAGGACAAAGGCTCAAGCTCACAAAGCGAGACCTGCTCGCTCCGGATACTCTCAAATGATGGTTCCCACCTTGAAGAGGGAAACGAGAAATTTCCCTTTATTTTCAAGATGGTGGGCGGTGCAGGGATCGAACCTGCGGCCCCTACCATGTCAAGGTAGTGCTCTCCCGCTGAGCTAACCGCCCGCCCGGCGCGTCTCGCGCGCCATAGAGACAATGGTGAGCACGATCCCTTTCGGAACCATGCTCACCAGGGAGGCTCCTATAGCCTCCGTCCCCCAGTCAAGGCAAGTCAGCCCGCATTCCTGAGGTTAAACTCGACACCCACCGTGGTGGTGGCGGGGACGGCCACGCCGCCGCGGATTGCCGGCTGGTAGCGCCAGCGGCCCACCACCCAGGCGCGCGCCGCCTCATCGAGGATGGGAAAGCCGCTGCTGCGGACCACGGTCGCATCCGCGACCACGCCTTGTGGGTTGATAACCAGGCGGAGCAATACCGTCCCCTGGGCTCCCAACCGCACCTCGATCGGCGGATAAGGCGGGGTGGTGTGCGTGGCGGCGATACCGAGCGGCCCGTGGTCGGCGGGACCAGGCCGAGCGCCGGTGTTCCTGTTATTGGGGTCGATCGCGGTGCCCGCGCCGTCGCCGGTGTCGAAGATGATCGTGGGCTGCGGCAGGTCCACGTGTTTCGGTTCGATCTGCCCGCCACTTGGCGGCGGCGGCGGGTAGTCGACATGGGTTTTCGTCGGGATGAACTTGGTCTCGATGCCCGCGTCGGGCGCCGGCCAGACCTTGATGTCGAGGCCGATCACCAGGGCCGTGATCAGGCCCACTTGGAGCAATAACGCAAACAACAGGCCCGTAACGCGGCGCTGAGCGCGCCCGGGCTGCGGCATGGCATGAGCAACGGTTTTCATGAAAGCCTCCCCCAAGTTCGAAGAACCTCGTCGGCTCTCGGGCCTTCTCGGCCCGTCCTCGCGGGAGTCTCGCGAAAGGCGAGATATCTCGCCGGATCGAACAAAGGCTGAGCCTCTACTTCGGCGGGATTTGGACGCGACTGTGGCGAGGCTGGGGCGGAGCATTGCCTCAGATAATTTCATCCGTATGCAGTTTATAGTGCTGCTCAGGCCGCCATCATGCGTTCCACTTCGGCGACGATCTCGCGCAGATGGAACGGTTTCGACAGCACCTTCGCCTGCTTGGGCGCGTTGGAGGCCGGATGCAGTGCCACGGCGGCGAAGCCGGTGATGAACATGATCTTCATGGCGGCGTTCATCTCGGCGGCGCGCTTGGCCAGCTCGATGCCGTCCATGCCCGGCATCACGATATCGGTGAGCAACAGGTCGAAGTGCTCGGCCGTGAGCTTCTGGTGGGCCTCTTCGCCGTCGCCGTAATCGATCACCTCGTGACCGGCGCGCACCAAGGCCTGCGCCAGGAACTTGCGCAAGGATTCGTCGTCTTCCACCAAAAGGATGTGCGCCATACGCCGCTCCGCCCGGCCCTACTAAACCGTATAACGGATGAACCGTAAATGCCGGTTAACGTCGCGCTGCCCTTCGAGACGGCGCCGCACCTTCTCAGGCTGAAGTCGTCCGGGAATCCCCGTGAACGGCCAGCCGAGGCTGAACCGGTCGAAGGGCCGCAGAGCTTGATTGCCACACCGAGTTGGTGGTCCACTCTACCTTGCGGAGCAGGGATGGAAATGGACGAACCGAGCAGCAATCCCGACACGGTTCTGACCGAATTGATGGCACGGCCTTTCCGCATCGAGCGGCCGCTGCGGCAAACCTGCCCCTTCGTGTTCGCCTCGCCCCATTCCGGCCGGCTCTATCCACCCGGTTTCGTGGCCGCCAGCCGCCTCGCGCCGCTGGTCTTGCGCCGCTCCGAAGATGCCTTCGTCGACGAGTTGTTCGCCGGCGTTGTCGGCCTGGGCGCCCCGCTGATCGCGGCCGAGTTCCCGCGCGCCTATGTGGATGTCAATCGCGCGGCTTCCGAGCTTGACAGCCAGATGTTCGACGAAGCGCTGCCGCTCAGCGTCGACACGCCGAGTGCGCGCGTGGCCGCCGGACTGGGCGTCATCCCGCGCGTGGTGCGCGACGGCATCGACATCTATCGCGGCAAGCTCTCCGTTTCCGAGGCCCAGGAACGCCTCGCCAATCTCTATCGCCCCTATCACGCCGCCTTGGCACGCCTGGTCAACGAGACGTTTGCGCGCTTCGGCATGGCGATCGTCGTCGACTGCCATTCCATGCCGTCCAGCCCCACGGTTCCGGCCATCGTGCTCGGCGACTGCTATGGAGCCTCGATCGCGCCGCCGCTGCTGCGCCAAGCCGAGCGTGCCTTCGAGGCCAACGGCTTCTCCACGGCGCGCAATATGCCTTACGCCGGAGGCTACACCACCCATCTGTACGCGCGCCGGGACGCCGGCATTCACGCCGTCCAGGTCGAAGTGAACCGCGCGCTCTATCTCGACGAGGAACGCATCGAGAGGTTGGGGCGCTTCGGCGATGTGCGGGAGCGCCTCTCCGCCGCGCTGGCGCAACTGCTCGGCTTCGATTGCGGAACGCTGCATCCGCACCGGCCCATGGCCGCCGAATAGACCGGCGGCATCGCGGCTGAGCCGCGGATTCAACGGCTGCCACGTCCGACAGCGCTGTCTCGCAGACCGGCTCTAGAAAAAAGGCCGCTCCCGAAGGAGCGGCCAAGTTCAGGGAGGAAACGCCCAGGAAGGGCCGCGGTATCGCTACCGCGCTGCAGCAATATGCCAGGGCAGGTGGGGCCGTGCAAGCAGAATTTGGGGCCCTGCGTGACCTATTTTTGGTATGTAACAGGATTGTATTGTCACGATTATTTCATCATTGCCCGAAGAATAGGCATTGTGCGCTGCACTGTTGTGCAATGCAAAAATAGGGGTTGTATATTATTGCCCGGCAGGGCTCCGTAGGGCAGGAGTCACAGCACTGTCGCGGCGCTGCCAGGAAAGCTTCGCGTCCGCGCAGTACCGAAAAGATGGGACCGATTCGCAAGGGTAGGCCATGGTGTTGCACAGCGTTTTCCCCTTCCTGCGGGCCGGAGCGCCCGAACCTCCTCGGAGCCGTTACCGGGCTCCCACACGACGGCTCGAGGCGCCCCGCCGCCACCGCACCATCTTCATTTCGGACGTGCACCTCGGGACCCGGGGCTGCAAAGCCGAACTCCTCGCCGGGTTTCTGGCCGCGAACGACTGCGAGACGCTGTATCTCGTGGGCGACATCTTGGACGGCTGGCAGCTCCAGCGCCGCTGGTATTGGACCGATACCCAGACCCGCGTGGTCCACGAGATCCTGCGCAAGGCCGACCAGGGCACGCGGGTGATCTACATTCCCGGCAACCACGACGAGTTCCTGCGCCGCTACTGCGGCCGTTCCATCGCCGGCATCGAGATCATGGCGGAAGCCATTCACGAGACCGCCGACGGGCGCCGGCTCCTGGTCCTGCACGGCGACGCCTTCGACAGCGTGATCGATTACGCCAAATGGCTGGCCCATATCGGGGACCGTGCCTATTGCCTGGCGCTGGCCCTCAACGACCGGCTGCATGCGCTCAGAACCCGGCTCGGCCGGCCCTATTGGTCGCTCTCCGCCTATCTGAAGCAGAAAGTCAAGAATGCGGTCGAATACGTGTCCCGCTTCGAGGACGTGGTGGCCCGCGCCGCGGCGCCGCTCGGCGTCGACGGGGTCCTATGCGGCCATATCCACCACGCGGAGATCCGCCGGATCGGTCCGATCCTCTACCTGAATGACGGAGACTGGGTTGAAAGCTGCACAGCCGTTGTCGAAGATGCCTGCGGACATCTGGAGATTCTGCGCTGGGCACATTCCGACATTGCCAGCGATGCTGCCCCCGCGATCGCGGGCGCCGAAGGTGAAGCTGCGCTTATACCCGCGTAGACGACGCATTCGCCGTACCATGCCGGTTGGCATCGGCCAGGCCGGGTGGAGTTTTGTGCCTCAAGAGGCGCACAGCCTGAAGGTCCTCATCGTCACCGACGCCTGGTCTCCGCAGGTCAACGGCGTGGTGCGCACACTCGAGATTCTCGGCCACGAACTGACCCTACTCGGCCACGACGTGCGCTACGTCACGCCACAGGGCCGCTTCACCATTCCGCTGCCGACTTATGCGGAAATCAGACTCGCCCTTTTCGCGCGGCGCACGCTGGAAAACGAAATCCGCGAATACGCGCCGGATGCGATCCATATCGCCACAGAAGGCACGCTGGGGATGGGGGCGCGCGCGATCTGCCTGCGCTATTCGATCCCGTTTACGACCTCGTTCCACACGCGCTTTCCCGAATACGTCACCGCGCGCTTTCCCTTCATCAAGGAGGAAATGGTCTACCGCTTCCTGCGCTGGTTCCACGGTCCTGCCACGGCAATGATGGTCGCCACGCCGGCCCTGAAGAGCGAGCTGGAAGCGAAAGGTTTTCGTAATCTCAAGATCTGGTCGCGCGGCGTCGACACCGACGCCTTCCGTCCGATCGCGGACGCCACGCTGCCGTACGAACGGCCGATTTGGCTTTATGTCGGGCGCATCGCGGTCGAGAAGAACATCGAGGCCTTCCTGAAACTCGACCTGCCGGGCACCAAAGTCCTGGTCGGCGACGGTCCGGCCCGCGCCGCGTTGTCGCGGGCTTATCCGGAGGCAAGATTCCTCGGGCCCCGTTCGGGCGAACCGCTGGTGGAGGCCTATGCGGCCAGCGACGTCTTCGTCTTCCCCTCGAAGACCGATACGTTCGGGCTCGTCATGCTGGAGGCGCTGGCCTGCGGCACGCCGGTAGCGGCCTATCCGGTGCAAGGCCCGCTCGACGTGATCGGCGACTGGGGGGTGGGTGCGCTGGACGGGGACCTGCAGGCGGCCTGCGAGAAGGCGCTGACCCTTTCGCGCGACGATGCCAGGGCGTTCGCGGTGCTGCGGAGTTGGCGGTCGTGCACCGAGCAATTCCTGTCCAACCTTGCCGTGGACCACGACTAGACAGGTTGCGGTCGCCTCTCTCGCGTCCGCGCGAAATGCGCTAGAACATCATACGGTTGCTTCGCTGCGGTCGTCCGATGTCATCCGAGTCTGCCAAAATGCCGCGTCTGTCGCGCGCCGAGTTCGCCTTCCTGGGCGCATCGCTGCTCGTCTGGACGGCCTATGTCGTCTGGCTCGGCAAGGACACCTCGTGGGACTTCCGCAACTATCACTGGTACATCCCCTATGCACTTTTGAACGGGCGCATGGGCATCGACATCGCGGTGGCCCACCAAGGCAGTTACTACAACCCCTTCTCCGACGTGCCGTTCTATTTCCTCGCGACGCACACGACGTCGTGGTTCGCCATAGCCGTGCTCGGACTGTTCCAGGCCGCCAACATCGTGCCGCTCTATCTTATGGCGCGCTCCGCCTTGCGCATGGAGAACCGCGTGCTGGCCTCGGCGGGGGTGTCCTTCTTCGCCATGACCGGCGGGCTGACGCTCAGCATCTACGGCACGCACTATTACGACAACGTGATGAGCCTGTTCACGCTTTCCGGGCTCGCCATCCTGGTGGTGCGCCGGCAGGAGATGGCGGCGGGACCGCTGAAGAGTGTGGCGCTATGGTGCGCGCTCGGCGGGCTTTTGTGCGGCTCGGCAGCGGGCCTGAAACTTCCCGTGGCACCGTTCGCGATGGGTTATGCGGCCGCGCTGGTTGCAGTCGGCGGCAGCCGCAAGCACCTTCTCACCCGTCTGGTGGCGGGCGGTATCGGCGGGCTGATCGGGTTCGCGTTGTGCGCCGGCTTCTGGATGTGGCGCATGGAGGAAATCACCGGCAATCCTCTGTTCCCCTATTTCAACGACTATTTCCGCTCGCCCTTTGCGCTCGCCTCGCCCTATCGCGATATGCGGTTCCTGCCGACTTCGACCTGGAAGGCACTCGCCTTCCCCATCCTGTTCTCGATCGACTGGCGCATCGCCGACGACCTTCCGTATGCGGATATCCGCGTCGGCATCGCCTATCTGGCGGTGATTGCCGCTTTGGCGGTGTGGCTGGCGGGAAGGCGCGCCAAAGATCCGCTGGTCGATCCGCAAGCGGCGCGTATCGCCTTCGCCTATGCCGCAGTGTCGTATTTCTTCTGGATCAAGCTGTTCGCGATCTACCGCTACATCCTCCAGCTCGAAATGCTGGCGCCGCTGCTGATTGCGACGGCGGTGGGGCTGTTGCCGCTGGCGCGCCGCACGCAGCTTGTGGCCGTTGGGGCACTTTTCTTCCTCTGCATGCTTTTCACACGCAGCGCCCATCTCGAAGGCGCCCCGCTGGGCGATCCCTATATCGAGGCGGACCTGCCCAAGCTCGCCGACCCCGCGCACAGCATGGTGGTGATGACCGGTGACGCTCCCTTGGGATTCATCGCGCCGACGCTGCCGCCGCAGGTTCCCGTGCTGCGGATCGACGGCTGGATGATGCAACCCGAGGACGGCTCGTATCTGACGCAGGAAATGAAGCGCCGCGTCGGGGCACACAAAGGGCCTCTCTTTCTGATCGCAGACGCCTATGATATGGGCCGCGCCAGCGCCGCAGCCCTCGATTACGGGTTGGCGATCGAGTGGCAAAAATGCAGGATTTTCACCACGAACCTGACAGGGGCCTATGAATGGTGTCCGCTCTCGCGCCGAAACTGGTGACCTTGCCGGAGCCGCGCCTTGCCGTTCTGGTGCCTTGCTACAACGAGGAAGCCGCCATCGCCAGCGTGGTGCGTGACTTCAGGGCAGCGCTGCCTTCGGCGGAAGTTTACGTTTACGACAACAATTCCAGAGACGCGACCGGCAAGATCGCCGCCGAAGCCGGCGCCGTGGTGCGCACGGAAACACGGCAGGGCAAGGGCAACGTGGTGCGCCGCATGTTCGCCGATATCGAAGCCGACGTGTACATCCTGGTCGACGGCGACGACACCTATGATGCGAGCATAGCGCCCGCCCTTGTCTCCAAGCTGATCGGCGAGGGCCTCGACATCATCACGGGAAGACGCGAGGCCACCGGCCAGGCGGCGTACCGGCGCGGACACGTGCTGGGCAACAAGCTGCTCACGGGGCTGACCGGCCTGATGTTCGGCGTGCACATGGGCGACATGCTGTCGGGCTACCGCATCATGTCGCGGCGCTTCGTGAAGTCGTTCCCGTCGGCCGTGGAAGGTTTCGGCATCGAGACGGAACTCTCGGTGCATGCCGTGCGCATGCTTGTGCCGATGGCCGAGGTTCCCACCCGCTACAAGGAGCGCCCCGAGGGCTCGGCCAGCAAGCTCAACACCTATCGCGACGGCGTACGCATCCTTTTCACCATCGCAGGACTAACCCGGCGCGAGCGCCCGCTGGTGTTCTTCGGGCTGATTTTCCTGTTCTTCGCGCTGTTCTCGTTCGCGATCGGCATTCCCCTGGTGATCGAGTATTTCGAGACCGGGCTGGTGCCGCGCCTGCCGACTGCGGTCTTGGTGTCCGGCATGATGATTATCGCCTTCCTCTCGCTGTTCACCGGATTACTGCTCGACAGCGTTACCCGGGGGCGCTGGGAGCTGAAGCGCATGACCTATCTGTCCGTCCCCGGACCGCAAGATCTGCGCCGCCCGTGAAAGCGTTCATCGACAAGCTCCTGGCATCCAAGCTGATCCGTTTCGGGGCGGTGGGCGGCGCCGGCTTCTTCGTCAACGAGGCCGCGCTGTTCGTGGCGAAAAACCTGTTCGGGATGGGCGACCACGCCGGCTGGTTTTTCGGCTTCGCGGTGGCGGTGACGTTCACCTGGTGGGGCAACCGGGTCTTCACCTTTCACGAGCACAAGAGCGTCGGGTCCGCGGGCATGCTGGGCGAATGGGCGCGCTTCGTGGCAACCAACAGCCTGGGCGCGGCCGCGAACTTCGCGGTGTTCTCGCTGTTGATCGGCTTTGCACCGTGGCCGCTCGACATTGCCTATGTCGCGTTGTTCTTCGGCGTGCTGGTCGGGCTGATCTTCAACTTCACGCTGTCGAAGCGGCTTGTCTTCCGCACCCACCTCACGCCGCCCCCCGCTCAACCGTGACGCTTTTCACGATGGCGTAGACCGCCAGACCCGGCTCGAGTCCGAGCCGCGCGCGCGAAGCGGCGGTAATGCGCGACACCAGCCGCGTCGCCCCGCACAGGAGCTGGATGTCGGCCTCGTCGCCGCTGGTCCGGATTGCCTTGACCGTGCAGGCAAGAACATTGTTGGCGCTGATCGCCTGCGGCTCTGCGAGGGCCAGCATGATGTCTTCGGCCCGCAGCCGCACGCGCAGGCGGGAGCCCACACTGTGCGGCAGGCGGCGCACGGTGAGCACACCGCCGTCGAAGGCGATGAGGCTGAGCCCGTCGCCGCGATGTTCCTGTATCGTGGCCTCGAACACCGCGCCCAGCGGCGGCACGCCGGCGACCGCATCGAGGTCGGTCAACAGGTCGAAGGCCATTCCTTGCGCCTTGACGCGGCCGTTCTCGAGCACCACCACCTCGTCGGCCAGCCGCGCCACTTCCTCCACCTGGTGGCTGACATAGAGCATCGGCAGCTTGGCCTCGCGCGCCAGCTTCTCGAGATAGGGCAGAATCTCGCCGCGCCGCGCGGCATCGAGCGAGGCCAGCGGCTCGTCGAGCAGCAGCATTTCGGGTGAGGCCAGCAGGGCTCGTCCCAGCGCCACGCGGCTTTTCTCGCCCCCGGAAAGCCCGCGCGGACGACGCGCCAACAGCGGCGCCAGTCCCAAGAGGTCGACGACATGGGCGATGGTGCCCGCGTTGGCCTTCGACTCCGCCCGGCGCCAGCCGAATAAAAGGTTGTCGCGCACACTCATGCGCGGGAACAGGCGTGCATCCTGGAACACGACGCCGATGCGCCGCCGCTCGGCGGGGACGAACAGACCGGGCAGGTCCGTCAACACGCGCCCGTCGAGTGCGACGCGCCCTTGCCGCGGCCGAATCAGACCTGCAATCGCCGCGACGATGGTCGATTTGCCCGAGCCGGAAGGCCCGAACAGCGCCGTAACCTTGCCGTGCGTGACAAACTCGGCCGCCAGCGAGAAGACGCCCATCCGGTGACGCAGGAAGACCTCCAGACTCATCGCCAGATCCTGCGGGACGCAAATTCGCCCGCGCTGAGGAAGATCAGCGCCAAGAGGATGGAGAGCACGCACAGCCGTGCGGCTTCCGATTCGCCGCCCGGCGCCTGCAGCGCGGCGTAGATCGCCAACGGCAAAGTCTGGGTCTCGCCGGGGATATTCGAGACAAAGGTAATGATGGCCCCGAACTCGCCCAGGGCCGCGGCAAAGGCGGTGATCGCCCCGCTCACCACGCCGGGCAGCGCCAGCGGCAGGGTGACGTTGACGAGGCGGTCGAGCCGGCGTGCGCCCAGGGTGCGTGCGGCCTCGATGAGGCCGGGATCGGCGCTTTCCAGGGCCAAGCGGATGGCGCGTACCTGCAGCGGAAACGTGATGAGGGCGCTGGCCAGGGCCGCGCCCGTCCAGCTGAACACGAAGCGGATGCCCAAGGTCTGGTCCAGCCAGGCACCCACGGGCGCCCGCGCCCCGAACACGACCAAAAGCAGGTAGCCCACAGCCACCGGCGGCAACACCAGCGGCAGATGGACGATACCGCCCACCACGGTGGTCCCTACGGGCTTCTTGGCCAGGAGCAACGCCGTCAGGAAGGCGAGCGGCAGGGCGCAAGCCACGGCCACCCCAGACACCCGCAAGGAGAGCATCAGGGCCGCAGTTTCCGCCGGCGTGAGCATCCCGTTCATCCCTGCCCAACATTATGGTGGACCGGGGCGTCATCATACAAGCGATGCAAGATGTTCGCGCAAACCGGTATTGACCGGGCCGGCGGGGATACTACCGTGAGGCGCATGGGGACTGGGGCAGCCAGGTTTGCGCTCGGCGCGTTGGCCGCAGCGTTGGTTTTCATGCCCGCGCCGGAAACGGCGGCGGAAGCCCCTGCCGCTCAACCCGCCACCCAAGAGCCTGCGGCGCCCGCGGCCAATATCATCACCCTGCCGGACGGCAGCCGGGTCCTCATGCAGCAGCTTCCAACCACGCCGGCCTCGGCCAGCGACACGCCGCCGCCGTTCCCGGCCGACCTGAATCCCGGCGCGGTCTATGTGATCCGTTACGACCGCTGGTCGGAGACCGACGAGAAGGACTTCGGCGCCTTCATCACCGAGTTGGGCGGATCGGGCTGCAACACGGTCAACAAGTGCCTGCACGATCCGCGCAATCCCTTCCGCGGCACCGATCCGCCCGGCACGGTGTTCGAATCCGACTGCGCCGATCTGCCCTATTACCTGCGCTTCTACTTTGCCTGGAAGCGCGGCCTGCCGTTCTCCTACGAGGGCGAAGTCGAATCGCGCGGCTCATCCAGCGATCTGCGCTATTCGCCGATGGGCAACCGCGTGATCAGCCGCCTGTCTCCGGCCGCGGACCACAAGGGCGGCTATGCGATCCTCTATACGCTCCGCGACGCGGTTTCCTCGGCCACGTATCGCGTCCATCCCGAACTCGAGGACCCCTACGAGCAAGACTTCTATTCCCCTGCGCTGAAGCCCGGTTCGATCAAGCCCGGCACAGTGATCTACGACCCCAACGGACATCTGGCGACCGTGTGGAAGGTGGAGCGCAACGGCCGCATCCACTATCTCGATGCCCACCCCGATTTCTCGGTGACGCGCGGCTTCTACGACCTGCGCTTCGTGCGCTCCTCGCCCGGCATGGGCGCCGGCTTCAAGAACTGGCGCCCGCAGAGGCTCGAAGGCGCCGTGCGAGAGGCCGACGGGAGCCTGTACGGCGGCCAGATTGTGCTCGCCAGAAACAAGGAGATTGCCGATTTCTCGGTCGAGCAGTTCTACGGCAACGGAGCGAAGCCGGACGCAGACCGGCAATGGAACGAAGGCGCCTTCGCGCTGGGCAACGAAAAGCTCGACTATTACGACTATGTGCGCGCCCGGCTTGCCGGCGGCACGCTGCTGTTCGACCCCTTGCGGGAAGTGGCGGACATGGTCGATTCCAATTGCGACGATCTGCATTACCGCGGTCAAGCAGTCGACCTCGCGATACAGGCCGGCCTCAACAGGCAGGACGAGCCCGAACGCCTGCCGCCCAATATCTACGGGACCGAAGGCGACTGGGAGACCTATTCCTCGCCCTCGCGCGACGCCCGCCTGAAGACGGCATTCAAGGAGCTGCGCGACACCGCCGCCCGCTTCCTCTGGATGCAGGCGCACCACGACAAGAAACTTTCCTATCGCGGCAACAATCTCGCGGCCGACATGCTCGCCGTCTACGACCGCCACGCCGGCCAGTGCCGTGTGACTTATACGCGCAGCAACGGTTCGAAGGTCACGCTGTCCTACGAACAGGCCCGCGCGCGGCTGTTCGCCCTGTCGTTCGATCCCTATCAGTGCATCGAGCGGCGCTGGGGCGCCACCAACGCGGGCGAACTCGCCACCTGCTCCGACACCGCGCTTAAGACCGCCTGGTACGAGGCCGAGCAGCACCTGCGCAACCAGATCGACCGCACCTATGAGGCGCGGATGGATTTCACTCTGGCCGAACTCAAGACACCCGGCCCGGGCAAAGGCGTGGCCAACGCGCCCGACACGGACGTTCGAGGCTTCCTGCTGTATGAAATCGAGAAGGCCAAGCCGGCCCCGCCACCGCCCGCCAAGCATCCGTGGTGGTACTAGGGTCCGTACCCAATTACCGCGTGAGCCGCGCTGCGTGGAAAATGGCTGAATGGCAGGAGAATGGCGCAGAGCGTATCGGCAATACGGTCAAGCCGTTCGACGAACCAGTCGGCCATTTTCCCGCAGCCCGCAGGGACGCGGGTCTTTTGGCCCCCGGCGGTGTCGAAACTCGCTTCAGGACGCCCGGTCCTGCGCGCTCGTTTCTCCTGGCCGAAGGGCCAAAATGCCCAGCGTCGCAGCCACGGGGCAATTGGGTACGGACCCTAATCCCCAAAAACGAAAGCGGCGGGACAAGCCCGCCGCTTCCTAGCCTGTGATCCGCGAAGCGATCAGTGCTGGCGGATGTAGATTGTCCAGAGACGGGACACCATAGAACCGTTGGGCGTGGTGTTCGCCTTGGCCAATGCCGAGAGCGCCTGCGGCTTCTGCTTGTTGGCGTAATAGGCAACGGCAAGGCGTGTCTGGGCGTTGTCGGGCTCGGAGACGCCCTTGGCGATGCCGGCCTGGATGGCCTGGATCGCGTCGGCGAACCGTCCCATGCCGGTATAATCCTCGCCCAGCTTGATGAGATCGTCGCCCTTGGGAGCCTTCTGGGCGGCCGCGGCGGCCTTGCCGAGGTCGCCGAGGTCGGCCGCCTGATTCTGCTTGGTCACGCCATACAGCCGCATCGCGCGCTGATCGACGAGTACCTTGGCAGCGATTCCTTTTTCCATCACCGCCCGCGCTTCGCTCGGCAGACGGGCTGCGATCAGGAGCTCGGCCAGGGTCATGTATTCGTCGGCCTTGGTCATCGCGCCTGTCATGTAGCGGAGGCGAGTAATATCCAGCATCTGCGCATTGGAGAGCTGTTTCGTGCTTTCGGCCAGCCCCAGCAACTTGTCCCAGTTTTTCGGTGTGCCGCTGGCCGCGACCAAACCTTCGGCCGCATCGCGCATCAGGGCCTGGTCGTGCGTTTCGTAGGCGCAGCGCAGCGCCAGATCGAGCAATTCCGCGCCCGCGCCCGAATGCGTGCCGGCGTATTTCACGCAGCCGCGATTGTCGCCCGAGCGATAATAGGCTTGGGCGATCAAGACCATGTTGGTGCCGTTGAGGGCACCGTATTTGCGCAGCACATCTTCGTCGGAAATCGCGTCGCGATAGCGGCCGGCGCGGTAATCGGCGTCGAACTTCGCCTGAGCGCCGATCGCGGAAGACACGATCGCGCCGCCCGCCTGCGATTCGACCCATTTCTTGGTCTGGGCGATCGTCGCCTTTTCGGTTTCGGTCAGACCGCTGACGCCCTCCGCTTGGCGCAGACTGTTTTGGGCAGACGAATAGTTGCCTGCCTTGGTCGCCTTCATGGCATCGTTCAACGCATTTCCGACGGCAGGACGGACACCGGCCGCTTCGGCTGTCGTTGCAGTAAGAATGCCCCCGGCCGTTACAACAGCCATCCCGAGCAACAGCGCCGTCACCGCGGCGCGCAGTTTCGTCACGATCATTTTCCTGAGACCTCTAAGTCCTCGTCCTGACACAAAGACGCTCTCCGAGGACATCTGGCCGTCCCAGAGAGAGCCACCCCTCACATTACTGCATCTACTGGTCCAGGCCAGTAAAGCTGATTTTCTTTAGCCAATCCGCGGGCCCTCCGCCAGCATCTCGGCTATTATGTCATACCTCATGAGTTTGTTCGCATTAAGATGGATTTCCGGTTGCAGCTCGGTCTGGGGCATGCCCACGAAATAGTCGTCCGAAAAAGGGACGGCCGGCCAGCGCGCCATGTCGCAGGATTGTGCCGCCAATGTCCACCCTAACGTTAACAAACACGGGGCCCCGGCGGGCGGCATTCCCGCCGACAAGGCGATAAGCGAGAGAGTGAGGAGCACAAGCATGACGTCAAACGGGGGCGTCATGTCGGTTTCCACGATGGGGGTCGCCTGCCTGACCTTTATTACCAAAAGAAAGCGCCCCCTGGCGGGGGGCGGCGGGCAAAGCTTGGAATTGGCGCCTGCGGGCGGCGAACGGATCTGGATTAGCCTTGGCCTCCGGGCGCGCGGGGCACGCCCGGAGAGGCAAGACAGCTACTGCATGTACTGATCGAGACCGGTGAACCCGATCTTCTTCACGCCGATACGCTGAGCGTCGGCCAGCACTTTGGCGACGATATCGTATTTGGCGAGCTTGTTAGGATTGAGATGAATCTCAGGCTGCGGTTCAGCCTGGGACGCATCCAGGAAATACGAGTCCAAGGTCGCGCGGTCCACCGGCGTCCCGTTCCAGAGGATTGTACCGTCGAAGTCTACACCCAGGTTCACGATCACCGGCTGAATCAGTTGATTCTGCGGGGTGTTCTGAGGCCGGGGCATGTCCAGCTTCACCGCGTGCGTCTGGATCGGCAGCGTGATGATGAGCAAGGTGAGGAGCACGAGCATGACGTCGATCAACGGCGTCATGTTCATCTCGACCATCGGCTCGCTTTCGCCGCGTTTTACTTCCATTGCCATGGCAAAATTACCTTCTCAATTGGCTACGCGAGGTCACTGGGGTTCTTCGTTACGCGGCTCGGTGATGAACCCAACCTTGGGAACGCCCGCCTGCTGAGCCGCCAGAATGGCGCGGCCTACAGCTTCGAAGCGGACATTCCGGTCTGCCCGGATGTGGACTTCGGGCAGCGGGGTGCCGGACTTGGCCGCGTGAAGAAGCGCGGACAAGAACCGGCCATGGAGATCCGAGTACGACACTGGAGCGTTGTTGAAGTAGACGTCCTCGTTGGCCGTCACAGCAACCACGATGTTCTCCGGTTTTGTCTCGGTCGCGATGTTCCGCGCGTTCGGTAGATTGACCGGCACGACCTTGACGATGACTGGAATCGTGATGAGGAAGATGATGAGCATCACAAGCATGATGTCGCACAGCGGCACCACGTTGATTGTGGCATTCAACTCGTCGTCATCCCCTGCCGAACCAGTCTGAGCAAACACAGCCATAGTAAATCTCCGCAAACTCTAGAGCACGAAAGGCCAGGACTGACTTATTTGGCGCCCTTCGAGATCAGGTACGTCTGCAGGTCGCCTGCGAAGCCGCGAAGCTTCTCGGTGATGACCTTGTTGCGGCGGACGAGGTAGTTATAGAGCAGCACTGCCGGGACGGCTGCGGCAAGGCCGAGGGCCGTCATGATCAGCGCTTCACCAACCGGGCCTGCCACCTTGTCGATCGAGGCCTGGCCGGCCACGCCGATGGCGATCAGGGCTTGCAGAATGCCCCACACCGTTCCGAACAGACCGACGAACGGTGCCACCGAGCCAACCGAGGCAAGGAAGGTAACGCCGCCCTGGAGCCGGCCGGTTGCGTCTTCGAGCTGACGCGACAGGCTCATGCCGATCCAGTCGCTGAGATTGACGATCGTGTTGCCGCCCGCGGCCGCACGCACGCCGGCTTCGGCGATCGAGCGGAACATGGAGTTTTTCGGCAGCTTCTCGATGCCTTCGTTCAGCGTGCCCGAGGTCCAGAAGCGGCGCTCAACCAAGCGCGCCTGACCCAGGATACGGCCCTGATCGAAGAACTTGACGAAGAAAATGTACCAAGTGCCGATCGACATCACGAGCAGGATGCCGAGCACGGTGTAGGACACCGGGTTCTTCTTGCGAAGGATGTCGCCCAGACCATACGGGTTTTCTTGACCGGGTTTGGCAGTGGCGGCTTTGACCACCTGCGTGCCGGGAGTGGCAACAGATGCGGGAGCGGCAGCGGCCGGAGCCGTGGTTGCCGGAGCGGTCGCCTGCGCCTGCGCGGAGCCGACGCCGAGACCGAGTGTAAGGACGAAAGCGGCTGCGATCGTCAGAGTTTTTGAGATCATGTCAGTACTACTCCGTAGCTATCGAATTGAACGCTTTTTTACCTGTGGTTCAGTGCAAAACCCATTTCACTTCCGCTTTCCACGGAACCGCGACGGGCTTGTCATTCTCGACTGCCGGCTTGTAGCGCCAACTGGAGGCGCAATTCACGGCAGCATTATCCAACCGATCCGAGCCGCTCGAGGTCGCCACATGGACGTTCTCGACATGGCCGTCGACGGTAATGTTGAATGCCAGTGTGGTCGTTCCCTGTTCGCCGAGGCGGACCGAGATCGCCGGATAGTCCTGCAAGCAAACGTGCGGCCTACCGATCGACGCGGGCGACGAGATCGGATTCCTGGTCTGCACATGGCTCTGGGTGGTAATCGTGTTGGTCGGCGGCGGAGCTTCCGTCTGAATGACGATGTCCGGCGGCGGCACGAACGGCGGCGGCGGCGCCTTCATTTCCGGCGGCGGCGGCGGCGGTTCCTTCTTCTCGATCTTTTCCTTCAAAACGTCGATCTTGATTTCCTCGAGCGGCTTTTCGATCAGGGTCTGCGCCAGACCTGTCGAGAGCGCCCACGCAAATCCGATGACGATCGCGGTCGAAGCGACCAAAGCTGGCGCCCGCTTGGGAGACAGCAAGGAGGACTGGGTTGCCGTGATAGTGTGAAGTGGCTGTTCCATGGGTGTTTACCGGTACCTTGTATAAACTTTGACCCGGCGCTAACGCGCCGGGCCTTGCTGCCTCAGCAGACCAAGCTCACGCGTCCCCCACCGGCCGCCCGCCCCGAGCGCTTCTTTCGTTACGCAATCGTAAACATCGTTCGTCAGCCGGTCCAGTGGGTCGATTGACAAATGCCAGTTCTCGCAAAGTTTGGTTAACATGGCCTTGTCATTCCAGCAGATTCTTGGCGCGAGCAGGTCTCATAACAAGACGCCTAAAAACGCAAGAGAAAGTGTCGAAAAGGCGGCAGCTTGCTTGTGGCGGATTCGCGCAGCGCACATTTTTCCGCTTTGCACTCGGTAGAACCAGTGTTGTCTTTGCTCGATTTCCCGTGTGCGGCCAATCGTTCCACCGTAATTTGTGCCGCAGTGCAATATCGAAAATCTTGATGACGATGACCGTATCCGGTCTTACTTGCGCCCGAAAAGGGAACCTCGATGCGTTATCTGCACACCATGGTCCGGGTCGCCAACCTTGATTCGGCGCTGGACTTCTACTGCTCCAAGCTGGGCCTCGAGGAGGTCCGCCGCATGGAAAGCGAAAAGGGGCGCTTCACGCTGGTGTACTTGGCCGCCCCGGCGGACGCCGCAAAAGCCGGGCGCGACGACGCGCCAATGGTTGAGCTTACATACAATTGGGATCCGGAGGCGTATGGCGGCGGGCGCAATTTCGGCCACCTGGCGTTCGAAGTGGACGACATCTACGCCACCTGCAAGGCGCTGATGGAGGCCGGGGTGCGGATCAATCGCCCGCCGCGGGACGGCAGGATGGCCTTCGTCCGCTCGCCGGACGGCATCTCGATCGAACTGTTGCAGAAGGACGGCGCGCTTGCGCCACAGGAGCCGTGGGCGTCGATGCCCAATACCGGCACTTGGTGAGGCGATTCGCAGCATACCGGGCATCCCCATGAACTTCGCATCCGACAATTCCTACGGCGCTTGGCGCGAGATCATTGCCGCGGTGGAAGCCGCAGCGGAAGGGCCGGCCCCTTCCTATGGCGAAGACCCCTTGACCGCCAAGGTGCAGGGCCGGCTTTGCCGTCTGTTCGAGCGCGACGTGGCGGTTTTCCCCGTCATCAGCGGTACCGCGGCGAACGCGCTGGCTCTGGCCACATTGGTGCCCCAGCACGGCGCCATCTTCTGCCATCGCGAGAGCCACATCGCCGTGGACGAGTGCGGAGCGCCCGAGTTCTTCACCCACGGCGCCAAGCTCGTTCTCCTCGAGGGCGAGGGCGCCAAGCTCGATCCGGCGACGCTGGAAGGTGCGCTGGCGCATTTCCAAATAGGCTTCGTGCATCACGTCCAGCCGGCGGCGCTTTCCATCACCCAGTCGACCGAACTCGGCACGGTCTATACGCCCAGCGAGATCGCCGCGCTTTGCGGGCCGGCCCATGCCCACGGCATGAAGGTCCACATGGACGGGGCACGCTTCGCCAATGCGCTCGCCCACCTCAAGGCCAGCCCCGCGGACGTCACTTGGCGGGCCGGCGTGGACGCTCTGAGCTTCGGCGCCACCAAGAGCGGCGCTCTGGGCGCGGAGGCCGTCATCTTCTTCAACCGAGAAGACGTGAAGGACTTCGAATACCGGCGCAAGAAGGCCGGCCACCTGCTCTCCAAGATGCGCTTCGTCTCCGCTCAACTCGACGCCTACCTCAAAGGCGAGCGTTGGATCGAACGGGCTGCCCGCGCCAATGCGCTGGCGTCACGGCTGGAAGCCGGCCTGCGCGACGTGCCCGGCGCGCGCATCGCCCATCCCGTGCAGGCCAATGCCGTGTTCGTTTGGCTGCCCGACGCGACGGTGGCGCGCATGCGCGAGGCCGGGGCCGTGTTCTACGACTGGGGCCCGCCCGCGGACGGGCGCACGCAGATCAGGCTGGTGACCAGCTTCGCGACGCCCGAAGAGGACGTCGAGCGCTTGGTGCGGGTGGCGAAAGGCGAATAGCGTTCTGCCCCCGCGGCGCGAAGCGGGGGCAGAAAATCAGATCTTGCCCAGCAGACTGATGGTACCGACCTGCTGGAAGGCGCCGTTCGTGCCGCGAACGAAGTCGATGTTGAAGCCCAGCGTCCAGGCGTCGGTCGTGGCGGCGAGCGCTCCGCCGAGCACGAAATTGCCCTGCGAAGGATCGGGGCCGGTAAGCTGGAAGGTCGTGCCGGGAGCCGCAACCGGGCCGCTGGTGTCGGAATAGGCGAAGGCCATCTTCAGCTTCACCGGATCGCTGATGAAGTCGTAGCGGTAGCCCGCGCGCACCTCGGGCTGCAGGAAGAAGTCCCAAAGATTGAGATCGTAGCGCAAGTCCACGCCCGCGAAAGCGCGCAGCGATTTGGCGTAATAGGGCTCAACCTTGAGGTCGAAACCGTCGCCCACCGTCGTCGTGCTCGGGTTATACTCGGTGTAGCCCTCCTCGCGCAGGTACATGCCGTCGAGGCTCAATTGCGGCATCAGCGTCGCGGCGCCGTAAGAGAACGTCCCGCCCGTCGTCACGCCGCCCGAGATCACCGCCCCGGCATGCTTGTTATCGGCCTCGCGCGAATACGCGCCGCTGGAGGTCACCAAGGTCAGGGTGCGCTTGCCGTCGATGTGGCCGTAACCCGCGTCGAGCTTGGTGTCGAGGAACAGGCCCTTGCCGCGCCAGACGGAGTACAGGCTCAAGAGATACCATTGCTGGTTTTCGTGGGCGTTGCGCGCGAGCTCGTTGACGTCTCCGGCATAGAAGGTAAGGGCGCCGCCGTACCAGCCGAATTTCGGGCTGCCGCCGTCGACGCCCAGGGCAAAGCCGAAGCCGTGATCCTTGAAGCCGGGGTCGGTCTTGAAGCCGGTGTTGACGTCGATCGAACCCTTGCCCGGATCCTTCAGCATCTGGACGAACTGCTGGCCCCACAGCGTCATGCCGCCGTCCGTCTTGCCGTACATGTTCAGCATGCGCTCGCGCGCCGCGACCGGGCCGGTGGCCTGATCGGTGATCGAGATGACGATGGCGCGCGTGCCGCCCGTGAGGTTCGGCGCAAACTGGTCGTAGGACTGTTGCGCTTCCTTGGCGCTGTGGATGCCGGCGATCATGGCCGCGCCGAGCACGTTGTCCGCCGTCAGCGCGGTGTTGACCTGATCGAACAAGGTCGTCGTGCCGGTCAACGTCTGCGCCGCCCTGACGGTCACGCTGCCCGCCGTCAGCCCCAAGTCGGCCATGGCCTTCGGCTGCACATCGAGGATAAGTGCGTCCACGCTGCTCGTCAGAGTGCTCGGCCGCGGGCAGCCGGCCTGCGTGGTCATGCACAAATTGGCGTTCGCCAGGAGGTAAGGTCGGTTGGTGGTGTTGTTGTAGGTCGACAGGGTCGTCGGATCGATTTGAAGCTGGCCTTGATCGGCCGTCATCAGCACGAACTGGTGCTCGTCTTTCGGCACAAAGCTGGCATAGGTGACGCCAAGCACGGAGCCGGACTGGAGGTTGACATTCTGAGCCGCAACCACGCCGCCGCTGGCCGTCAGCGACTGGTTCACGCCGAGATTGATCGTGCCGCCGTTGGCGACAGTGACGCTCGTGGCGTTCAGGGACACATCGGTGTTGAGCAGGGTCAATACGCCGTGGGTGTCGACGTTGACCTTCACACCGGCGCCGCGGACGGTCTCGGACGTCGTGACCTCGCCGGTGAACACGGCGTTGTTGCCGATGTGAAGCAAATCGTTGCTTGTGCTGCCCGAGGCGATCATGCCGAAATTGACGTTGCCGGTGACGGTCGACAGCAACGACCCGTTGCCCACAAGGTCGAGCGTCTGGTTGCTGCCGGTGCCGAACACGATATTGCCGGTAATCGTCGCGGCGCGCGTTGACGACGAGTAGTTCTGGATCGTCACGCCGGCGGCCGAAGCCGTCGTCGCCGAACCGTGGCTGAGATCGATGGCCGTCGCGAGCTGCGTGTCGTTGTCGAGCGCCGAGGGTGTCTCGGACCCGGTCGGCTGATACCCGGCTTCCGCGCTGATCGTGCCGGAGTTGATGATCGAAGTGAGGGTGCCGGACTCGTCCAAGATGGCGGTGGCGGCGAGCGGATTGGTGGAGCCCGAGGTGTTTCCGGCCAGGGTCTTGTCCGTCGTGCCAGCCAGGGCACCGATGGTCCCCGAATTGATGATCGAGGGCACGCTGGCATTGGCGCCGATCAGGACTCCGTACGCCAAGCCGCCGCGCGTACCGCCGATCGTGGCCAAAATGCTCCCGCCCGCCGTGCTGGCGTCGCCGGAATTGACCAGAGCGGCGCCGTCGCCCGGATTCTTCGGGTAAGTCGGGCTGCCGACGCCAAGCTGTGTCCAGTCGCCGATCGAAAGGCCGATCACTTGCACGCCCGAGGTGGTAACGGTGGATCCCGAAGTGGTGGCCGTGCTCCCTATCGAACCCGAATTGAAGAAGCCGCCCGGCAAAACGGTGGGACTCGTCGCGTTGTAGCCTGACATCGCAACGGCGGTGCCGTAGTCATTGTAGTTGTTGGGCACGATCTTGATCGCACCGCGATTGTAGAAGCTGAAACCGGGGTCTGCAGTATCGCCCGTGAACACGCCGATGGTGAGCGGAGCGGTTGGCGCGCTGATCTGCGCGTTCACGCTCGGCGAGATAAGGATCGCGGCCCCGGTGCCGCCCACGGACAACGACGCAGTAGCGGTTGTGCTGCCTGGCGTCGTGGGACCGAGGATCGCGATGCCGCCCGTGACATCGGCGCCGACTTCGAGAGCGGAGGCTGCCTCCGGGTTGGTCGTGGTGTTGATCTTGGTGGTGATGCTGGTCGTGGTCGTGGCCGGCATCGAGGTTGCGATCGAGCCGCCGATGGAGATGTACCCGTCGACGCCGCCGCCTTGGATCGAGATGCCGCGGCCGCCGTCGCCGTAGACCGCCATCGAGGCGCCCGCAGGCAGCGACACGTTGCCGTTGATCTGGCCCGCGGCGAAAAGGCCGTAGATCGTCGTGGGCGTGCTCGTCGTGGTGTTCGAGGAAACGGTGGTCCCGCCGCCGAGCGTAAGATCGCCTTGCAGAACGCTCTTGGTACTGAACTGGAAGGCGCTGCTCGAGTCGCCCGTCACTGTCAGCATCGAGCCGGAGTCTTGCGTGATATCGCCTTTGTAGGTGCAGGCCGAGGCGGCGCAGGAGTTGGCGTCGAGGTAGATTCCGTACTTGCCGCTGTTCGTACCCGTGGTGCTGAGCGTGGAGCCGGTATCGAGGTAGATGCCCGTCCCGGTGATCGTGGTCCCTGCTAAGTTAGTGAAGGACGCTCCGCTCAGGTCCCGGTCGGCCGACAGATCGACATGGATACCGTGGGCGCCGTCCTTGTTTTTGTTGGTGACCGTACCCTGGATCAGCACCCAATTGTCGGTGTTGACGGTGATGGCGCCTTGGCTCGCCACGCTCGGCGCGATCGAACCGGCCGTCGTCACGGTGATATTGCCGGCGTTGGGCGTCCCGGTGTTGGTCGTGAGCAGCGCGCCCGTGGTGTAGGCGTCGGTTTTGCTTGAATCGACGGTGGTGTCTGCGTAAGCCGCGCCGCTCAAAATGGCTATTGCGGCGGTAGAGAGCATCAGACTGCGGTTGCGCAAAGGACTACCTCTTATGTCTCGTCATGCCGCGAGGACGAGACGGCGGACGCCCCCCCTCCATGGCTTTCTGCATTAATCAGAGCCGCGCGATTTTCCAGACCAACCGCCGAGCCGGCGCGGACCTTACCCGATTTTTCAGCTATTGACCTAGCGTTGACGCCGCGCAAAGGCAAATTTCCGCTTTTTAATCAGCTATTAGCGTGTTCAATCGAGAATAGTTCGCGGGAGGCTCGAGCAGGCGGCCCGTCCGTGCCCAGCAACGTCAATAGCAGAATACTCAGCAAGCTGTCGCAGAGCGAGGCGATGGCTGCGGCTGTTCGCCACGAGAGCCTCTATTGCGGCCGCGTCGGCGGCGCGCGCGCGGTGTTCGCATTCCGCGACCTGACCGGGCTGAATCTCGCCGGCCGCAACCTGGCGGATGCCGACTTCACCGGCGCAATTCTGGCCGAAGCCGACCTTTCCGGTACCCGTCTGGATTCCGCGAGTTTCTTCGGCGCCGATCTGCGGCGTGCGAATCTGACGCAAGCCAGCCTCAGGCGTGCCGATCTGCGCGGTGTCTGTTTAAAGGGTGCCAACCTGCTCGGCGCGGACCTGTTCGAGGCCGATCTGCGCGAGGGCACGATCGCGGAAAAGGACCGTAACGGTAACCTCCACGTGCTGCAGCACGATATCGGGCCGACGGAACTGCCTTCGGCGCTGCTC
>Ga0187810_10000117_pt1 | contig 36957 bp, 37 predicted proteins | sample NC_wetland_sal_i_9_FD_132963 | JGI IMG/M metagenome (GOLD analysis project Ga0187810, IMG submission 132963) | Wetland sediment microbial communities from Neuse River Estuary, North Carolina, USA - ASW_5 | ecosystem: Environmental > Aquatic > Freshwater > Wetlands > Sediment | place: USA: North...
AATAGGAACCGGAACGGTCCTCGCCGAAGCGCGAGCGCGAGGCGCTTTTGCTTCTTTGATCGCCGCTACGAGTTCGAGTCGAGCCATTCTGGCACCTACCCTCTCAGAGCGTTGACACCTGTGTACCTCTCCTTGCGAAGGGGTACGCCTCAAGAAGAAAGCGGCCCGACGGAAGGCCGTCGCGCCGCTTTGTCCTCCGCGGAGGACAGGCGAAATATAGGACCGTTCCCCCCCGACGCAAGATTTTTGTCACCCCACTGTTAAAAATATTGCCGCGGGCCTTGCGCGCAGGCTTCGCTCCGGCGCTGTCACATTCGCCGTGGGACAACGCGCCAGCGCCTTCAGGGTTGCCAGCGCGGAGTGCCGGACCTAAAAGCCCCGCTCCCGAATCCGACCGCGAGAGGAACCAGCGATGGCCGCCTTCAAGGAGCGTCTGCACAAGGGCTATGCCCAGACCATGGTGCTGAAAGGCAAGCCGCTGGCGGACGAAAAGAGCCGCTACCAGCGCATCAAAGTGTTCGACAGCGTCGCCAACGGGCGCGTCCTGACGCTCGACGGCGTGGTCCAGATCACCACGCGCGACGAGTCGGCCTACGCCGAAATGCTGACACATTTGCCCATGCTGGAGCACGGCCGCGTCGAGCGGGTGATGATCGTGGGCGGCGGCGACCTCTCCATCGCCGAGGAGGCGCTGAAGCACAAATCGGTCAAGGAAGTGGTTCTTGTGGATATCGACGGGCGGGTGGTCGAGCTGTGCCGCAAACACTTCGCCGAGGTTAACGCCAAGGCCTGCCGCGACCGCCGGCTCAAGATCGAGATCGCCGACGCCTTCGAATACCTGGCCCGGCCGGAGGCACGCAGCCGCTTCGACCTCATCGTCGGCGACCGGCCCGATCCCATCGGCCCGGGCAAGGCCCTGTTCGGCGACACCTTCTACCGGCGCATCAAGCGGGCGCTGAAGCCCGGCGGCTTCGCCACCTTCCAGACCGGCGTGCCCTTCTACCAGCCCGGGGAGATCACCGAGGCGCTGGAAGAACTGAAGCGCCACTTCCCGCGCTCCGGCCTCTACCTCACCGTGGTGCCGACCTATATCGGCGGCTTCATGGCGCTCTGCTGGGCCGGCAAGGGCGCACGCCTGGGCACGCCTGCCGGGATCAAGAAAGCGGCGCGGGCCTTCAAGCGGCTCAAGCTCAAGACGGACTACTACAACCCCGCCGTCCACGCCGCCGCCTTCGCCCTGCCGCAATGGATCGGGCGGCTGGTGCCTTAGGCGCGAAGAGTTTCGCTACGGCATGTTGCCGGCCGGCGCTGCGGCGCCGCTGCAACAGGCGGAGAAAGAACGCCCGCCAAACACAGTTTGGCCAAAATATCGGCCCGAAAGCGCAACCTTGTCCCGCCTTGATGCGTTGTCCGAGGCAATGCCAAGGAGACGCGTCATGTTCAAGAAGTTCATGGTGGTCTGTGCGGTTGCCATCGCCGTCGGCGCCGCCGCCGGTTTTGCCATGCCGGAAGACATGGTCACACCCGCCGCTGTCGCACCCTACTGAACGCCGGACCCTTAGACACGCCGGGAACCGTGAGGTAAGGGGGTGCACACTCTTGCCGGATCGATTCCGTGGCGGACTTGCCTGTTTCTGCCGATCAGCGTGAAGCTGCGCTTTACCGCCGCTTGAGCGCGCTCTCCATCGCCTGGACCACCCAGGCGCACCGCCCGGTTTTCACCGTCGAAGAAGCCGCCGACGTCAGCGACCATCTGCCCGGCGGGCACACCAAGAACCTGTTCCTGAAAGACAAGAAGGGCGGGCTGTGGCTGGTGGTGCTTCAGGCCCGGCTGCGCGTGGATTTGAACGCCTTGGCCAAACAGCTGGGGGCGCCGCGCTTTTCCTTCGGCTCGGCGGAGCTGCTGATTGCCACCCTCGGCATCGAGCCCGGCTCGGTGACGCCCTTCGCCCTGATCAACGACGCCGCCCGCAAGGTGCAGCCGGTGCTGGACCAAGACATGCTGAAACTCTCCCCGCTCAACTTCCATCCCTTGCGCAACGACCGCACCACGGCGATCGCGCCGGACGATCTGGTGCGTTTCGTGGAAGCCTGCGGCCACCGCCCCATCGTCGCCCCAATGCCGGAGATTGCCGCATGATCCCCGCCGGAGCGCTCGGCCCCTGGCCGCTGGAAGGACGTTTCGTCCGCCTCGAACCCTTGCAGCCGCGCCATCACGCCGATCTCATCCGTCTGGCCGATGCCGAGCCCATGCTGTGGACCTATATGCCGCTGGATATGAGCCAAGGCTTCGCGCCAAAGCTGGCCGCTTTTGCGGATCTGAACGCCAAAGGGGCATGGCTCACCTATGCCGTGCGGCGGCGCGGCGACGGCGCCTTGGTGGGCTCGACCTCCTACATGGCCATCGCGCCCGCCGACGCCAGGGTGGAGATCGGCGCCAGCTGGTACGAAAGCGGGGCCCAGGCCACCGCCGTCAACCCGGAATGCAAATACCTGCTGCTCGACAACGCCTTCCGGGCGGGCTTCAACCGGGTCGAATTCAAGACCGACAGCCGGAACGCGCGCTCGCGGGCGGCCATCAAGAAACTCGGGGCCGTGGAGGAAGGCACCTTGCGCGGCCATATGGCGATGCCCCAGGGATATTTCCGCGATTCCGTCTACTTTTCCATCCTGGCGGCGGAGTGGCCTGCGGTCCGCGCCGGACTGGAAAAGCGGCTGGCCGCCTTCGCTTAGGGGCTTTTCATTTCACCCGCTAACCCCCATGTTGGGGCGAAAGGCAGGACACGTCCCATGGTTCTTCTCGGTTCCGGAGCCCAGAACGGCAACCCCAAGCCGGGCGCCAGCCCGCACATCAAGGATGCTTCGCTGGCAAGCTTCGCCGCCGACGTGCTGGAAGCCTCGCGCGAGGTGCCGGTGATCGTCGATTTCTGGGCGCCCTGGTGCGGGCCTTGCAAGACGCTGGGCCCGGCGCTGGAGAAGGCCGTCACGGCGGCGAACGGCGCGGTCAAGCTGGTCAAGGTCAACGTCGACGAGAACCAGGAGATCGCCCGCCAGCTGCGCATCCAGTCGATCCCCACGGTCTATGCCTTCAAGAACGGCCAGCCGGTGGACGGCTTCATGGGCGCCATTCCCGACAGCCAGGTGAAGCAGTTCGTGCAGGCCCTGACGGGCGGCGAAAGCCACGACCATGCGGCGGAAATCCTGGAGGTCGCCGAGCAGGCCTTCGCCGCCGGCAATGTCGGCGAAGCGGCCCAGGCCTATGCCCATCTGCTGCAGGACGAGCCGGGCCATCCCAAGGCGGTGGCGGGGCTGGCGCGCTGCTATCTGAAAAGCGGCGACCTGGAGCGGGCCAAGACCACACTGGCGCTGGTGCGCCCCGACGATGCCAACGACGAAGCCGTGCGCGCGGTGGCCGCCGAACTCTCCTTGCGCGAAGGCGCCGCCGCGGCGGCGGGCAAATCGGGCGAGCTGGAAGCCAGGCTGGCCGCCGATCCGGACGACCATCAGGCGCGCTACGACCTCGCCATGGCGCTGGACGCCAAGGGCGAGCGCGAAGAGGCCCTGGAGGTGCTGCTCGAAATCGTGCGGCGCGACCGCAAATGGAACGAAGAGGCGGCCCGCAAGCAGCTGGTCACCTTGTTCGAGGCCATGGGCCCCACCGATCCGCGCACCGTGGCGGCACGGCGCAAGCTCTCCTCCATCCTGTTCGCCTGAACCATGAGCGGCCTCTACAACAGACTGGAAGACCTGCCCGGGACGCTCGACGTGTTCCCCTTGTCGGGCGTGCTGGTGCTGCCGCGCGGACAGTTGCCGCTCAACGTCTTCGAGCCGCGCTACCTCGCCCTGGTCGATGCCGCGCTTTCGGGCAGCCGCCTGATCGGCATGATCCAGCCCACCCAGAACGAAGAGAAGGTGCTGAAACCGGCGCTCGCCGCCATCGGCTGCGCCGGACGGCTGACCGGCTTCCGCGAGAACGAGGACGGGCGCTATCTCATCACGCTCACCGGCATCTGCCGCTTCCGCGTGGCGGAGGAACTGAAGACCGATGCGCCCTATCGCCGGGTGAAGGCGGATTTCGCCCCCTTCGTCGCCGATCTGGCCCCCGCCGACGAAACCGAATTCCCGCGCGAGCGCCTGCTCGCCGCGCTCAAGGATTACCTTTCGCGCCGCGACCTGCAGGCGGACTGGAAAAGCGTGCTCTCCGCCCCGCCCGAAACGCTGGTCAACGCGCTGGCCATGCTCTGCCCCTTCGAACCGGCGGAGAAGCAGGCGCTGCTGGAGGCCCCCGGCTGGGCCGAACGCGTCGATACCCTGGTCGCGCTGCTGGAGATGGCCAATGCCGGGCCGCAAGGCCCGGTCTCGTTGAATTGAGGCGCCTATGGAACCAGATCCCAAGCTGCTGGAGGTGCTGGTCTGCCCGCTGACCAAGGGAAGGCTGGTTTACGACCGCGCCAAGCAGGAACTGATCAGCAAGCAGGCGGGGCTCGCCTATCCCATCCGCGGCGGCATCCCCATCATGCTGCAAGGCGAGGCGCGGCAACTCAGCGACCAAGAGCGCGACGCAAAATGACCAATCCCTGGCCTACCGAATTGCGGCTCGACGCGGCCAAGCGCACCCTCTCCGTCAGCTTCGACAGCGGCGAGCGCTACGCCCTGCCGGCGGAATATCTGCGGGTGGAATCGCCCAGCGCCGAAGTCCAGGGCCACAGCCCGAGCGAAAAGCAGACCGTCACCGGCAAACAGGACGTCGGCATCGTGGCGCTGGAGCCGGTGGGCAATTACGCCGTGCGCATCGTCTTCGACGACGGCCACGACACCGGGCTGTTCAGCTGGGACTATCTTGCCGAACTCGGCCGCGAGCAGAAGGCCAAATGGGCCGCCTACCTGGCGGCCGCCGGACGCCGTGGCTAGAGGCCGCAAACCCAGCCCGTTGCGGCGTGCCGGCATCATCCGCGGCCAGGATCGCACGCGCTGGACCGATTTCTACCACGCCATCCTGACCGTGCCGTGGCCGGTTTTCCTGCTCGCGCTGGCGGTGTTCTTCGTGGCGCTCAACGCCGTCTTTGCGCTCGCCTACATGGCCGATCCGAACGGCATCGCCAATGCCCGGCCGGGCAATTTCTGGGACGCCTTCCGCTTCAGCGTCCAGACCGTCGCCTCGATCGGCTACGGCGTGCTGTCGCCGAAAAGCGATTATGCGAACATCGTCGCCGTTGCCGAGGCATTTGCCGGAATTCTGAACCTCGCCCTCATCACCGGCATCGTGTTTTCGCGCTTCTCGCGCCCCACGGCGCGCGTCTTGTTCTCCGAGGTGGCGGTGATCACGCCTTATGACGGCGTGCCCACCTTGATGTTCCGCGCCACCAACCAGCGCGGCAACCGCATCCTCGACGCCAACATCACCGTGAGCTTCGCGCGGCAGTGGGTGAGCCGCGAAGGCATCGCCATGCGCCGCATCGACGAGCTGAAGCTGGTGCGGTCGCGTTCTTCGCTGTTCGCCCTCTCCTGGACGGTAATGCACCCGATCGACCAGGAGAGCCCGCTCTACGGCCAGACGCGCGAAAGCCTGGCCGGGATGGAGGCCGAGCTGGTGGCCCTCCTCAGCGGCACCGACGAAACCCTGGCGGCGATGATCTTCGCGCGGCACTCCTTCAAGCCGCAGCAGATCCGCTGGAACCACCGCTTCGTCGACGTGCTGGGCTTCACGCCCAAAGGCCGGCGCGTGGTCGATCTCAAGCGCTTCCACGACACCGAAGCGGACGCTTCACCTTACGGGGAATAGAACTGCGCAAAGAGGCGGGAAACCCCGCCTCTTTCGTGAAACGCCGGCAAGCCTGGAACATCCGTATACGGACAACACAGGCACCTTGTGCTTCTCCCCGGACTCTGGGGGAGAAAGCGTTTGGCGAACCGGCCGCCCTTGGCGGCGCTCAAGCCCGGCCTTCTCCACCGTGGATGCACGCGAGGCGCATCCTTGCCCTGTATGATCCCGCGTAAAACCTATTTATTGGCCGCGGCCGTCGCCGCACACCTTTGCACCGAACGCTCCTAACAATCACGAAGAACAAATGGGGACCTTCGACGAGCTTTCAAGAGACCGCACAGAGAATATCTTCGCGAACTTTCGTCAGGAGTATTCGTAAGAGGGCATTGGGGCTTTTCGGATGGACGGTTTGTGATCAGGTGTCGGCGACCGGGGCAACATTGCTCCTGTCACTGCACTCGCGCATTCGCCGTTTTCGTATCACCGCATTCGAATGGGAAACTACCAGCCGCCGTCTTTTTCGATTAGGTGGGCCAAATTCTGATGCCGAACCTTTAGATTCCAAAAAGCCGAGCTTGCAGGATTTCCGTCCGGTCCCAAATCCATGTACTTGGATCGCGCAGCAGGCCCTCTATGCTTCTCAAGCCAATTTGCAACAGTGGATTCAAAGTCTGTAATCTCACGAGTTGTACTCGCGTTCTCAACATATAGGAAATGGATACGTTCTATCAGTTGAGCCGACTGCACATAGAAGTCCCGCATCTGTTGCTTGGGGAGAAAGAAGTGCCACCTAACGAGCTTCCAGCCCACTGGGAGCAGCCACGTCGAAAAGAACAAACCAAGGATGAAGGCTGCCATGATCGGGTGAGCCGCGCGGGCCTCAATCCACTCTTCAATTCCCGTTAACCAACTCATGCGGGCCGCCCACGGCCCAAAGCCGATGACAGCTAAGACGAACAGCGCAACATAGACGCCAAAACGCGCCCACTTGCTGATGCGCCAGATGTGGACGATCCACTTAAAGAACTTGGCCATACCCCCCTCTTGCGCCGAGTCGGAACATACGCCGCGTTTATATACTCATTAAGTTTGGGTATCGCACAGCAACTAATGCCTCGTCGGTACCGGATGCTGAACTGTCGATGACGGCGAACGATGGGCTAGAAAGTACCGACGTTCAGGCGCCTTTGAACTTGGCGAAGACCAGCCGGTCCTTGTTGTCGGCCATCAACGACGAGAGGCCGTTGATGGTGTCGAGGCCCAGCCCGGCCGGTGTCCCGTTGCCGGGATCGGGCACGATCTTGGAGTAGCTCTCGCCCGCCACCTTTTCCCATTTGCCGTTCGGCTTCTTGATTTCCAGGCTCGCCACCGTGGCTTTCAGCACCAGGCGGACGATCGGGACGTCGAACTGCCGCGGTTTCATCAGGCTGAGGTGCTCCCCGGCCATCTGCCAGCCGTTCGCCAATGCCCAGGCGCTCAGTTCGTCTTTCGTCATTCCGGCTTCCGGCCCATGGCCTGGTGTTCGAGTTCGGCGATGGGGCCGTCGGTGAAGAGGTATTCCTTCAGCTCCTTGCCGAAGCGCGGATCGTTGCGGCGCAGCCACTCCAGGATCATGGCGGCGTGTTCGGTTTCTTCGCCGGCGTTGTGCAGCAGGATGGCCTTCAACTCCGCATCCTCGGTGTCGTCGGCGCGCTGGCGGTACCAGTCGACGGCTTCCAGCTCCTCCATCAGCGAGGCCAGCGCGTAATGCAGCAGCGCCGTGCGGCGCGTGAGTTTTTCGGGCGGAATGTGGATTCCCTGGCTCGGCATGGCGGCTCCTCGGGCGGGCTCGGGCGCTGCCGGGGCCTCAGCCGTCGCCTTTTTCCGCCGGAACAGGAAGTTGAACATCTCATGCCCCTTTCCCCTCACCTTACCCGAGCAAGGTGACGTTTCAAGCCCGGGCGGCTTGTGGCGGGGGCTTTCTGCCGCTAAAACCCTGCCCATTATGCAGGCATTCAAGCAAATCTCCGGCGTCGCGGCGCCGCTGCCGATGATCAACGTCGATACCGACATGATCATCCCCAAGCAATTCCTCAAAACCATCAAGCGCACCGGCCTGGGCCAGGCGCTGTTCCACGAGATGCGCACGCGCCCCGACGGCAGCGAGAACCCGGATTTCGTGCTCAACAAGCCGGCCTACAAGAAGGCCGTGATCCTGATCGCGGGGGCCAATTTCGGCTGCGGCTCCAGCCGCAAGCACGCCCCCTGGGCGCTGCTGGATTACGGCATCCGCTGCGTCATCGCCCCCAGCTTCGCCGACATCTTCTTCAACAACTGCTTCAAGAACGGCATCCTGCCCATCGCCCTGCCGCAAGCCGAAATAGACAAGCTGCTCGACGACGCCGAACGCGGCGCCAATGCCATCGTCTCGGTCGATCTGGAGGCGCAGGAAATCCGCGGGCCGGACGGCGGCACGATCAAGTTCGCGATCGATCCCTTCCGCCGCCAATGCCTGCTCAACGGCTGGGACGACATCGGCCTGACCTTGCAGCACGAGAAGGAGATTTCGGCCTTCGAGAACGCGCGCAAGCTCCAGATGCCGTGGCTGTAAACCTGTGTGTCATAGCCCGCAAATGCGGGCTATCCAGGTGACGGTGAATCCGCTCTCGAAGAACTGACTGGGACTTTTCTTCGATGCTCGTGTCTGAATTCAACTGGATGGCCCGCGTCGAATACGCTGTCGCTATCGACCGGGCCATGACAAGAATGTGAGTGAATGCCATGACCACCTCTCTCCTCCTCCTCCCCGGCGACGGCATCGGACCCGAAGTCATGGAGTCCACCAGGCGCGTGATGGGCTGGTATGCGGCGCGGCGCGGCTTCGCCTACACCGCCGAAGAGGACCTGGTGGGCGGCATCAGCTACGAAACGCATGGCGAACCCGCCACCGACGCCATGATGGCGAAAGCGCTGGCGGCGGACGCGGTGCTGTTCGGCGCCGTGGGCGGGCCGCAGTGGGACAAGCTGCCCTTCGAGAGCAAGCCGGAACGCGGCCTCTTGCGCCTGCGCGGCGACATGAAGCTGTTCGCCAATCTGCGCCCGGCGCTGTGCTTCGACGCCTTGAAAGACGCCTCCACCTTGAAGCCCGAGATCGTGGCGGGGCTTGATATCCTGATCGTGCGCGAACTCACCGGCGGGGTCTATTTCGGCCAACCCAAAGAGATCACCACCCTGCCCGACGGCCAGAAGCGCGCCGTCGATACGCAGGTCTACACCAGCCATGAGATCGAGCGCATCGCCCGTGTCGCCTTCGCGCTGGCGCGGCTGCGCAGTAACAAGGTGGCGTCGGCCGAGAAATCCAATGTCATGGTGACGGGCGTGTTGTGGCGCGAGGTGGTGCACCGCGTGCACGACCAAGAATTCCCGGACGTGCAGCTCTCCGACATCCTGGCCGACAATTGCGCCATGCAGCTGGTACGCGCGCCCAAGCAGCTCGACGTCATCCTGACCGACAATCTGTTCGGCGACGTCTTGTCGGACGAAGCCGCCCAGCTCACCGGCTCCATCGGCATGTTGCCTTCCGCCTCGCTCGGCGCCAAAGGGCCGGACGGGCGCCAGCCCGCGCTTTACGAGCCCATCCACGGCTCGGCGCCGGACATCGCCGGACGCGACCTCGCCAATCCCATCGCCACCATCCTCAGCTTCGGCATGTGCCTGCGCTATTCCTTCGGACGGGTGGAAGATGCGGTGCTGCTGGACAAGGCGGTGGAACGGGTGCTGGCGGAAGGCTATCGCACCGGCGACATCATGCAGCCCGGCATGACCAAGCTGGGCACCAAGGCCATGACGGATGCGATCTTGAAGGCGCTAGACGCCCTGGCTTGAGGCCGTCCCTTGCAAGGCACGGATGCCGCCCAGGAACAGCTGGGTGGCGAACGCCGCCGCCGCTTTGGGGTCTTGCGGCTCGCGCCGCAGCATGCGTTCGGCCACCTCGAAGGCCACCCCCACTATGGCCGCCATCAGGAAATCGGGATCGACCGGCGGGAACATCCCCCTGGCGATGGCGGTTTCGATGTCGGCCCGCAGCTCCTCGAAGCCGGCGATGACTTCGGGGGTGTCCATGCGCATCCGCGTGGCGTCGGCGGCATGGCGGACGGTGCGGAATTTGAGGCGGTCGTCGGCGACGTATTCGAAGAAGGTGCGGAAGGTGCAGGTGATGAATTCCTCCACCGTCGCCGCCTTCATGCGCTCCTCGTGCAGGCGCGGCCGGATGGCGAGCGCCACCTCGTCGCGGATGGCCTGGTACACCGCCTCTTTGGAGTCGAAGTAGTTGTAGAAGGTGCCCGAAGCCAGCGGCGTGGAGCGGATGATGTCGCGCACCGTGGCGGCGGCATAGCCCATCCTGGCGAAGACCTGGCGGGCGGCGTCAAGGATGATCTGCCGGTTCTGCAGCTTGGTCTGCGCGCGTTTGCCGGAACCGCCGCGCGGCGGATCCCGTTTCGGCAAGACGCTTTCCATCGGGCCGTCCCCAAGACAAACCAGAGGCACACTCTAGCGCAACGTGACGCGCCGTCAATTTCCAGCGCACGCGTCAAGGCGGGCAAGCCGCCGCAGGAGGGGGATCTAGTTCCAGCGGCCGCGGCCGAGGCTGATGCGCCCGGCCCCGAGCAGCATCACCGCCAGCGCGGCCGTGAAATAAAGCGCCTCCACTTCCAGCGCATAGCCGCCGTCCGGACCGAGCGCCAGGACCTGCGGAATGCCGCCGAGCAGCACCAGCCCCACCATTTCGAGCGCGATCAGGAAGGCGCCGACGCGCGTGAAGAGGCCGACGATGATGAGCGCGGGGCCCACCAGTTCGCCGAAATAGACGCCGTAGGAAAGCGCATCCGGAAGATTGTACGAGGCCAGCATCGCCCGCACCGGATCGAGTCCGGTGAGCAGCTTGTGTACGCCGTGAAACAGCAGCAGCCCGCCCAAGCCAAGGCGCAGCACCAGTTTGCCAAATTGTTCGGACATGAACGCCCCCCTTACCCGGAACGACTATAGCGCAACCGGACGCTACTTGGGAGGCAGCGGCGAATAAGGCGCAGCCTCGTCCGTAAAAGTTGGTTTACGCGGCCGCGCCGCGGCGCGGCGGATTGTCGGGCGTTCCGGGCGGTGGCGGCTGGGGGGCCGCTTCACCGGCTTGGCGGGCGCGTGCAGCGCCTCGGGAGGCGCACGGAACGGTTGAAAGGCGGGCGCGGCTTTGCGCGGCGGCGGCGCGACGGCGGCCTGCGGCCTCGCCCGCACCGGACGGAAGCTCGCCCGCAGGCCTTCGACGATCATCAGTACAAGGAAGGCCGCGCCCAGCCCGATGAAGATGCGAATCTGGATGTCCTCGGCGGCAAAACGGGCCAGTGCCAGATTCCACAACTCGACCCAGCGGCCCATTTCCCCACGCCCCCGCGCATTTTTCCTGGCGGCATTGTGCACAAATCGCGCCGTCCTCGAAAGCCCGGCCGCATCGGAAGAAGCGCCGCGACGGCGTTTTTTCGTGCCCAGGAAGAAGGCAATGCGCTGAGATATTGTGCGGTGCTTACGATTTCACATCCGCGCCGACGGCATCGGCGACGGAGGCATAACCGTCGCGTGCGAGGCAGCCGAGAAGCTCGCGCTTGAGGCGCGTGACGAGGCCGGCGCCCTGGTAGACCAGGGCGGTGTAGAGCTGCACCAGAGTCGCTCCGGCGCGGATCTTCCGGTAGGCGTCTTCGCCCGAAGCGATGCCGCCCACGCCCACCAGCACCAGTTTGCTTCCCACCCGGCGGCGCATTTCGGCCAGGATGCGCGTCGAAGGCTCCAACAAAGGCTTGCCCGAAAGCCCGCCGCTTTCCGCGGCGTAACGGCTTTTCAGCGTTGCCGGACGCGCCAGCGTGGTGTTGGTGACGATCAGGCCCTCGATGCCGGAGGCCAGCGCCACCTCGGCGATGTCGTCGAGCTGCGGCGCTTCGAGATCGGGCGCGATCTTGAGGAGGAGCGGCACGCGGGCGGGCCCGCGCATCTCCACCAGCGACTCCAAGAGGGCGCGCAGCTCGTCGCGCTGTTGCAGCAGGCGCAGCCCCGGCGTGTTGGGCGAAGAGACGTTCACCGCCACGTAGTCGGCCAGCGGCGACAGCCGCGCGAAAGCGGCGCGGTAATCGGCGATGCGGTCGGCGCTGTCCTTGTTGGCGCCGATGTTGATGCCGACGATGCCCTTGCGGCGAGTCCGGCGGCGCGCAAGACGCTCCGCAATCCACGCCATGCCCTGGTTGTCGAAGCCCATGCGGTTGATCATGCCGCGGTCTTCGCTGAGGCGGTAAAGCCGCGGGCGCGGATTGCCCGGCTGCGGCCGCGGCGTGACGGTGCCGCATTCGACATGGCCCAGCCCCAGCTTCAGCATTCCCCGGAAGGCACGCGCGTTCTTGTCGAAGCCGGCGGCCAGCCCAACCGGGTTGGGGAAATCGAGCCCCAGCGCCCGTACCGCCAGCCGGGGATCGTCCTTGGGCGCCGGCGGCAGGAAAAAGCCAAAGCGGGCAATCAGTTCCACCGTCAGGCGGTGGGCCGGTTCGGGCGGCAGCTGCCGTATCAGGGCGACGGTCAAGTCCATCAAGGGATCGGTGATCACGGGCTTCCTCTAGACGCAAAGGCCGATAAAGTGGTAATTCCTATCGCGGGGTGAATAATAGGAACAATTACCGTCTAAGGGACCTTCTTCTCAGCCGGGGGCATCGGTATTGGCCGATGCGCCTGCCGCTTATCCGACACGCAAGATCGTCCGCGCAAGCCGCGTTTGGGCTTCTCCGCAAACGATCCAACGGAATCGAAAGCATGTTGACGCACAAACAGATTTGGACCGCGATCGACGCGCTGGCCGCCAAGAACAAATTGTCCGCTTCGGGCCTGGCCAGGCTCGCCGGGCTCGACCCGACCACTTTCAACAAGTCCAAGCGCGGCGCTCCCAACGGCAAGCTGCGCTGGCCTTCCACCGAAAGCATTTCCAAGGTTCTCGCCGCCACGGGGGCGAGTCTCGAGGATTTCGTGGCCCTGGTGAGCCGCGAGAACGGCGCCCGCCCGCCCGCGCGGCTGGTGCCGCTGGTGGGCATGGCCCAGGCGGGCAACCGCGGCTTCTTCGACGATGCGGGCTTTCCCGCGGGCTCCGGCTGGGACGAAATCCCCTTTCCGGAACTGGGCGACGAGCACGCCTATGCGCTGGAAGTGGCGGGCGACTCCATGCTGCCGGTCTATCGCGACGGCGACCGCATCGTGGTTTCGCCCGCGGCCACGCCGCGCCGCGGCGACCGCGTGGTGGTGAAGACCCTGGCGGGCGAAGTGCTGGCCAAGCAGCTGACAAGGCTGACGGCCCAGCGGGTGGATTTGAAATCGCTCAACCCGGCCTATGAGGACCGCTCGTTCGCGCTGACCGAAATCGCCTTCATCCACCGCATCATCTGGGCGAGCCAGTGAGAAGCCTTCTGCCCCCGTGCGGGGGCAGAAACTGCCATTCGCCATCCGCCCTTTACGGATATCCCTGGTACTTCCGCACCCGCGCGAGGTAGGCGGCAAGGTCGCCCGTCTTGAGCAGCTCCTGCAACTCGCCGGCACGTTTCTGCATCAGGCGCTCATAGGCCGTGTCCGCCTTGGTGCGCATGACATGCGTCAGCGCCGTCGCGATATAGTCGTGGTAATGGACGGCGTCGTATTCCGACAGGGTGAGCGCATACTGATAGAGCACGATCATGTTGTCGGGCGCCGCGTTGAAGGCGGCGGCGAAGTCGTCCATCCCATTCTTGAGGGTCGCGCCGTAAAACAGGCCGGCAAAAGTCGCGCCGCCGCCGCGTACGATCGCGATGTTCCAGCTGCCGCGCGCGGCCAGCGCCCAGGCGTTTTTCGGATCGGCCGCCAGCGCCGCGTCGAGCGCACGCTTGGCCTGGCCGGGATACCCTTTCAGCCGCGCCTGGAGCGAACCTTCGATGTGCGTCTCGAGACCGAGCGCGTAGGCGAGATAAACCCGCGCGTCGGACAGTTTGGGATCGGCGGCGACGGCGCGGCGGGCATAGTCTTCGGCCCGTTGCAGGCATTCGAGGCAAGGCTTGTCGCGCGAAGCGTCCTCGGCCAGCGTGGCGCGCGCGGCCTGGGCAAAGCCGACCGCATCGTTGGCGGCCAGGCCGGCCTTGATCGCCTCGTCGTATTTGCCCTCAGCGTAGAGCTGGTAATCCGTCGCCGGCCGCTCGGCGCAGGCGGGGACGACGCCCGCCAGCAGGATAACGAGGGCAAGGATGTATCTCATTCGAGTGGAACATACTCTCCTTTCAGCGCCCGGTCGATCAGGACCGCGGTTTCGGCGCAGCCGAACAGCACCGCGAAGGAGCCGAAGCGCGGACCCTGGGATTGGCCGAACAGCACCTCGTAGATCGCCTTGAACCAGTCGCGTAAGGGCTCGAACCGGTGGCGCTTGCCGATTTCGTAGATTTCGAACTGCACCTTCTCGGCATCGCGTTCGGCGCCGAAGCCGCGCAGCTTTTCCGCCAGTTCCGCCAGCGCGGCACGTTCCCTATCGGAAGGTGCGCGGTATTTCTTGGCCGGCTTGACGAAGTCGTCGTAGTAGCGGACGGCGTAGCCCACCTGCTTGTCGAGGCCGGGATTCTTCTGCGGGCTGGCATCGGGCGCATAGGCGTTGATGAAGCCCCACAAGACTTCGCGGTTATGGGCGTTGGAGGCGCTCACCAGGTTGAGCAGCAGGGCGAAGCTGACCGGATAGGTCTCGTCCGGCGGCTTGCCGCCGTGGATGTGCCAGACCGGGTTCTCCAGCTGCTGCGCCGGCGCGGTTTCCTTGCGGTACTGGTCCAGGAAGGCGACGTAATCGTCCACCGCCTTGGGGATGACGTCGAAATACATCTTCTTGGCCACGCGCGGCTTCTGGAACATGAACAGCGACAGGCTTTCCTCGGTGCCGTAGGTCAGCCATTCGTCCACCGACAGCCCGTTGCCCTTGGATTTGGAAATCTTCTGCCCCTGCTCGTCGAGGAAAAGCTCGTAGTTGAAGCCTTCCGGCGGCTTGCCCCCCAGGGCGCGCACGATCTTGCTCGACAGCTCGACGGAGGAAATCAGATCCTTGCCCGCCATCTCGTAATCGACCCCCAGCGCCAGCCAGCGCATGGCCCAGTCGGCCTTCCATTGCAGCTTGACGGCGCCCCCGGTGACGGTGGTTTCGACTTTCCGGCCGTCCTCTTCGTAGACGATGGTGCCCGCTGCCGCGTTCCATTCCAGGATCGGCACTTGCAGCACCACGCCGCTCTTCGGCGACACCGGCAGGAAGGGCGAATAGGTGGCGCGCCGCTCCGGCCCCAGCGTCGGCAGCACCACGTCGCGTACCTTCTCGTAATGGCGCAGCACCGTCAGCAGCGCCTGGTCGAAGCGGCCGGATTTGTAGCAATCGGTGGAAGAAAGAAACTCGTACTCGAAGCCGAAGCGGTCGAGAAAGGCCTTCAGCCGGGCGTTGTTGTGGGCGCCGAAACTCGAATGCGTGCCGAAGGGATCGGGAATGGCGGTCAGCGACTTGCCCAGATGCTCGCGCAGCATCTCCTGGTTGGGGACGTTGTCGGGCACTTTGCGCAAGCCGTCCATGTCGTCGGAAAACGCCACCAGCCTGGTGGGGGCATCACTAAGAAGCTGGAAGGCGCGGCGTACCCAGGTGGTGCGGGCCACTTCCCCGAAGGTGCCGATATGCGGCAGGCCGGAGGGGCCGTAACCGGTCTCGAAGACGATTTCGCGCCCTTTGACGTTCCGCGCCAAGAGCTTCCTGGCCTCCTCGAAGGGCCAGGCACGGGCTGCCAGCGCTTCTTTATGCAACTGCAAATCCATGTTGGGTGCAACCTTCGGGCGAAATTTTTAAGCGTTTGGAAAGACGAGGAAGCTAGGCTCCGCGCCGCCATGCCGTCAATCTCCGAACCGTCCGGCTCCTTGCAGAGCGCCATCGACGCTGCTGCCCTGGAGGCCTTGCAAACCGCTTCCGGCAACGAGCTGTTGAAGCACGCCATCAAATCCTATCTCGCCGCGGCCGACGAAATGCACACCCGCCTGGAAGCCGCCATGGCGGCCGCCAGATGGCAGGAGGCCGAAGAGATCGCCCGCTGCATCGCGGGGCTCGCCCGCGACATGGGCTTCCTCGCCCTCAGCACGGCGGCGCGCGGTCTGATGGACGCCTCGCACGACGATCCGCACCGGCTGCGCAACGAAGCCCAGATGGTGATCATCGAGCACGAACGCCTGCGTCTCGAACTGGCCGGCGTCTGCCTCGAACCGGTGGCATAGCGGACGGCTTCCGTCGCATAGTGCCGGCGTGTCCGGCCAGAGAATCGCAAACCTTCTGCCTGCCCTGCCCGCTCTGGTACCGAGCGGGCACGGCGCCGTGCTGTTCGACGGGGAAGCCAGGCGCCTCCCGCAGAGCGAAGCGGCGGCGCTGTTCCGTTCGGGCGAGCTGTTGGTGGCCCATGCCGCTTTCGTCGCCGGACGGCTGAAGACGGCCCCGGCCAGGCCGCCTTACGACGTGCTGGAACTCTTCGCCCTGGTGCGGCCGGGCCAGCCTTGCGTGCCCAGCGCGCTCGGCCTCGCCCGGGCGCTGGGCATCGGCGTCGACGAAAATCCGGATGCCATGGCCCGCGCCTTGCGCCAGGCCGCCGCGCTGCTGCTGGAGGAAATTCCGCACTTATCCGATGCGGCCAAATCCCTGCTGCGGCCCATGATGCGCACGCTGGCCAAGGCAGGCTGGCGCTGGGCGCCGCTGGTGGAAGCCATCATCGAGCCTTCCGAATTGCAGAGCGCCCCGCTGGCCGGCTTCGAGGTCTGGCGCAAGCTGCCGCCCTGGGAGGAAGCGCCGCTGCCGGGCAAACCGTCTTCGCTGCCCGTGCCGCCGGAGGAAGCGCGCCACCGCCTTTCGCTGCTGGTCGGCACGTCGGGCGAGGAACGCCCCGAACAGCGTGCCTATGCCGATGCGGCGGGCTATGCCTTCACCCCGCGCGAACGGGCGGGCGCCCCCAGGATCGCGCTGGTGGAAGCGGGCACCGGCATCGGCAAGACGCTGGGCTATCTCGCCCCCGCCAGCCTGTGGGCGGAGAAGAACGGGCCGGGCCTGTGGATCTCCACCTACACCCGCAATCTGCAGCGCCAGATCGTGCAGGAGATCGCCCGGCTTTATCCCGATCCGGCCGAGCTGCACGACAAGGCGGTGGTGCGCAAGGGGCGCGAGAATTACCTCTGCCTGTTGAACTTCGAGGATGCCGTCAAGCGCGCCGCGCTCGCGCCGGGCCCGCGCAGCGTGGCGCTGGCCCTGGTGGCGCGCTGGATTTCCGTCACCAGCGACGGCGACGTTTCCGGCCTCGGCTTTCCCGCCTTCGTGCAATCCGCGCTGCCGCTGCGCGAGATCACCGACCGGCGCGGCGAATGCATCTATGCCGCCTGCCCGCATTACCGCGTCTGCTTCATCGAGCGCATCGTGCGCCGCGCCCGCACCGCCCCCATCGTGGTGGCCAATCATGCCCTGGTCATCGCCAATGCGGCGCAGGACTGGCTCGCCCTCGACGAAACCACCGACGCGCCGGGCGAGCGGCGGCTGCGCTACGTCTTCGACGAAGGCCATCACCTGTTCGACGCCGCCGATTCCGGTTTTGCCGCTTCGGTCAGCGGCTTCGAGATGAGCGAGCTGCGCCGCTGGCTGCGCGGGCCGGAAGGCCGGGCCCGCAGCCGCTCGCGCGGCCTGGAAGACCGTTTGAAGGACCTGGTGGCGGAAGACGAGGTCGCACGCGCGGCGCTGGAGGAATGCACGGCGGCGGCGGGGGCGCTGGCGGGCGAAGGCTGGATGGGACGGCTGGCGGCACCGCGCGGCCCGGGCGAGGTTTTCCTGGCGGCGGCCTACCAGCATGTGCGCGCCCGCAGCGAAGACCGCGATCCGTTTTATTCCTTGGAGGCCGAGCCCCATCCTTTGGCGGACGAAACCGTCGCGGCGGCACGCGAGCTGTCGCGTGGGCTGAAACGCCTGGCGGCGCCGCTGCTGCGCCTGGCCAAGGCGCTGCGCAAACAGCTCGACGAGAAAGCAAAGGAACTCGAGCCCTATCAGCGCGCCCGCATCGACGCGGCGGCGCGCGGTCTGGAATGGCGCGGCCGCATCATCCTGCCCGCCTGGATGGCGATGCTGGAGGCGCTGGAAACCGGCGAGGTCCACGACGAATTCGCCGACTGGTTCGAAGTCCGGCGCGACGAAGGCCGCGATCTCGATGTCGGGCTGGAACGGCACTGGGTCGATCCCACCGTGCCCTTGGCGAACGAGGTGCTGGCCCATGCGCATGGGGCCCTCGTCACTTCGGCCACGCTGCGCGATACGGGCGGCGACGCCGATTGGGAAAGCGCCGAAGTGCGCACCGGCGCCCATCACCTGCCCGAACCGCCGCGGCGTGCCAGTTTCGGCTCGCCGTTCTCTTATGCGCAGCAAGCGCGCATCTTCGTGGTGGGCGATGTGGAACGCCGCCATCCCGACCAGCTTGCCGCCGCCTATCGCGAGCTGTTCCTGGCCGCGGGCGGCGGCGCGCTCGGGCTGTTCACCGCCGTGCGCACGCTGCGCGCGGTGGAAGCCAAGATCGCCGCGCCGCTGGCCGAAGCAGGCCTGCCGCTTTACGCCCAGCATGTGGACAAGCTCGACACCGGCTCGCTGGTCGATCTCTTCCGCAGCGAGGAGAATTCCTGCCTGCTCGGCACCGATGCGCTGCGCGACGGGGTCGATGTGCCGGGCCGTTCGCTGCGCCTCGTCGTCTTCGACAAGGTGCCGTGGCCCAAGCCCACCATCCTGCACAAGGCCCGCCGCGCCAAATTCGGCCGCGGCTACGATTACCTGCTGACGCGCCTCAGGCTGAAACAGGCCTTCGGCCGGCTGATCCGCGGCGCCGGCGACAAGGGCTGCTTCGTCATCCTGGAAAGCCGCACGCCCACGGCGCTGCTGCAAGCCCTGCCGCCGGAAGCCCCGGTCCGCCGCTGCGGCCTGGCCGAAGCGGTGCGCGAAATCCGTGGGTTTCTTGGCGAACAGGCGTGACGGGAGCGCTTTAGCCTCTATTATCCCACGTGACAGACCTTTTCCTCCCCCGTTTACGGGGGAGGAAAGAAATGGCGCGGACCATGAGCGACGACGAAACCCTGTTCGGCGGCGACGAGCCGGAAAGCTACGGCCGCCACACCACCGGCATCCTGCCCGGCCATGTGCTGAAGCGGCTGATGCGGGCGCGGCGCGAAGTCGTCACCACCGAGGATTTCGACGAGGCGCAGATCCAGCCCGCCAGCATCGACCTGCGCCTGGGGCCGGTGGCCTGGCGGGTGCGCGCCAGCTTCCTGCCCGGCCCCAACGCCACGGTTTACGAGAAGCTGGGCAGCGCCGTGCTGCATGAAATCGACTTGACCAACGGCGCGGTGCTGGAGACGGGCTGCGTCTATGTCGTGCCGCTGCTGGAAAGCGCCGAGTTCTCCTTCCGCGTATCGGGCATCGCCAATCCCAAAAGCTCCACCGGCCGCCTCGACGTCTTCACCCGCCTGATCACCGACCGCGCCCAGGGCTTCGACCGCGTCGAGCCCGGCTATCACGGTCCGCTTTATGCCGAGATCAGCCCGCGCACCTTCCCGGTGCTGGTGCGCAAGGGTTCGCGGCTCAACCAGCTGCGCGTGCGGCGCGGCTCGCCGCAGTTCACCGACACGCAGCTGAAGCGCCTGCACGCCGAGACCCCGCTGGTGGACGGCACCGCCGACATCGAGGGCGGCCTCGCCCTCAGCGTCGATCTCAAGGGCGAGGCGGCGGGAAAGCATGTCGGCTGGCGGGCCAAGCGCCACACCAACATCATCGATATCGACAAGCGCGCCGCGCTCGATCCCTACGACTATTGGGACCCCATCGAAGCCAGCAAGAGCGGCAACATCGTGCTCGATCCCGACGAGTTCTACATCCTGGCCTCGCGCGAGGCGGTGGCGATCCCGCCGGAATTCGCCGCCGAGATGGTGCCCTTCAATCCCCTGGTGGGCGAATTCCGCGTGCATTATGCGGGCTTCTTCGATCCCGGCTTCGGCTACAGCCAAGGCCGTCCGCCTTCGGCGCGCGCCGTGCTCGAAGTGCGTTCACGCGAAGTCCCCTTCATCCTGGAACATGGACAGATCATTGGCCGGCTGGTGTTCGAACGGCTCACGGAAGTGCCCGCCGAAGCCTATGGGGAGGGCATAGGGTCGCACTACCAGCGTCAAGGTTTGAAGCTTTCTAAACACTTCGCCGATTAACCTTATCGGAATGTTGCTGCGAGTCCACATGCGACCAGAATTACGCCGCAACTGCTCGCGTGACCGTTGCACGGAACCGTCATCTTTGAACTACTCCCCCCGCCGCGGATAATAACGGCAAAGGGGCAAAAGCTCCGCGGTTATGGGTCCGCATTGAAGGGGGCAGCATGAGGCGGCAACGGCGCGTAAAGGCGCCGGCCGCCTCATGAGTTTCCAAGGCTCTCTCGATCGCCTCGAAAAAGATATGGTTGTTGCGCCGGAGCAGAACGCCATGCGCAGACTTATCGCCCTCGCTTTTGCCGCCGCTTGTCTCGCCGCCGCCGATGCGGCGCCCTTCGTGCTGACCAGCCCCACCCTGACCGAGAACGGCCTCGTTCCCTTGCAGCACGTCTATGACGGCTGCAACGGCCTGAACCGCTCGCCCGCGCTGTCGTGGAGCGGCGCGCCGGCGGGAACCAAAAGCTTCGCCGTGACGGTGTTCGATCCCGATGCGCCGCATCCGGGCGGCTGGTGGCACTGGCTGGCGTTCGACATCCCCGCCGATGCGAAGGGCCTGGCCGAGAATGCCAGCGATGCCCTGCCGCGCGGCACCGTGCAATCGCGCAACGATTTCGGCACCGCCAGCTACGGCGGCCCCTGCCCGCCGCCCGGCAGGCCGCACCGCTACGTCTTCACCGTTTATGCTTTGAAGCCGGACAAGCTCGCGCTGACGGCGAACGATCCGCCGGCCAAGGTGGATGCCGCCATCCGCAAGAACGCCATCGCGCAGGCTTCCATCACGGCAAAATACGGACGCTGAAACGCGATGCTCGATCCCAACCTCTTCCTTCTCTTCATGGCCGGTGCCGTCGCGCTCAATCTCACGCCCGGCCCGGACATGACCTTCGTGCTGGCCCAGGCCATGCACCGAGGGCCCCGCGCCGGGGTGGCGGCGGCCTTCGGCGGCAGCATCGGTGCCCTCTGCCACACCACGCTGGCGGCCTTCGGGCTGGCGGCCTTGTTCACGGCTTATCCGCTGGCCTTCGACATCGTGCGCTATGCGGGCGCGGCTTATCTCGTCTGGATCGCCATCGGCATGATCCGCCATCCGCCGCATCTCGCCGCGCGCCAGGCCGAGTCTTCCGAGCGCGCCGCCTTCCGCCAGGGCCTGTTGACCAACGTCCTCAACCCGAAGGTGATCATGTTCTTCATCGCCTTCCTGCCGCAGTTCGTCTCCCGGAACGCCGGTCCCGCCTGGGCGCAGTTCCTCATCCTGGGCGTCTGCTTCTGCATCTCCGGCACGCTGGTAAGCTGCGCCGTGGCCTTCGGCGGCGGCAAGCTGGCGGGGCGCTTGAAGCGCAATCCCGCCATCGGGCGCATCCTCGGCTGGATTTCCGCCAGCGTCATGCTGGGCCTGGCGCTGCGGCTCGCCTGGACGGAGAGACGTTAAATCCTATTTCGCGTCCGCCGCGGTGGCGTAGATCATGCGCTCGCGATAGGCGATGTACAGGTGCAGCTGCCGCAAGACCGAGATGCCGAGCAGGGCGCGCCAGTCGCTGAACTTGGAAGCGTCGCGCGGCACCAGCACGATCTTGGGATTGTTCACCGTCACGCCCTGCAAGGTCATGGTCTTGAAGGGATAGAAATAGACGGGACCCCTGTTGCCTTTCTCGACCCGCACGCCGGGCGAATCCTCCTTGATGTCGAAGAAACGCTCCGCCGCCTCGAAATTCATGGTGGAGTGCGAGGCGCCGGTGTCGAGGATGGCCGTCATCTTCTGGCCGTCGATCTCGACGGGAACCAGGATGTGCGGGTCGCGCGTTTGCGTGTCGAAGCGGATCTTGGCGATGGCGTCTTCGTTCCGGGTCCAGTAGACGGCCTTGCCTTCGCAGGGATGGGGCTCGAACAGGTTGAGCTTGGCGTGGGCGAAGTCGAAATCCATGTCGTAGCGCGAGAGGAAATCCGTGCCCAGCAGGCCGTTGAAATCGTCGCCGCGGTCGCTCATCACCAGAAAGAGGGCGTCCGGCGCCACCATCTGGCCGAACTTGAAGTCCGTGACGTGCATGTAGCGGGTCAGCCTTTCGCCGCCGTACATGCTGAATCGGCTTTCCATGCCGACGCTGAGCTGGTCGAAGCCGAGCGCATCCGCCGTGCTTTTGGTCAGGATGGAATCCGGCGAACCGGTATCGACCAGGAGGCGCAGCGAATGGCCTGCAATCTCCGCATCGATGGCGACGTTCCCCGATTTGAGGAAATGCAGCGGCAGGGTGGTCAGGATATGCAGGCGGCAATCCTCTTCCGCCCGGGCGGACTGCATCGCACACAACACCAGCGCGGCCAAAGCCGCCGGCAACACGCTTCGCATCGAATTCCCCCTCGCAGGCGATCCAGAATCTTGCGCTTGAAGCCGTCCGTCAAGCCGCCGCGACGGCGCGGGGATTGTAATTGAGGATCGGCGCCAGCCAGCGCTCGGCTTCTTCCACACGCCAGCCCTTGCGGCGGGCGTAATCTTCCACCTGATCCTTCTCGATCTTGCCGATGCCGAAATAGCGCGCCTCGGGGTGCGAAAAATACAGCCCCGACACCGACGATCCCGGCCACATGGCATAATTCTCGGTGAGTGTGACAGCCGTATGTGCCGTTGCGTCGAGCAGCGCGAACAGCGTGCCCTTTTCGGTGTGGTCGGGCTGGGCGGGATAACCGGGCGCCGGGCGGATGCCGCGATATTCTTCGGCCACGAGCTGCTCGTTGGAAAGGGCTTCTTCCGGCGCATAGGCCCAGAACTCGCGCCGCACCCGCTGATGCAGCCGTTCGGCGAAGGCCTCCGCCAGCCGGTCGGCCAGCGCCCTGAGAAGGATGGCGGAATAATCGTCCTTGTCCGCCTCGAAGGCCGCGATGTACGGCGCCTCGCCGTGACCGGCCGTCACCACGAAGGCGCCGAGATAATCCTCGATGCCTTCGGGCGCCACGAAATCGCTGAGCGCCAGATTGGGGCGGCCGCCCTCGCGTGCCATCTGCTGGCGCAGGGTGTGGAAGGTGGCGAGGCGGTTGTTGTTTTCATCGCACAGCTGGATGTCGTCGCCCGCGGCATTGGCCGGGAAGAAACCGAAGGCGGCCTTGGCCGTCAGCCATTTCTCCTCCACCAGCTTCGCCAGCATCTTCTCGGCGTCGGCGAAGAGTCCGCGCGCCGCCGCCCCCACCTTTTCGTCTTCCAGGATGGCGGGATATTTCCCGGAGAGTTCCCAGGTGTGGAAAAAGGGTGTCCAGTCGATGTACCGCGCCAGTTCGGCCAGGTCGTAAGACTCGAAACCCTTCACCCCGAGGAAGCGGGGCTTCGGCGGGAGATAGCCGCTCCAGTCGAACTTCAACTTGTTGGCACGGGCCTCGGCCAGCGTCAGGCGGCGGCTGGGGGCGCGCTGGGCGGCGTGCAGGCGGGCGATCTCTTCGTATTCGCGCCGCACCCCGGTTGCGTATTCGCCGCCGCCCTGCGCCAGCAGCCCCGAGGCCACGCCCACGGCGCGCGAAGCATCGGTGACGTAGACCGTCTGGCCGCGGCGGTAATTGGGGTCGATCTTGACCGCGGTGTGGACGCGGGAGGTGGTGGCCCCGCCGATCAAGAGCGGAATGTCGAAGCCCTGGCGCTCCATCTCGGCCGCCACATGGCACATCTCGTCCAGCGAGGGCGTGATCAGCCCCGACAGCCCGATGATGCTGGCGTTTTTTTCGCGCGCGGTGTCGAGAATCTTCTGCGCCGGGGTCATGACGCCGAGGTCGATCACCTCGAAGCCGTTGCATTGCAGCACCACGCCGACGATGTTCTTGCCGATGTCGTGCACGTCGCCTTTCACCGTCGCCATGACGATGCGCCCGGCGCTGGTATTGCCTTCTCCCGCTTCGGCTTCCATGAAGGGCAAAAGATAGGCCACCGCCTTCTTCATCACCCTTGCCGATTTCACCACCTGCGGCAGGAACATCTTGCCCGAGCCGAACAGGTCGCCCACCACGTTCATGCCGGCCATCAGCGGGCCTTCGATGACGTCGAGCGGGCGGGTGGTTTTCGATCGCGCCTCTTCGGTGTCTTCGGTGACGAAGGCGTCGATGCCGTGCACCAGGGCGTGGGTCAGCCGTTCCGCCACCGGCAGGGAGCGCCAGGCGGCGTCCGCCACCACGGCGGCGGCGCCGTCGCCCTTGTAGCGCTGCGCCATCTCCAGCAGGCGCTCGGTGGCGTCGGCGCGGCGGTTGAAGAGCACGTCCTCCACCGCCTCGCGCAAGGGCGTGGGGATGTCCTGGTAGACGGTGAGCTGCCCGGCATTGACGATGCCCATGTCCATCCCCGCCTTGACGGCGTGGAAGAGGAAGGCCGAGTGCATGGCCTGGCGCACCGCTTCGTTGCCGCGGAAGCTGAAGGAGATGTTCGACACCCCGCCCGAGACATGCACATACGGCAATTCGGCGCGGATGCGCGCGGCGGCGGCGATGAAATCGTTGGCGTAGTTGTTGTGCTCTTCGATGCCGGTCGCCACCGCGAAGATGTTGGGATCGAAGATGATGTCTTCCGGCGGGAAGCCGACCGTCCCGGTGAGGATGTCGTAGGCGCGGCGGCAGATCGAGACCTTGCGCGCTTCGGTGTCGGCCTGGCCTTGTTCGTCGAAGGCCATCACCACCACCGCGGCGCCGTAGCGGCGCACCTGCCGCGCCCGTTCGATGAAGGCCGCTTCGCCTTCCTTGAGCGAGATGGAATTGACGATGGACTTGCCCTGCACGCATTTGAGGCCCGCCTCGATCACGCTCCATTTCGAGCTGTCGATCATCACCGGCACCTTGGCGATGGCGGGCTCGCCGGCGATCAGGTTGAGGAAGCGGGCCATGGCGGCCTCGGAATCGATCAGGCCCTCGTCCATGTTGATGTCGATGACCTGGGCGCCGTTCTCCACCTGCTGGCGGGCGATGTCGAGGGCCGCTTCGTAATCGCCCGCAGCGATCAGTTTGCGGAACTTGGCCGAGCCGGTGATGTTGGTGCGCTCGCCGATGTTGACGAAATTCGAGTCCGGCGTCAGCGTGAAAGGTTCCAGCCCCGACAGGCGCAGATAACGCGGCTTTTCCGGCACGGCGCGCGGCGCAACACCGGCGATGGCTTCGGCGAAAGCGGCGATGTGCTTGGGCGTGGTGCCGCAGCAGCCGCCCACGATGTTGACCAGGCCCGAACGGGCGAATTCGCCGATCCTGGCCGCCATCTCTTCCGGCGTGTCGTCGTAACCGCCGAATTCGTTGGGCAAACCGGCATTGGGATGGGCGCTGACCAATGTGTCGGCCACCGCCGCCAGTTCCGCCACATAGGGACGCAGCTCCTTGGCGCCCAGGGCGCAGTTCAAGCCCACCGCAAAAGGCTCGGCATGGCGCACCGAATGCCAGAAGGCCTCGGTGGTCTGGCCCGTCAGGGTGCGGCCGGAGAGATCGGTGATGGTGCCGGAGATCCACACCGGCAGGCGTTCGCCGGTTTCCTCGAAGACTTCTTCGATGGCAGCGATCGCCGCCTTGGCGTTCAATGTGTCGAAGACGGTCTCGATCATGAGAAGATCGGCACCGCCCGCGATCAGCCCCCGCGCCGCATCGCGATAGGTGGCGCGCAATTCGTCGAAGCCGATGTTGCGGAAGGCCGGATCGGAAACATCGGGCGAAATCGAGGCGGTGCGGTTGGTCGGTCCCAGCACCCCCGCCGCCAGCCGCGGCCGCTCCGCCGTGCTGCGGGAATCGCAGATTTCGCGCGCCAGCCGGGCGCCCGCGAAATTCAGTTCGCCCACCAGAGGAGCCAGTCCGTAATCGGCCTGCGAGGTTTCTGTCGCCGTGAAGGTGTTGCTCTCCAGGATGTCCGCCCCGGCGGAAATATAAGCCTCGCCGATCTCGCGGATGACATCGGGCCTGGTCAGGGTGAGAAGATCGTTGTTGCCTTTGAGATCGCGGCTGTGCGCGGCGAAGCGTTGCCCGCGGAAATCCTCTTCCGTAAGGCCGTAGCCCTGGATCATCACGCCCCAGGAGCCGTCGAGCAGAAGAACGCGCTTTCGCGCCTCCGCTTTCAGCCAGGCGATGCGGTCGGCGCGGTTCATGCCGTCTCCTTCGGCGCCAGACCCAGAATCCGGCAGGTGGCATAGGTCAAGTCGGCCTGGTTGAGCGTATAGAAATGGAACTGCTCGAAGCCGTGGGCGTGCAGCTCGCTCACCTGCTCGGCCAGCACGGCGGAGGCGACGATGCGCCGGCTTTCGAGATCGTGGTCGAGCCCGTCGTAGAGCGCCGCCAGCCAGGAAGGAATACCGGCGCCGCAGCGCCCCGCCATGCGCGCGATGCCCTTGAAATTGGTGCTGGGCATCAGGCCGGGGACGATGGGCACCGAAATCCCCCAGCGGTCGCAGCGGTCGCGGAAGCGCGCCAGCGCCTCGCTGGAGAAGCAGAACTGGGTGATGGCCCGCGTCGCCCCCGCCTCCACCTTGCGCTTGAGGAGATCGAGATCGTGCTCCAGCGAGGGCGAATCCGGATGCTTCTCGGGATAGCAGGAGACGCTGACGGTGAAATCGCCGATGGCGCGGATGCCCGCCACCATCTCGGGCGTGGAGCGGTAGCCTTGGGGATGGGCGGCATAAGGACCGGGTTCCGGCATGTCGCCGCGCAGCGCCACGATGTGGCGCACCCCTGCGTCCCAATAACGCCGCACGATGCCGTCGATCTCGCTTCTGGACGCCGCCACGCAGGTCAGATGCGCCGCCGGTTTCAGCGAGGTTTCGGCCAACAGCCGCAAAATGGTGTGATGGGTGCGGTCGCGCGTCGAGCCGCCCGCGCCGTAGGTGACCGAGACGAAATTGGGCGACAGCGGCTCCAGCCGCTTGATGGCGTGCCACAGCTGGACCTCCATCTCCTCGGTCTTCGGCGGGAAGAACTCGAAGGAGACGCCGATGGGGCGGTCCTTGGCGACGATATCTTTCAGACTCATGCGGCCTCGGCGCGGGTTTTGGCGTCGTTCCTGGCGAGCCAGAGTTTCACGGTCAGTTTCTCCTTGGAACCGGCATGGGGCGCAATGGCTTCCCCCGCGATGGCTTTCAGCCCCGCCGCCAGGAACCAGCCCTGCACCTCCTTGTCGGAGAAGCCGAGGCGGCGGTGGGCATAGTCCTGGCGCAGGAATTCGAGTTCGTGCGGCGCGAAATCGGCGATCAACAGCCGCCCGCCGGCGCGCATGACGCGCGCCGCTTCCAGCACGGCGGCCGCGGGATCGTCGAGGTAATGCAGCACCTGGTGGAAGACCACGGCATCGAAACCGGTCAGCGCCCCGCCCGGCTCGAACGGCAAGCGGTAGGTGTCGGCCAGGCGCACCTGGCAATGGGCCAGGCTGTTCCGCATCAGCTTGTCGCGCGCGATGGCCAGCATCTCGGGGCTGACATCGACGCCCACGGCGCGCTTGGCGTGCGGCGCCAGCAGCTCCAGCATCCGCCCCGTCCCCGTGCCCGCATCCAGCAGCAGCTGGATCGGCCCGGCGGCAAGCTGGCGGAGGATGGCCGCTTCCACCTCGCGCTCGGAGGCGTGCAGGCTGCGGATGCGGCCCCACTCCGAGGCGTTGGCCTTGAAGTAGGCGGCGGCTTCGGCGGCGCGCTTCTCGCGCACGGCGGCCAGGCGCTTGAGATCGCCGTCGGGCGGCCCGTCGAGCAGCTGGGCCAGGGTATTCCCTAAGGAAGCGGCGCGGCCTTCGTCGCCGGCGCGATAGAACACCCAGCTGCCCTCCTTGAAGCGTTCGATCAGCCCGGCGCCGCACAACAGCTTCAGATGCCGGGATACCCGCGGCTGGCTCTGGCCGATGATTTCGATCAGCTCGCTGACGGTCAGTTCGGTCTGCCTTAAAAGAAGAAGAAGACGCAATCGCGTCGGATCTCCCGCGGCCCGCAACATGGCGACCAGCTTTTCCATCCCGTCCTCGGAAACATATAAACATATCTTTATATGCTCCGGTTGACCCTCCCGGCAAGCCGGTCCAAAGCTTTCCGGTTGGGTCCTGGGACGGGGGGGCCGGAAAAAGATCGCATCCGGCATAGTTAAGGTTATGCATAAACTGGTGTTTTTGGCGGCTGCCGGGCTCTTTCTGGCAGGCTGTGCCACGCCCTCGCAGAACGCCTCCCCCGGCGCCATCGAGAACAACGACCCCTACGAAAACACCAACCGGGCCATCTTCGAATTCAACCTCAAAGTCGACAGCCTGGCCCTCAAACCCACCGCCGAGAGCTACTCCACTTACGTTCCGGAAGGCGTGCGCGACGCCCTCCGCAACCTGGAGGAAAACCTGGACCGTCCGGTGGTACTCGCCAACGACCTGTTGCAGGGCGAAGGCCGGCGTGCCGGGCAGAGTGCGGGCCGCTTCCTGCTCAATTCCACTTTCGGCCTGGCGGGCTTGTTCGACGTGGCCAGCCGGGTGGGAATAGCCTCGCACGACGAGGATTTCGGGCAGACGCTGGCGGTGTGGGGCGTGGGCGAAGGACCTTATCTGGTGCTGCCGCTGCTGGGCCCCTCCAACCCTCGCGATGCCGCCGGCAGTGCCGTGGATGTGGCTTTGGACCCGACGGTTTACATCAGCATCAAGCACCACACGTTCTGGATCATCGGGCGCCAGTACATGCGTATCGTGGACGCCAGGGCGCGCAACCTGGAACTTCTGGCGGACATCGAGCGCGATTCCCTGGACTTCTACGCCACCACCCGCAGCCTTTACCGCCAGCACCGGGCCAGCGAGATCCGCAACGGAAAGCCGCCGCCGGAACAGCAAAATGGTGCCACGAACTTGCCATAAGGCCGGGGGAGCATTACCTCTCTACCATGTGGCGCTCAGGGGTTGGGCATGACAATTCATCCGAATAGGTCGTTTTCCGCTTTCGCGCTGCCGCTGGTCCTGGTGGCGGCGCTGGTTCTGACGCTGGGGCTTGCCGCGCGTCCGGCACTGGCGGCCTCGCCCGCCGAGCAGTTCGTGGCGGACAACGTCCAGCGCGCCATGGGCATCCTCAACAACACCCAGCTCGCCAAGGAGCAGCGCAAGACCGAGTTCCGCGATTTCCTGCTGGGCCTCACCGACATCCGCGCCATCGGGCAATACACGCTGGGCCAATACCGGCGCGGCGCCTCGCCCGACGAACTCGCCGCCTTCGACGCGACCTTCAAGGAATACGCCATGGCGGTCTATCAGTCCTATTTCGCCAAATACACCGGCCAGACGCTGCAAGTGACCGGCTCCTATGCGCTCGGCGGCGAGGAGACCATCGTGAAGACCGTGGTGGTCGATCCCAAGAAACCCTCGCCCAAGCCGCTGGAAGTGAACTTCCGGGTGCAGAACAACGGCGGCAAATTCGTGGTGGTCGATTTCTCGGTGGAAGGCGTCTGGATCCGCGAACTGGAGCGCAACGACTTCACCTCCTATCTCGGCCAGAACGGCGGCGACCTCAAAGCCCTGGTCGCGGTGCTGAAGCGGAAGACCGCGCAGTACCGCTGAGCCGTCAGCCGCGATAGCGCAGCGCATCGACCAACAAAGCCAATGCCGGCGAGGTTTGGCGACGGCTCGGGTAATAGAGGTGGTAGCCCGAAAACGGCGGGCACCAATCCTCGAGCACCCGCACCAGGCGCCGCTGCTCCAGATGCGGCTCGGCAATGTCCTGCGGCACATAGGCCAGACCGAACCCGGCGAGTGCCGCAGCGAGCATCTGGCTCACTCCGTTGAAGACGAGTTGGCCTGCAACGCGCACATTCAGCTCGCGGCCGCCCTTTTCGAACTCCCAGGCGTACAGCCCGCCATAGGTGGGCAGGCGCAGGTTGATGCAGCTGTGCGCGGTCAGCTCGGGCGGGGTTTTCGGCCGCTTCCGCCGCAGGAAATACGAAGGGGCGGCGACCACCGCCATGCGCATGTCGGGGCCGATGGGTACAGCGATCATGTCCTTGGCGACCTGCCCTCCGAACCGGATGCCCGCGTCATAGCGTTCGGCGACGATATCGGTCAGACCGTAGTCGATCGCGACTTCCACCTTGATGTCCGGATAGTCCGGCAGGAAACGCGACAAGGCGGGCCACAGGATGGTTTCCGCCGCGTGGTCGCCCGTGGTGATGCGGATGGTACCGGCGGGCCTTTCGCGCAGCTCGCTCAAGGCGGCGATCTCGGCCTCGATCTCCTCGAAGCGCGGGCCGACGTTCTGCAGCAGACGTTCGCCGGCTTCGGTGGGCGAAACGCTGCGCGTGGTGCGGGTCAAGAGACGAATCCCCAGCCGTTCCTCAAGTCCGCGGATGGTGTGGCTGAGCGCCGATTGGGATACCCCGAGCTTGGCGGCCGCCCGCGTAAAGCTGCGCTCCCGCGCCACGGCGAGAAAGGCGAGGAAATCGTTGAGGTTTTCACGCATCATTCATGAACTATATTCATATGTTCATGCAAATTATAGCAGCTTATCGCATGACCGTGTACCACCTAAATTCCCTTGCGTCGGCGGCCGGTGGGACCGCCCTGACCACAGTGCGATGAGGAGAAGCATCATGCAGAAGCGCAAACTTGGAACCCTGGAAGTCTCGGCCATCGGGCTCGGCTGCATGGGCATGAGCTTTTCCTACGGCCCCCCGAAGGACAAGCCGGAGATGATTTCCCTGCTGCGGATGGCGGTCGAGCGCGGCGTGACCTTCTTCGATACCGCCGAGGTCTATGGCCCCTACATCAACGAGGAGCTGGTGGGCGAGGCGCTGGCGCCCTTCCGCGGGCAGGTGGTGATCGCGACGAAGTTCGGCTTCGACCTCGCCTCGGACCCGCGCGGCATGACGGGCGGCCCCAGGCTGGACAGCCGGCCCGCGCATATCAAAGAGGTGGCCGAGGCTTCGCTCAAGCGGCTCAAGATCGACGCGATCGATCTCTTCTATCAGCACCGCGTCGATCCCAATGTGCCCATCGAGGAAGTGGCCGGTGCGGTGAAGGACCTGATCCGGGCGGGCAAGGTCAGGCATTTCGGCCTGTCGGAGGCCGGCGTGCAGACCATCCGCCGCGCCCATGCGGTTCAGCCGGTGACGGCGCTGCAAAGCGAATATTCGCTGTGGTGGAAGCGCCCGGAAGCGGAGGTGATCCCGGCGCTGGAAGAACTCGGCATCGGCCTGGTTCCCTACAGTCCGCTGGGCAAGGGTTTTCTGACCGGGAAGATCGGCGAAAGCACCACCTTCGACAGCAGCGATTTCCGCAGCACCCTGCCGCGTTTCGCGCCGCAAGCCCGCAAGGCGAACCAGGCCTTCGTCGATCTGCTGGCGCAGATCGGTCGGCGCAAGAAGGCAACCCCGGCCCAGATCGCGCTGGCCTGGCTGCTGGCCCAGAAGCCGTGGATCGTTCCCATCCCGGGCACCACCAAGCCGGACCGGCTGGAGGAGAATATCGGGGCGGCGGCCGTGGAATTGACGCCGGACGATCTGCGCGCCATCGACGGCGCCGCCGCGAAGATCACGGCGCAAGGCGCCCGCTATCCCGAAAAGCTGGAGCAACTGACCGGGCGGTAAGCGGCGGCACGGTCTGCGGCGCGGCCTGTTTGCGTTGTCTTTCAATCGCTTCCAAGAGGGGCCTAGAGCGGCGTGCGCAAAAGTGTGCGCGGTTTTGCGCAAAAACGCCGCGACAATCAAATAACTAGAGCAAAACGCCGATCTCGTCTGAAGGCGTTTTGCTCTAGATAAGCCGCAAGGGTATCTTGTCCTGCCGCGGGCAGCCGGGCGCGGCGTCATACATGCTGCCGAAAACCGACAGGGAATCCCGATAACAATAACCTTTGCCCACATGGCATTCGTCGAATTCGGGACAGGAGCAGCAAACCGTTTTTTCGAACTTGCTCTTCTCCGGATGAATAAAGCGATCGAGTGCGGTGCCATTCCAAATCTCCAGGATGCTTTCCCGGAGAAGGTTGCCCACTACATATTCGGGGAGATGAGGAAGCTGCTCGCAAAGGGAGACGTCGCCGTTGGGGAGCACGACAAGAGCGGCTCTGCCGCCGGTGCAGATGGCACGCTGCTCCCACGCCTCCTTGAGTTGCTCATCCGTCATGCTCTCGCCGGTATCGTCCTGAAAGGCGATCTCCAGGTCGTCGCGCTTCGCCACCAGCACCGGCATGGACTCGCTCAGCCGGAGTTTCTGTTCCTTGGTCAGGAAGAGATCGTCGGAGTGGCGATAGAGGCTGCGTCCGTACTGAACGAAGTGGAATCGGCGCACGCCCAGCGACGAGAACATCTTGACGATCGCCTCGGCTTCATCGCAGTTGTAGGGCGTAAGGACGCACTTGATGCGCGGGTTGATCCCGGCCGCGACCAAGTTGGCCGTCGTGGATTTGGCGCGGTCGAGATAGTCTTCCGAGCCTGTCAACCAGGAGGCAATCTGGTTGTTGGTGCTGTCGACACTGACCTGGAAGCCTCTCTCGGTCGTTCCCGGCTTGTCGCAGCCGATCCCAAGCTCAGCCAGCCGTTGTGCCTTCGAGCGCGAGATATGGCTCTTGGTGGAGAGCGAGAAAGTGAAATCCCTCTCGACCATCGCACGCAGAAGGTCGAAGAGATCGGGCCGCACGAACGGATCGGCGCCAGCCAGGTCCACGATGCGGATCGACAGACCGGCAAGCTGATCGAAAATCGCGATCCACTCGGCACAAGTCATCTCCAGGCATGTTTTCCTTTCGGCGTAGCAATATCTGCATTCCGCGACACAGCGGTTGGTGAGAGCGACCAGCACGCAGACGGGAGCGCTGGTTCGTTCCGCAGGCCAGCGGTATTTACCGAATTCCGGCAGAGGAAGTTTTGTCTTGTCCCGGAACGACTCGCTCAACGTGCCTGTTGCTCCGATGATCTCGTCGGGAGTCGTTAGATTCAGGATCAACTCATCAAGGTAACGCAGGCTTTCGGCTTTACGGGCAGGTTTGGTCAGATGAAGCCAAATCTCTTGAATGTCCCCATAGGACCTCTCCCCGGACAAAAAGGGGAGGATCAATGCCTGCACCGGGGACAGAATGCGGTACCTGAGTTCCTTATATGTGCATTTGTAGAGAACCAGGTTGTCGAGGTCATCGCGCACTAGCCAGGGGGCCAGCAGACGCGGAAACGAATCCTGCGCAAAGGGAGACGCACCTCGAGCATCTGCAAGGATCATGATCTGCCCGGCATTCCCAGCCCCGCACCGAAGAGCGCGGCATCCTGCGGCTCGTCTGACGGCCTACTTGGGGCCGGTCTTGCAGGCATGCAAGCAGCCCCCGCTGCAACCGTCCTGGCATCCAGGATTGCAGGAAGCCTGATTGCAAAGAGCAGCCACTGTCTGTGGATGGTTTTCAAAAGATGCCGCCCGAGCCCGTTTCGACATGTCCCGTACCAACGGATCGTTCGCGATTTTTGCGTGTGCCAAGCCACCGGTAAGAAAAGCCCCTGTAAAAACCAACGCCGCTCTCAGGAGATTTCTCCGGCCGTCGATTGCATCCGACATCGCATTCCCCCTTGCTTGCGCAGGCTATCCGGGATTCCAGACGGACTGCGCCTCTTTCCACATCACGCGTCACGTCAACATTTCAAGACAATCTCAGATTGAGTTCGATGATAGTACTCTTTCTGGGAGGCAAGAAGCCCTCCAAAGGGCACTCTTCGCCGCAGCCTGAGTTTACGCCCGCGCGCGCAAGCCCATGAATTCTCGAAAGAACTTCTGCAAAGTGGTCGAGCCGCCTAGCGCGCAAACCGCTTGTACTTGATCTTGTGCGGCTGGTCGGCGTCGAGGCCGAGGCGACGCTTCTTGTCGGCTTCGTAGTCCTGGAAATTGCCCTCGAACCATTCCACATGGCTGTCGCCCTCGAAGGCCAGCATGTGGGTGGCGATGCGGTCCATGAACCAGCGGTCGTGGCTGATGATCATGGCGCAGCCGGCGAACTCTTCCAGCGCCATTTCGAGGGCCCGCAGGGTTTCCACGTCGAGGTCGTTGGTGGGTTCGTCGAGCAAGAGCAGGTTGGCGCCCGATTTCAGCATCTTGGCCAGGTGCACGCGGTTGCGCTCGCCGCCCGAGAGCTGCCCCACCTTCTTCTGCTGGTCGCCGCCCTTGAAATTGAAGGCGCCGACATAGGCGCGGCTCTGCATGGTGCGCCTGCCCAGCTCCAGCACGTCGAGGCCGCCGGAAATCTCCTGCCACACCGTCTTGTTGGGATCGAGCGTATCGCGCGACTGATCGACGTAACCGATCTTCACCGTCTCGCCCACGCGCATGGTGCCGGCATCGGGCTTCTCCTGCCCGGTGAGGAGGCGGAACAGCGTGGTCTTGCCCGCGCCGTTGGGCCCGATCACCCCGACGATGCCGCCCGGCGGCAGGGAGAAATTCACCTCCTCGAACAGCAGCCGGTCGTCATAGGCCTTGGCCAGGCCCTCGGCCTCCACCACCAGCGAGCCCAGGCGCTCGGCCACCGGAATGATGATCTGGGCCGGGCCGCCGCGCTGCTCGTTCGATTTCGACACCAGCTCGTCATAGGCATTGATGCGCGCCTTGGACTTGGCCTGCCGCGCCTTGGGGCTTTGCTGGATCCATTCGCGTTCGCGCGCGATGGTGCGCTGCAGCGCCGCTTCCTCCGAACTTTCCTTGAGGAAGCGCTGCTCCTGCTCGATCAGGAATTTGGTGTAGTTGCCTTCGTGCGGAATGCCCTTGCCGCGGTCCAGCTCCAGGATCCAGCCGGTGACGTTGTCGAGGAAATAGCGGTCGTGGGTGACCAGGATGACGCAGCCGGCATATTCGCGCAGCGTGCGTTCCAGCCAGCCCACGGTCTCGGCATCGAGATGGTTGGTGGGCTCGTCGAGCAGCAGGATGTCGGGCGCATCGAGCAAGAGGCGGCACAGCGCCACGCGGCGCTTCTCGCCGCCCGACAGGGTGCCGACATCGGCCTCGCCGTCGGGACAGCCCAGCGCGTCCATCGACTGGTCGATCCGGCTGTCGAGGTCCCACAGGCCCCTGGCCTCGATCTCGTCCTGCAGCCGCGCCATCTCGTCGGCGGTCTCGTCGGTATAATTGGCGGCGATCTCGTTGTAGCGATCGACCAGCGCCTGCTTGGCCGCCACGCCCAGCATGACGTTGCCGCGCACGTCGCGCGTAGGATCGAGTTCGGGCTCCTGCGGCAGGTAGCCGACCCGGATGCCGTCGGCGGCCCAGGCCTCGCCGGTGAACTCCTTGTCCAGCCCGGCCATGATCTTCATCAGGGTGGATTTGCCCGAACCGTTGACGCCGACGATGCCGATCTTGGCGCCGGGGTAGAAGGACAGCCAGATATCCTTCAGGACCTGTTTGCCGCCGGGATAGGTCTTGGACATGCCCTTCATGTAGAAAACGAATTGCGGGCCGGCCATCGGCGCTACCTCTGGGTTTGGGTGTTCGGGGTGCGCGGGTTGTACAGAAGCGCAGACGCGGCCGCAACCGCGCTTACGGCCCTGTCAAAGCGTCAAAATTTGATCTTCGCCCGGGAGAGCAGCGAGACGGCGTTGTTGCCGGTCAGGCCGCCGTAGTTCATCTGGTAGGAGGCGTTGGCCTGCAACGCCACCGAGTCGCCGAAGAATTCGGTCTTGTAGCCGAGTTCGATGTCGGTCTCGGGCGCGATGCCGGAGAACAGCTTGTCGCGGCCGAAGAACTGCAAGTCGTTGGCGCTGTTGCCGGCATAAGTGTTGTTGAAATTGGGGGCCGGCCGCGCGAAGGCGACGCCCAGGGCGTCGTTCTTGTTGAACAAGCCGTTCTTGGCCACCGCCACGCCGTAGGATTCGCTGCGCAGAAGGGTGTCCGGGCCGAAGGCGCGCGGCTTGAGATTGAGCTGGGTCAGGCCCTCGCTGTAGCTGGCCGTCGTCACCCAGCCGCCGCCGAAGCCGACGCGGGCCGTAACGCCCAGCGAGGTGGTGCGCGCGGTCGCGGCGGGATTGGCGATGCCCAAGGCACCGCCGCGCTCGCCGGTCTGCGAGGCGGTGAAGCCGATGCCGCCCCACTTGGCGAAATCCCAGCTCATGCCCGCGACCAGGGAACTGGTGTCGCGGGGGTCGTAAGGCAGGCTGCCGGTGAAGACGCCGAAGGCGTTGCGCACCGTGATCAGATAAGGATTGAGCCCCGGCGCGGACGATGCGCGCCCGATGGTGAAATGCAGGCCGTCGGCGATCTTCAGCCGGAGGCCGAGCCAGTTGCCGCCGCTCGACAGCGCCACATAGGGCGACCCCAGCGCAGCGCCGGAATAGAACAGCCCGTCGAACGCATTGGCCGAGGAGACGTAGCCTTCGAGCACCCGCCCCACATCGACGTTCAAGCCGCTTTCCAGCGTCAGCGAGTCGTTCAGCGGCAAGGCGGCGGAGATTTCTTCCAGCGGATTGCGCAACAGGTCTTGCGGACCGCCCGAGTACGCCGGCAGCAGCACCGGAACGTCGAGGGCGAAATTTCCGGCAAAGCGGGATTGGGGAACCGCAGGACCCGCAGGGTCAAGCGCCAGCGACGCAGCGGCGGTCGTCGCCAAGACGACGACGCCCGCGGCAGCCGAAAGCGCGCGGTTGAACCAATTCCTCATGACACGCTGAGCCTGTACTCTTCCCTCGATATTGCCGTTAATCTAGCAGATCGTAGGCGCTATTCTCAAAGGAAACCTTGGTTTTTCCGTGACATCGCCGCAACAAGCGGCGATTCTTTTTATTGCGAGCTAGAAGCGGACGGATTCAACATCTTGTGAGCGGTTCGACCCGGCACCGGGGTTCTAGTGTCCCGATTCCGAAATTCGCATCATCTCGATATCGGCCTCGGACGAATTTCGGAATCGCCAGGACACTAGCAATTTATTGATTCTAGTGTCGTTTAGGTTCCGAAGTTCGCCGAGAACCCGATATCGAGAATAGGGCGAACTTCGGAACCACGACACTAGTGTGCG
>Ga0187810_10000118_pt1 | contig 36911 bp, 37 predicted proteins | sample NC_wetland_sal_i_9_FD_132963 | JGI IMG/M metagenome (GOLD analysis project Ga0187810, IMG submission 132963) | Wetland sediment microbial communities from Neuse River Estuary, North Carolina, USA - ASW_5 | ecosystem: Environmental > Aquatic > Freshwater > Wetlands > Sediment | place: USA: North...
AAGCCCTTGTCGGTGATGGACATCGTCCTGGGGTTGGACGCCGCCGAACGCGACAGCCGCGTCAAAGGCGTCTATCTGCGGGTGGGCGGAGGCAATATCTCCATCGCCAAGGCCGAGGAGATCGGCGCGGCGCTGCGGAAATTCCGCGCCTCCGGCAAGTTCGTCATCGCCCATGCGCAGAGCTTCGACGGCGCCGGACTGGGCGACTACCTCGCCGCCACCGCCGCGGAACGCATCTGGATGCAGCCGAAATCGCCCTTCTCGGCAGCCGGTACGGGCGGCGGCGAGCTGTTCCTGCGCGGCCTGCTCGACAAGATCAAGGCCGAGCCGCAGATCGCCAAGCGCGCCGAATACAAGAGTGCGGCCGACATGTTCATGGCAAGCGGCATGAGCGATCCGGACCGCGAGCAGCTCAAGGCGCTGATGCAGTCCTGGTACGACACGGCGGTGGATGCCGCCGCCAAGGCCCGCAAGCTGAGCCGCGAGGCGCTGGCGGCGGCGCTGGAAGCCAGCCCGCAATTCACCGAAGACGCCAAGGCGAAACATCTGATCGACGATATCGGCTACGACGACGACGCGCTCAAAGACGCGCTGGATCGCGCCGGTTCGGACGCCCAGGCGGTGCCGCTGGCACAGTTCGCCCAGATCAAGGAAGCCTCGGGAAAGATGGGCAGCGGCCCGCATATCGCGCTGGTGGAGGCCTCCGGCGACATCGTCGACGGTTCGGCCACGTCCGGCCCCTTCAGCGGCGACAGCGTCATCGCCGGCGACGACATGGCGCGCGCCATCCGCCAGGCGACCGCCGACAAGGACATCAAGGCCATCCTGCTGCGGGTGGATTCGCCCGGAGGCTCGGTGACGGCTTCGGACCAGATCCTCGACGCGGTGAAGAAGGCCCAGGCCGCCGGCAAACCGGTGGTGGTCAGCATGGGCTCGGTGGCGGCTTCGGGCGGCTATTACATCTCCGCTTCGGCCGACAAGATCGTAGCCGAACCGGGCACCATCACCGGCTCGATCGGCGTCTTCACCGGCAAGGTCTCGATCAACAACACACTGGGACTGATCGGGGTGAACAGCGAGCTGGTCGGCGTGGGCAAGAACGCGCTGATGGAATCCGATCTTGCGCCCTACACGCCGGAGCAATGGACCGCGATCAACGCCCAGGCCGACGCCATCTATGCCGACTTCACCAAGAAGGTGGCGGACGGGCGCAAGCTGCCGCTCGCCAAGGTGCAGGAGGTGGCGAAGGGCCGCGTCTGGAGCGGCGCCGACGCCGCCACGCGCGGCCTGGTGGACAAGCTGGGCGGCTTCTGGGAGGCGGCCAACCAGGCCAAGAAGCTGGCGGGCATTCCGCAGGGCGAACGCGTGGTGTTCGAGCTTTATCCGCGGCAGAAAAGCATTTTCGAGCAGATCGACGACTTCTTCGGCAACAACGACGAAGTGGAAGCCGTCGAAAACTTCAGCACGCTGATGCATTCGCCGGTGGTGAGCCGCACCGTGCGCGCAGTGAAGAACGCCCCGCACGGGGTGGAGCTTCGGGCGGCGAACCTGCCCGAGTAAGGGCCGTTTATGAACAACCCCTCAAGCCGGCAGGTCCGGCATGAGGGGTTGTTTTTTTAAATAACATATTGAAATTGAAATATTATTTACAAGCTGCTACTTGCTTGCCTCCTGCCCCAAGGGCCCCATGGCGTCGATCAGCGGCTGCACGTTCGGCATGTAATTGCGCCAGCGGCCGACCGAAGAGGTATAGATGGGCTGGCGCACCTGCCACTGGCTGGCGGTGCGCACCGCGCGATCGAGCTTGTAGTATTCCAGGCAGCGTGGATCCCATTCCAGTCCGATGAAATCCACCAGCTTGCGCGCCGTGCCTTCCAGGTCGGTGGTGTAGTCCTCGTAGTCGATGTCGAGGATGGGCATGGGCAGCACCTGGCGCCAATGTTCCATCAATTCGTAATAGCCGGCGTAATAGCGCCCCAGATCGCTGAGCGAGCGGTTGTAGGAATGGGCGTCGTTGAAGTTCTTGGTCCAGCAGGAAACGCAGGTGTCCAGCGGATTACGGCGGCAATGGATGATCTTGGCGCCGGGCAGGGCGAGCGCGATCAGGCCCAGGAATTCGAAATTATGCGGCATCTTGTTGGTGATGCGCTTGACCGGGTAATCGGGGTGTTTGGACAACGCGTCCATATAGCGCCTTCCTACCAGTTCCACCCCGAACTTGGTCAGCTTCAGCACGCTGATGGGGAATTCGTCGCGGGTTGGTGAGATCTCCTCGGCGAAACGTGTCAGTTGTTCCATCAACGCCAGTTCGCCGCCACCGTGAACCTCCGGATGCGCCGCCAGGATCTGTTCGGTGAGGGTAGTGCCCGAACGCGGCATCCCGACGATGAAGACGGGCATATCCGAGACGAACCCCCAGTTCTGGCGTTCGCGGAAGAACTTCTGCGAAAAAACCACCCGCTTCTGGCGGCGCATCGTCTCGATGGCTTCGTGGTCGTAGCCCTTGTGCGCAGTGCTGTTGGCCTCGTCGAAGTGTTGGAAGGCGCGCTCGTACAGCTTCAGGTCGTCGGCCACCTTGCCGGCGGCGTAGTGCAAGGCCGTCTTCTCGACATCCGGCAGATCCTCAAGTTTGAGCATGGATTCCAGCTCGCCCAGGGTGCCGTCGTCGGTCTTGAACTTATGGATGTGAGCCAGGCTGATGTAGCCGGCGGGGCGGTGGGGAAGTCGCGCGATCACTTCGCGGGCAGTCTTCTCTGCCTCCTCGAACTTGCCCTGATCCGAGAGAATGCCGCAGATGCCGACGAGGGCGGCGAAGACACGGTTATCGGCTTCCCACACTTCGCGCCACAGCCGCAACGCCATGTCCTGTTCGCCCAGCTGGCGCAGCACCTGGCCCAGATTGAATTTGGCTTCGTCGAAATCGGGCTTCAATGCCACGGCGCGTTCGAGGGGATCGCGCGCTTCTTCGTAACGATTGCATTCGAACAGGGCGTGTCCGAGATTGTTGAGGATGGAGGGGTCTTTCGGACGGACGGTCAGCGCCTTTTTCATCATGTCGATGGCGATATCGAAATACTCTCCTTCGGCAGCCAGTACGCCCAGAAGGTTGAGCGCATCGGGCTGGTTGGGGGCGATCTCCAGCACCTGGCGGTAGCGGCGCTCGGCCTCTTCCGCGTTGCCGGCTTTATGGAAGGCGATGCCTTCGTTCAGGATGCGCTGCAGATCGGCGGGAGACACCCCCAGCATCGGGCTGAAAACGGGGGAGTCGACCTTGCGGGCGAAAACCGCATGAGGTTCCTGTTTGGCCATTGCTTGTCCTGTGGGCTGGGGGCGCGCCGCGTTGCGTCCCGTAGTATAAACGATCCGTGGGGGATCGGTTCAAGACGCGCGGAGGATTAATCATGAAAGGGCATTCCGGAATTCTTACAGTCTCGGTCTTTGTTGCAGCCGCCGTGGCAGCCGGCAGGGCGGGGGCCGCCGACGCGGCCTGCCTTCGGGGCGACAACATCGGTTATGTGAAGATGGTCTCGGCCGACAAGGCACTGGCCACCGATAAGCAAGACGGACAGTTCGACATCGTCTTCACCGGGCCTTGTGGCGCGCGGTTCCTGAACGTCTTTTTTGTGCTCAAACCCGAAAACCTGCCCGTCTGCGTCGTACCTGGCACGGCTTTCCCGACCAACAGCCGGGGTATCTGCGTGGTCAAAAGCGTCGTCCGGGCAAAATAGCACCGGAAAAAAAGCGGCGGGCCGAGGCCCGCCGCCCAACTCGTGCAAGCCTCGCGGCTTACATCTTGAAGTTCACGCCGGCATAGAGATACAGGCCGATCGGATCGTACACATCCGCCACCGTGCCGGTGCCCGTGTTGTCGTAACCGCCGCCCGGATAGATTTCCGGCGGACGGTTGTCGAACAGGTTGTTGGCACCCGCATAGAGATCGACCTTCTCGCTGAGCGCATAGGTGACGTTCAGATCGACATACCAGGTCGAGCCCACGCGGTTGCCCGGCAGCGTGTTGCCGGAATAGCCCGTGACCTTGGAGGGATCGTTGGGATCGCCGTATACCGGGGTCATCAGCGTGCGGTCGACGATGGCGCCGCCGATGTAACGCAGGTTGGTCGTCACCGTGACCGGATCGAGGCTGTAGGTCGTCTTCAGGTTGCCGTGGAAGTGCGGTACTCCGACGGTGCCGCCAGCCGGGATCGGAGTCGAGCCGGAGACGCCCGGGTTGGTGGTGTAGGCGTCGATGTAGTTGACATTCGCCGCCAAGGCCCAGGCACCGGCGTTTTCGAGACCTTCGGCCAGGTCACCCATGGCAAAGGCATAGTTGATCGCAGTGTCGATACCGTTGGTCTTGATAGACCCCAGGTTGAAGGTCGGGAAGTTGATCTGCTTGACGATAGGCCCTTGGACCGGATCGTTCTGGCGGATGATCTGCTGGCAGAAGACGTTCGTCGCGAACGGCGCTGCACCCGCCTTATAACAGGCATTCAGTGTGCTGACGCCATCCAAGCCGCCGATGTAACCCTTCACGCGCACGTCATAGAAGTCCACCGTCGCCTGGAATGCGGGCAGCCAGCTCGGCGTATAGACGATGCCGCCGGTAAAGGTGTTCGCGGTTTCAGGTTTCAGGTTCGGGTTGCCCGATTGGTAGCCGCCGATGCCCTGTGCCGCGGCCTGGGTGTACGAGGGCAGTGTGGGCTCGCCCGGCAGAGGTGCGCCCAGCGCCGCGATGGCGGCTTGGCAGTTGGGCGTCAAGGTGGCGTGACACGGATCGGCGTTCACCGACAGGCCGGGGAAGGTCTGTGCCGCCGGGCTATACAGTTCGGAGATGTTCGGCGCGCGCGTGGCCGAGGATTCGGTGGCACGCACCTTCAAATCGTCGATCGGCTGCCACATCGCACGATAGTTCCAACTGATGGCGTCGCCGGCCGTGCTGTAGTGGGCCCAGCGCACCGCACCGTCCAGTTCGAGGTACTTGGCGAACGGCAGGTCCTTGAGCACCGGGACGACGCCTTCACCGAACAATTCGGTCACCTGGAACGCACCAGAGGTGGCCGGCTGCTGGTTGCCGGCAACCGTGCCGGCCTGTGAAGCCGCATCCGGGATGAAGGCGGCGGATTCACGGCGATACTCGGCGCCGACCGCCAGCTTCACTGCGCCGGCCGGCAGGTCGAAGAGGCTGCCGGTGGCTTGGAGGTTGGCCACCTGCTCGACGGCATGGTCTTGCAAGGTCACCAGCGAGCTGACGTACTTCGCCGCTGCTGGCGTGATCGAACCGGCACCGAACAGGTTGATCGGCACGCATCCGGCCGCCACGGCGGTCGGATCTGCGCAGACGTAGTTGACACCACCGACCGTCACGTATTTGGCGCCTGCCGCGATCTGGGAGGCCGTGGCCACAGATGTGTCCAACGCGTTCTGCATCTTGATCTTGTCATAATAGCCGCCGTCCTGCTGGCTTTCTTCCGTGCGGCCCCATTCGTAATAGCTGGACCACTTCCAATCGTTGATCGGCAGCGAGCCATCGAAGCCGAAGGTGATCTTCGCCATATTGCGATCGACGGTGGCGGTGCGGTCGCCCAGGTCGGCGAAGCGGCGATAGAAGAACAGGCCGGGGGCCGAGGGATGCGCCGCCAGCAGTGCAGAAAGCGAACCGGCGCCCGTTCCTTGCGCATCGATGTAGGGATTGTCGCGCGGAATGAGAATGCCCGTGCCGTTGGCCGAAACCGGGGCCGACAGGCCGTCTTCGGAGGTACCGGGATACGGTTCCAACTGCGACGACGAGTTCGACTCGGCAAAGGTGGTCTCGATGAAGAAGGTCAGCCAGTTGGTGATGTCATAGTGACCGGTTTCGGCAATCACTTTGCGGCTGACCGGCACCTGGATGTAGCGGTTGGGGTTGCGGTCGAAGCCGTTGTTGGCCGTGACGAAAGAGCTGCCGTCCGGATTGAAGCCCAGGGTCGAACCGAGAGTGTTTCTTCCGGTCGCGATAACTTGGCCGTTCGGTCCGATCGGTTCCGCCAAGCGGTAGCGGCCGCCCAGACCGTAGGAACTGTAGGCCGAACCGTAGCCCACCGCTGTTTCCCAGGGACCCGCGCTGTTGCCCGTGAACTGGAACAGTCCGGGGAACCACGTGGTGTCGATCGAGGTAATGTCGCGGTCCTTGGACATCACGGCACCGCTGTGGTCGTAGGTCACCGACAGGGTGACGTTGCCGCGGTCGTTGGCGAAGTTACCGCCCAGGGTCAGTGTGCCGTAGGTGTCGGCACCGTCGCCGCGCGATGAGATACCGGTCTGCAGGTTGGCGGCGACGCCCTCGAAGTCCTTCTTCAGGACAATGTTGACCACGCCTGCGATGGCGTCCGAACCATAGGCTGCCGAAGCGCCGCCGGTGATGACATCGACGTGATCGATCAGGGCCGTCGGGACGGTGTTCAAGTCCACTGCGGAACCGGTCGGTGAGCCGGTGACTTGGCGGCGGCCGTCGACCAGCACCAGGGTGCGGGAGGCGCCCAGGGCGCGCAGGTCGACGTTCCACACACCGAAGCCGTTGGTCAGGAAGTTCGAGTTCAACGGCGTCAAGTCACCCGAGTTCTGCACCTGCGGCAGCTGCTGCAGCACGCTGCCGATATTGGGCATACCGGTCTTCTGGATGGCGTCGGAACTGACCACCACGGTGGGGGTGGGCATATCACCCGCGTTGCGCTGAATCAGCGAGCCGGTGACAACCACGGTTTCGACCGACTGGTCGCTTTGGGCGGAGGCCGTTCCCGTTGCGATGGCAAAGGCAGCGCCGGCCAGCAACCAGGAGCGGAAGTTCGATTTGGTTTGGAGCTTATACACGTTCGTACCCCTCAGTTTGGTTGCGCCGGACTCACAGATTGATCCGTAGACCGACCAGGACCGAATGATCTCGGAAATCGGCCGTGATATTGCCGCCGTGATAACCGGGCTCGATCTTCAACGCCGCACTGTCGGCGTCGAAATAGCGATAGTCGAGGAACATCGTGAGGCTCTTGGTGAGCGGCGCACTGACACCTGCGCCCAGCTGCCAGGCGAAGACGGTATCGTTCTTCTCGTTGATCTTGGCTCCGTTGAGGCTGCCGGAGAGCTGGATTTCGGCGAGGCCGACACCGCCGCCGATATAGGGCGTGATGCCGTGCGGCAGGATGTCGTGGAAATCGTACCAGGCGTTCGCCATCAGCGAATAGGAGTAGAGGTTCAACTTCGCGGCCACATTCTTGTCGGTGCTTGTGTTGAAGCCGTTGTAGTTGGTGTAAACGGCGGTGCCGATGTGCACGGCGGACTGGTACGTCTGCTTTAGATGCGCGGTCTTCGAGGACTTGTTGCCGCGCATGGCCAGTTCGAGTTCCGTACGGAACGTGCCCCAGTCCACGCCGAAATTACCGCCAATGACGAAGCCGGTCTTGAAGCTGGTGTCGACCGATTGGCTGGATTTGAAGAAATAATACGTCGTGGTGTGGGTCTTGGATGTCCCACTGAGACCGGGCTTCTGGAGGAAGCTGGCGCCGCCGAACAGGCTGACATAGGCACTGGCAGCCTGAGCCGACGGTGCGGCCATCGTCAGAGCGACTGCCGCAGCCGAGATCATTAGCGTTTTACGAGTTTGCATTTTCCCCGCCTTCGCTGCCGAAACACAACAAGCGCCTGGTGCAAACCGAGCGGTTGTCTTTCGTTCGTGAATGACGCGTCCGTCCCCTATAGCTCGTGTCAATGACGCGTCCGTCATGTGACGTCTTCGTCATTGTCAGCCGTGCACCGTAGAGTCGCAACGCGCATTGCTGCTAAGTCACTATTTCCGCTGGGACATGTTGCAAGAAGGCTTCATAATCCCACCGTGTTATAACTATGTTTCTTGCACGATTATAATATTAGAATAAAATTATATCCTTAACTTTATTATTGCGAGAAAGTTTCGCTTGGCGCAAATCATAATTTTATGAATGAATCCAATATGTTGGTTATACTTTCGCTAAGGTAGCGAATTTTCCGCACGATCTTTATGGGTAGCTTGCATATCCCATTGCATCCAACTGCTCCGGCTACGCATTTCTATTGCCGTGGGGGAAGAAGATAACTATCCGACCACGGACGAGTGTTGTTGTGGTGTTCTGCGCCATCGATTAGGTGTTCGTTTTCGAGGGCTTGCGGCTGCGAGGCAAACCATGACTACGAAACAGAATGCATCGGATGTGGGCACGCTCACTTTTGAGGCAGCTTTGAAGGAGCTGGAAGGCATCGTTGCGCGCCTGGAGCAGGGCCAGGTCGATCTCGAAGATTCCATCGCCTTGTACGAACGCGGTCAGATGCTGAAGTTCCATTGCGAGAGCAAACTGAAGGCGGCGGAAAGCCGGCTGGAGAAGATCGTCCAGAACGGCGGCAAGTTCGGCAGCGAAACGGTCGAGCCGGGCTGAGACCGGGGTGGTGGAAATAATCTGTACACTGATGTTAGCCGGTGCCGGCGGCTGGCGCCCTGCGCCGCCTGTTCCCGGTCTTGCGGGAACGTGTCTTGGCAGCAGCCGTCCGGCCGCGCGGTTACCGGTGGTCACCGTCCCCTAATTTTCTTGCCGCACCTTTCCGCTTTTTCAGGAATGCCGCCTTGGACATTGCCGCAACTTGATTTATTCGCGCAAAAGATTGAGCTTGTTACCGGGCTGCCGCTCCCGGCAGGGGAAGCAAGTAAGCCTGGGACGCGGCAAGCGGAGCGAGTAATGGCCAGTGACAGCAAGACGCCTCTTTTGGATGGCGTCTTCACACCCGAGGATTTGCGCAAGTTGCCGCGCTCCGTGCTGGTCACGCTGGCGAACGAGCTGCGCACGGAACTGATCGACGTGGTCTCGGTGACCGGCGGACATCTCGGGTCCAGCCTGGGCGTGGTGGAGCTGACGGTGGCGCTGCACTACGTCTTCGACACCCCGAAAGACCGGCTGATCTGGGACGTCGGCCATCAGGCCTATCCGCACAAGATCCTCACCGGCCGCCGCTCGCGCATGCGCAGCCTGCGCCAGGGCGGGGGACTGTCCGGTTTCACCAAGCGCGCCGAAAGTGAATACGATCCCTTCGGCGCCGCCCATTCCTCCACCTCGATCTCGGCGGGGGTCGGCTTTGCCGTGGCGCGCGACCTCAAGGGCGATACCAACAAGGTCATCTGCGTCATCGGCGACGGCTCGATGAGCGCGGGCATGGCCTACGAGGCCATGAACAACGCGGGCGCTTCCAAGATGCGCCTGATCGTGATCCTTAACGACAACGACATGTCGATCGCCCCGCCGGTGGGGGCGATGAGCGCCTATCTGGCGCGGCTGGTGTCGTCGCGGCCTTATCGCGGCATCCGCAGGATCGCCAAGCGCGTCACCCATACGCTGTCGCGGCGGCTGGAACGGAGCGCCCGCCGGGTCGAGGAATACGCCCGCGGCATCTTCACCGGCGGCACGCTGTTCGAGGAGATGGGCTTCTATTACGTCGGTCCCATCGACGGGCACAATCTCGATCACCTGATCCCGATCCTGGAGAACGTGCGCGACATGAACAACGGCCCCATCCTGGTGCATGTGGTCACCAAGAAGGGCAAGGGCTATCCCCCTGCCGAGGCCAGCGACGACAAGTATCACGGCGTCACCAAGTTCGACGTTCTCACCGGCAAGCAGAAGAAGCCGGTCTCGAACCTGCCGACCTACACAAACGTCTTCGCCGACGCCTTGATCGCCGAAGCCAAGGCCGATCCGCGCATCGTGGGCATCACCGCCGCCATGCCGGCGGGCACCGGGCTCGACCGTTTCGGCGACGAGTTCCCTGGCCGCTGCTTCGATGTCGGCATCGCCGAGCAGCACGCCGTGACCTTCGCCGCGGGACTGGCCGCAGAGGGCCTCAAGCCCTTCTGCGCCATCTATTCCACCTTCCTGCAGCGCGCCTACGACCAGGTGGTACACGACGTGGCCATCCAGAACCTGCCGGTGCGCCTGGTGATGGACCGCGCGGGCCTGGTGGGCGCCGACGGCCCCACCCATGCCGGCGCCTTCGACCTGGCGTTCCTGGCCACGGTGCCCAACATGGTGCTGATGGCGCCCGCCGACGAGGTCGAGCTGATGCACATGGTGGCGACCCAGGCGCGCTACGACGACGGCCCCAGCGCGCTGCGTTATCCGCGCGGCGAGGGCGTCGGTCTGGAGCGTCCTTTCGTGGGCACGCCGCTCGAGATCGGCAAGGGGCGCATCCTGCGCGAAGGCGGCAAGGTGGCGATCCTCAGCCTGGGCACGCGGCTTTATCCGGCGCTGGAGGCGGCGGAAAAACTGGCGGGGCACGGCATTGTGCCGACGGTGGCCGACGCGCGCTTCGCCAAGCCGCTCGACAAGGAGCTGATCCGCACCCTGGCGCGCGAGCACGAGGCGCTGATCACGGTGGAAGAGGGCACCGCGGGCGGTTTCGGCGCCCATGTCATGCAGTTCCTGGCCTGGGAAGGGTTCTTCGACCGCGGCCTCAAGTTCCGTCCGATGGTGCTGCCCGACCGCTTCCAGAACCAGGACGCGCCCGAGCGGCAATACAAGGAAGCCGGGCTCGACGCCGACGCCATCGCCGACACGGCACTGGCGATGCTGGGCCGCACCGCCGCCAGCCGCATCGCTTGAAACGAAACAGTCTCTAAATCGTCGCGGGCGGGCTTGACCCGGCCATCCAGCGAAACAAAGAGTCTTCCAGCGCACGGAGGCGCGCCGTCCTATGCTATTGCCAGGACGGATGCCCGTCTCGATAGGTGGTCATGACGAATTGAGATTATCGGGAATGTCCAAACGCGCCGACCTTTACCTCGTGGAACACGGCTTCGCCGCCTCGCGCGCCGAGGCGCAGGCGGCGATCCGCGCCGGCAAGGTCAGCGCCGGCGGCGCCCCTGTGCTCAAGCCCTCGCAGCCTATCGCCGAAGGCGCTGTCGTGGCTTTCGCCAAAGCCCATCCTTATGTCTCGCGCGGCGGTTTGAAACTGATCGCGGCGCTCGGCCGTTTCGGCCTTTCGCCTGCGGACCTTACCTGTCTCGACATCGGCGCTTCCACCGGCGGCTTCACCGAAGTGCTGCTCGAACGCGGCGCGAAGAAGGTCTGTGCGGTCGATGTCGGCCACGGGCAATTGCATGGAAAGCTCGCCGCCGATCCGCGCGTGGTGTCGCTGGAAGGCACCGACATACGCAATCTCGACATCGCTGCCTTGCCGGGCCGGGTGGAAGCGATCGTTGCCGATGTCAGCTTCATCGGCCTGAAATTGGCACTGGCGCCGGTGCTCGCCGCGATCCGGCATCCCGCCTGGCTGGTGGCGCTGGTCAAGCCGCAATTCGAGGTGGGCCGCGATCACATCGGCAAGAAGGGCATCGTGCGCGACACCTACCGCCAGGCCGAGGCCGTCGCTGCCATCGCCCAATGGCTGCATACCGAAATGGGCTGGCTATCTCTGGGCACGCTGGAAAGCCCCATCCTCGGCGGCGACGGCAACCGCGAATTCCTTATCGGGGCGAGGCGCACATGACCCTCTGCCCGCATTTCGGCCGTTGCGGCGGCTGTGCCCACCAGGACATTCCGGATACGGATTATCGTACCTTGAAGCGCCGCCAAGTGGTGGACGCGCTCGCCCGCCACGGCATCGAAACCGACGTGGCGGACATCGTCGAAGTTCCGCCCGGCACGCGCCGCCGTACCGTGCTGAAGGCGAAGAAGGGGGATGGTGCCGTGCTCGGCTTCCACGCCGCCCGCAGCCACGACATCGTGGACATCCTGGAATGCCGGGTGCTGACGCCCGCGCTCGCCGCCGTCCTGCCGGGCCTGCGCGCGATGATGGCGGCGCTGCTTGCCCCGGGCGAAGACGCCGAACTGCGCCTGACCGAGAGCGGCAGCGGCCTCGACCTCGGCTTGCGCTGGCGTAGGCCCAACGACCCGCCCACGCTGGCCGCGCTTTCCCGCTGGGCCGCCAAGCTCGGCCTCATCCGCATCTCGGCCCATGGCGAAACCGTGGTGTCGCTCGCCAAGCCTATGGTCCGCTTCGGCAAGGCGGAGGTGGCGCTACCGCCCGAAACCTTTCTGCAGCCGACGCAAGCCGGCGAAGCGGTGTTGCAGGATTTCGTCCGCACCACGCTCAAGGGCGCCAAACACGTGGCCGATCTTTTCTGCGGCTGCGGCACGCTTACCTTTCCGCTGGCGGAACAGGCCCGCGTCCATGCGGTGGAAATCGAAGGCGCCATGCTGGAAGCGCTGGCCGCCGCCGCCAAAGCCACGCCCGGCCTCAAACCCGTCAGCACGGAAAAACGCAACCTGTTCCGCCGCCCGCTGTCGGAAAGCGAATTGCACACATTCGATGCCGTCTCGCTCGATCCGCCGCGCGCCGGTGCCCTGGAACAAGTCAAGCTGCTGGCGCGCAGCAAGCTCGCCCGCATCGCTTACGTCTCCTGCGATGCCGAAAGCTTCGCCCGCGACGCGCGAATCCTCATCGACGGCGGCTATGTGCTGAAACGCGTGCTTCCCGTCGATCAGTTTCTGTGGTCAAACCACATCGAACTGGCGGGTGAATTCGCGCGTTAACCCATCTGCCCGCGGTGCCGTAGCGCGTGATCGGCCAGCACCAGGGCCATCATGGCTTCGCCGATGGGCACGGCCCGGATGCCGACGCAGGGATCGTGCCGTCCCTTGGTGGAAATCTCGCATTCCTCGCCGCGCACATCGATGGTCCGGCGCGGTGTCAGGATGGAGGAGGTGGGTTTCACCGCAAAGCGCACCACCACCGGCTGGCCGCTGGAAATCCCACCCAGGATGCCGCCCGCGTGGTTTGACAAGAACTTGGGTTTCCTGCCGCGTCCCGCCCGCCAGGCCCGCGGGGCCCGCATCTCGTCGGCATTTTCCTCGCCCGACAGCGCGGCGATGGCGAACCCGTCGCCGATCTCCACGCCCTTGACCGCATTGATGCTCATCATGGCCGCAGCCAGGTCGGCATCCAGCTTGCCGTAGACGGGCGCGCCCAATCCGGCGGGAATGCCCTCGGCCACCACTTCCACCACCGCGCCGCAGGAGGAGCCTTGCTTGCGCACGCCTTCGAGATATTCCGTCCACGGCGCCACCGCCGAGGCATCGGGACAGAAGAAGGGATTCTTCGCCACCTCGTCCCATTTCCAGCGCCGGCGCTCGATCCTGTGCGGCCCCATCTGCACCAGGGCGCCGCGCACCGTCACCTTGCCGTAAAGCTGCGCCAGAACTTTCCGCGCCACCGCGCCCGCAGCCACCCGCGACGCCGTCTCGCGCGCGCTGGCGCGGCCCGAGCCGCGGTAATCGCGCACGCCGTATTTGGCCCAATAGGTGTAGTCGGCATGGCCGGGGCGGAACCTGTCGCGGATTTCGGCATAGTCCTTGGAGCGCGCATCGACGTTCTCGATCAGGAGCGCGATCGGCGTGCCCGTGGTCACCTGCGCCGCCATGCGCTCGTCCTGGAACACGCCCGATAAAATCCGCACTCGGTCGGGTTCCTTGCGCTGGGTGACGAATTTCGACTGCCCCGGCCGCCGCCGCTCGAGATCGGCCTGGATGTCGGCTTCGGTGAGCGCGATGCCCGGCGGACAGCCGTCGATCACACAGCCCAGCGCCGGTCCGTGGCTTTCGCCGAAGGTGGTGACCCGGAACAGATGGCCGAAGGTGTTGAAAGACATGTGCTTGTCACCCTTCGACAAGCTCAGGGTGAAGGGAGTTCACGATCCCTTCCCTCATGCTGAGCTTGTCGAAGCATGAGGGCAAACGAACGCTTCACTCTCCCTGCTTGACCACCGCGATATCGGGCGCGTCGGGCGCTTTCATGCCCACCACGTGATAGCCCGCATCGACATGCAGGTTCTCGCCGGTCACCGCCTTACCGAGATCGGACAGCAGGAACAGCGCCGCGCTGCCCACTTCGCTCTGGCTGACGGTGCGGCGTAGCGGGGCGTTGTATTCGTTCCATTTGAGGATGTAGCGGAAATCGCCCACGCCGGAAGCGGCCAGCGTCTTGATGGGACCGGCGGAAATCGCATTGACGCGGATGGCCTTCTTGCCCAGGTCCTCGGCCAGATAGCGTACGGACGCTTCCAGCGCCGCCTTGGCCACACCCATCACGTTGTAGTGCGGCATCACCTTCTCGGCGCCGTAATAGGTGAGGGTGACGAGGCTGCCGCCATCCTTCATCAGCTTTTCGGCGCGCTGCGCCACCGCCGTGAAGGAATAGCAGGAGATGTTCATGGTCATGGCGAAATTGTCGGCCGTGGTATCGACGTAACGGCCCTTGAGCTGCTCCTTGTCGGAAAAAGCGATGGCGTGCACCACGAAATCGAGCCCGCCCCACACTTTCTCGACGGCCGCAAAGGCCGCGTCGAGCGAAGCGGCATCGGTGACGTCGCAATCCACCAGCGCCGCCGGCCCCAGCGGCTCGACCAGCGGGGTGACGCGCTTCCTGAAGGTTTCGCCCTGGTAGGTGAAGGCCAGTTCCGCCCCCGCGTCATGCAGCGCCTGGGCGATGCCCCAGGCGATGGAATAGCTGTTGGCGACGCCCATGATCAGGCCGCGCTTGCCCTTCATCAGGCCGTCGAACGCCATGTTTTTCCTCCGAGTCTTGGCAATTCTCTCAATTGCCTCGAAACCGCGCGGGAAAGCAAGAATAGGGCCCTTGCACCAGCCGCGATTTGGCTTAGCCGGCATTCATCCCCGGGTTGAAAAACCCTGAAAGATCAGGGAACTAATACAAGTTTAAGGGTCCCTTTCGATAATGGCCCCGGTACCGGCGTCCTAAGCTTGGGGGCATTTTGAGCAGCTTCGCGGCAGGCAGCGGTGGCGTCGCGTCCGAACCCCGGCATTTGCGCGAGCTGGGGCTGCCGGCCTTGTTGGGCGCGGCGGTGCTGTTCTTTTCCGCCATGCTTCTGCTCAGCGTCAACATCTCGGCGATGCGTGCCAACATGGTGTGGATCAAGCACACCCAGCAGGTGCTGCATCAGCTTTCCGCGCTGGAAGCGGCCCTCGGCGGCGAGGAATTGACGGTGCGCAGCTATGCGCTCACCGGCGATCCCCGCTTCCTGCAGTACCAGCAACAGGAACGGGGACGGGCGCTGAAGGCGGTGGCCGAACTCGGCCGCCTGGCGGAAGCCGAAGCGCCGCATGCCGAACGCGCCCGCCGCCTGCGCGAGGCCGTCACGCGCCATACGGCCCTGCTCGACAGCCTGTCGGGGGCACCCGCCCGCGCGGTCGCCGCGGCCATTCTCGATTCCGGCAAGCGCGCGGTGGTGAAGGCGCCGCGGCTGGAACTGGCGGCTTTCCGTGCCGACGAGGTGCACACGCTGGCGGGAAGGCAGGACAAACTGACGGGACAACTTTCGCATGCCTTCATGCTGGCCGTAGGCATCATTGTGGCGGCATTTCTGCTCGGAGGGCTGGGGCTGATGGCGTCCCAGTTCCGCTTGCCGGCAAGCGGCAGTTCCGGGAAGGGGCAAAGGAAGCAAACGAGGATCGCGCCGGAAGGCATGTTGCGGGAATACAGGCACGGAATCCTGCACGAACTGGGGCTGCCGGCCCTGTTCGGGGCCTGCGTGATGTTGCTTTCGGCGACGCTGCTCCTCGGCGTCAACATCGAAGCGATGCGCGACAACCTTGCCTGGATCGCGCGCACCCAGCAGATTCTGCTGGCTGTCGCCGACGCCGAGACCGGCGTGGTGGGCGACCAGCTTACGCTGCGCGGCTATGCCCTGACCGGCGACGCGCGTTTTCTGCTCTACCAGAAGGTGGAACGCGACAAGCTCCAGCGTGCCATGGCGCGGCTGGCGCAGCTGGCGGCCCCCGATCCGGGCGGGGCGGAGCGCATCGAAACCATCCGCAATCTCATGCGCAGGCACATGGACAACTACGGCGGCGTCAGCGGGCTGGGCCCGGCGCATGCCGATGCCGTCGCCAAGGCGATCGACGACGACAAGAAGCGCGTGATCATGTTCAAGGCGCGCGGAGCGCTGGCCGCCTTCCGCAGCGACGAAGTCCGCGCCCTGGGCGAGCGCCAGGATCATCTCACCCGGCAACTCGGCCAGTCTTTCCTTCTGGCAGTCGGCATCATCGTGGCGGCGTTTCTGCTGGGAGGGCTGGGACTGATCGCGTCGCAGCTGCGCCTGCCGTCCTTGCGCGCGGCGGCGGCCAGAACGGGTTAGCGCTGCTGCTTGCCCCGCGGGTCGTAATTGGTGCGCCAGCGCTGGGCGAAGGCCTTCAGTTCGGCGTCTTCGCCTTCGGGCAGGGTGACGATCAGGCGGACATAAAGATCGCCCGCCGGTTCCTTGCCCGCTGCGGGAATGCCCTTGCCCTTGAGCCGCAGCACCTTGCCGGAATTGGACCCAGGCGGCACCGACAGCGAGACGCTGCCCGACAAGGTCCGTACCGGCACCGGACCCCCCAGCACCGCTTCCTTCAGGCTGACCGGCAGATCGATCTTCAAGTCGCGTCCGTCGCGGGTGAAAAAGGGATGGGGAGCCACGGTGACTTGGATCATCACGTCGCCGGGTGGCCCGCCGGCGTGTCCGGCGCCGCCGCGGCCCTTCAGCCGGATCGCCTGGCCGTCCTTCAGGCCCCGGGGAATGCGCACGTCGATCTGCTCGCCATTGGGCAGCACGATGCGCCGTGTGCCGCCATTCGCGGCTTCCTCGAAACTGACGGTGGTCTCCACTTCGAAATCCTGCCCGGCGCGCGGCGCCTGCCCGGCGCGCGGCGGCTGGCGCCCGCGGCCGCGCCCGCCCAGCCCGCCGAGCAAATCGGCAAAGAGGTCCTCGGGGCGGAAGCCTTCGGCCGACGGATCGGGCCTGTCGCCGCGGCCCGTCCAGGTAAAGTGGAACCCGCCAGGGCCCCCGCCGGGGCCAGCCCCTCCGCCTGCGGCCCCGCCGAACGGGTTGCCCTCGAAACCATGGGCGTGCGGATCGAAGCCGCGCGGATTGCCCTGGGTGTCGATCTGCCCGGCGTCGTATTTGGCGCGCTTTTCCTTGTCGCCGACGATGTCGTAGGCGGCGCTGATCTCCTGGAAGCGCTTCTGCGAGGCCGTATCGCCGCCCTTGGTATCGGGATGATGCTTTTTGGCCAGCGAGCGGAACGCCTTCTTGATTTCGGCCTCGCTGGCGTTTCTGGCTACGCCCAACACTTCATAAGGATCGCGCATGACTTCTCCGGCCGCCCGAGTCGATGGGCAGACCTAATATATATGGGATGCGTTTCAAGTCCCGTGAATGCTGGGGTCGGGCGGGGGAGGCAGGGTTTTCAGCGCCTCCTCGGCCTCTTTCATCCCGGCATCGGCCGCCTGCCGGTAGAACTTGCGCGCCGCTTCGGTGTCCTTGGGGACGGCGATACCCTGCTCGTAGAGCTTTCCCAGATTGTAGGCGGCGCCGGGATGGCCCGCCTTGGCGGCCGATTGCAGCCAGGGCAGGGCGGCTTTGGCATTGGGCGGTCCCGCTTCGCCCGTGAGCAGCATCTCGCCCAGATCGGCCTGGGCGGTGACCAGTCCGGCGTCGGCCGCCTCCTCCATCAAATCCAAGGCGGCGGCGGGGTCTTTCTTGATGCCCTTGCCCTTGCGCAGCATCAGGGCGAGGTTGCGCATCGCCGCCAGATCGACGTCCTCGATGGATTTCCATTTCGCAAAGGCGGTCTTGTAGTCGCCGGCGTCATAGGCCTTCCCCCCGGCGTCGAAGACGGTCTGGATCTCTTCATGCGAAGCAGGCGCTGCGCAGGCGCACAGCCCGCACAGGCAGGCAACCACCCCGAACCGCCGCCACCCGCTCATACGGGAAACCTAGCACTTCCAAAACCAAGATGATAAGCCCCTCGACATGAGCGAAACCGGAAAAACGGGCGAGGAGGGCATCGCGGCCGTCCGCGATCCTTTCGAGCTGTTCGCGGCCTGGATGAAGGACGCGGAGAAGACCGAACCCAACGATCCCAACGCCATGGCGGTGGCCACGGTGGATGCGGCAGGGCACCCCAACGTACGCATGTTGCTGTTGAAAGCGGTCGACAGCCGCGGCTTCGTTTTCTACACCAACAGGGAGAGCGCCAAGGGCCTGGAACTTGCCGTCCATCCTTATGCTGCGCTCGGTTTCCACTGGAAGACCATGCGCAAGCAGATACGCATCCGCGGTCCGGTGAGCATCGTCAGCGATGCCGAGGCCGATGCCTATTTCGCCAGCCGCGCCAAGGACAGCCAGATCGGCGCCTGGGCCTCGGCGCAGTCGCGGGTGATGGAAGGGCGCTGGGTGTTCGAGAAGGAAATCGCCCGTTACGCCCTGAAGTTCGGCCTCGCCAAGGTGCCGCGTCCGCCCTACTGGCTGGGGTATCGCGTCACGCCGCTGCAGATCGAGTTCTGGCGCGACCGTCCCTTCCGCCTGCACGACCGCCTGGTCTATCGCCGTGCAGACGAAAACGAGCCCTGGCGCACGGAGCGCCTCTACCCATGACGCTTGCCGTCCAGCCCGAAGCCCTCATCGCCGAGAACGAGGCGCTGATGCGCCGCGCCGCGCTGGCGGCGGTGATCACGGGCGGTGTGCTGGTGGTGATCAAGACGGTGGCCTATGTGCTGACCGGCTCCATCGCCATGATGGCCTCGCTGGTGGATTCGGCGCTCGATATCATCGTCTCCTTCGTCAACCTGCTCGCCATCCGGCACGCCCTGACGCCCGCCGACCGCGAACACCGCTTCGGCCACGGCAAGGCGGAGCCGCTGGCCGGGCTGGTGCAGGGCGCCTTCATCTGCGGCTCGACGCTTATCCTGGTGACGGAATCCATCAAGCGGCTGATCAGCCCGCAGCCGCTCGAACACGGCAGCTTCGGCATCGTCGTCACGGTGATTTCCACCGCCGCGGCGCTGGCCCTGGTCGTCCAGCAGCGCTTTGTGGTGAAGCGCACCGGCTCCATCGCCATCAAGGCCGATTACCTGCACTACCTGGCCGACATCCTGATCAACCTCGGCGTGATCGCGGCCATCGTGCTGGCAACCGGCTTCGGCTGGCTGTCGGCCGATCCCATCATGGGCATCCTGGTTGCCGCGGCGCTGGCCTGGAGCGTGATCGGCATCATCCGGCAGAGCTACGACCAGCTGATGGACCGCGAGCTGCCGGAAGCGGACCGCGCGCGCATCAAGACCATCGTGCTGGGGAACGCAGGCGTCGCCGACATGCACGATCTTCGCACGCGGGCGGCGGGCACGCGCTGCTTCGTCCAGCTGCATATCGAGCTGGATCCTTCGCTCAGCCTCTACCGCGCCCACGCCATCGGCGACGAGGTGGAGTTCGCCATCCAGGCCGAATTCCCGCAGGCCGAAATCATCATCCATCAAGACCCCCAAGGTTACGAAGAGCCCGACCCGCTGGCGAAGCTGTAGACGACGTAAAAAGGAACCGCCCATGAAGATGACCTTCCGCTGGTACGGCGACAGCGATCCCGTCAGCCTGGACTACATCCGCCAGATCCCGGGCCTCTACGGCATCGTCTCGGCGGTTTACGACGTGAAGGTGGGCGAGGTCTGGCCGGTCGAGAACATCCTGGCCCTCAAGCGGAAGATCGAGGGCGCGGGCCTCAAATTCGAGGTGATCGAAAGCGTGCCGGTGCACGAAGACATCAAGCTCGGCCGCCCCGCCGCCGCCCGCCTGATCGCCAATTATGCCGAGACCCTGAAAAACCTCGGCCAATGCGGGCTGAAAGTGGTCTGCTACAATTTCATGCCGGTGTTCGACTGGACGCGCACCATCCTCGACAGGAAGCTCGACGACGGGTCCTCGGTCCTCGGCTTCGACGTCGACATCGTCAACCGGATCGATCCGGAAAAGGGCATCGACCTGCCGGGCTGGGACGCCAGCTACAAGCCCGGCGAGTTGAAGGCGCTGCTCGACGAATACAAGGGCGTGGGCGAAGAAAAACTCTGGGCCAATCTCACCGCCTTTCTCAAGGGCGTGATCCCGGCGGCCGAGGCGGCGGGCATCAAGATGGCGATCCATCCCGACGATCCGCCGCGCCCTATCTTCGGCCTGCCGCGCATCGTCAAGGACGTGCACGATCTGCGCCGCCTGCTGGCCATCGTGGACACGCAAGCCAACGGGTTGACGCTGTGCTCGGGCTCGCTGGGTGCCGATCTCAAGAACAACATCGTAGAGCTGGTGAAGGAATTCTCCGGCAAGGGCCGTATCCACTTCGCTCATATCCGCAACGTCAAGGTGGACGAGCAGGGCAATTTCCACGAAGTGGCGCACAAATCGGATTGCGGCTCGCTCGACATCGCCGCCATCGTCAAGGCCTATTACGACACCGGCTTCGACGGTTACGTGCGCCCCGACCACGGCCGCATGATCTGGGGCGAAACCGGCAAACCCGGCTACGGCCTCTACGACCGCGCCCTGGGCGCGGTCTACATCAACGGGCTGTGGGAAGGAATTTCCAAGGGCGAAGCGCACTGACCTTCTTTGCCTTCCCCATTGAGAGGGAGGCAGAAAATCCGCGAAGCGGATTTTCGGCGGGGGTACCATCACGCTGACGTGTATGGTTATGTTCCCCCACGCATCCGATAGAGAAATCCATGCCCCAATATCCCCTCACCGGTTCCTGCTTCTGCGGCGCCGTCAAATACCGGCTCGAAACCCCGCCGATGTTCGTGCATTGCTGCCACTGCACCGATTGCCAGAAGCAGACCGGCTCGGCCTTCGCCATCAACGCCCTCATCGAAACCGACCGCATCACCCTGCTGCCTGGTTCGATCGAGCCGGAAGCCGTCGAGATGAAGACGGATTCCGGCAAGCCGCACGACATCTACCGCTGTCCCAAATGCCAATCGGCGCTGTGGAGCGATTACAGCCGTCGCCGCGTCACCCGCTTCGTGCGCGTGGCGACGCTGGACGATCCCGCGGCGCTGCCGCCCGACGTGCACATCTACACCCGTTCGAAACTCGACTGGGTGGTGCTGCCGGAGGGCGCCCGCGCCTTCGCGGAATACTACGACATGGAAAAGGAATGGTCGCCCGCAAGCCTGGCGCGGCGCGCAGCGGTGCTGGGGAAGGGGAGGTAACTTTCTCCCCCGTTTACGGGGGGAGTGCCGCCGAAGGCGGCGAGGGGGGGATAACCCGCTTCTCCTTCGCCGCCTGCAACACCGCCACCACGTCCTCCGGCGGGCGCTCCCAGTTGCGGCCGAAGGAAACCACCCGTCCGCCCGCGCGGCAGGCGGGCGAACGCAGCTGCTTCTCCGGCGACAGCACGAAGAATTCTTCCACCTCGTTCCAGCCGAAGCGCCGCTCCCGCCAGTGGCTGCGATAGACGAAACCGCGCGCATCCAGCGTCAGCGTCGCCGGTTGCAGCAGGGCCCACAGGTTCAAGCCCGCCGCCACGGTGCTGGCCAGTCCCACCGGCAGGAGGGAGCTGATGCCCAGATTGGCCCATAGCTCGTCGCTGAGATGACTGCTGATCCAGGCCGAAAAGAACAGCACCACGCTCAGCATGGCCAGCAAGGCAAAGGTCACGGCCAGCTTGCCCCGATGCTGCCTGATGACGGTGCTTTCGCTCATCCCGGCGCTGGCGCTCTAGTGTCCCGATTCCGAAATTCGCATCATCTCTATATCGGCCTCGGGCGAATTTCGGAATCGCCAGGACACTAGCAATTTATTGATGCTAGTGTCGTTTAGGTTCCGAAGTTCGCCGAGAACCCGGTATCGAGAATAGGGCGAACTTCGGAACCACGACACTAGCGCGCGGCCTTTTTGTGCGCGGCGAACAATCCGGCGATGGCGTCCTGGCCTTCGTCGCTGTGGATCCAGCCTTCGGCGGCCTGCTGGCTGGGAAACTGCCCGGCCAGCCGGTGCGGCTTCACCCGGTCGGGCACAGGCACCAGCACCTCGAAGGTCCCGGCATGGCGCTGATCCTTGGTGGGGACGGCATAGGCTTGAGGCTTGACATATTTCTTCATGGCGGCAGGCCTCAAAAACGCGCGGCTGCTCATAGCACGCCGAGCGCCCGGCGCAAGGCCTTGTCGCCGGCTTGTCGCCTAACCCCGTTCTTTGCCGTGCTTTTTTCGCCCGATGCCGAGTTGTTCGCGCCAGATCTTGGCGGGGACTTCCTCTACGGCGCCTTCGCCGAGCTGCCCCAGATGGAAGGGTCCGAACTGCACCCGGATCAGCCGCGCCACCTTCAGCCCCAGGCTTTCCATCACCCGCTTGATCTCGCGGTTCTTGCCTTCCTTCAGCGTCACCATGGCCCAGGAATAGACGCCGTGGCTGCGTTCCAGGTCGGCGACGATGGGGCTGTATTTCACCCCCTCCACCGTGACGCCTTCGGCCAGCTTGTCGAGATCGCCCTGGCTCACCTTGCCGAACAGGCGGACGCGGTATTTGCGGTTCCAGCCGGCAGCGGGCAGTTCGAGGCGCCGCGCGATCTCCCCGTCATTGGTGAGGAGCAAGAGGCCTTCGGAATTGAAATCCAGCCGCCCGACCGATACCACGCGCGGCAGATGCTTCGGCAGGTTGGCGAAGACGGTGGGCCGCCCCTTGGGATCGCGATGGGTGGTGACCAGTCCCGAGGGCTTGTGATAGCGCCACAGCCGCGCCGGATCGGGCTCGGAGAGCGGCTTGCCGTCCACCGACACCACCTGGAATTCGCCTACCTTTGTGGCCGGGGTCTTGACGGCCTCCCCGTCCAGGGCCACGCGCCCCTCGGCAATCAGCTTCTCGGCTTCGCGCCGGGAACACACCCCCGCACGGGCGATGACCTTGGCGATGCGGTCACCGGCATGATCGGCAACAAGATCGGCAAAAGCAGTCTCATTTCTCGCCATATTTATATTCTTTTCAATAAGTTGTCTATGGTGTAAGATCGGCAAATGGAGACGGTTTACCGCTTCGAACCTTGTCTGCCCGAAACCATCAGCGGCGAGATACTCGATCTGGTCGCCGAAGTGGCGCGTAAATCCGAAAGCCTGGGCAGCAAACTCAATCCGCCGGCCGCACGAAGCCTCGCCGATCTCGTGCGGGTGATGAGCAGCTATTACAGCAATCTGATCGAAGGCCACAACACCCTGCCGTGCGATATCGAGGCCGCGCTGGAAGACGATCTTTCCGGCGACGATGCCACGCGCGACTTGCAAATCGAGGCGCGCGTCCATGTCGAGTTGCAGCGCTCGATCGACGAGATGTTCGCGGCGGGCAAGCTTGGCGATCCTGCGTCTGCCGATTTCCTGAAGCACCTGCACAAGGAATTCTACGACCGGCTGCCCAAGGATTTCCGCGTCGTGCACAGCACCATGCGAACGCGGACTTTGGAGGTTGCGCCCGGCCGCTTTCGTCGACAGCCCGATGAAGAAGTTTCCGTCGGCCTGCACCGGCCGCCGGCCCCCGAATACGTCGAGCCTTTCATGCGCCGCTTCGCCGAGCGCTTTGCCTTCGACAAGCTCGGCTCCGGGGAACGGATCGTCGCCATCGCCTGCGCCCATCACCGCTTCAACTACATCCATCCGTTTGTGGACGGGAACGGACGCGTCGGCCGCTTGCTGTCCCATGCCATGGCGCTGCGTGCGGGCATCGGGGCGCATGGTTTGTGGTCGGTATCGCGCGGACTGGCGCGTGGGCTTCGGCGCGGGCCGGAGGGGCACGGCGAATATAAGGCCTGGATGGCGCGCGCCGACGCCCCGCGCGAGGGCGATTTCGACGGCAGGGGCAATCTCTCCGAACGGGCGTTGAAGGAATTCGTCGCCTGGTTCCTGAAAGTGATGATCGACCAGCTCGATTTCATGGCCTCCTTGTACGATCTCAAGACGATGGAAACGCGCTTGCGGCGGCTGGCCGAAGTACGAACCGACTGGCGGCGCGAAACGGCGGGCTTGCTCGAATACATCCTGCGCCGGGGAGAGATGCCGCGCGGCGAGGCTCCGCAGATCACGGGTCTCAGCCCCCGTTCTTCCAGCGACATGCTGAGACAGCTCATGAAGGACGGCATCATCCAATCGGAAACGCCGAAGGGCCCGGTTTCGCTTCGCTTCAAGGCCGATTTTGCGGACATCTTGTTCCCCCGCCTGTTTCCGGAACCCGCCGCATGAAGGAAACGGACGACCATTGGATGTCGCTGGCGCTGCTCGAAGCCCAGGCGGCGGCGGCACGGGGCGAGGTGCCGGTGGGGGCGGTGCTCGTCTCGGCCGAAGGCGAACTCCTGGCCCGCGACGGCAACCGCGTCCTGGAAAAGAAGGACCCCACCGCCCATGCCGAGATGCTGGTCTTGCGCGCGGCGACCGGAAAACTCGGCAACGAGCGGCTGACGGGGACGACACTGTTCGTTTCGCTCGAACCCTGCGCCATGTGCAGCGGGGCGATCAGCCTGGCGCGGGTGGCGCGGCTGGTGTTCTGCGCCGAAGATCCCAAAGGCGGCGCCATCCTCCACGGCCCGCGTTTCTTCGAGCAGAAGACCTGTCACCACCGCCCCGAGGTTGCACGCGCGGGCGACGCAGCGGCAGCGGGCAGGGTGCTGAAAGAATTCTTCCGTATCCGCCGTCAACAAGCTTGATCGGGCGGCGCGCTCCACCCATCTTCGCGTCAGGAGCGCCGCAACCCTGATGGATGGAAAGATGATCGACCTCTACACCGCCGCCACCCCCAACGGGTACAAAGCCTCCGTCATGCTGGAGGAGGTGGGACTCCCTTACGAAGTCCATGCCCTCGATTTTGCCGCCAAACAGCAGAAAGAGGCGTGGTTCCTCAAGATCAATCCCAACGGCCGCATTCCGGCCATCGTCGATTGCGAGGCGGGCGATTTCGCGGTGTTCGAATCCGGCGCCATCCTGATCTATCTGGCCGAGAAGACGGGTAAACTCCTGCCCACCGACCCCAAGGGCCGTTCCCAGGTCATCCAATGGCTGATGTTCCAGATGGGCGGCATCGGCCCGATGATGGAGCAGGCCAATGTCTTCTTCCGTTATTGGCACGAGGTCTATCAGCCCGCCATCGACCGCTACCAGAACGAATCCCGCCGTCTGCTGACGGTGCTGGACGACCGCCTCAAGGACAGCGAATTTTTGGCGGGCGATTATTCCATCGCCGACATCGCCAATTGGTGCTGGGCCCGCATCCATGCCTGGAGCGGCGTCTCGGTGGAGGGTCTCGATCACCTGCAACGCTGGCTCGATGCCATCGCCGCCCGTCCGGCGGTGCAGCGCGGCATCCTGGTGCCGCCGCGGCGCGAAACGCCCGAAGAGCAGGCCAAGCGCATCGAATCCGCCCGCACCATGCTGCAACGCTGAACCGCGCTAAAACCAGCCCGGCGTCAGCTGCGGAAAAACCAGCAGCATCACCTCGCGGGCGCTGATCAGGCCCACGCCGGCGCCGACCAAGACGTCGCTGAGGAAATGCGCGTTGAGCAGGGCGCGCGTCAACGCCAGCCACAGCGCGACGGCGAACCACAGCAGCGCGCCTTGCGGCCACAGCGCGCTGGCGATCGCCGCGACGCAGAAGATGGTCAGCGCATGTCCCGAAGGAAACGAGTTGTTGCTCAGGCTGAAGCCGAAGGGCGCGAAGCCGTAGAGGCCCATCTCCAGCTCGTCGCGCGGCCGACGCCGTCCCAGCAACAGCTTAATGCTGTGCAGCACCGCGCTGCCCGCACCCAGCGCCAGGATGAAGGCCAGGGCCGCCTGGAACGCCAATTTCACGCCAGCCCCGCCGCCGCCGCTGCGCAGCCGGATCCAGCAGACGGCGTAAACCAGCAGTGCCGCGAGCAGCCAATGGGCCGCCTTGGCCAGATGGGTGGTGGCGCCGAGGAAACGGGTGAGGCCGAGGCCGACATGGTCGTGGATCAGGTGCACGGCACGCCGGTCGATGGCCACGCACCCTGCGCCGACGACAAGGAAGAAGAGACCCGCCCAAAGCAGCATGGCGTCTGCTTGCCGCGGCGCGGTGCCGCTGTCAAATCGACCATAGGTCGCTAGCGAAAATACGTCCTGATACGTTCGTTTCTGCCTCACCCTTCGACGGGCTCAGGGTGAAGGAATTTGTTTACCCCTCATGCTGAGCTTGTCGAAGCATGAAGGGCGATTCTGTGTGAAGCCTTTAAGTTCAAGCCGCCACGCGGCTTTTGGCCTGTACCGGGAAGCTGACGCGCACTTCGGTGCCGATGCCTTCCTCGCTGTCGATGGCGAGGGTGCCGCCGTGCTTCTCCATCAGGGCGCGCACCAGGGCCAGGCCCAGGCCGGAGCCGGACTTGGCCAGCATGGGATCGGCGGTCACCTGCTCGAAGGGGCTGCCCAGCCGCTCCAGGTCGGCGGCGGGGATGCCGATGCCGGTGTCGCGCACGGTGATGGTCACTTGACCATCACCGTTGCGCACACTGACGCCGACGTGACCTCCGGCCGGCGTGAATTTGATGGCGTTGGTCAAGAGGTTGAGCATCACCTGCTTGACGGCGCGCTTGTCCGCCATGGCGAACGAGGTATCCTTGGGCAGCGAGACGGTGAGTTCCAGGCCGCTGTTTTCGGCCCGGTCGCGCAGCATCCGCACGCAGTCCTCGATGGTGCCCTTGAAGTCTACGCTTTCGAGGTTCAGTTCCAGCTTGCCGGCTTCGATCTTGGCCATGTCGAGCATGTCCGAGATGAGGTCCAGCAGCAGCTGCCCGGAATCGTAGATCAGGGTTGCGTATTCTTCATAGCGTTCGTTGCCCAGCGGACCGAAGGTGCGCTGGCGCATCATGTCGGTGAAGCCGATCACGGCGTTGAGGGGGGTGCGCAGCTCGTGGCTCATATTGGCGAGGAAGCGCGACTTCGCCTTGTTGGCGGATTCGGCACGGGCCTGTGCCGCCTTGATCTCGAATTCGTGCTTCATGCGCTCGGTGACGTCGCGCGAGACGCTGAGAACATTGCGCAACTGCCTGCCGGCTTGGTCGTAGATGCCGCGCGTGGTGGTTTCGAGCCAGAGATAATGCCCGTCGCCGTGACGGACGCGGAATATCCCGGTCTGGGTCTTGCCCGGCGGGGGAACGGCCATGACGGCGCGGGCTTTCTCGATGTCGTCCGGATGCGTCAGCTTGAGAAGGAGGCCGCGGCCGGCGTCGGCGATCTTGTGGCCGAGGACGCGTTCCAGCGCCGGCGAGACGAAATAGATGTTGCCGTCCGGATCGCGCACGATCACGATGTCGGAAGCCTCTTCGGCCATCAGGCGATACGCATGACACGCGTTATCGCGGTTCTGGTCCTCCAGTTCGGCCGTCATGATCACCCTCGTCCGAGCACGGTTTCCTGCCCTGGCTCAACCTTAGCCCCCTCATGTTAATCAAGGATTGCCGCGCCGGGCGGCGCGTCGTTAACGGGGACTTAACGGCGGCGGCGGCCCTGACGGCGTGCGCGCGCCCGTGTATAAGAGCACGCGTCAACATGAAGGAGATTCACCATGCGCCGGATCGCGCTCGTCCTTATGGCGGGAGCCGTGTTGTCGTTGAGCGCTTGCGAGCGCAAGCCCGCCACACCGCCGCTCAGTGCGGAAGCCAATGCCGCGTATCTGGCCGACAATGCCCGCAAGCCCAACGTGATTGCCGTTCCCGGCATCCAATACGAGGTGTTGCAAAAGGGGACAGGCGCCCAGCCGGCGCGTCACGATTGCGTGACCGTCAATTACAAGGGCTCGCTGATCGACGGCAAGGTGTTCGACCGGACCGAGCCCGGCAAGCCCGCGACGTTTCCCGCCAACCGGCTGATCCCCGGCTGGGTGGAAGCGCTGCAGATGATGCATGTCGGCGACAAGTGGCGCCTCGTCATCCCCGCGGGCCTGGCCTACGGCAAGAACGGCGCCGGCAACGGCGTCATCCCGCCCGACCAGACGCTGGTGTTCGAAATCGAGCTGCTGAAAGCCTTCCCGCCCAGCGAAACCGGCTGCACCGCGTAAGCTTCTGCGCCCTTCGCTTCTCCAGGAGATGAAGGGTATTCCCGAAGCTTTCTCGCAAAGCCCGATGTGAAAATCCTCCCCCCGTATCGGGCCGGCAAGCCCATGCGGTTGTTCGCGTTTTGTCTACGCCCCCGTTGACAAAGAAGCCGTTGTTGTCTCCGGCAACGGAATTCGGCAGCCATACTTGCATGATTATATTGCAAGTCTATCTTGCAAGATAAACTTCTATCCGCTATCTTGTCAGCATGACAAACAGCCCGGTGTCCTCACAATCCCTGGAAACGGCCGTTGCGGACCTGTTGCCGGCGTTCGGCCGGCTGCTCCGCCGCATGCGGAGCGAACTTCATCACGGCGGCTTCAATCTCTCGCAGCTGGGCACCCTGGCCTTGCTGGAACGCAACGGGGCGGCGACGACGGCCGATCTTGCCCGTGCGGAGTCGATGAAGCCCCAATCGATGGGAACCATCCTCGCCGGGCTCGAACAGCAGGGTTTGCTCCGCCGCCGGCCGCACCCCACCGACGGGCGGCAGGTGCTGTTCGAGATCACCCGCAAGGGCCTGGAGGAGCGCAAAAGGCGCAAAATCGCCAAAAGGGAATGGCTGGCTGCGGCCATCGCCCGGCTGGAGCCCGCCGAACAGAAAACGCTGCTTGCCGCCATTCCCGTGATCAAGCGCCTGGCCGGTCCATGATTTGTGCCGTTCCGCCCGGCTCCCCCCATCACAGAAAGTCATCCCCGTGAGCATCCCCCAACTCGACCCCCGGACGGCGCTGATCGTCGTCGATCTGCAAAAAGGCATCGTCGGCCGGCCTGCCGTCCATCCCATCGGCGCCGTCGTGGCCCGCATCCGCGCGCTGGCGGACGCCTTCCGGACGCAAGGCCTGCCGGTCGTGCTGGTCAATGTCGCGGGCAGGCCGCCGGGGCGGACGGAACAGGCGCCGCGTCTCGAAAGCCCGCCGCCCGAGGGCTGGACCGAACTGATCCCCGAACTCGGCCGGCAACCGGGCGACATCACCGTGACGAAGCACAGCTGGGGCGCCTTCGCGGGCACCAATTTGGAAGCCCGGCTGAAGGCGCTGGGCGTGACGCAGGTCGTGGTCACCGGCGTGGCGACCGCCATCGGCGTCGAGGCGACGGCGCGCCAGGCCTATGAACTGGGCTTCAACGTCACCCTCGCATGCGACGCCATGACGGACATGCGTGCCGAAACCCACGACAACAGCATCGACAACATCTTCCCGCGGCTGGGCGAGACCGGCACCAGCGCAGACATTCTCGCTCTCCTGCGCAAGCGGAGCGCCTGAACATGCAAGACCTCGCCCTGGTATCCTATTTCTTCGGCGGCGCCTTTATCGCCAATGCCGTTCCCCATTTCGTCAGCGGCGTGATGGGAAAGCCGTTCCAGACCCCCTTCGCCAAGCCGCCGGGGCAGGGGCTGTCCTCGTCGCGCCTCAACGCGTTGTGGGGCTTCTGCAACCTGGTAGCGGGCTATCTTCTCGTCTGCCGCGTCGGCGATTTTCACTTGCGCAATACGTATGATGCCGCGGCCTTCGGGCTCGGCCTGTTTCTGCTGGCCCTGTTTTCGGCCGGGCATTTCGGCCGCGTCAACGGCGGCAACCGGCCGGAGCGTTCATGACCGTTCCGGCAACGGGCATGTTCCGCTCGCTGCGGGGTTACAACTACCGGGTCTGGGCCGCGGGTGCGCTGGTTTCCAATGTGGGAACCTGGATGCAGCGCACGGCCCAGAACTGGCTGGTGTTCACCGAGCTGACGCACCACGACGCCTCGGCCGTGGGGCTGGTGATGGCGCTGCAGTTCGGGCCGCAGCTTCTGCTCTTGCCGTGGACGGGCTTCGCCGCCGATCATTTCAACCAGCGCAAGCTTCTTATGGCAACCCAGGCGGCGATGGGCGGGCTGGCCCTGACGCTGGGGCTGCTCACCGTCACCGGCATGGTGCAGCTCTGGCACGTTTACGTCTTCGCCTTCCTGTTCGGTTGCGCGGCGGCCTTCGATGCGCCGGTGCGCCAGACCTTCGTGGCGGAGCTGGTCGGCGACGCCGATCTGCCGAACGCGGTCGCGCTCAACTCGACCTCGTTCAACGCCGCCGGGATGATCGGGCCTGCCGCGGCGGGCTTGGTCATCGCCGCCAGCGGAACCGGCTGGGCCATCCTGATCAACGGGGCGTCCTTTGCCGCCGTGGTGGCGTCGCTTATGGCGCTTCATGTTTCCGCGCTGCATCCCCATACCAGGGCGCCCCGCGCCAAGGGAGGCTTTACCGAAGGGTTCCGCTACGTGTGGTCCCGTCCGGACCTCAAGGCGATCCTGATCATGCTGTTCCTGATCGGCACCTTCGGCCTGAACTTCTCGATCTTCATCTCGACCATGGCCGTCAAGGTGTTTCATGCCGACGCCCGCGGTTTCGGCCTGTTGTATTCGATCATGGCTTTGGGAACGGTGACGGGGGCGTTGTTCGGCGCCGGCCGGGAAAGGCCGCGCTTCACCTCGCTCATGGCCGCGGCCGCCGTCTTCGGGCTCGGCTGCACGCTGGCCGCATTCGCTCCCAGCATCTGGCTGTTTGCCGCCGCCCTGGTCGTGATCGGCGCGGCAGCCCTGTCCTTCACCATTGCGACCAACAGCATGATGCAGCTTTCGACCGAGCCTGCCATGCGCGGGCGGGTGATGGCGCTGCGTGTCGGCATCGCATTGGGAGGCACGCCGCTCGGTGCCCCCATCGTGGGATGGGTGGCGGACCATTTCGGCCCGCGCTGGGCCCTCGGCGTGGCGGCCGCCGCGGGCTTTGCCGCGGCGATCTTCGCCGTTTACGCCTTGATGCGGCGGGTTCGTCACGCTTGGTCGGAATATCCCGGCGATCCCCCCGGTTCCGATTGAGGGGGCCTACTTCCTCCCCAGCGCCCGCCAGCCGATGTCGCGGCGGTAAGCGGCGGGCGGACCGTGAAAAACGTAAAAAGTGAATTCAATTCCCCGATTTTCCCGATAACCCGCGGCGGCAGCAAGATAATCGCCGTGCAACTTGCGTCCGCGAACCCACCCTGGGGGCGACAGGAGCGGACCCTGATGGAAGAAAAATAGAATTTTTCAAAGCAAGCAGACGTGCACGCAACGGTGTTGCGAGGCTTTCGCGAATCTCTCCGGCGCGGTCAAAGAACCATTGAGATGTAGGACCAAGCCGCACCGTTTCAAGGCGGCAAAATGTTTGGAATGCGTGCAACATCCGGCCGTCGGGGAAGAGGCGCCGATTTTGCGACCCGATCCGAACGGCGCGTTCAGGATCAACGCCGGACATTCGACCTTCGGGCAAGATGCGCCAGAAATCGCCATTCCTGATCCAACCGCCGACTTGCGGCGACTGCTCAAAAGCAGACATTCGCACCGGATTTCTGCACCAGCTAAGTAACTGATTTTCCAGTCGCCGTTTTGTGGTGCAAAATTCTTGTTTTTTGCACAACAATCGCATGAGCGAGCGGGCAACCACGGTTGAAACAGAACTTGCAAAACTGTGTTTACTGGGATATATATTTAAAATATGGTTTTAAGTAATGATCTTTTGACCTCACGCCGCTTCGAAAAGAGGAGGCATTATGCCTACGTGGAATGTCATCGTGCAAAGCATTGGCAGGATCGGCACTGAGGAGCCTCGATTTGTCGTGATGCTTTTTGACCCACAAGGCCCTCACATCAGAGGGCCGGACGGCGGAAAAGATCACGCTGGCTATATAGAAGCCGACGTGAGGCGCGTTCTCGCTGAGGAGCACGGCTTACCAAACGCCGCAATAGATTCCTTGATCGAAAATGCGAAATCCAACGGTCCCACCACAGGAAAAAAATGAGGAGGCCCCTATGCAGCTCCGGCCAGTCGAAGTTGATGTGGAAGTGTATCGGTTCCTCGAAAGCCGCCGCACTTCCTTCTCACAGACCCATAACGACATTCTCCGCGACCTCGCAGGTCTCCAACCAGTTAAATCGTCGCCGTCAAACGGCGCGAGTAACGGTACCGATCAGGGTGCTTGGTCTTGGAAAGGCGTCACGCTCCCAAACGGCACCAAACTCCGCATGAGCTACAACGGCCAAACCCATAGCGGCGAAATCATTCAAGGGGCTTGGCACGTTGGGGGCGCAATTTACCGGACACCTTCAGCGGCGGCGGGCGGTGTCGCAAGATCAAAAAAGGGCTCGCCAGTGTCCTTAGATGGGTGGGGGTACTGGGAGATTAAAAGGCCAGATAGTGATCGGTGGGTTCAAATCGACAAGCTGCGGAAGTAGCGGGTTTGAGTAGTCCCGCTAAGGTGGCCTCAACAATGATGGAGATCGCTGGGGCTACGCTCTATCTCTTGGTACGTGCAACTGTGCTCCCAGTATGGCGCGTAAATTGATTGAGAGAATATCGGTCGAGGGCGAGCGAATGACAGACTTCATCTACGACGAACACGGTGAGTGCGTCGCTCGGATCAAAAACGGCGATGTTCTGCGCGAACCCGATGGACAGAAGATTGCTGAAACTCGCGAAGGAAAGCTCTATTCGCCTGAGGGCCATTTAATTGGCTACCTCCGAAACGCACATGTGGTCCACGGCGACATAAGCGTTGGACCAGAAGGGTGGAGGAATCTGCTCAATCCGGAGTGAACCTCTCTACGGGCTCTGACCGCGTGGTTAGAGCGCAACTTCCAGCAAGGGGACTTTGATGTACTCGATGCGATCATTTGTTGGCGCGGCATGCGTGTTGATGCTCGTCTCAGTTTCTGCTTCCGCTCAAAAGGCGATCACGATGTATGGTGCAGGTGGGGCGTCCTGTGCCACCTACGTGCAGGCGTACGACGCCTATCGTCCGTTCATCGGAACCAATGAGGGCGGCGTTGTCGCGTTGCAGGCGACGGCGAACTACTGGCAATACGAGGAGTGGATTTACGGATACTTGGACGGCGTCGATTCTTGGAACCAAGGTAAGATTCGAGATTTCGACAGAGCGGGAATGGAGCTGTGGGTTTATCAGTACTGTCAGCAGCACCCCATCGACGTAGTCATCAATGCGGCACTCGCGTTCTACCGAAACCTTGGAGGGCCAATCCCTACTGGTGGCAATCAGCGTCGCCGCAATCCACGCGCCCGCGTCGATACGCATCATTGAGCGTCGCACAGCCCCCCTTGGAGAGTTGCTATAAAGTGGTGCACTGCGATACTTGAGCAGCCAGAATGACCTCGACACTATGATCGAAGTTGGCGCAAGGTTGCCGACAGGTTTATGTCCACTTCCGGCTCCGAACCACCCTTTGGAATTGATCCAGGTTGCGCCCTGCGTGGACGACTCCCGGCCGTTCCAAATGGGCGAGCTTGTAAGGGGGGCAAAAAGACGAAAAATACCGCCACATAAGGCTTTTCCGCGTGGTGCATAATTCTTGAGTTATGCACGGGATGCCGAGAGTTCTTCGGCTATACCGGATACCCATTGTTGGCGTTCATCACGCAACTTAAGCCAGAGCTGGCGGGCTTTGCTCGGTGCTTGAAAATCACCAGTAAGCTTCACCAGATCACTAAGAGGATCATACCCTCCATACGACGGAACAACATCAAGTTGCCTTGCGTTGCCGAGAACACAAACGGAAATGGCGTCCACAGTTCGGACGATATGTCGGTGAGCGTCTTCTATATCCTTTAGGGTAGGGGCCAATTCGGAAAAAACGCCCTTCCTTTTATTTCCCGCCTGCTCACTATCCCCTGCATGTGCAAGAAACACGTGACTCCAGTTTATGATTCTCTTAATCACGGGGTCTTCCAGCCATTTCTCAATTGTTTCAATCCGTTTGTCGGATGGCATTTTGCGTTTAATGTCTTTCAACAGGCCCGGAAGAGAAAACGCCGCCCCGTTCTCATAAAGCAAGCACCGGATCGCCAGGCCTTGGTTGGCGGCGTAGCCACGGATTAAATTGCGCATGATGATTGGGCTGTTTAGTGCGCAGTCTTTATGTGAATTTGCAGCATCAACGAGTATCCGAAATTCTAAATCATCAACAAGCATGGTCAAAACTCGTGGCTGCAATGCGTTGTGAGGGTCAGTTCTTAGCCAGCGATCCCACTTTTTTCTAGAAACGGCGTCAATGTCAGACATTGCTTTGAGTCCCCAAGAGGAACGAACAGTCGGCGAACGGTCGTCAGAGAGGATGAAGCAAAATGGTTCGGCTTGCTATGGACACCAAAGTTCAACTCGAATTTTCAATCTTTGAAGATGAGGTTCGGACGAAATGGCGTTATATGCGCAGCCCGTTCGTCGACAAATTGCTCGACACGGTGAAAGATACTATCCCGCGCCGGGTTCGAGAGGTAGCTGAGGGAGATGAACTTTGGCGTGCTCGCCTCGGAAGTATTTGGGAGGAAAAATGCCAGTTCCCAGAGCCATTGCCTTATGAGGGTAAAGATATGAAGCCTCCTGAACACTTCGCGACGGAGGGCAGAGCAAACCCTAAAGGTATTCCATGCCTTTATCTATCAACGTGCAAAGAGGCGGCTATGGCGGAAATGCGCCCTTGGGTTGGCGCAATGGTATCCGTGGCAAAATTCAGAACCAGAAAGCCACTGCGTATTATCGATTGTGCCCTTCGATGTGACGAGCCTGTGAATTTCTTAGTTCCGCCTCACGGTGAGTTGGAATACGAAGAAGCAGTGTGGAAGTTCGTCGATAAAGCTTTTGCAAAGCCGGTAACACGTACAGACGATGCTGCTGACTACGCCACTACCCAAATCCTAGCGGAGATATTTCGCCGGGAAGGGTATGATGGAATCGCGTTCAAATCTTTGTTCGACGAGGCCTATACGATAGCCCTCTTCGACCTAGAAGTTGCTGAATTTGTTTCAGGCCAACTTTTCACTACCGAGAAAGTGGAACATCATTTCAAGGAATATGATGATCACCCCGAATAGGGGCAAATCGGACAATAAAGCCCGCCACATAAGCCTTTTCCGCGTGGTGCATAATTCTTGAATTATGCACCGGCTGAATGTCCGAAAATGGCGTTGGCAGGTGGTTCGTTCGGCGTCGTGCGGACGGCAACTAATGGCCATCTTTGCCGTTCCGGCAGGGGGGCGAAGGTCCGGGATTCACCCGTTTCCTGCCATCGTCGATTTCCGGCAAGGGGGCTTACGACGTCCGCCCCATCGCCCGCCAGCCGATGTCGCGGCGGCAGAAGCCTTGCGGCCAGTCGATCAGATCGACGGCGGCATAGGCACGCTTCTGCGCCTCTTCCACGCTCGCACCCATGGCGGTGACGTTGAGCACGCGCCCGCCCGCGGCCACGATCTTGCCGTCCCGGCGCGCGGTGCCGGCATGGAACACCTGCACGCCCGGCGCGCGCTGCGCTTCGTAAAGTCCGCGGATTTCCGAGCCCTTTTCATAGCTGCCGGGATAACCTTTGGAGGCCATCACCACAGTCAGCGCCGCCTCGTCGCTCCAGCGCAGATCGATCTGGTCCAGCACATGATCGCGCGCCGCCAGCAGCGCCGTCAGCAAATCCGATTTCAGCCGCGGCAGCAGCACCTGGGTTTCGGGATCGCCGAAGCGGCAATTGTATTCGATCAGCTTGGGCTCGCCGTCCTTGATCATCAGCCCGGCGAACAGCACGCCCATGTAAGGCCGCCCGCGTTCGGCCATGGCGCGCACGGTGGGCTTGAGCAGCGTCTCGACGGTCTTCTCCACCACCTCCGGCGTCAGCACCGGGGCGGGGCTGTAGGCGCCCATGCCGCCGGTATTGGGCCCCTTGTCGCCGTCGAAGACCCGCTTGTGGTCCTGGGCACCGGCCAGCGGCAGCACATGCTCGCCGTCGGTAAGGGCGAAGAAGCTGGCCTCTTCGCCCTCCAGATATTCCTCCACCACCACTTCGCTGCCCGCTGCCCCGAAGGCGCCGTCGAACATGGAGTCGATGGCCTTGCCCGCCTCCTCCTTGCTCCCGGCGATGATCACGCCTTTGCCCGCCGCCAGCCCGTCCGCCTTGATCACCACGGGGTATCCCAGCGTGGCGGCATAGAACTTGGCCCGCGCGCAATCCTGGAAACGGCGGTACTTGCCGGTCGGCATGCCGAAATCTTCGCAGAGGTCCTTCACGAAGCCCTTGGAGCCTTCCAGGATGGCCGCCCGCCCGCCGGGGCCCAGGCATTTGATCCCGGCCGCCTCGAAGCGGTCGGCCAGCCCGGCCACCAGCGGCACCTCCGGCCCGATCATCACGAAGCCGATCTTCCGCAGGCAGGCGAAATCGATCAGCGCTTCGGTATCGTTGACGCTGATGGGCACGCATTCGGCCACCGCCTCGATGCCCGGATTGCCCGGGACGCAATACAGCTTGTCGAGGATGGGGCTGGCCGAGATCGACCAGGCCAGGGCGTGCTCCCGCCCGCCGGAACCGATGAGAAGGACGTTCATGACAGTCTCCCTACGCCCCGACCGTCCCCCAGGAAGGGGCTCAATTCAAGCGCAGTTCCTATATGATCTGTGAATCATGTCCGAACGCCCGAATTTGCCCGAATACAGCGTCTCCGAGATTTCCGCCGCCCTCAAACGCACCGTGGAGGACGCCTTCCCCTTCGTGCGGGTGCGCGGCGAGATCGGCGGCCTGAAATTCCATTCCTCGGGGCACGTTTATTTCGACCTCAAGGACGAGAAATCCGTCCTCAACGCCGTGATCTGGAAGGGCTCCGCGCGCAGCCTCAAGGTCCGCCCGGAAGCGGGGCTGGAAGTGGTCTGCACCGGGCGCATCTCCACCTATGGCGGTTCCTCGCGTTACCAGCTGATCGTCGAAGAGGTGGAACTGGCCGGGCTCGGCGCCCTGATGGCCATGCTGGAGGAGCGCAAGAAGAAGCTCGCCGCCGAAGGCCTGTTCGATGCGGGGCGCAAGAAACCCTTGCCGTATCTGCCCGAAGCGATCGGCGTGATCACCTCGCCGACCGGTGCGGTGATCCGGGACATCATGCACCGCTTGTCCGAGCGTTTTCCGCGCCGCGTG
>Ga0187810_10000119_pt1 | contig 36827 bp, 40 predicted proteins | sample NC_wetland_sal_i_9_FD_132963 | JGI IMG/M metagenome (GOLD analysis project Ga0187810, IMG submission 132963) | Wetland sediment microbial communities from Neuse River Estuary, North Carolina, USA - ASW_5 | ecosystem: Environmental > Aquatic > Freshwater > Wetlands > Sediment | place: USA: North...
AGAATCCCACGCCCATGATGGTATAGACGTTCAAAAGCTGGGCCGCGAAATCGGATGTCGCCTGCACGCCGCTCTTGAGCAGCAGCTGGCCGCAGACCGCGATCAGTATGCCGACGAACAGCGCGGCGTAATAAGGCAGCAAAATCGGCATTACACGCTCCTGACGATGCCGGGCCGCGCCGCGCGCTCGGCGGCCTCGTTGCGCGCGACCTCGCGCACCACGGCTTGCGGCTTGCGGTTGACGGTCAGATACAGCCGGCCGAGATACTCGCCGATCAGCCCCAGGATCAGCAACTGCACGCCCGAGAGCAGCATCACCGCCACGGTCAAGGACGCCCAGCCGGGCGGCGTCTCTTCGAAGAAGATCGCGTCCACCGCCGCCCAGGCGGCGCCGATCACGCCGAGAAAGCTCAGGGCGAATCCCGCGAAAGTGGCGAGGCGCAGCGGCATGACCGAGAAATTGACGAACATGCTGAGCCACAGTCGCACCAGCCGGCGCAGATTGTAGTTGCTGCGGCCGTGCTCGCGCGCCAGATGCTCGACCTCGAGGCTTTCGATGCGCTGCGTCACTTGCAGCAGCAGCCCGTCGACATACGGAAAGGGTCCGTCATAGGCCGTGACCTGGCCCACGGCGAAGGCGCTGATGCAGCGGAAGCTCGAGAGATAGAGCCCTCTCGGCTTGTCGAGCACATAATCGGCGACGCGGTTGGCGAAGCGGCTGCCGAGATTGCGCCAGCCCGCGTGTTGTTTTTCAATGGGCTTGGCATAGACCACGTCGGCGCCGGTCTGTTGCGCGTGGCGCAACAGCCGCAGCACCTCGCCCGGCGGGTTCTGCAGATCGTCGTCCATGGTGATGACATGCGATCCGCGCGCCTGGCGCAGTCCCGCCATCACCGCGTTGTGCTCGCCGTAATTGCGCGCCAGATCGACCAGCGTGACCGGTTTGCTCGTCCGGCGGATCAGCTCGCGGCACACATTCAGGCTGTCATCCGGGCTGTTGTCGTTGACCAGCACGATCTCGTGCCCGCCCGGAACCTCGAGATTGGCGAGGGCATTCACGAGATCGCCGACGCTGCGGGCGCCGTTATAGACCGGGATGACGATGCTGAGCGCGAAACTGGTCATGGCCTCACTCCGGCCGCCAGAATCGAGCCGCCGAAGGGAAGACGCAAGCCCCATGCGAGGAGCCATGCCAGCAGGGCCGATTCGGCCGTCGTAACCCCCGCCAGCAGCCATTCCAGCGGTTTCGGCAGCAGGGAAACGTCGCTCGCGGCGCCGGACCCGAGCTTGCGACGCGCCACCATCAGGGGAAAGAGCAGGGTGTTCCAATATGTCGTCCGGATGCGGACGAAGCCCGCTTCGTTGAGGAGTTCCGCCACCTCGGCCAAGGCATAGCGCCGGACGTTGTCGACGGCGCGGTCATGCGCCGCGTAGAGCCAGCGATAGGCCGGCAGGTTCAGCACCAGCAATCCTCCGGGCTTGAGGCAGCGGCGCATTTCCAAAAGCGCCGCCTGCTGGTCGACGCCGCCATGGCACAGCACGTCGGCGCTGAACACGGCATCGAAGCTCCCGCCGGCGAAAGGAAGAGCGTCGATCGAGGCTTGCGCGACCGCGGCGCCCTTGGCGCGCGCGAAACGGCAGGCGAGCGCGTCGCGGTCGAATCCTACGATGAGCGCGCCCGGCCGCGCCTCGCCCAGCCGCGCCAGGAAGCCCCCCGTGCCGCAGCCGGCATCGAGCAGCCTTTCGCCGCCGCCGTCCCGCGCCGAGGCGGACCAGAGCCGGATCAGATTGCGGTGCAAGGCCCGGAACCACCACATCCGTGCTTCCACCGCATCCAGGCGTTCGACTTCGCCGCGTTCCACCGTCGTCCTCCGCTTTCAGCCGCCGCCGCCGGCGGTATGCTGTTCCTGCGCCAGGATGGCGCGGCGGTCGAGCACCACCGACAACAGCGTGTCCAGGCGCTCGACGCGGTAGATCTCCTTGCCGGTCACCGTCTTGTTACATTCGTCCTTGGTGAAGGCGATGACGAATTGCGCGTTGTCGCGGTCGGGCGTGAAGATGAAATTGGGCGGGAAGTAATAGGCGGCGGAAACTGGCGGGCCGCAGGCGAACACCGTGAAATCGTGGTCCATAAAATCGGCGCCGTATTCCTGGCGCAGATAGTTCTCCAGCGCCTGCGAATCCTCGGCGTAGGAATTGGCCCAGTAATCGAGCTTGAACAGCCCCTCGGCGCCGTGCGTGCCGCCGACGAAGGCGTTGTAATAGACGTATTCGTCGGGATGCAGCCTGGCCATGACCGAGACATGGATCAGGCCGTAGAGCGCGAGCGCGCCGTAGGCAAAGCGGCGGAAGCGCCAACGCGCCAGCCGGCCGAGCGCGGTGTCGGCGACGATCGCCGCCGCCGCCGCGATCGGCGGCAGCACGAAGAGGAAATGCCGCATGCCGTCGAACAGCACCGCCTTGATCGCCACCGCATAGGCGACCGGGAAAATGATGGCGAATCCCAGGATGAAAGTGCCGATGATCCGGTCGCGTCCGGCTTCACGCCAGCCCGCGCGCTTCAATCCGACATACGCGGCCACCGGCGCCGCCGCCAGCAGGATCAGCACCAGCTCGGGAAGCGCGAGCAGGATATAGGTCGGCAGATATTCCCAGGGCAGGTCGCTCGCCGGCACGTATTCGCCGGCGAACAGGGTGAGGAAGGGAAAGATCTCGTGCGAGAAATAGATCAGCGCCTTGACCGGATTGACGAAGGGCGATTGTTGCGCCCAGGGCCAGAACAGCAGCATCACCGGATAGGCCACCGCCACCGCCGGCGCCAGCACCCGCCAGAAGCAGGTCCAGGAATCGGCGGCCGCGCCCTTGAGGCTGCGCGTCTCGCCGAGCCGCCAAGCCACGAACAGCAGCAGCGCCAATCCCACATAACCCAGGATCAGCAGCCCGCCGACGCGGATCGCCAGCGCCAGCCCGGCGGCCAATCCCAGCTTGGCGACGAGATTCCAATCGGGCCGGGGCAATCCGGGCAGCAGCCGCACCAGGTAGTAGAGCGACCACGCCATGCCGACGGCGAAGGGCGCGTCCTTGGGGTTGTTGAACATCTGGCCGTAGTAATTGGGCGTGAGCGTGAGGAAGAGCGCCGCCAGAAACCCCGCGCGCGGCCCGGCCAGCGCCTTGCCCAGCTTCCAGGATCCTACGATGCCCATGAGGCCGAGGAGGGCGTTGAGCAGATGCCGCGTCTCGTAGGTGCCGAAGGGCGAGATACGGTTCAACGCCGCCGCGGTCATGTCGAAGCCGGCGCCGTAATTGAACAGATCGAGGTAATGCAGGCTCGACAGGTCCTTGAAGCCGGTGAGATAGTAATTCAGCACCGCCTCGCCGTACCAATTCTGCACGTCCTCGTCCCAGGTGACGCCGTAATCGGTGAATGTGCCTAGGATCAGCACCAGCACGACGAAGAACAACGCCAGCGCCAGGTCATCCCAGGAAATCCGCCATCCGGCCAGGGTCAAGCCCGCGCGCCCATCCACGATATCCGCGCGATCGCTCATAAGCCGGCGCCCTTCAGCATATCCTGCAGCACCCGGGGGGCTGCGAAATATTCCGCGGCCAGTTCCCGCGCGGTGCGGCAATGCCTCGGGTAATCGGAGTTGATGGCCTCGATCGCGGCCAACGCGCCAGCTTCGTCGGAATAGTGGAACAGGCCTTCGCCCACCGGATAGAAACGCGAAAATCCCGTGTCCATGGTCACCACCGGCCGGCCGGAGGCGAGATAGCACACGCTGCGGTCGCTGAACCAGCCGCTCCGGGGCCGCACATAGATGTCCTTGGCGACGGTGAACTCGCCGCGCGAGGCGCGGATGAAATCGCCATAGGCGTCGAGCGACAGCGACACGTCGCGCGCGTCGATCACCCGCCAGCCCCGGGCCTTGATCTGCGATTCGGCCTCGGGCGGCGCGGAATTGAGCGCGACGGTGAAACCCTGTCCGCTCGTCTTCGGCAGATCGAGGAAGCGCAGGAAGTTGAGGTGTTTCGACCAGACATAGCGCTCGCCCTGGAAATCGATGTTCTTGCCCTTGTTCTCCCAGGTCGCGATGGTGGAAAAGCGCTGGCCGCCCCGGTCGTCCCCCGGCCAGAGCTCGAGCACCACCGGCGGCCGCGTCGGCTGCCACGGGATGCCGCACAGCGGCACGATCCAGCCCGGGCCGCCGACATTCTCGCCATAGGTGAAGAAATGGGTATGGGCGTCGAGATAGGCCTTCGCGGGGGGATCGGCCTCGGCGTATTTGATCTGCTCATAGACCGGGTCGGTGTCGACCATCACGCGACGCCGGCATGCCAGGTGATGATCGCGCAGCCGGGTGGTTCCGCACAGATTGAACAGGGCGTCGGCGCCCTTGAAGAGATCCGCGACGCCTTCGCGCGAAAGGCCATGATACCGGTCCTCGATCGCGTCCCAATAGGCCCAGCGGTCCCCGAGCCCGAAACGCTCCATGAGATTCTTGAGATAGGCGATGTTGGGCGCGTTGTCGTTGGTGACGCTGTTGAGCCGGGGATCGTAGGGGTTGGCGCCGTGATCCTCGACATACCAGGCCTCGAAGCCCAGGCGCTCGAAGCCGAGCAGATAATGCAGCGCCTGCCAGGCGATGCCGGCCAGCGGCATCTGCCCCGCGAAATGCAGCACCACCACCCGCCCGCGCGACGCCATGCTCAGAACCGCTCCGAATACTTCTCCGGCCCGAAGAGCGGCGACAATAGCAGAGCCCCCGGCCGCAACTGGCGTAAAATCCATAATATAGCTGGGGTTGCACCGCCCCAAACCGCATGCTACCAGCCTCACGCCATCGATTACGCCAGAAACCGAGAGACCGAGCCGATCCCATGACCTATGTCGTGACCGAAGCCTGCATCCGCTGCAAATATCTCGATTGCGTTGAAGTGTGCCCGGTCGATTGCTTCTACGAGGGCGAGAACATGCTGGTGATCCACCCCGATGAATGCATCGATTGCGGGGTGTGCGAGCCCGAATGCCCGGCCGAGGCGATCGTGCCGGACAGCGATCCGCAGGCCGAGAAATGGCTCGAGCTGAACCGGCAATATGCCGGCAGCTGGCCGGTCATCACCCGCAAGGGCCCGGCGCCGGCGGATGCCGACAGTTTCAAGGGCGTTCCCGATAAGTTCGAGAAGTACTTCAGTCCCAATCCCGGCAAACGTTAATTGATCGAGTCCGGTTCCAGGCCAAAAGCCCCGTTAATTCCTGGGCTTACCGGGAGGTCTGCATCCTCCGCATAGCTCCCGCACTGGCTTTTTCCGGAATTTTGTGTTATTTATGACAATAGACGCACAAACGGTGCGTCTTCCCCGGTGTTTGGCTACCGCCGCCGCAAGCCCTGTTCGCGGCCGGGGCATTCTCGGGTCTTCGTAGGACAATCCGCGGGTCTTTTCCGTGCGCAAGAAAGAAGTGAAAACCATGAGCGAGAAGCTCGGCTTCAACACCGGCGATTTCGTCGTCTACCCGACTCACGGCGTCGGCAAGATTCTCGGCATCGAAGACCAGGAAATCGCCGGCTACCAGCTCAACGTCTTCGTCGTCCATTTCGACAAGGACCGCATGACGCTGCGCGTGCCGGTGGGCAAGGCCAAGAATTCGGGATTGCGCCGCCTCTCGACCCGCAAGGAAATGGACACGGCGCTCGCCAAGCTCAAGGGCCGTTCGCGCGCCAAGCGCACGATGTGGAGCCGCCGCGCCCAGGAATACGAGGCCAAGATCAATTCCGGCGATCCCGGCTCGATCGCCGAGGTGGTGCGCGACCTCTACCGCAATGTCGGCCAGCCCGAGCAGTCCTACAGCGAGCGCCAGATCTATCAGGCGGCGCTCGACCGGCTGGTGCGCGAATTCGCCGCCGTCGAGAATATCGACGAGGCTTCCGCGGTGAAGCGCGTCGAGGGCATGCTGCGGGTGGCCTAGAGCCCGCGTTTTCGGTTTTCGTCGTCATTCCCGCGTAAGTGGGAATCCAGGAGCCGATTTCCGAGTTGTTGCCCTGGACCCCCGCTCGCGCGGAGGTGACGAAAGTGGGAACAAAAAATAAGGCCCGGGAAATCTTCCCGGGCCTTTATCCATTTTACCGGACGGCGATTACGGCTGGTCGGGAACCAGCGGCGGCTTGCGCCGGCCGCCCACCTCGTCCCAGATCTTGGTTTCGCTGGTGGTGTTGGGTATGGCCGTGAGGCTCACGACCACGCCCAGAGCCGCGATACCCATCGGGTAGAGCAAGCCCACCAGCGGCCCGATCACACCCACCAGCGGCAACGAGGCCACGGCGAGCGAGGTTGCCGCGAGCGAAGCCCCCGCGGCGGGCACCAGGCCGCCGAACACGCCGTTGCCGATGTGATAAGGCAGCGACATCGAGCTGTAGCGGATCTTGGCCGGGAAGAACTCGACCAGGAAGGCCGCGATCGGCCCGTACACCATCGTCACCAGGATGACCATGTAGAAGACCAGCAAGGTGAGGACGACCGGGCTGTCCTTGTAGGACAACATGGTCTCGAACACCGGGATGTAGGTCAGAACCGCCAGCGCGAAGCCCGCGGTCATGATCCACTTGCGCCCGATCTTGTCCGACAGCCAGCCGAAGAAGATGAAGCCGGTCGAGCCGAAGATCAGCGCGATCATCAGCATCACATAGGCCTGGACGTAGGGGACCTTGAGGATGGTGGTGAGATAGAACAGCGCGTAGAACTGGCCGGTGTACCACACCACGCCTTCGGGCGCCGTGGCGCCGAACAACGCGATCAGCATCTTGCCCACGTTCCGGCCGCTCGAGTAGGTTTCCTTGACCGGGTTGTGCGAGGCCTTGCCCTGCGACTTGAGTTGGGCGAAGAGCGGCGATTCCTGCAGCCGCAACCGGATGTAGCCGGAGAGGATGACCAGGATCGCCGACAAGAGGAACGGATAACGCCAGCCATAGGCGCTGAAGTCGGCGTCGCCCATGCCGAGGCGGAAGGCGAGGATCACCAGCAGCGCCAGCACGATGCCGAAGGTGGCGGTGGTCTGGATCCAGCTGGTGTAGAGCCCGCGCCTTCCGTCGGGCGCGTGTTCGGCGATGTAGGTGGCCGCGCCGCCGTATTCGCCGCCCAAGGCCAGGCCCTGCACGACGCGGCAGGCGACCAGCAGCACCGGCGCCAACGCGCCGATGGTGGCGTAAACCGGCAGACAGCCCACCAGGAACGTCGCCAGGCCCATCAAGGCCAGGGTCAGCATGAAGGTGAACTTGCGGCCGATCAGGTCGCCCAGATGGCCGAACAGGACGGCGCCGAAGGGCCGGACCAGGAATCCGGTCCAGAATACGAACAGGCTGGCGATGAACGCGATGCTGGGATTGAGATTCGGCGAGAAGAAATGAGCGCCGAAGAACACGGCGAGCACGCCGTAGAGGTAGAAGTCGTACCACTCGATCAAGGTGCCGACCGAGGAGGCCGCGATGATGAAGCCGATATGCTGGGCTCCGGATTTGCGGCCCATAGTCGATGCGGAAACGGACATGGACGTTACCCCCGTGGTTGTTGAACGGCTCTTGGCGGCCCTAGGCATTTGCGGAGCTTTTGCATGATGGGCAAAGCCGCGATGCCAGTTGGAGAAACCTTAACGGGTCTGTTAGCTGGGCGCAACGGAGGGTTCCGGAAAGACCAAAAATCCGGATTTGCCTGTTTTTTCAATAGGTAACGTTGTGCGCATCAGAAGCCGCCCGCATGCGCGGGCGCGTCATGGCTTGGGTCCCGGGGCCTTGCTATAAGGCGTCCCAAGTCCCCGTAGCTCAGCTGGATAGAGCATCGGTTTCCTAAACCGGGGGTCGCGTGTTCGAGTCACGCCGGGGACACCAATTACGCGTCAGCGGGCTAAACCCCGCCCCACGCCTCGCGCGCGGTTTCGGCCGCATCACCCGGCGATCAGCAATCCGGCTAGGCAAGAGGCCGAGTTGGCGATCAGCGACACGAGCAGGGCGCGGCGCAAGGCGAGCTGCGCCATCCAGGCGATCAGCAGGCCCTCGGCCAGGATCACCAGCGCCTCGAGCACGATGACGGAAGGCCAATAAGGGAAACGCGGATAGGCCCAGAACGCGGCGGCCCACAGCTGGGGATGGGTCACCGCCGTCGCCACGGCCGAAGCCAATCCCACATGCAGGGCGCCCCGGCACGGCCACCGCGTCAGACGGATGATGAGATACGCAATCGGCCCTTCGATCGCCGCGGAAACGGCCAGCGCTTCGGCTTCCACCATCGATCGTCGCCTTTCGGTCAGCCGCTTTTGCCGGCAGATCGCGTATACTGCCGCGAACAATTACGGGAGGATACCATGCGGAACCGGATCGGGCTGATCGTCCTCGCGCTGATGCTGGCGGCGGCGCCCGCCAGCGCGGACATCCTGCCGACGCCGGACCACGGCCCGCCCATGGGCAGCGCCGGCGGGCTGGATTTCGCTGTCCAATCCTTCCAGGTGGAGATGGGGCCCGCAAACGGGCCGCATTATTACAAGACATATCCGGCTGCCGTGCTCACCGGCTGCACCGACGGCCAGCCCAATTGCGCTCTCGCCAAATCCAAAAAACTCATCGGCCTGGAGGTGGCCGCGGTCGACGGCCGGGAGCTGCGGCCCGAGATCGGCATGGTGCGGCAGATCATGGACGCCTTCGCGAACAAAGCCGCCGCCCTGACCGTCACGCTCGAATTGTTTTCGCGCGGATCGAATAGCCGACCGGTCAAGGTTTCCTTCGCCCGGCGCTAAACCCCGCCCCACACCTCGCGCGCGACCTCGACCACCAGCTTGAGCTTGGCGATCTGCTGGCTGAGCGAAAGCTTGTTGCCGCGCTCGCCGCTGGCGAAGCCGCATTGCGGGCTCAAAGCCAACTGGTCAAGCGGTGCAAAGGTTGCGGCCTGGTCGATGCGGCGCTTCAAGCCGTCCTTGGTTTCGAGCTTGCCGCTCTTGCTTGTCACCAGGCCCAGCACCGCCATCTTGCCCTTGGGCAAAAAGCGCAGCGGCTCGAATCCCCCGGCGCGGTCGCTGTCGTATTCGAGGAAATATCCCGAAACCTCGATGGCGTTGAACAGCACCTCGGCCACCGGCTCGTAACCGCCTTCGGCCATCCAGGCGCCTTCGAAATTGCCGCGGCAGAGATGCATGCAAATTGTCATGTCCTCGGGACGCGACCGGATCGAATCGTTGATGAGCTTGGCGTATGTCGCCGGCAAGGTGTCGGGGTCCTCGCCGAGATCCTTGACCTGCCCGCGCAATTTGGGATCGCACAGATAGGCGAAATTGACCTCGTCGATCTGGAGATAGCGGCAACCGGATGCTCCCAGGTCGCGTACCTCCTCGCTATAGACCCGGGCGAGATCGGCATAGAAAGCGTCGAGCGTGGGATAGGCTTGGCGGTCGATCGCCTCGCGCCCGCCGCGGAAATGCACGATCGAGGGCGAGGGGATGGTTTGCTTGGGGAGCGATTTGGCTATCGATTTCAAAAATTTGAAATGCTCGACGAAGATCGGCCGGGGCCGCCCGAGCTTGCCCGTCACCGCCAGCGCCGAAGGCGTGCGCTCGATCTCGCCCGCTTCGGTGTGGAAACGGGCCTTCACCTTGCCCGGCACCGATTTGACGTTGGCGAAAGATGTCAAAAAATCCATATGCCACAAGGTCCGGCGGAATTCGCCGTCGGTCACGGCCTTCAAGCCCAGATCTTCCTGAAGCTTGACCACGTCCCGGATGGCGGCGTCCTCGATGACCTTCAATTGTTCCGGGGTTATTTCGCCGCGCCTGATCTGTTCGCGCGCCTCCAGGAGTTTCGCGGGGCGCAGCAGGCTGCCGACATGGTCGGCGCGGAAGGGCGGGGTGGGACGTGCAGCCATGAGGAGACCTTGGTCGTTGGAACAATTCTGGGGCGGTTGACAGCAACGGGCCGAGCTAGGATGGTTGTCCTTAATAAAGGGAGGGAACCGAGATGAAAACCACAATCCGGCCGCGCGTGCTTTTGGCATTCGCGTTTTCGCTGCTGCTGGCGCTGGCGCCGGGACAGAAGGCGCGCGCCGCCGACACCTACGACATCCATGTCATCCTGCCGCTGACCGGCGGCGCCGCTTTCGTGGGCCTGGGCCAGAAGGACACGCTCGAGGCGCTCGCCTCCGCCGTCAACAAGACCGGCGGCATCCGCAGCAAGCCGCTCCATTTCACCTTCCATGACGACCAGACCAGCCCGCAAGTGGCGGTGCAGCTCACCACCGACGTGCTGGGCGGCAAGCCTGCCCCGGCCGTGATCATGGGTTCGAGCCTGGTGGGCATGTGCCTCGCCATGGCGCCGCTGGTCGCCGACGGGCCGGTGCAGTACTGCCTGTCGCCGGCGATCCATCCCAAACCCGGCGGCTACGTGTTCTCGGCCAGCGCCTCCTCGATCGACCAGATCGCGGCGGTGATGCGCTATTACCGTCTCAAGGGCTGGACCAAGATCGCGACGCTGATGACCACCGACGCCAGCGGCCAGGACGGCGACCGCGCGGTCGACGCCATCCTCGCCTATCCCGAGAACAAGGGCGTGATGCAGAAGGTGATCGCCGAGCATTTCAACCCGACCGACGTTTCGGTGGCGGCGCAGGTCGCCAACATCAAGGCCTCGGGCGCGCAGGCGATCGTCGCCTGGACCACCGGCGCGCCGGCGGCCACCGTGTTCAAGGGCATGGCTCAGGACGGGCTCGACCTCCCGGTGGCGCCGACCAGCGGCAACCAGACCTTCGCCGCCATGGCGCAATGGACCGATTTCCTGCCCAAGCAGCTGATGTTGGCCTCGGCGCTTTATCCCGAGCATGAGGGCGTGTTGAAGCTCGACCCGCGCATCGAGAAGAAGCAGCACGAGATGTACGCCATCCTGAAGGAGCGCAACCTGCGCGCCGACAACCAGGTGGCGACGGCGTGGGATGCGGGATTGATCGTGGTCGAGGGCCTGCGCAAGCTCGGCCCCACCGCGAATGCGGCGCAGCTGCGCGATTTCATCGCGCATCTCACCAACTTCGCCGGAGTCGACGGCGTCTACGACTTCGTCAAATATCCCGAGCGCGGCCTCGGCCCCGACGGCTCGACCGTGACCACCTACGACCCGGCGACCAAGAGCTGGAAGTGGCTCTCCAAGCCGGGCGGCGAACCGCTGGCGAAGTGACGCCGAAGGTATGAATCAAAGGGCGGCGCGTTTGGCGCCGCCCTTTTCGTTACGGCGTCATGCCCGGACTTGTTCCGGGCATCCACGTCTTGAAGCCCTAAAAATTCGTGGATGGCCGGGCCAACCCCCGGGCTATGACCCGGGGGCATGACGGAAAAAACAGAGGCGGCTCGCGATGACGGAGAGGGTTCGCGTAGCACAGCCGAGGGCCGATTTCTCTCGGCTTCGCACGTCAGGTGCTACGCAGGGCACGAGGCGTCGTGCGAAGCTAAGAAGAATTAAACCCCGCCCCAGACCTCGCGCGCGACCTCGACGATGAGCGCGAGCTTGCGCTTCTCGTCGTCGATGGTCACCTCGTTGCCCTCGACGGTCGAGGAGAAGCCGCATTGCGGCCCGAGCGCGAGCTGGTCCAAGGGCACGAACTTCGAAGCCTGCTCGATGCGCCGCTTCAACTCGTCCTTGCTTTCGAGCTTGGGCAGCTTGGTCGTGACCAGGCCCAGCACGATGACCTTGCCCTTGGGCACGAAGCGCAGCGGCTCGAAGCCGCCCGAACGCTCGTCGTCCCATTCCATGAAATAGCCGGTGATGGCGAGTTCGTTGAACAGCGCCTCGGCCACCGGCTCGTAGCCGCCTTCGGCCACCCAGGCGCTCTTGAAATTGCCGCGGCAGATATGCATGCAGAAGGTCATGTCCTTGGGCATGCCGGATATGGCGGCGTTGATGAGCTTGGCGTAGGTGTGCGGCAGCTGGTTGGGGTCCTCGCCGATGCCCTTCACCTGCTCGCGCAGCTTCGGGTCGCACAGATAGGCGAAGTTCACCTCGTCGATCTGGAGATAGCGGCAACCGGCATCCGCCATGTCCTTGATCTCCTCGTTATAGACCCGCGCCAGATCGGCGTAGAACTGGGCGATGTCGGGATAGGCCTTGGCGTCGATCGCCTTGCGCCCGCCGCGGAAATGCATGGTCGAGGGCGAGGGGATGGTGATCTTGGGCATCGCCTTGGCGATGGATTTCAGGAACTTGAAATGGTCGACGAAGATCGGCTTGGGCCGGCTCAATTTGCCGTCGACCCGGATGCCGGGCGGCTTGAATTCGACGTCGCCCTTGTGGGTGTGGAACTTCACGCCGACCGAGGGCGGCACGATGGTGACGTTGGAGAAGCGTTCGAGGAAATCGAGATGCCAATAGGCGCGGCGGAATTCGCCGTCGGTCACGGCCTTGAGGCCGATCGATTCCTGGAGCTTCACCGCCTCGCGGATGGAATCGTCCTCGACATCCTTGAGCTCGGCCGGGGTGATCTCGTTGCGTTTCCTTTTCTCGCGCGCGGCGAGCAGGACCTGGGGGCGCAACAGGCTCCCGACGTGATCGGCGCGAAACGGCGGCGTGGTGCGGGCGGCCATGCTCAATTCTCCCTATCCTTTGGCCTTTGGTTTCTTGGTGCCGGCTGTTAGAACGGCGGGCCGGAGTTTCGTCGCCGGGCATTGCGCCGTCAAGTTCTTGACAGGCCAAGGGACGACAACCGTGGGCCGCCGCCCATGGCAAGCGGTCGGGGAGAGGGGAGAGGGAAGACAATGCCTTTCATTCGCGCCGGCGGTCTCACCGTCCATTACCAGCTCGAGGGCGATCCCCGCGCGCCGGTGGTGATGCTGTCCAATTCGCTCGGCACCGATCTCCATATGTGGGACGCGCAAATGCCGGCGCTGCTGCCCAAATTCCGCGTGCTGCGCTACGACATGCGCGGCCACGGCCTGACCGACGTGGCTCCCGAAGAAAGCTATAGCTTCGACATACTCGCGGACGATGTGCTGGCGCTGCTCGACGCGCTCAAGCTCGGCCGCGTGCATTTCTGCGGCCTGTCGATCGGCGGCATGATCGGGCAGAAACTGGGCGCCAAGGCGGGTCCACGGTTCCTGTCGCTCGCCTTGTGCCACACCGCCATGAGCATCGCCACGCCCCCGATCTGGGCGGACCGCATCGCCACGGTGCGCCAGGGCGGCATGGATGCCATCGTCGAATCGGTGGTGCAGCGCTGGTTCACCGCGGATTTTCACAAGGCCCATCCCGAAATCATCGCCGGATTCCGCAACCTGTTGTTGCGCAGCCCCGCCGCGGGCTATATCGGCTGTTCGCTCGCGATCAGCGGCGCCGATCTCTCATCCGACGCCGCCCGCATCGTCAATCCCACGCTGGTGGTGCTGGGCGAAAGCGACAAGTCGGTGCCGCTGGAAACCGGCCGGGCCCTGGCGCAAACCGTCAAGGGTTCGCGTCTGGTGGAAATCAAGCACACCAGCCACATCTCGGCGGTGGAACAGCCGGCGGCGTTTAACGCGGCGCTCGCCGGTTTCCTCAAATAAGGCTCAGGCCTTCCTGGCCTGGTGGCCGCGCTTCTTCAACAGCGCGTCGAGCCGCGGATAGACGCGGCGCGCATTGCCCTCGAAGATCTTGTGACGGCTTTCCGCGCTCAAATCCTTGAGCTGGTCGAGATAGCGCTTGGTGTCGTCGAAATAGTGGCCGGTCTGCGGATCGATGCCTTTCACGGCGCCGACCATTTCCGAGGCGAACAGGATGTTGTCGGCCGCTATCACCTTGGTCAGCAGCTCGATGCCCGGCAGGTGATAGACGCAGGTGTCGAAGAACACGTTCTTCATCACATGGTCCGCGAGCGGCGGTTTCTTCATGTCCTGGGCCAGGCCGCGGTAACGGCCCCAATGGAACGGCACCGCGCCGCCGCCATGCGGAATGACGAATTTGAGCGCCGGGAAATCCTTGAACAGATTGCCCTGGACCAGCTGCATGAAGGCGGTGGTGTCGCCGTTGATGTAATGCGCGCCGGTGGCGTGGAAATTCGGATTGCAGGACGAGGAGACGTGGATCATCGCCGGCACCTCGAGCTCGCACAGCTTCTCGTAGATCGGGTACCAGTACTTGTCGGTCAGCGGCGGATCGGTCCACCAGCCGCCCGACGGGTCGGGGTTGAGGTTGACGCCGACGAAACCCAGCTTGTTGACCATGCGTTCGAGCTCGGGGATGCAGTTCTTGGGCGGCACGCCGGGAAACTGCGGCAGCTGGCCGACGCCGACGAAATTCTCGGGCAGCAGGGTGCAGATGCGGTGGATGAGGTCGTTGGAGACCGCCGCCCACTGCAGGCCGATCGCCTCGGTGCCGACGTGATGCGCCATGCCGCTGGCGCGCGGCGAGAAGATGGTGAGATCGCTGCCGCGTTCCTTCTGGAATCTGAGCTGGGGCTCGACGCTTTTGACCAGCACCGCGTCGCTGATGCCGAGATCGGCCGAGGCGGGCCTGCGGGCGGGATCGGCCAGGCCGGCGAGCTGCTTGTCGCGGAACAGCTGGAGCGCTTGCGGCTCGGTCGTGTAATGACCGTGGATGTCGATGATCATGGGAAAACGGCCTTTTGGTTGGGCTGCGAAACTGGAACGGGCGCGCGGCTGAGGGGAATTTAGCGCGCCTGCGGCGGCGGCGGGAACCGGTTTTGCGATGAGACCGCGCGAAACGCGGAGATGCGGCCTGCCGGGCTTGGCTGGGCCCGTTCGATGGCCGGTCCGGTTGCTATGCCCGGGTCCCGGCTTTGTCCAGCGCCGCCAGCGCCGCCTTGGCGATGGCGACGTCCTCCTCGATCTTCGCGCCGCCGGCGGCGACCGCGCCGATGACCTGGCCGCCGACCGTAATCGGGAAGCCGCCCGGCACGTTGGTGAAGTCGCCCATGCGGACCGTCATGCCGAGGGCGTTTTCCTCGGGCGCGTAGCCGGTCGGCTGGCGCTGCGAGGCGGCGGTGATTGCCTTCCGTTGGGTGGTGACGATCGAGAAATGCCTGGCGCCGTCCATCATCAAAAAGGCGATCAGCCGGCAGCTCTGGTCCACCACCGCGAGGCTGACCTTGCAGCCGAGTTCGTTCGCCATGGCCACGCCGGCGGCGATCATCTTGAGGCTGGCCTCTTCCGTCAGCCGGTGGGTGGGGATGAAATCCGCCATGATGCGCGTCCTTCCCGAGCTTGGGCGCCCGTTGTAGGCCAATCGCAAACGGCGCGTCCAGCCTCGTGGCATCCGGGCCGCCGGCGGCGACTTGCTCGTTGACACGCAGACGGACGCCAGACACGATCCATCGCGCTTCGACGAGTTTCCCGCGTCCGACGATCATCAGTGGAGGCTTTTTCAGTGGCGGAAAAAGTCCTTGCCGCCGTGAGGGTGGGCCCGAGCAAGACCGAGCTCCGCGAATTCCCGATGCCGGACATCCCCGCCGACGCCGCCCTTTTGAAAATGGAGGTGGCCGGCATCTGCGGCACCGACGTCAAGCTGTACAAGCATCCGCCGTTCAACGCCCCCGTCATCATGGGCCACGAGAACATCGGCACCATCGCCAAGGCCGGAAGCGAATTCACCCGGCGCAAGGGCTTCAAGGAAGGCGATCTGGTCTTCGTCGAGGACTACATCATGTGCGGCCGGTGCGAATGGTGCCATCGCGGCGAGTACCGCCACTGCGAAAACGCCGACTGGCGCAACAACCCGGACGCGATCCGCTACGGCTATACCCCGGCCGAGAAGGCGCCGCATCTGTGGGGCGGCTTTGCGCAATACGTTTACCTGCCCTGGAACGCGGTGGTGCACCGCGTGCCGAAGGGAGTTTCGCCGGAACTGGCGGGCCTGGTGACGCCGATGGCGAACGGCGTCGAATGGTCCCTGTTCGAAGGCGGCGTGGGCTACAACTCGACCGTGCTGATCCAGGGCCCGGGCCAGCAGGGGCTGTCCCAGACCGTGATCTGCAAGCAGGCGGGCGCCGCGCTCATCATCGTCACCGGCACGTCCCAGGACGCCGCCCGGCTGGCGGCCGCAAAAAAACTCGGCGCCGACTACGTGATCGACGTCCAGCAGGAAGACCCGCTGGCGCGCATCCTGGCGATCACCGGCGGAAGGGGTGTGGATGTTTCGCTCGACTGCACTTCGGGCGCCGGAACTGCGCCGATTCTGCTCGGCGTCAATGCGTTGAAGCGCAAGGCCGGGACCATTGTGGTCCAGGGCGAAATGAAGGAATTCCCCAATTTCCCGCTCGAACAGGTTTCGGTGAAGTACATCACCATCAAGAGCGCGCGCGGCCACAGCTACCGGGCGTGCGAGCTCGCCCTGCAACAGCTGGCCTCGCGCCGTTTTCCGCTGGAAATCGTGACGACCCACAGCTTCGGGCTGAAGGACGTCGACCTCGCCATCCGGTCGGTCGGCGGCCAAGGCGTAAAGGACGTGATCCACGCCTCCCTGCTGCCTTGGCAGTAGGGCGCCTTCCCGCCCGGCCGCCCGGTCAGGCGTGGGCGCGGCGTTGCGGGTCGATGATCCCTTCGAGCTTGCCCAGTATCCGCATGCAAGGCAGCAGCTGGGCGAGGCTGGCATTGGGCTCGCGCTTTTCCTTGATGGCCGCCACGAATTCGCGATCCTCGAGCTCGATGCCGTCCATCGACACGTCCACCTTGGAGACGTCGATCTTGTTGTCCTTGCCGTCGCTCAACTCGTCGTAGAACGCCTTGTAGGTGCCGTTGTCGCAGATGTAACGGAAGAACGAGCCCAGCGGCCCGTCATTGTTGAACGACAGCGACAGCGTCAGGATCGCGCCCGAAGGCGTCTTGGCGACGATTCCCATGTCCATGGCGATGCCGAGCTGGGGATGGATCGGCCCCTGCACCGCGTAACAGTCGGAAATGGTCTCGCCCGCCTGATACTGGAACAGATCGACCGTATGCGCGGCGTGGTGCCAAAGCAGATGGTCGGTCCAGCTGCGCGCATTGCCCGCGGCGTTGATGTTCCTGCGGCGGAAGAAGTAGGTCTGCACGTCCATCTGCTGGATTTTCAGCTCGCCCTTCTCGATCCGCTTGTGCACCCATTGGTGACTCGGATTGAAGCGGCGGACATGGCCGCCCATGGCGACGACGCCGGTTTCCGCGGATATCTTCGCCAGGTTCTCGGCGTCGGCGACGCTGTCCGTCACCGGGATTTCGACCAGCACGTGCTTGCCCGCGCGCATCACCTGCTCGCCCTGGCGGAAGTGCATCTTGGTCGGCGTCGTCAGGATCACCGCGTCGGCGCGCTTGATGCCTTCGCCGAGATCGCCGGTATGGTAGGGAATGCCGTATTTCTTGGCCACTTGGGCAGTTGCGTCCTGGTTGCCGCCGACCAGCGACGCCACTTCGACGCCGGGAATCCGCTTCAACGCGTCGAGATGCTTTTGGCCGAACGCGCCCTGGCCGGCAACGCAGATCTTCATCATTGGCTCCTGCGGACGGTATCTGTTGCGCGCGCGGCGGCGCGCCGGGTTCTTGTCTTGTTCCCGGCCGTCGCGCGCTTGTGGTTTTCCAGAATGATGTGCCCGACTGCGGTGTTCGAGGCCGGCACGGTATAGAAGCGGTAAACCTCGTCGACTTTGTCCGCGAGTGCGCCGCGCATGATCAGCCACATCACCAGCTCGATGGCCTCGGCGCCGGCTTCGCGCACGTATTCGAGATGCGGAATCTTGACCAGCTTGGCCGGATCCTTGGTCAAATTGTCGAGAAAAGCTTTGTCGAACTTGCTGTTGATGAGGCCGGCGCGCGGGCCGCTGATCTGGTGCGACATCCCGCCGGTGCCGAAAATCACCACCTTGAGGTCTTCCGGGTAGGATTCCACCGCCTTGCGGATGGCCTTGCCGAGACTGTAGCAGCGATGCCCGGTCGGCGGCGGATACATCACGACGTTGATGGCCAGCGGAATGATCTTGAACGGCCATTCCTGATCGGGATTTAGCTTTCCACACATCAGATTGAGCGGAACGGTCAGGCCGTGATCGATCTCCATCTTGTTGACGATGGTCAGGTCGAATTCGTCGAGAATGACCGATTGGGCGATGTGGACGGCGAGATCGGGATCGCCCTTGGCGACCGGCACCGGCCGCGGTCCCCAGCCCTCGTCCGCCGGCGGAAATTCCGTGGCGCAGCCGAGCGCGAAGGTCGGGATCAAATCGGTGGAGAAAGCCGAGGCGTGGTCGTTATAGACGACGATCGCCACATCCGGCTTGGTTTCGGCCATCCATTTCTTGGATGGCTCGAAGCCCGAGAACACGCGCTGCCAATACGGCTCCCCGGTCTTGCCGTTGTCGAGCGCCGCGCCGATGGCGGGGACGTGGGAACAACCTATGCCGGCGACGATTTTTGCCACGATTCACGTCCGCTTTCTGGCAGGGGATTTGGCTCTTGCCCGGGCCGGCTTGTCCTTGCCCGATTTCGAACGGTTGCCTTCGACCGGGCGCCCGCCGGCCAGCATCATGGTGGCGTAGTCCTGTTGCGTCGATCCGGTCATCAACGCGGCGAGATGCTGGAACGAGTGGCCGTCGGTGGCGCCGAGTTTCGCGGTGAAATAGATGTTGCCGCCGAGTTCCAGCATGCGGTTGTAGTCGCGCTTGAGGATCGCTTGTTCCTGCTCTTGCGTCATATGGAACTGCTTGATGTAGCCCGCTTCGTCGGCCCGGAACGCCTTGCGGTTGGCGTCCTTCATCAGGGACATGCAGAACGAATTGATCGGGTAGCCCTGGCGGCAGCGCTCGGCGTCGAACACGAAGGTGCCGGGAATGTCGTCGTAGTCGTGCGGTTCGCGGGCCATCGTCCTTCTCCCCGTGGGGGGATGAATATTCGCGTTTTTCCGCCTTGCCGCAAGACGGACGCGCGGGCGGCCCGCGCATAAAAAGGCGGCCCCGGTAAAGGGGCCGCCCGAAACACAGTCTCAACAGGAGAAGGTACGAGGACTTTCCGGATCGGCCGGATTAGCCGAGCTTGCGCTTGATCCAGGCCGCGGCACCCGGGACCGCGATGCCCAACAGGGCGAGGGTCGAGGGTTCCGGAACCACGGTGCCGCCGCCGCCGCAGCTGGAACCCCAGCTGCTGCTGCCGCCGCCCGTGCCCCACGCGAAAGCGGGGGCGGTGGCGAGGGCGAGAGCCGCGGTAACGACGGCGATACGAGTCACTTGGCGGAAGGACATTTTTCTACTTCTTTGGCCGGCCGTGGGCAGGAGTTTGCGGCATTTCGCGAAACGTTTAAGTAATATCGTATAAAATGCAAGTAAAAATTAATCATAATTGAAGTATAATCAAGTCAAGATTTAATAAAATTTTATCGAATATTTGAAGAGGATACAAGAAACCCAGTTCATTCCAGGGTTTTATTTTGGTAAAAAAACGTTAGGGTTGACGGATCGTAACCACGACGGACGGGAGGGGTTCATGCCGGCTTATTGGGTGGCGCGTGCGCGCATCGTCGATCCGGTCGAATACAAGAAATATACCGACCGCGTGCCTGCCATCGTCGCCAAGCACAAAGGCCGGGTGCTGGCGCGCGGCGGCCGCTACCGGATCATGGAAGGGCCGGAAAAATTCCACCGCTTCATCGTCATCGAATTCCCGACGCTCGAAGCTGGCGTCGCCTGCTTCCAATCGAAGGAATACCAGGAGGCGGCGGCTTTCCGCCGGGGCGGGGCGGGCGAGGTCGAGAACGTGATCGTGGACGGCGGGGACGCCACCGTCTGATCGCGGCCTCTGCTGTTTTGCCGCAAACCCCTGTTGTTTTGTCGCTCCGCGACGGGGGCGGGGCCGGTCTAGCGCCTGCCGCGTCTCGATTGCGCCTCATGCGCCGTAATCAGGCGCGAGGCGGCCGAGCGGTAATGGTGCCGGATCAGCACCACCACCACGCCCAGCGTGGCGAGCGCGAACCAGCCGGGACCGGCGATCCACACCAGCACGCAGAGCGCGAAATAATAGCTGCGCAGTCCCTGGTTGAAGCTGGTGACGGCGAGGGTCAAGAGCTGGGCCAGATCGGCCACCGCGCGCCGGTGTTGCCGCTTCTCCCGCGGCGAGGGCGCCGCGCCGATCAGCGCGCAGAGGTAGTTGTACTGCCGGAGCGCCCAGGCGAAGCGGAAGAACGCCACGGTGAACACGCCCAGGATCACCAGCACCTTCGCTTCGAACAGGCTCTGGCTCATCTTCGCGGCGAAACGCAAAACCGAAATCACGCCGTAGGCCTGGCCGACATCGCCCAACACGCCGACCAAGCCCGCGATCACGATCATGGTGGTCGAGGCGAAGAAGGTGACGCTGGCGATGGCATGGCCGAGCAGCGAGGCGTCGCCCATGCGCATGTCGCGCCGCACCATCTCGTCCATCCACTGGATGCGCACCGTTTTCATGCTGTCGTTGATGCTGCGCCCGGAGAAAGCCATGCGCGCGCTCAAACGGTCGTAACCCAGCCAGGCGAGCAGGAACCACAGCAACGCCGCCCAGTCGAATGGGCTCAGATCGAAGGACATGGCGTCGGGCTTACCAGCTGCCGATCGGGAAGGAGAACACCAGCAAGATGTTCTCCTCGCCGGGATTCCTGCTGCTGAAACCGGCGTTGGAGATGTGGTCGAAGGCGATGCCGATGCGCGAGGCGTCGCTGAAGCGGTAATCGAATCGCGCGCCGGTCTTGAACTCGAAGGCCTGGCCCAGATTCTTGCCGTTGCCCTGGTGGTAATAGCCCATCGCGGCGTTGGGCACAATCACGAAATGGTCGCCGATATGCAGATCGAGATTGAATCCGGCATAGGCGAAGCCGGATTTCCGGTTGGTGGCGAAGACGCCCATCATCGGATGGACGAAATAATAGCCGTGGGCGAAATCGTATTCGGCGCGGCCTTCCCAGGCCTTGTTGTTGTGGAGGAAATCATACAGGCCGCCGCCGACCGCCAGCAGGCCGGGATCGTTCCCGGTGAGATCCGTCAGCCAATCGGCATGCGCGGCCGGCGCGGCCATGCATAATGCCGCGCCCAGGATCGCGCCTTGCGCGGTCCGTCTTGCCCAATTCGCCGACATGAACGGAACTCCCCCCAATCACACGCAGTCCGGCCATCTTAAGGCTTGGCCGTGATCTGGCAAGGCCGCTCTGGCAGGCCTAAAGCCGCCGTTTCATGCGCTCGGTCGCCGCCACCAGCTCGGCGCGGATGCCCGGCTCCATGGCCGAATGGCCGGCATCGGGCACGATCGCGTAATGCGCCTCGGGCCAGGCCTGGTGCAGCGCATCGGCCGAAGCGATCGGACACACCATGTCGTAACGGCCTTGGACGATGACTCCCGGAAGCGAGCGGATGCGGCCGATCCGCGCGATCAAATCGTGCTTGGGCCCGATCACGTTGCGGCGGAAGTAATGCGCCTCGATCCGCGCCAGGCCCAAAGCCATGCGGTCCTCGCCGAAGGCCGCGACCGTGTCCGGGCTCGGCAGCAGGGTCGAGCACACGCCCTCATAGGTGCTCCAAGCGCGCGCCGCCGGCAGATGCGCCGCGGGATTGGGATTTTCCAGCCGCTTCAAATAGGCCGAAAGCAGATCGCCGCGCTCGCCCTCGGGCACGAAGGTGGCGAAGGCCCGCCAGGCCTCGGGGAAGACCGCGCGCATGCCGTAGAGGAACCAGTCGATCTCGCTCTGGCGGCACAGGAAGATGCCGCGCAGCACCAGGCCGAGGCAGCGTTCGGGAAAGGCCTCGGCATAGGCGAGCGCCAAGGTCGAACCCCAGGAGCCGCCGAACACCAGCCAGCGCTGGATGCCGAGATGAACGCGTAGCCGCTCGATGTCGGCGATCAGATGGGGAAGATCGTTGTCCTTGGTCTCGCCCAGCGGCGTCGAGCGTCCGGAACCCCGCTGGTCGAACACGACGATGCGGTAGAAATTCGGATCGAAGAAGCGGCGGTGGGTGGGAGTGGCGCCGGCGCCCGGGCCGCCATGGAGAAACACCGCCGGCACGCCCGCTTGGTTGCCCGATTGCTCCCAATACATGGTGTGCAGCCGGTCGAGCGCGAGCGCGCCGCTCTGATAGGGCTCGATCGGGGGGAACAGATCCTGGCGGCCGAGACGGGGATTATCGGGCATGGCCGCGCCAGTCTAAAGGGAGGCTCAAAGAAAGGGCAAGCGGGCGCAAGGTTTGGCAGTACCGCAGCTTGAGCGCTGGATAGGCGTCGTGCGCCCTTCGACAAGCTCAGGGTGAGGCGCTTTTCTTAATGCCATCACCAATGCTTCCTCATCCTGAGCCCTCGTCCTGAGCCTGTCGAAGGACGAAGGATGAAGGTCGCAAGGCCGCCCATGCAGCGTCAAACCGGGACACCACTCAAGCTTTCGTTAACCATCTCGGCGCTTAACTGCCGCGATGGCGCATACCGCATCCCTGGTCCTGCCCAAGAGCCGCTTCGGCGTCTCGCTGCCGCTCTGCGTCGGGCTCGTCGCCTTCATGACGGTGCTCGGTTCCGGCTCCGGCTTGCTGGGCGATCCCGACACCTATTGGCACATCCTGGCCGGGCGCTGGATCATCGTCCATTTCGCCGTCCCTCATGCCGACATCTTTTCCAATTCGATGGCGGGCGCGCCCTGGGTTGCCCATGAATGGCTGGCGGAGACCGTCTTCGCGCCGCTTTATGACCGCTTCGGCTGGAACGGGCCGGTGTTGCTGACGGCGCTGTCCTTCGCCACGGCGCTCGCCTGCCTCACCCGCGCGCTGCTGCGTTATTTGGAGCCGGTCCATGCCTTGGCCGGCATGGCGACGGCCTGGGGCATGGCGCTGCCGCATCTGCTGGCGCGGCCGCATGTGCTGACGCTGCCGGTTTTGGTCGTGTGGTTCGCATGCCTCGCCGCCGCTCGCTCCCAAAACCGCGCGCCGCCGCTCGCCTTCGCCGGGCTGATGACGCTCTGGGCCAATCTCCATGGCGGCTATGTGCTGGGCCTCTTGTTCGCGGCGCTGTTTGCCGGCGAGGCGTTGATCGCCGCGAAATCGCCGGCGCGGCGCCGCGACGTTATCCGCCAATGGGCGCCGTTCCTGGCGCTCTCATGCGCGGCCTCGCTGCTCACGCCCAACGGCATCGCCGGGCTGCTCCTGCCGTGGCGGCTGATGCAGATGAAATTCGCGCTCTCGGCGCTGGTCGAATGGCAAAGCCCGAATTTCCAAAGCGTGCAGCCGCTCGAGATCTGGCTGATGCTGGCGCTGTTCGCCGCCTTGTCGCTTGGGCTGAGGCTGCCCTGGACGCGGGTATCCATGCTGCTGCTGCTCTTGCATATGAGCCTCGCCCATCAGCGCCATGCCGAAATCCTCGGCCTCGTCGCGCCGCTCTTGGTTGCGGAATCGATTTCCCGGCAATTGCGCCGTTTCCGGCCGCAAGCCGCCTCGGAGTTGGACGATGTCTTCGCCGATCTGTCCGGCCGGCCGAGCCGCGCCGGGCTGGTTGCCGCGCTCTGTCTCTTCGCCGGCCTGAGCGCCGTCTATCTGGCGCATCCCATAACCCGCGCGCCCGACGGCTACACCCCCGCGGCGGCGCTCCAGGCGGCCGAGGACGCGCATGTCACCGGGCCGGTGATGAACGATTACGGCTTCGGCGGCTACCTCATCTTCGAGGGCATTCCGCCCTTCATCGACGGCCGCGCCGATCTCTACGGCGACGATTTCCTGAAACGCTATGTCGAGGCGACGCGCGGCGTAACCGACGACCTGCCCAAGCTGCTGGACCAATACCACATCGGCTGGACGCTGTTCGCCGCCAACACCACGGCGGTGACGTTGATGGACCATCTGCCCGGCTGGCGCAGGCTTTACGCCGACGAGACATCCGTGGTCCATGTCCGCGACTAGCGCTTCGATTTAGCTTCGCACGACGGCGAAGGCCTGGATTCGGCCTTCAGATTTGGCTTCGCTCTTAAGGAGCTACGCCCGCCTGTGCTACGCGGTTATTTTCTCAAACGCCGCCGATCCGGCCGGTGCGCGGATCGATCGAAACCCGGGAAGCCCGGCCGCCGTTGACGATGGTCGCGCGGAAGCCGTTTCCAGCGGCGGTGAAATTGCTGAAATTGGCGTAGCCGCGGGCTTCGAGCAGATTCAAGGCGGCGGTGGCGTTGCGGGCCTCGGGATTGTCGGGATTGTAGCCGTTCACGGAAGCCGCGTGTTTCGCCGCCACCGGCTTTGACGCCGGCGCGGGCGCGGACGAACCCAGCGCATGCGGCGGGGTGCCCATGGTCTGGGCGAAGGCCGGACATGCCGCGACGATCAGGCCGGCGGCGACGGCGAAGGACAAAGCTGGTTTCATGAATTCCTCCATCGGACAAGATTGTTCCCGTGCATCGGAGCGGCGACGCGCCGCATGCGCGCCGCCGAGCCGATACGGGTCAGTGCGCCTGCGCGCTTTGCTGCGGCGGGAAGGACGCGCCCTCGGATGCGACCCGGCTCATGCCTTCGAGCACGACGTTGCCTTGGGGCGACAGCGAGATTTCAACCCGCTTGCCGTCGCGCAAGGCGACGGCATGCCAGTAATTGTCGCAACCTTTGCTCAGGTCATGCGTCTTGGCATAGCCGGCGTGCTCTATCTTCGCGGCCGCTTGCCGGGCGGTCGATGAATCGATGTGATCGCCCGCCATGCAGGCGGCCGAGGCCGGCGAAACGCCGAAAACCGGCGACCACGCCATCAAGCCGAGCGCCGCGGCGGACACGGCCAAACCTGTCTTCCATGTCATGTTGGACCTCCGCGATTGGGGCGAGGGCCGGATGACCCTGCGCCGCGGAATAGGAGGCCACCGAACTTTGGTGTTATTTTGACTGGAAAATTAAATGATGTTCATCCGGCGTTCATCCGCGCAAGCGCAGGCCGGCGCGGGTTCCGCTAGCGCTTGCCCTTGAGTTGGGATCGCAGCAGGCCCGCGCCCGCGACCAGCGCCTTGAGCTTGTCGCGCGCGAGTTTGCGGTCCATCGGCGCCATGCCGCAATTGGTGCAGGGGAAAAGCTTCTCCGGCGCGACATAGGGCAGCGCGGATTTGAGGACATCCGTCACCTGCTCGGGCGTCTCGGCCTGGTCGTTGGCGACGTCGATCGCGCCCAGCAGCACGTCCTTGCCCTTGAGCAGGCCCAAAAGCCGCACCGGCACGTTCGAATTGATGCATTCGAGCGAGACCTGGCCGATCTTGCTTTGGGCCAAGGCGGGGAAAATCTTCTCGTACTGGGTCCATTCGCTCCCGAGCCCCGCCTTCCAGTCGATATTCGCCTTGATGCCGTAGCCGTAGCAGATATGGACGGCGGTGGCGCATGTGAGGCCTTGGGCCGCGCGTTCCAGCGCCGCCACGCCCCATTCGCGCACTTCGTCCATGTAGACGTTGAAGGCGGGCTCGTCGAACTGGATCGCGTCGCAGCCCAGCGCCTCCAGCTCGCGCGCCTCTTCGTTCAGAAGTTCGGCGAAGCGCATCGCCATCTTGACGCGGTCGCCGTAAAACCGGTCGGCGATGGTGTCGATGATCGTCATCGGCCCGGGCAAAGTGAATTTGAGCCGGTGCTTGGTGTGCGCGCGCGCGATCGCCGCCTCGGTCCGGTGCACGCTGCCCTTGCGCGCGAGATCCCCGGTCACGGTCGGCACCTCGGCCTCGTAGCGGTTGTTGCGGATGCCCATCTTGACCCGCAAGGCGAAATCGATGCCGGCGATGTTTTCCAAAAAACCGTGGACGAAATGCTGGCGCGACATTTCGCCGTCGCTGACGATGTCGATGCCGATATCCTCCTGCTCCTTGAGCGCCAGGATGGTGGCGTCGCGCTTGGCCTCTTCCAGGGCCGCGCCCTCGGCCGCCCAGGGCGCCCACAGCATCTTGGGCTTGGCGAGCCAGGCGGGCTTGGGCAGGCTGCCGGCGATGGTGGTCTCGAGCATGGCGTTTTCTCCCCAAGGAGAATCTCTACACGGGAGCAAGCAAACGCGCCACGGCTTCGAGCGACGGCGTCAGCCCGGCTGGACCGCACGCGCGGCGGCGCGGCGCGGCTTCAAGGCCAGGGCGCGCTTTTCCACCAGATGCCAGGAGAGGAAGGCGCAGGCCGCCGCCACCGGCAGCGAAATCATGAACACCCGGCCCCAGGGGGCCTGCCCGCCCGAAAGCCGCACCACGATCTGTTCCACCGGCCAGCCGTAGATATAAAGCCCGTAGGAAAGATCGCCCCAACGCGCCGCCGGCACCAGGGGCAGACGCCTTTCCAGCGCCAGATAGATCACCAGATATCCCCCAAAGATCGGGAACAGCAGCAGGAACAGATGCAAGGCGGCGCTCGCCACCAGCCCGATTGCGGCGATGAGCGCGAAGGCGGGTCGGAAAATGCCGCTGTCCTTGAGGCGGTAAAGCGCCATGCCGGCGGCGAAGAACGGCAACAGCCAGCCCGCGCTCGGCAGCACGCCGTCGATCGAGGTGGTATCGAACCACACGCACACCATGCCGGCGACGATCAGCAGCGCGATCGCCGGGAGGCGCAGAAGCCGCGTCATGCCGAACACGAGGACCAGCAGATACATCAGGATTTCGCAAGGCAGCGTCCAGAGCGGCCCGTCCACGACATTTCCGGCGGCGAAACCGCTGAACGACATCCCGGGCAGGGAATTCTGGTCGGCGTCCAGCAGCAGGTTCCAGGCGACGTAGCGCCAGGTGTCGGGCTGGCGGAAATAGTCGGCATAGGGCAGGGACGAAACCAACGACCCCAGCGCCAGCGCCGAGACCAGCAGGCAGACGATGAAGGCGGGGTATATCCGAAGCGCGCGTTTCACCAGGAAACGCGGCGCCGATGCCGTTTCCTCGAAGCTCATGGTGACGAGAAAGCCGCTGATGACGAAGAACACGAACACGCCGACCACGCCCAGGATGGTCTGGCCGCCGGTCAAGCGCATCAGCGGCTCGTTGTCCTCCCGTCCTTCGCCCAGCAGGAAGGCGTGGGAGAAGATCACCGACACCGCCGCCAGCAGGCGCAAAAGATCGAAATTGTTTCTCCGGTCTATCTGGCGGTCCATCAGGCCGCCCAGAAAGGGGGCCGGGCCCGGTTCTGTCAACCATCTCCCGCATTTAACGGTAAGTACCGCTTGCATTAACCAGGGCCGATTGCCGATCATGCGCGCCTTACCGGGGCAGAAGAACAAGATGCGCCGCCCCGCGCTGCTGATCACCGCATCGACGTCTCCGCCAGCCCGCGTGCGATCCGCGCGCCGGGAATCGTTTTGTTTCGGGCTGGAGCCGCACGATGGGCTGGATTTTCGAAACCTTGGGCGACACCGCGATGCTGCTGTCGCGCGGCGGCGTGCCGATGCTGGCCGCCGATCCGTGGCTTTCCGGTACGGCGTGTTTCGGCAGCTGGGCGCGCGAACGCGATCTCGCCCCCGGTTCGGTCAAGAGCGTGTTGCGCGCGCCTTACGTCTTCCTGTCGCGATGCTGCGACGGCCGCACGCATCTGCCTTCGCTCCGGGCGATCGGCACCGGCTGCGACATCCTGCTGCCCGTGAATTTCGATCCCGCCATGCGCGCGCTTCTCGAAGCCGAGGGCTTCGCCACAAGGGCCTTGCCGCGCCGGCGCTGGTTCGAGATCGCGATGGGTCTCAAGCTGCTCTGCGTCGAGTCCGAATACGGCGCGATCCTGGCGCTCGACGCCTATGGCTTGCTGATCCTGATCAAGAACGACTCGCCGGTTTGCGGCGCGGAACGGTTCTTGCGCAAGCTGGCGCGGGGCTACAAGCGCTCCTGCCTGCTGGCCTTGCCGGAACCCGAATTCGGCCCGGACAAGCGCCGCGCGGTGCAAGAGATCGGATCGCTCTGCGACCGTCTCGGGGTGACGCATTACGCGGCGTCCGCGCCGCATAGCCATGCGCGCGAGGATTCGCGCTGGGCCGATGCCGGGCGCGTCACCTGGGACGACATCGCGCCGCACTGGAGCGCCCAGGCCACGCCGTTCGAACCCTATGCCAAGATCGCGCTCGCCATGGCGGCCTCGGCCGCCTCGCCTTGTTTCGTCGCGCCCTCGGCGGAATCCCTGCCGCAAGGCACAGGCTGCGACGACTGGTCCGACCGGCTTTCGGCCGCGGAATGGTTCCGGCTCGATTGCTTCGTCAAGGGCGCGCGGGTTTTCCGCCGCGGCCTCGATTTCATCGCCTTCAACGTCGGCGGCGAGACCCGCCGCATCTGGCTCCGCCGTGGCGTCAAGCGCCCGCTTGCCCGCCAGCGCGGCCTGGTGTTCTCGGCGCCGCTCCGGTCGCTGGTCGAGGCGATCGAATCCCGCCGCTTCGGCGAATTGCTCGACGCCAATTTCGTCAAGCTCGAGCTGGTCAATCTCGAAGCCTATCCGCTGGACGGCTTCCGCTCCGCCGCATCCGCCGGAATCCTGCGTTCCCCGCCCGGCGCGAGAGCGGCAAAACTCGGCCGGATGCTGCGGCCCTTCGGCGCGGTTTAGGAATCGTTAACCATCGCCCGCTTTCCGCGAAACCGGATTCTTTAAGCTCCTTTCACCGTTGCCGGGCCAATATCGGGGCATGAAATCCCGGCCCGGCTTGAAGACCTATTTCCTGCTGCTGCTCTTCGCCAGCCTGGTGCCGGTCTTGGGCGCGCTGGCCACGGTTTACGCGGTGGAAGCATCCGGGCTCGGCCTGCTCACGGCCGGCATCGGCCTCGCCTCCGCCTTCGCGCTGGGCGCCGGCGCCTGGTTCCTGTTGACGCACCGCTTCGAGCGCGCGCTCCGGGACCTGGTCGGGGCCGCCAAGACGCTGGGCGATCCCCGCCATCCGATCCGTCTCGATGCGCCGGTCCAGGAGCTGGCCGAGTTGGGCAATGCCCTGGCCGACGCCTCGCACCAATTCGCGCATGAGCGCGCGCGGCGCAACGCCGCCGAGGGCGCGCAGAAGCAGAGCGAATCCGTCCTGGCCGAGGTGCAGCGCGTCGCTTCGATCGCCAGCTGGGAGTGGGACATCGCCACCGGCGGCATCGTCTGGTCGAAGGACATGTACCGGCTGTTCCGGCTGACGCCCGAGAACGGCGCGGCCTCGCGCGCGCGCCTGATCTCGCTGATCCATTCGCACGACCGCGCCCGCGCCGCCGCCTGGCTCGCTTCGCTGGCGCGCGACGATATCCACCAGCCGATCGAGTTCCAGATCCTGCGCGCCGACGGCGAAAGCCGCATCGTGCGTTGCGAAAGCCGCCAGGTGCGCGACGAAAGCGGCAATCTGCTCAAGATCGCCGGCACCATGCGCGACATCACCGATTTGAAGCGGCTCGAAGCCCGGCTCGCCGAGCGTGCCGGCGAGGCGCGCGCGCCGGAAGAGACGGTCGAAGTCGCGGCGCTGGTGGGATCGGCGGTCTACCTGGCCGAGAAGCTGGCGGCCCAGGCCGGCGTTTCGCTCGACGCCGCGGTCGCGTCCGGCAGCGGCGAGATCAAATGCTCCGAGCGGGCGCTCAAGGAAATCCTGCTGCGGCTCATCAATCACGCCGTCGCGCGCTCGCACCAGGGCGGCCAGGTGACGATCCGCGCCGAGTTCGCCGATACGGGCGGCCTCGTCGTCGAAGTCGGCGATTCCGGCCCGCCGCCCGGTCCCGACGAGACCGGCAAGGACGGAACCTTGGCCATGGTCCGGGTGCTGATCGAGGCCCAGGGCGGCACCTTCCATCTCAAGCCATCGCCCGAGAACGGCCTGATCGCCAGCCTGCATCTTCCGGCCGAACGCGTCTTGAGCCGGGTCGCTTAACTGGGACGTGGACTCATAAAGTGGCCGTTCAGGCCGGTGCTTTAACGCGGCGGCGGCGCATCGCGAAACCGATCAGTCCCGCACCCAGGAACAAGAGGCTCGCAGGCTCGGGGATGGGAGCGGCGGCCACCGAGGCCGAGAGGCTCACATTGTCGAAGGTGGCCATGCTATTGGAGACGCCCTCGGAATAGAATTCGATCCCGATATTGCCGCTGGCATAGGGATTGGCCCCGCGGGCAAGGTGAAGGTATCCAGCTGGAAGCTGTCCGGACCCGAAAGAGGCGCGGTCACCGGGAAGGTCGCCAGCACATTCGACGTGCTGCCTTCATAGAGGATCGCATCCACCGTGCCCGGAAAGGTGAAGCCGCCGGTGAGGGCGAGCTGGCCGACATCGAAGCTCAATGTGTAGCTGGTGCCGGCCTGGAACAGCGAACTCGTGGTCTGTGCAATCGAGCCACCGCCCGTGGGGTCGGTGCCGCTGTAGATGAAGGCGACCTGATTCCCGTCCGGCGCATTGACGGTGTAATAGGGCGCGTCGGGCAGGTACCACACGCCGGCTGCGGCGGAGGTGCCGAAGCTGTTGGTCGTCCAGTTGGTGATCCCGCCGCCCGGGCCGTTGGAGTCGCCGGGCGCCGCAAGCGCCGGCGATTCGAAAGACGGGTTCAGGACGGTGATCGGACCCGCCGCCGCGTCATGGGCGAACAGCATCAGCCCGGCGGCAAGTGCGCCAGCGGCGCGCAGGATGGGCTTCAACATGGCGAACTCCTGACAGAAATGGTTTTCTGACAGGATAAGAGCAATCGCCGTGCCGTTTCTAAAACGGATTATCTTTCAATGGCTTGGATTTGGGCGTGGTAAATTTTACGGCGGCCTGTAACGGATTCCGACAGGCCCTTAACGAAACGCCGCCCGCCACTCCGCCCGGACATCCGCGTCGCTCTCGTTTTCCAGATGCCGCGCTTTTGCCGCGGCGAAACCCGGCGGGTCGAGCCGCTTCAGCGCCCAAACCGCCATGGCGCGCACCAGGGGCGAGGGATCGGCGAGCCTGTCCCGCGCCGCTTGGGCGAGGCCTTTCTCCCCGCTGTTGCCGATGGCGATCAGCACGTTGCGCAAAAACCGGTCGCGGCCGATGCGCTTCACCGGCGAGGCCGAGAACAAGGCGCGGAAGCGCTTGTCGTCGAGGCCAGCGAGAGCGGCGAGTTCGGGCGCCGCCAGGCCCGGCCTGGTCTTGAACGAGTCCTCGCGCGTCGCTTGCGCGAATTTATTCCACGGGCACACCGCCAGGCAATCGTCGCAGCCATAGATGCGGTTGCCCATCAAAGGGCGAAGCTCGGCGTCGATGTGCCCCTTGTGCTCGATGGTGAGATAGGAGATGCAGCGCCGCGAATCGAGCTGGTAGGGCGCGGGGAAGGCCTTGGTCGGGCAGACCTCGAGGCACCGCGCGCATTCGCCGCAATGATCGGTTTCACCCGCGTCTTCGGGCAAGGCGAGGCTCAGATAGATTTCGCCCAGGAACAGCCAGGAGCCCCAATCGCGCGACACCAGATTGGTGTGCTTGCCCTGCCAGCCGATGCCGCCCTTTTGCCCGAGCGGCTTTTCCATCACCGGCGCGGTGTCGACAAACACCTTGAGTTCGCCGGGTGCGCGGGCGGCGATTTTCTGCGCCAGGGTCTTGAGCCTTCCCTTGATGAGGTCGTGATAATCGCGGCCGCGCGCATAGACCGAGACATAGCCCCGCGCGCGCTCGTCCAGCAGCGGCAGCGGATCGCTCTCAGGCCCGTAATTCATCCCCAGCACGACCACGCTTTTGACCTCGGGCCATAATTCCTTCGGATCGCTGCGGGATTGGGCGCGCTCGGCGAGCCATCCCATATCGCCGTGATATCCCCGCGCCAGGAAATCGGCGAGGCCGACGCGGGCCTCTTCCGCCAAGTGGGGCGCGGCGAAGCCCACCGCGTCGAAGCCCAGGGCCAGCGCCTCAGCGCGGATGAAGGCTTTGATCCGGGCGCTATCGTCCACGGTAGGGGGAAACCCCCTGGTCGGGCAGCCACAAATCCTTTGGGGCCGCGCCCGTCTGCCAGAAGATGTCGATCGGCATGCCGCCGCGCGGATACCAATAGCCCCCGATCCTGAGCCATTTGGGCTTGATCGCTTCGATCACGCGGTGGGCGATGGTCAGCGTGCAATCCTCGTGAAAGGCGCCGTGGTTGCGGAACGAGCCCAGGAACAGCTTCAGCGACTTGCTCTCGACGATGTATTTCCCCGGCACGTAGTCGATGACGAAATGGGCGAAATCGGGCTGACCGGTGACCGGGCACAGCGAAGTGAATTCCGGCGCGGTGAAACGCACCAGATAGATCGATCCCGGATGCGGATTGGCGGTGCGTTCCAGCACCGCCTCATCGGGCGAGGCCGGCAAAGGCGCGTGCCGTCCGAGCAGTTTCAAGTCGCGGTATCGGTTCTTGGCCATGGGATTCCGCCGGATTTTCTAGAGCGGGGCGATGTCGCCGCGCGCCTGGTCGCGGGCGAAAGCGTCCGCGAAATCCGCCAGGCGACCGGATTCGATCGCGCCGCGCAAGCCCTCCATCAACCCGCCATAGTAGCGGAGATTGTGTTCGGTCAACAGCATGCCGCCCAAGATCTCGCCCGCGCGCGCGAGGTGATGGAGATAGGCGCGGCTGTAGCGCGCGCAGACCGGGCAGGCGCAGCTTTCGTCCAAGGGCCGGGGATCGTCCTGGTGCCGCGCGTTGCGCAGATTGACCGTGCCGAAGCGCGTGAAGGCCTGGGATGTCCGGCCCGAGCGCGTCGGCAGCACGCAATCGAACAGATCGATGCCGCGCGCGACCGCCGCGACCATGTCGTCCGGCCGGCCGACGCCCATGAGATAGCGCGGTCTGTCCTTGGGCAAGGCCGGCACGGTCTCGTCCAGCACCTTGAGCATGGCTTCTTGTCCTTCCCCCACGGCGAGCCCGCCCAGCGCATAACCGTCGAAGCCGATCTGGGTCAAAGCCCGGGCGGATGCGAGCCGGAGATCGGGATAGACCCCGCCCTGGTCGATGCCGAACAAGCCGTAGCCTTGCCTGTCCCGGAAGGCCCGCCTGGAGCGTTCGGCCCAGCGCATCGAGAGTTCCATCGAAAGCCGCGCCTCTTTCTCGCTGGCGGGAAAGGGCGTGCATTCGTCGAACGCCATGGAAATGTCGGCGTCCAACAGATGCTCGATTTCGATCGCGCGCTCGGGCGTCAGCAGATGCTTGTCGCCGTCGAGATGCGAGCGGAAGGCCACGCCCTCTTCTGAAATCTTCCGGAGCTTGGCCAGCGACATCACCTGGAAGCCCCCCGAATCGGTCAGGATCGGCCCCGGCCAGTTCATGAATTGATGCAAGCCGCCGAGCGCCGCCACCCGTTCCGCGCCGGGCCGCAGCATGAGGTGATAGGTGTTGGCGAGGATCGTGGAAAAGCCCGTCGCCGCCACGTCCTCGGGCCGCATCGCCTTGACGGTCGCGGCCGTGCCGACCGGCAAAAAGGCGGGCGTGTCCACGGGACCATGCGCGGTGCCGATCCGCCCGCGCCTTGCCTTGCCGTCCTCGGCGATGAGCGAGAATTCCAGGCTCACTTTGCTGGCTCCGGATAAAGCAGGCAGGCGTCGCCATAGGAGAAGAAACGATAGCCTTCCGTTACCGCATGGGCATAAGCCGCTTTCATGCGCGCCAGTCCCGCGAAAGCCGAAACCAGCATGAATAATGTGGAGCGCGGCAGATGGAAATTGGTCAGCAGCAGATCGACCGCGCGGAAGCGATAGCCCGGGGTGATGAAAAGATTAGTCTCGCCGGCGAAGGGGGCGATCTTTCCATCCTCGCCGGCGGCGCTTTCCAAGAGGCGCAAGCTGGTGGTGCCGACCGCCACCACCCTTCCGCCCGCCTGGCGCGCGGCGTTGATGCGCGCGGCCGCCGCGGCCGAAACCGATCCGGTCTCGCTGTGCATGGTGTGGTCCTTGGTATCGGCAACCTTCACCGGCAGAAACGTAGCCGCGCCGACATGCAAGGTCACGGATACCAGGCCGATGCCGGCGGCGTCGAGCGCCTGGAGCAGCCGGTCGGTAAAATGCAGCCCGGCGGTGGGCGCAGCCACCGCGCCCTCGTGCCGCGCGAAAATGGTTTGATAGTCTTGGCGGTCGCGGGCCTCGCCGCCGATCGCGCGCTTGATATAAGGCGGCAGCGGCATGGTGCCGAAGGTTTCGAGCGCGCGTTTGAGCGCCTCGCCCTGCCGGGAAAATTCCAGGCTCACATCGCCTTCGGGAAACTTTTCCGCCACGGTGGCGGTGAAATCCGCGGCGAAGAATATGACATCGCCTTGCTTCAAACGCTTTGCCCCTTTGACGAAAGCGCGCCAACGCCCCGGCCCTTCGGCCCGGTGCAGCGTCGCCTCGATCGAAGCATTTCCGCGCTTGCCGTAAAGCCGGGCCGGGATGACGCGGGTGTCGTTCACCACCAGCACATCGCCGCGCCGCAAGAGTTGGGGCAGATCGGTCACGCGCCGGTCTTGCAACGTTTCGGATACCACCAAAAGCCGCGCGGCGTCGCGCGGCTCGACCGGATGCGCGGCGATCAAGGCGCGCGGCAGGGGAAAGTCGAAATATGCTACGCGCATGATCGGGGCGGGCGGTTTACGAAGACGGTGCGCCGGCTTCAGTCCGCGAGCTTCGGAAGCGGCGTCTCGCCTTCGGGGATCGGCGTGCGGTCGGTGTTGAGCGTCAGCCCGATCATGCCGTAATAGCCGATGCAGACGGTGAGATCGATCACGCCTTCCTCGCCGAAGCGCCGCAAGGCGCGCGCGAAGAGATCGTCGCTCACGCCCCTGGTCTTCAAGAGCTCGCTGGCATAGTCGTAAACCAGCGCCTCGTCCGCGGACATCGCCTGGGGCCGTTCGCCGCGCGCGATCGCGTCGCAGGTCGCGGGCGAAAGCCCGGCTTCGAGCGCGAATTTGCGGTGGACGTGCCATTCGTATTGCGCGCCCCAATGCCGCGCCGTCACCAATATCGCCAGCTCCTTCAGCGGCTTCGGCAGCTTGGTCTCGAAGCGGAAATAGAGTCCGAGTTGCTGCACGCGGTCGGCCAGCTCGGGGCTGCGGAGCAGGGGCACGAACGGGCCGCGCAGAGTCTTGCGCGGGCCTTCCAAGATATCCTTCGCCACGCGGGCTTGAGCCGGAGTCATCGCGCCCTCGGCCAGCGGTTTGAAGCGCGCGCCGCTCATTGTTGCCGTGCCGCGTGGGGGTCTCGTGCCCCGTCCGCCCTCACGCCCCGTGATTGTCGCCCGGCGGCTTGACCTGCGGCGGCTTGGTCTCGGCCGAGTCGTCCTCTTTCATGCCGGCTTTGAAGGCCTTGATGCCCTTGGCGAAGTCGCCCATGACTCGGGGCAGCTTGCCGGCTCCGAACAGAAGGACGACGATTGCCAGCACCACCAGCCAATGCACCAAGCTGAATGAACCCATGGTATGACCTCGAAAGCGATGTTCGGTTGACGCGACGCGACCGATTCTAAACCCAGAGAGCACAGACCTAGCCTCGGCATGTCAAGCGAAAATCAACCCCCGGCACCCGCCAAGTTTGGGGCCACGCCGGAATCCACGCCCCCATCGGCCTCCGGGCCCGCGCCGGGCCCGACGCCCCCGGCCGCGCCCCCATCCCCCGGGTCGCCGCCGGCGCGGGAGATGCCGGTGCGCCGGGCTTGGACGCGGCGGGCGCGGGCGCAAAGCCTGCGCCGCACCCTAGTGGCGGTGTTCGCCTTGGCGGCGCTGGCGGGAGCCGTGGCCGCCTGGCATTACCGCGCGTCTCCCCCGCTTCCCGGCCCGGCGCCATCGCCGGCGCCGGAAGCGCAGGCGCCTCCGGCTCCGGCCGCGTCCACCGGCGCGCCGGTCCTGACCCCGCCGCCGCCGGACGAGCTGCGCCTGTCGCAGCCCGGCGGCGCCAGTTCGCTCATCCTTGCGCCGCCGCCCGCCTTGCCGCTCGACACCCCGACCATCGATCTCGCGCCGCCGCCGCCATCGCCGGCGGGGGTTGAGCATGCGGCCAATCCGGTGCCCGAATTGCCGGTGGTGACGGTGGCGCCGCACGCCTTCCATCCGGTGCCGGACGAATCCCAGACCCGCTCGATCGGCCCGATTACGCTCAACGACCGGCTGGGCCGGTCGGTGCGGCTACAGCCCAATACGCCGCCGCCGAGCTACGTGCCCTCGGTCGGCCCGCCCTCTTTGTCGCCGGGCGCTTCGTCCACTCCCCGCTCGCCGCCCGCTAAAACCGCCGCGCGGCCGCCCTTGCCGCCGCCGCGTTCGGCCGGGCCGCTCGCGCCGCTGGTGGCCAATCCGCCGGTGTTCAGCGGCCGGGCATTCGCGCTCGGCGGCGTCGGCATCGAGGTCGCGGGGCTCAAGGTGCGGCTGTTCGGCGTGCGTCCGCCCGAGGACCAGGACCGTTGCGCCGACGCCCATGGCAAGCCGTTGTCCTGCGCCAGCGCGGTGCTGGCGGCGATGCAGCAGCGCCTCGCCGGCCATTCGATCGTCGCCTGCCGCGTGCCGTCCGGGCAGAGCGGCGAGCCCGGCGCCATCTGCCTCGACGAGGAAGGCACCGATCTCGGACGCTATCTGGTGATCCAGGGCTATGCCTTGGCCGATGTCGGCCAGAGCTACGATTATCTGCCGGCCGAAGGCGCCGCCAGAACGGCGAAGCGCGGGCTCTGGCGTTACCGCTGAGCCCGCGCTCCGTTCAACCCCCCGATGTTTTATTCAGGCCGCGCTCGACCCGCGGGCCTTCGGCTGCACATAGGCCATGGCCGCGTGCTCGGCGCAGTAAGGCTTGCCCGCCATCGGCCGCTTGCCGCAGAAGGCGAAATCCTTGTCGCCGGGATGGCCGGTCGGCCAGGAGCAGACCCCGCTCGGCGCGGTGGCCGCCACCGGACGCCGCACCGGCGGCCGTTTCAGCGGCGACGGCCGCGGCGTCAGCGCCAGGCGATGCGCCTTGCCCACCACCGCGTTCTTGCTGATGCCGAGGCGGCGGCCGATTTCCGCGGTCGAATGGCCCTCGTCCCAAAGCTTGGAC
>Ga0187810_10000120_pt1 | contig 36789 bp, 38 predicted proteins | sample NC_wetland_sal_i_9_FD_132963 | JGI IMG/M metagenome (GOLD analysis project Ga0187810, IMG submission 132963) | Wetland sediment microbial communities from Neuse River Estuary, North Carolina, USA - ASW_5 | ecosystem: Environmental > Aquatic > Freshwater > Wetlands > Sediment | place: USA: North...
ACGCGCCGGAAGGCCGCTTCATGGGTGTCGCGCAGGGCACGGCCGGCTGCCGCGATTCCGGCTACCGCCAACAAGCAGACGCAGACCGTGACAAGATGCAGTCCGCGATAGGCGACGAAATTGTCCCACGAGCCGGCGGCAACCAGATCGAGGGAAAGAGCGGTCATGTCATGAAGTTCGCCAAGATCGGCTTCAGAAATATGACACGCCCATCGTCTCGACCGGATCGTGTCTCGGGCGATGGCCTTGCCGGCCACAAGTCAGACGTCGAATGATTCAACCGCAGCAATTCTGATATGAAACGACATTCCCCCGATGACCGGGAACCCGCGAAAACAATAGTTATCGGCTAGGGTATCCGGAAGCCGAAAGGCAGCGGCCAGGACGTTTCCGGCTGTGAGCGCGACGCCCGGAAGTGGCACGAAGCGGACGTACAGGAGCCACCAATCAATGTCTGCTTTCGGGGTAAGAGCGGACATCGCGATGAAGAAGCGTTACTTCCGCTTCTGGCGCTTCTGGCCCAAAGAGGACGATTCAGTCCGCAACCCAATTACGATATCATGGGACGCCTCAACGATCGGGCTTAGCCGGCTTTGGAAAAACCCGCCTTGCAACGCGTGGCTCTGACGCTTTCGTCTCTCGGTTCAAACCGTGACGCCGGTCTTGCGAGTGCGGATGTAACGGCACGCCTCGCCCGGGACGGCCCTAACGAAGTCCCGGAGAAGCGATCCCATCCCCTGCTGCGTTTCGCCCGCAAGTTCTGGGGCCTATCGGCATGGATGATCGAGCTGATCGTTCTCCTATCGCTGATACTGCATAAGAGCGCCGACCTCTGGGTCGCGCTCTCCCTTCTTGTCATGAATGCCGTCCTCGGTTTTCTCCTGGAACAGCGCGCCTCAACCGCCGTGACGGCGCTCCGTTCCCGGTTGCAGGTGACATCGCGTGCGCTCCGCGATGGCAGCTGGCAGGGTATTCCGGCGCGGAACCTCGTTCGCGGCGACATCGTCCGGGTACGCTCCGGCGATTTCGTCCCGGCCGATGGGCAGATCATCGATGGCGCGCTGAAAATCGACCAATCCACGCTTACCGGCGAATCGCGCGAACTACCCAAGACCACCGACGACGCCCTCTATTCCGGCTCGATCGTGCGCGAGGGCGAAGCGACCGCCGTGGTGGTTGCAACCGGGGCGCGGACCTATTTCGGCCGCACGACCCAGCTCGTCGAAAGCGCCCGCCCGAAGCTCCATGTCGAGGAAGTCGTCACACGCCTCGTGAAGTGGCTTTTCCTCATCGTCGGCATTCTGGTGTCGATCACCATCGCCGTTTCCATCGGCGAGGGATTGCCGCTCGTCGACATCCTGCCGCTTTCCCTGGTGCTGCTCATGGGTGCGGTGCCGGTGGCCTTGCCCGTGATGTTCACCGTGAGCATGGCGATCGGCTCGATCGAGCTCGCCCGCCGCGGCGTCCTGGTCACGCGACTCAGTGCCGCCGAAGACGCGGCCAACATGGATATCTTGTGCGCGGACAAGACCGGCACGCTGACGATGAACCGGTTGTCTCTCGCCGGCACGTTGCCACAGCCCGGATTCACCGAGGACGACGTCGTGCGCGATGGCGCTCTGGCTTCGAACGAATCAAACCAGGACCCGATAGACCTTGCGTTCCTGCGAGCGGGCCAGGAGCGCGGCTTGCTGCAAGACACGGGACGGACGCTGTCATTCGTGCCCTTTTCTCCGCAGAACCGCAGGACCGAAGCGGTCATCGCGCGCGATGGCCGCACCCTCCGTGTCGAAAAGGGCGCGCTGCGTGCCGTCGCCCGGGCCGCCGGCCTCGAAGGCCCGGCGCTGGCCGCGCTCGAAACCCGCGTCAACGCGGAGGCGCAGAAAGGATATCGCGCTCTCGCCGTCGCGCGCGCCGAGGATGACGGGCCGCTTCGCCTCGTCGGCATCGCGCTGCTCCACGACGCGCCGCGTCCCGATTCACGTCAATTGATCGACGAACTGCGCTCGCTCGGCATCACCGTGAAGATGCTGACGGGCGACGCGCTGCCCGTCGCCCGTGAAGTCGCCCATGAGCTCGGTCTTGGCGAGATCGTTCGCGCTCCCGACCTGCGCACGGCTCAGAACGCGTCCGAAACCAGCACGGGCGACCTCGTCCAGGGCGCCAGTGGCTTCGCCGAGATATTCCCGGAAGATAAGCTTCTGGTCGTGAAGAGTCTGCAAGCGGCCAACCGCGTCGTCGGGATGACCGGCGACGGCGTGAACGACGCGCCGGCGCTGCGTCAGGCGGAGATCGGCATCGCCGTGAGTGGCGCCACCGACGTTGCCAAGGGAGCGGCAAGCGTCGTGCTGACCGCCGAGGGCTTGGCGAGCATCGTCGATCTGGTGAAGAGCGGCCGGTCGATCTATCAGCGTGTTCTCACCTGGATCGTCAACAAGATAAGCCGAACCATCTTGAAGTCCGGCCTGGTGGTGGTCGCCTTGCTGGTCACCGGCAAGTTGATCATTTCCGCGTTGGGGATCGTTTTGCTCATGTTCATGACCGATTTCGTCAAAATCTCGCTGTCGACCGACCGCGTGCGCCCGTCGCAACAGCCGGAGAGTTGGAATATCGGTCCCCTGGTGAGAATCGCCGTGCTGCTCGGGCTGGTCATGCTGGTCGAGGCGCTGGGCCTGCTCGCCATCGGATGGCATCGTTTCGGCCTCGGCGGCAATGACGGCCAGTTGCATACCTTCACCTATCAGACGCTGCTTTTCTTCGCGCTTTTCTCCATCGTATCGTTTCGCGAGCGTCGGGCATTCTGGGCATCGCGGCCGAGTGCCACGCTCGCGGCCGCTCTTCTTGCCGATGCTTGCCTGGGGATATTGATCGGCGCATACGGTCTGGCCGACCTGCAACCGCTGCCCCTGGCTCAAACGGCATTCATTATCGGCTATGCGATCCTATGCTCCCTCGGCGTGAACGACCTCATCAAGTCTGCCCTTATCGCGCGTTACAAAAACACGCCATGGTCCGGCGCATAGCGCCGTCGGTTCCGGCGGCCATCAATCCGAGTCCGGCATCGCCGTCGCCAGGGAAGAGGCTTGGCGCCATCGTGCCGCCTGCGATCCGAGAAAAGGTGCGCTTCCTTGATCTGAATCAAGGCGACAGGCAGCGGCGGCCGCGATGCTTTGCTTCCGAAACCCATATCGGTTCCGGACCGTCACACCGCAGGTGGCCGCGATGAACACGCTCATGATCTTGAACGACCCGCCTTACGGCACCGAACGGAGCTACAACGGATTGCGCCTCGCCGGCGCGCTGTTGAAACAGGGCGCTGACGCGGCCGTCGTCGTGTTCTTGCTGGGCGATGCCGTGCTATGCGCGAAAAAGGGGCAAAAGACGCCGGAAGGCTACTACAACATCGAACGGATGCTGCACCGCGTGACGTCCGGCAAGGGCGAAGTCCTGCTGTGCGGCACTTGCATGGACGCGCGCGGCATCGCCCCCAGCGAGATCGTCGAAGGCGCGCGGCGCAGCACGATGGATGAGCTTGCCTCCGCCACGCTGAAGGCCGACAAGGTTATCGTATTCTGAAGTGCCGCGGTCCCGGGGAAACAAGCAAGACTCGCTCCTGTCCCTCAGCGGACTCCGGCCGCACCCGCTCACCCCGCGATAGCGGCGGCGCTTTGCATTGCATTGAGGCGCGAGGCGGTGCGCTGGAATTTGCAGGAGCTGCCGCCCGCGCCATAGAGCGCATTGGGCGCTTCTAGGCGTGGGCTTTGCCTTCGCCGGCCGGGGGCTGATGCGCGATCCCGGCCACGCGGTCGCTTTTGAACGTGATCCGCACGGTGGTGCCGGCGCCGAGGCTGCTGTCGATTTGCAGCCGCGCTTCGTGCAGTTCGGCCAGGGATTTCACCAGGGGCAATCCCAGGCCGGTGCCTTCGTATTTGCGCGTATAGGCGTTCTCGACCTGGGCGAAGGGGGTGAGCGCGACCGCGACATGCTCAGGCGACATGCCGATGCCGGTATCGGCCACGGCCAATTCGACGCCGCCTTCCGGCGCCGCCCGGATCCGCACCGCGATGCCGCCCCCCGGCGGCGTGAACTTGACCGCGTTCGAAAGCAGATTGAACAGAATATGCCGGATGGCGCGATGGTCCGCGCGGATGACGACGCGATCCGGCGGCAGCTCGGCACGGAGCGAAACGCGGCCGTCGCGGGCGCGTTCGGCGAAGAGACGCGTCACCGCCTGCACGGTTTCCTTGAGGTCAAACGGTTCCTCGGACAGCACCATCTTGCCTTGCTCGATCTTGGCCATGTCGAGCACGTCGTTGATTTCGGCGAGCAGCTGGCGCGCGGCGTTGTTGATGTCCTTGATGTATCCGCGATAGCGGGGCGGCTCGACCGCGCCGAAAACCTGGCTTTGCATCAATTCGCTGAAGCCGATGATGGCATTGAGCGGCGTGCGCAGCTCATGCGACATGATGGTGAGGAACTGGGACTTTGCGTCGCTGGCGGCTTCGGCGCGGCGCCGCGCCTCTTCGAGCTCCTGGTTGCGGCGCTCGGTGCGGATCATGCTGATGCGCAGCAGGGACAAGGCGCTCGCCACCCCGGCGTAGTTGCCGTCGCGCGTCACGATGAAGCCGTGCAACAGCGCCGAGGGCTTCTCGTTCGCGATGATCCATTCGATGTCGTCGACGTTCATCAAGTGGTCGACGATGAGCGGTTCGCCGTCCATCAGGTTCGTCACCGGCTTGTCCGCGTAAAGCGCGTTGCCGTAGCGGTAGGCGAGACGGGTGGTGAATTCCTGCCGGTAGACGAGGCCGACCGGCCGGCATAACTCGACCACCGGAATCGACACCAGCGCGGGATCGTTCTTGAACCGGTTATAGACTTCGCCGCTGGTCGTCGAAGGCGCCACGGCATCGACGGCCATGATGACGCCGGCGAGGCCGTTCTGCGCATCGTCCGGCGAGACGGACGCGGATTGAAGCAGCGCTTGAACCATGGCGGGCCGACCCCTGTCACGCGGCCGGTTGAAGCTAAGGCTTCGCCTACTAATTCTTTCTAAAGCGCGCGCGAATTCTTCGCCGTGTGACGCAGAATTTGCAAAACGCTGAAATCAATCCGAAAAATTCCGCGTATTGTGACGTTTCAATTTCAGATTTATTACGGAAGGCCCCGCTCACCCCGCGATGTATTCGGCGCTTTGCATTTCATTCAAGCGGGAAACCGTCCGCTGGAATTCGAAGGAGCCGTCGCCTTCGGTGTAAAGCTCATTGGGCGATGCCTCGGCCGAAGCCACCAGCCGCCCATGCGCCTCGTAGAGCGTGTCGATGAAGATGTTGAAACGCCGGGCGCGGTCGCGGTTCTCGGGCCTGAGGCGGGGAATGTTCTCGACGATGAAGGTGCGGTAGCGCCGGGCCAAGGCCAGGTAATCGGCCGGCCCGAGCGGCTCGCCGCACAGCTCCTCGAAATCGAACCAGGCGACGCCGCCCGCCGCGCGCGGCACAATGAGGGAACGCCCGCGCAGATCGAGCTTCGCCGGCCCGGCCGAGGCGTTGCCGGTGAGATCGGCGAAAATATTCTCGAGCGCGCAGTAGGCCAAGTCATCGGGCGGGGTGAAATAGACCTGGCGGCCGGACAGCCGGACCAAACGGTAGTCGCGCGGGCCCGTCAATTCGAGGACGTCGAGCCGGCGCTTGAAGAGATCGATGAACGGCAGAAAGCGCTCGCGCTGCAATCCCCTCTCGTAAAGCGTATCGGGCGCGCGGTTCGAGGTCGCGACCACGACCACGCCCTCGTCGAACAACGCCTCGAACAGGCGCCCCAGGATCATGGCGTCGGCGATGTCACTGACGTGGAACTCGTCGAAGCACAAGAGCGCCGCCTCTTGCGCGATCTCCTTCGCCACCGGCCGGATCGGATCGCCCTTCTCGGAGCGGCGCTCATGGATGCGGTCGTGCACCTCGAGCATGAAGGCGTAGAAATGGACCCGCCGCTTGCGCGCGATCGCGACCGAAGCGAAGAACATGTCCATCAGCATGGATTTGCCGCGGCCGACGGCGCCGTGGATGTAAAGCCCGCGGGGCGTCACGGCCCCGAGCCGGGTCCACCAGCCGCGCGCGCCGTCGCGCTGGTATTGCCGGAAGCCTTGCCACAGCGCCTGGAGCTTGTCCGCCGCCGCCGCTTGCGCTTCATCCGGCATCAGCGCGCCCGAATCGAGCCGCGCGCGATAAAGCGCCGCGGGGCCGGCGACGATGGCCAGGGCCTCGGGATGTTGCAGGGATGGTCGGGGCGAATGCGGCATGGAACGCGCAGTCATAGCGAATTTCGCGCCGCGATGCAAAATCGAGGATAAACTCGGGTAACGGAATGAGCCAGGGAGAGAAGGATGGACGAAGAGCGCCTGAACATCGAAATCCGCAAGTTCCTCAAGACCGTCGGCGTTACCTCGCAGCGCGAGATCGAGAACGCGGTGCGCGCGGCGGACAAGACGGGCAAGCTCAAGGGCAAGACCCGGCTCGCGGCCAGGATGACGCTGAGCCTGCCGGAGATCGGGCTTTCCCGCGTCATCGACGGCACGATCGATTTCGAGACGCCTTACGATCCTAGCTCTTGGTCACCATCAGTCGCTTGATCGCGCCGATCGCCTTGCCCGGGTTGAGGCCCTTGGGGCAGGTGTTGGTGCAATTCATGATGGTGTGGCAGCGATAGACCTTGAAGGGATCGTCGAGCGGGGCCAGGCGCTCCTGGTCCTTGTCGTCGCGGCTGTCGGCGAGCCAGCGATAGGTTTGCAGCAGCGTGGCGGGGCCGAGATACTTGTCGGGGTTCCACCAATAGCTCGGGCAGGAGGTGGAACAGCAGAAACAGAGAATGCACTCCCACAAGCCGTCGAGCTTGGCGCGCTCTTCGATCGATTGCAGCCGCTCGCCGTCCTTGGGCGGCGGCTGGTCGTTCTGGAGCCAGGGCTTGCTCGCGCCGTATTGCTTGTAGGCGGCGCTCAAGTCCGGCACCAGATCCTTGACCACCTTCATATGCGGCAGCGGATAGATCACGACGCCGTCCGGCACGTCGTCGATGTAGGTGAGGCAGGCGAGCTTGTTGGTGCCGCCGATGTTCATGGCGCAGGAGCCGCAGATGCCCTCGCGGCAGGAACGGCGGAAGGTGAACGTGGAGTCGACCTCGTTCTTGATCTTGATGAGCGCGTCCAGAACCATCGGCGCGCATTTGTCGAGATCGATCGTATAGCTGTCGAGCCGCGGGTTCTGGCCGCCCTCGGGATCCCAGCGGTAGATCCTGAAGGTCTTGACGCGCTTGGCGCCCGCGGGGGCCGGAAAGCTCTTGCCGGGCCCGATCTTGGAATTGGCGGGAAGGGCGAATTCGACCATGCGCGGCTCCTCAGTAGACCCGTTCCTTGGGCGGGAAAGGCTGAACGTCGTTCGACAGCGTGAAATTATGCACCGGGCGGTAGCCCAGCCGGGTCTTGCCGCGCTCGTCGAGCCAGGACAGGGTGTGCTTCATCCAATTCTTGTCGTCGCGCTTGGGGAAATCCTCGCGCGCATGGGCGCCGCGGCTTTCGGTGCGGTTCATCGCGGAATCGAGCACCACCACCGATTGGGACACCAGATTGTCGAGTTCGAGCGCCTCGACCAAGTCGCTGTTCCAGATCAGCGAACGGTCGGCAATCGCGATCTCGCGCATCGACGCCGCGACATCGACCATCTTGGCGACCCCTTGCTTGAGCGTCTTGGCTTCGCGGAACACGGCGCAGTGATCCTGCATGGTGTGCTGCATGGCGTCGCGAATCTGGCCGCTCTTGAGCCTGCCCTTGGCGTTGCGCAAACGGTCGAAGCGCGCCAGCGCCTTGTCCTCGGCCGAGGGCGGCAGCTTCTTCTGCGCGGCGCCCGGCTTCAAGGTCTCCTGGGCGCGCAAGGCGCAGGCCCGGCCGAAGACGATGATGTCCAGGAGCGAGTTGGTGCCGAGGCGGTTGGCGCCATGAACCGAAACGCACGCCGCCTCGCCGATCGCCATCAGACCGGGGGCGATGCGGTCGGGATCGGAAGCATTGGGCGCCAGCGCCTCGGCGTGGATGTTGGTCGGGATGCCGCCCATGTTGTAATGCACCGTCGGCAGCACCGGGATCGGCTCGCGGGTGACATCGACGCCGGCGAAGATCTTGGAGGTTTCCTCGATGCCGGGCAGCCGCTCGTGGATCACCTTGGGATCGAGATGCTCGAGATGGAGCAGCAGATAATCCTTCTTCGGCCCGCAGCCCCGCCCCTCGCGCATCTCGATGGTCATGGAGCGGCTGACCACGTCGCGCGAGGCCAAATCCTTGGCGTGCGGCGCGTAACGCTCCATGAAACGCTCGCCTTCGGAATTGGTGAGATAACCGCCTTCGCCGCGCACGCCTTCGGTGATGAGGCAGCCGGCGCCGTAGATGCCGGTGGGGTGGAACTGGATGAACTCCATGTCCTGCACCGGATGCCCGGCGCGCAGCACCATGGCGTTGCCGTCGCCAGTGCAGATATGCGCCGAGGTGCAGGAGAAATAGGCGCGGCCGTAGCCGCCGGTGGCGATGACCACGGTTTGCGCGCGGAAGCGGTGGAGCGAGCCATCCTCGAGACACCAGGCGAGCACGCCGCGGCAGGTCTCGCCGTCCATCAGCAGGTCGAGCACGAAATATTCGACGAAGAATTCGGATTTGTGCTTCAGGCATTGCTGATAGAGCGTGTGCAGGATGGCGTGGCCGGTGCGGTCGGCGGCCGAGGCGGCGCGAGGCGCGATCTCCTTGCCGTAATTGAGCGTATGTCCGCCGAAGGGCCGCTGATAGATCTTGCCGGTTTCGGTGCGCGAGAACGGCACGCCCATGTGCTCGAGCTCGATCACCGCCGGAATCGCGTCGCGGCACATGTATTCGATCGCGTCCTGGTCGCCGAGCCAGTCGGCGCCCTTGACCGTGTCGTACATGTGCCAGCGCCAATCGTCCTCGCCCATGTTGCCGAGCGCGACGCCGACGCCGCCTTGCGCCGCCACGGTGTGGCTGCGCGTCGGGAACACCTTGGTGATGCAGGCGGTCTTGAAGCCGGCGGCGCTCAAACCCAAGGTGGCGCGCATGCCCGCGCCCCCGGCGCCGACGACGACGACGTCATAAAGGTGATCGGTGATGGGATAGGCCGCCATGCTCAGGCCCCGAGCCAGATCTTGGCCAAGGCGGCGAGCGCCACCAGCGCCAGCGCCAAATTGCCGAGATAGACCGCCGCCTTCGACAGGCGGTGGAGACGGGGGTCCTGGACGTAATCCACCAGCACTTCGCGCACCCCCACCGCGAAGTGATAGGTCGCGGCCACGACCAGCGCCGCCATCAGCAGGGCCGGCGCCGGTTGCGACAGCCAGGACGTGAACTGGGCGCGGTCGTCGCCGAGATGCGCGAATACCGAAGCGACGAACCACAGCGTCAGCGGGATCAGCACCAGCGCCGAAAGCCGCTGGTTGCGCCAGTGATGGACGTTGGCGCCGCTCACAGCAGGCCCCGCAGATGGTAAGCCGCGATATAGGCGGCGAGGGTGAGCACGACGCTGGCGGTCACCACCGTCCAGCCGGTGCGGTAGAGCGTCTTCAGCTCGAAGCCAAATCCCGCGTCCCAGCTGAGATGCCGGATGCCGTTCAACAGATGATAGAAGAGGGAGAAGGCCCAGCCGAAGAAGCAGAATTGGCCGAACCAGGAGCTCCAGAAGCTCTGCACCAGGGCGTAGGCGCCGTCGCTCCAGGAAGCCGCCACCAGCCACCACAGCAGGGGCACCATGCCGAAGCCCAACGCAAAGCCGGTGCCGCGATGGGTAACCGACAGGAGAGAAGTCAGCTGTGGCTTGTAGATGAGCAGATGGGGGGAAAGCGGCCGTTCAACAGGCGTCATCCGAAGGACCTTAGGACCTGGAAACGCAAAAGAGGCGCTTGGTTTAGACCGTCGGCCGCCCTTTCGTCAACGCCGCATCGGGCAGTCCATGTCTGCAAAACTCGAATAGGTCAAGGATGGCTGCCAAGCCCTTGTTCGAGCGCGGCGATGGCCGAGGCCAGATCGAGAACGCGCCGCGCCCTCTCGACATGGAGACGCTCGACCAGTCTGCCGTCGAGCAATGCTACTCCCCGGCCCTTGGCCAAGGCTTCGTCATGCGCCGCGATCACGCGCCGGGCGTGGTCGAGCTCGGCGGGTTGCGGCGAGAACACGGCGTTGGCGGCCGCGATGGTCTTGGGGTGGATCAAGGTCTTGCCGTCGAAGCCCATGGCCCTGCCCTGGCGGCATTCGCGTTCGAATCCAGCCGCGTCGTCGAGATCGAAAAACACGCCGTCGAGCAGCGCCAGGCCGCAGGCGCGCGCCGCCAGCACGACCAGGCCGAGCGCCGTCGTCATCGGCTCGCGCGCCGGCGTTTCCGCGGCATGGAGTTCCTTCGACAGATCGGCAGTGCCCATGACCAGCGCCTGGAGACGCGGCGTCGAGGAGGCGATCGCCTCGGCGTGCAGCATGGCGCGCGCCGTCTCCATCATGCACCAAAGCCCCATATCCTTGGGCGCGCCCGAAGAGATCAGCAGCGCCTCGGCGCGGCGCGGATCGTTCGCGCCCTCGACCTTGGGCAAGAGCACGGCGTCGATCTTCATCGACGCCGCGGCGCGGAGATCGTCCTCGGCCCAGGCGGTGTCGAGCCCGTTGACCCGCAGGATCAGCTCGCGCCCGCCATAGCCGCCTTGCGCCACGGCATCCGCCACGGCCCGGCGCGCCTCGTCCTTGGCGCCGGGCGCGACCGCATCCTCGAGATCGAAGATCAGCGCGTCGGCGGGCAGGCCGCGCGCTTTTTCCAGCGCGCGGGCGTTCGAGCCCGGCATGAACAGCACGCTGCGGCGGGGACGCGCGGCCAAGATTCCGAGCCGCCCGGGTTCAGAGCGCGCGGGCGGGTGCCTGGACCGCCGATTTGAGATAATCGCGCGCCAGCACCTCGGCGATCTGCACCGCGTTCAAAGCCGCGCCCTTGCGCAGATTGTCCGACACCACCCACAGATTGAGCCCGTTGGGCACCGTCGGGTCCTTGCGGATGCGGCTCACATAGACCGCATCCTCGCCCGCCGCCTCGGCCGGGGTGACATAGCCCTCGTCGGCGCGATGGTCGACGACGGTGACGCCCGGCGCCTTCTTCAGGCAAGCGCGGGCCTGGTTTTCGTCCAAAGGCCGCTCGAATTCGACATTGACCGCCTCGGCGTGGCCGATGAACACCGGCACGCGCACGCAGGTGGCGGTGAGCAAGATCGAGGAATCGAGAATCTTGCGCGTCTCGACCTCCATCTTCCATTCCTCCTTGGTCGAGCCGCCGTCGACGAACACGTCGATGTGCGGAATGACGTTGAAGGCGATCTGCTTGGTGAACTGCTCTTTGCGGATCGGGTCGTTGACGAAGATGCCGCGCGTCTGGGTGAAGAGCTCGTCCATCGCCTCGCGGCCGGCGCCCGACACCGACTGATACGTCGCCACCACCACGCGTTTGATGCGCGCGAGATCGTGCAGCGGCTTCAGCGCCACCACCAGCTGGATGGTCGAGCAGTTGGGATTGGCGATGATGCCGCGCTTACGGTATTCCGCGATCGCCTCGGGGTTGACCTCGGGCACCACCAGCGGCACGTCCTTGTCCATGCGGAACTGCGAGGTGTTGTCGATCACGATCGCGCCGGCCTTGGCCGCCCTGGGCGCGTGCACCGCCGACACCTTGGCGCCGGGCGAGAACAGCGCGATGTCGACGCCCTTGAAGTCGAACGTGTCGAGCGCCTCGACCTTGAGAACCGAATTCTCGCCGAAGGACACCTCGCCCCCGGCCGAACGCTCGGAGGCGACGGCATGGACCTTGGATATGGGGAATTGACGTTCGGCGAGGATGCTCAGCATCTCGCGGCCGACATTGCCGGTGGCGCCCACCACCGCGACCCTGAAAGCCATGAAACCGCTCCGGAAATCCGCTTGTTAGAACGTTGACTTAAGCCCCCCGGCGGCGATTGACAAGCCCGCAATGGGTTCGGGCCGCCTGCCGCATAGCTTTTATGTTCTTTTGAATGCTGGTTCAGGCATAATGCGGCCCGCGTCCGACCGCCCCCTAAGGAAGACACGCCATGAACGCCGCCGCCCCCGCCCCCGCCTCCTCCGCCAAGAAACTGACGCCCGCCAGCCTCGCGCGCCGCAAGGGAGGCGAGCCGATCGTGTGCCTGACCGCCTACAGCACGCCGATGGCGAAGCTCCTGGACCCGATCGCCGATCTGCTGCTGGTCGGGGATTCCCTGGGCATGGTGATCTACGGTTTCGAGAGCACGCTGCCGGTGACGATGGAGATGATGATCGCGCACGGCGCGGCGGCGGTGCGCGGGGCGAAGCGCGCCTGCGTCATCGTCGACATGCCCTTCGGCGCTTACCAGGGAAGTCCCGACCAGGCGTTCCAAAGCGCCGCGCGCATCATGGCCGAGACCGGCGCCGCCGGCGTCAAGCTCGAAGGCGGCGAGGCGATGGCCGAGACGGTGCGCTTTCTGGTGGAGCGCGGCATCCCGGTGCTGGGCCATATCGGATTGCAGCCGCAATCGGTCAACGTCATCGGCGGCTTCCGCGCGCAAGGCCGCAGCGAGGCCGAGGCCGCGCGGGTTCTGGCCGATGCGCGCGCGGTGGCCCAGGCCGGCTGCTTCGCCATCGTCATCGAAGGCACCAGCGAGCCGGTGGCGCGCCGCGCCACCGAGGCGGTTCATGTTCCCACCATCGGCATCGGCGCCTCGCCCGCCTGCGACGGACAGATTCTGGTCACCGAGGATCTGCTGGGATTGTCCGGCATGCATTCGCCGCGCTTCGTCAAGCGCTATGCCGAACTCGGTCCGATGGTGACCGCGGCGGCCACCGCTTACGCCGAGGAGGTGCGCGCGCGCCGTTTCCCCGGACCCGAGCATTGCTACGGGCCGAGCTCGATCGACAGCAAGCCCGAAAAACCCGCGGTCTCGACGCGAGCGCGCTGAAGCCGGCGCCGCCCGCTCAGCCCGGGGCGTAGCCCTTGGCGACCATGCAGCGGAACACGATGTCGCTCGTCCGATCCTGGGTCCGCGCCTGGTAAGTGTCGCGCATGGTGGCGAGCGCGCCGGTATCCTGCCAATCCTTGCCGCGCGTCACCAGGATGTCCTGGTTGATGTTGACCTCGGTTTGCGAAGCCGATTGGGCGAAGCTGTTGCAATCGGCGAGGTCCGCCGCCGCCATGGCGGGCGTCGCGCCTTCCTTGGTCCATTGCCTCGGCCCGTTGCAGGCCAGGGTCAGCAACAGGACCGGGAACAACAACGCCATCGCTGATATTCGTTTCATCGGCTGCTTCCCCCTGCGGCTCGGCCTAGGCCGGGCGAGTCGTCGCAAAAAGAGATTACTCTCAAAACCGGCCTGATTGGTAGTCGGCGATCGCCTGGCGAATCTCCTCGGGCGTGTTCATGACGAAGGGCCCATAACGCGCCACCGGCTCGTTCAGCGGATGTCCCGCCGCCAGCAGCACGCGCCCAGGCCCGCCCGCGAGCCGGACGGCACCGCCCGCGCCGAACACGGCGATCTGGCCGCGCGCGGCCGGTTGCGCCGGCTCCCCGAGCTTGGCCTCGCCGTCGAAGACATAGGCGAAGACGTTGTGGCCCTGGGGCAGATCGATATCGGCAGCCGATCCGCCCGGCAACGCCACATCCACCAGCAGCGGCTCGGTGACGATACCCTCGACCGGTCCCTTGGTCTTGCCCACGGACCCCGCGAGCACGCGCAGCTTCACGCCGCCCGGCAACAGTGTTTCGGGAATGCGCGCGGGATCGATGTCCTGATAGCGCGGCGCCATCATCTTGTGTTTCGCCGGCAGATTGACCCAGAGCTGGAAGCCCCACATCAACCCGTCCTCCTGTTCCGGCATCTCGGAATGGACGATGCCGCGCCCGGCGGTCATCCACTGCACCGAGCCGGGAACCAAAAGGCCCTGGTTGCCTTTGTTGTCGCCGTGGCGCATGCGCCCGGCGAGAACATAGGTCACGGTCTCGAAACCGCGATGCGGATGCTCGGGAAAGCCGCCGATGTAATCGGCGCCGGAATCGGAGCGGATCTCGTCCAGCAGCAGGAAAGGATCGAGTTCGGGCAGGGATGGTCCGCCGATGATCCGGGTGAGCTTGACGCCGGCACCGTCATTGGTCGGCATGCCGCGCACCAGCTTCGCCACCGGCCGTAGGGTCGTCGTTTGATCGCGCATGGGTTCCTCTCTAGCCCTTATATAAGGAGCGTGCGGCCAAAAGGCGACAAGGCTCACGCAGGGCTGGGCCGATCCAATGGCATGGCGGTCCGCTTGGGCAAAACGGCGAGAATCCGTTGTTTCGCTTTGCCATCAAGCGTTGGCCAGGCCGCGATCTCGGCGAGCGCGCGGCGGCAGAAGCGGCACAGCCCGCTCGCCGGATCGATCACGCAAAGCCGGATGCAGGGCGAGGCCGGATCGCCGCTCACCGGGGCCCCCGCCCTCAGGAGGATTTGGCGGGCGCCAGCAGATCGGCGAGTCGGGTTTTCAGCAGTTTGGCCTTGTAGGCAGGCAGCGCGTAGACCCAGGGCGCGGTGCGCGCGTTCAATTCCCGCGCCCGGGCCGAGGCATCGCCCGATCCGGTGGCGGTGATCCGCGCCCAGCTGGTCTTGTCCAAATCCACCAGTTCGACGGTCACCACCAGCCCGTCGAAGAAGGTGAAACGGGCGCGGCTTTCGCCGGTCTTGGGCCAGGCGAAATCCGCATCCGGCTTGACGTCGGTCAATTGCAAGCCGGCCAGCGCGCCGGCAACCGCGTCGAGCGCGTCGTCGCCGCGGAGCTTCCTGTCCTTGGGAAGCGCGGCGAGATGGAATTTGTCCTCCAGCTTGTCGCGGGCGATGGCGAGCGGGGATTCGCCAGGCGGCGAAACCTGCACCTCTTTCACCCCGGCTGCCGGCAGATCGAGCAGCGCGGGATCGAGCCAGCCCGGCGTGTCGGACAGATCGAGCGTGCCGCGCGCCAGCCAGGATTGCGCGTCGCCGGGCTTGCGCACGTAGACGCCGTCATCACCGCCGCCCAGCGCGTCGGTGACACGCTTGCCGGCGATGATTTCACCCAGCAGCGCGCCCTGCGCCCCGGAAACCGTGACCAGCGTCGACTGCGAACCCTTCGCGCCGGCATCCTCGACCTCGAGCCGCGGATAATTCTTCGCTTCCTTGGTCTTGGGCTCGACATAAGCGAGCGCGGCCAAGCCCAGCAGCAGCTGGCGCAGCTTCTTGGCGTCGGCGGGATAATCGTTGCGCTCCGCCACCACCCAGCGATCGCCGTGACGCGCAAGCGTGGTTTTCGATTCGCCGTGCATCAGCGCCACCTGCTCGATTTCGGCGAGATGGGGCGCCAGATCGGTCAAGACCGGGTGGCCGATGCGCGGGTCGGAATTGGGCCCGCCGCCCAAGCCGGAAAACACCGCCAGCACCGCCGCCACCAAGGTCACGGCCAGAAGCGCGATCAGGCTTTTTTGCCGCATGACGCCGCCCCCTCAGACGGTCCGCGCGGCCCGCGCGCGGCGCCGCAGCCGGAGCAGGCCGATGACCGCGGCGGCGATCGCCACCAGGATCGGGATGAAGGCGATATCGAGGAATTCGAGCACGCCCTTGAGGAAATTGATGTCCTCGCGCTCGGCCAGCTGCACCGCGCGCAGCTGGCGCCGGGTGGCGAGCAGCTGATCGCGGAAATTTTCGATCGCCGCCGCCTGGGCGGCGTCGGGCTGGGCGCCCGGCTGGCCGGCCGAGGCGCTCAGATCCTTGAGCTTCTGCTGGGTGTCCTTGAGCTTGTCCTCGAGCGACTTCTCGCTCGCCTCGTAGCGCGCATCGGCCGCGCGTTGGATATTCTGCACCAGATCGAAGGGCCGCGCCGAGGTGCCGCGCGAGCGCAAGCCCACCAGATCGGCGCCGCCCGACAGCACGTCGATGGCGTTGGTAACGAAATCGCCGTTATTGGCGTTGGCCACGGCGACGCGCTGGCCGAAGAAATTCTGCACATCGACCCAGAAGCGGTCGTCGAGCAGGTCGGTATCGGCCACCACCACGATGTCGAGCGGCGCCGCCGCGGTCTTGATCTGCCCATTATTTTTTTGCGGCTCCGCCGCGGGGACCGGCGCGGGGGGCGGCGATGCTGGAGTCGCGTCCTTCTTTGCATTCTTATCGGGCGGGGGCGGCCCGTCGGGAAAAGCGGTGCCGGCCGGGCCGGTGATGTGCGCGGCCAGAACCAGCTTCTGCCCGCCGGGCTGGAAGTTGCTCAGCAGCCCGGCAACGTCGGGCAATGGCCCTTCGACCTTCGCCACCGGAATCGCCATCGCATCGGCGGAGGTCGAAATCAGCGGCGAGAAATCGGTCTTGGCGCCGGGCAGCGGTTTGAGGATTCCGGCCGTGGCCAGGTTGAGTTGCGACAGATCGGCGGTGATGAGATCGTCGCGGTTGAGATTGGCCGCCTTGAGCGAGAGCCAAGCGACGTAATCGACCGCCTGGACGTTGCTCGCGCTGCCGGCATTCACCTTCATCGCCGCCTGGCGGTCGCCGGCGACCAGCTTCGGCTCCAGCTCCAGGCCCCAGGCCTTGAACAGGGGCGCGAGATCGCTGTCATTGGGCCGGTCCGGCGGATTGAGCTGGCTCGGATGCAAGGCCTGGGTTTCCGAATCCGGATCGACGAAGACCAGGGCGTGGCCGCCCTTCATCACGAACTGGTCGATGGCGTAGAGCGTCTTGGGCGCGAGATGCTGCGGATGGACCAGCATCAGCACGTTCACGTCGGCGGGCACGGCGTCGAAATCGGTGCCGATCAGGCGCACGTCATAGAGCTGGCGCATCTGCTCGAGCACGACATAAGGCACCAGCGGGCGGCCTTGCATCGCCGCCATCAGATCGCCTTCCATCGGCAGTTCGGATGCCAGCCCGACCACGGTCTTGGCGGGATTGGCGAGGGTGTGGAGGAGCTTGGTCAAATCGTATTCGAGGAAGCGTTCGCGCTCGGGCTGGAAGAAGGCGACGATCTCCTGGTCGTCGGTCGAGTTGGTTCCGGCCAGGCCGAAATAGACCTGCTCGCCGCTTTGGTCGAGCGGCACGCCCTGGAGCCCGAAGGCCACCGCGCGGTCCTCGGTGGGCGAGAACGGCTCGGGATCGAGCAGCTCGAACCGGAGCTTGCCGCCGGCGCGGGCGGCGTAGGATTTGAGCAGCTCGCGCACCCGGTCGGCATAGACGCCGTAGGACGGAATCTCCTGGCCGAGCCGCGGCGAATAATAGAAGCGCAGGGTGATCGGCTCGTCGATCTTGGCGAGCGTCGCGCGCGTGCCGGGCGACAGCGTGTAAAGCCCGCCTTGGGTCAGATCGAGCCGCGCCGAGGAAAACCAGTTGCCGGCGATGACGTTCACCGCCACGAACAGCACGACCGCCGCCCCCAGGGCCAGAAGTACTAAGGCGTTGCGCGAGCGCGGCAATCCCAGGCGCAGCTTCATCGCCTCAATCCGCCTTCTTGAGTTCGACGAAAATCGCGTTGGCGAACAGGGCCAAGGCGATCGCGGAGACGAAGAACACCGCGTCGCCGAGCTGGATGACGCCGCGCAGGATGGCGTTGAAATGGCCGAGGAAACTGAAGCCTTGCGCCGCGTCGATCAGGGCGGACGGGACCCAGCCGGCGAGGAATTCCAGCAGCACGGGCAATCCGGTCACGGTGAAGAGGAAACAAACCGCCGCCGTCATGACGAAGGCGATCACCTGGCTCTTGGTCAAGGCCGACAGCGCCGCGCCCAAAGCCAAGAACGCGCCGGCCATGAGGAAGCTGCCGAGATAGCTCGCCAGGATCACGCCGTTATCCGGGCTGCCCAGGACGTTGACCGTGATCCAGAACGGAAAGGTCAACGCCAGCGCGATGCCGGTGAAGGCCCAGGCCGCCAGGAACTTGCCGAGCACCGCTTCCCACACCGAGATCGGCAATGTCAGGAACAGCTCGATGGTGCCGCTCTTGCGCTCCTCGGCCCAGAGCCGCATCGACAAGGCCGGGATCAGCACCAGATAGAGCCAGGGATGATAGGCGAAGAAGGGCTGGAGATCGGCCTGGCCGCGGTCGAAGAAATTGCCGACGAAGAAGGCGGTCGCCCCGGCCATGACCAGGAAGATGACGATGAACACATAGGCCAAGGGGGTGGCGAAATAGCTCGCCAGCTCGCGGCGGAAGATGACCAGCGTCCCGTGCATGGTTGCCTCAGCCGCCGGTGATGGAACGGAAAACGTCGTCGAGCCGGCCGCGCTCCACGCGCAAGGTGCGGATCGGCCAGCCGGCGGTGCGCACCAGATCGGTGATCTCGCCCAGGATCGCCCGGCCCTCGCGCGGGAACACCAGCAGAGCCGTTCCCTCGGGCTCCGCGGTTTCCTCGACCGAGGCCACGCCGGGCAGGCGTTGCAGCGACAGCGCCGCGTCGCGCACGGAGCCGGCGAGAGCCACCCGCACCGCGTTGTGGAAGCGCGAGCGCGCCGCCAGCGAAAGCGGCGTCGCGTCGGCCAGGATTTTTCCCGAGGCGATGACGATGGCGCGGGTGCAGACCGCGTCGACCTCTTCCAGGAGATGAGTCGAGAGCACGATCGCCTTGTCCGGCGCGAGCGCGTTGATGAGCGCGCGCACCTCGTGTTTCTGGTTGGGATCGAGACCGTCGGTCGGCTCGTCGAGGATCAGCACCGGGGGATCGTGCAGCAGCGCCTGGGCCAAGCCGACGCGGCGCTTGAACCCTTTGGAGAGCGTGTCGATCGGCTGTTCCAGCACGTTTTGCAACGCCAGGCGTTCGACCGCGAGGGCGATGCGCTTCCTCGCCTCGTCGCCTTTGAAGCCGCGGATGGAGGCGATGAAGCGCAGGAAGCCTTTGGGCGTCATGTCGGGATAAGCGGGCGCGCCTTCGGGCAGGTATCCCAAATGGCGCTTGGCCTCGACCGGATATGCCCGGATGTCGGCGCCGCAGACCACCGCCGTGCCGGAGGTCGGCGCGAGGAATCCCGTGATCATCTTCATGGTGGTGGATTTGCCCGCGCCGTTGGGGCCGAGGAAGCCCAGCACCTCGCCGCGCCCGACGGCGAAGGAGACGTTGTCCACCGCCACAATCGGGCCGAACCGCCGGCTCAAGCCGCGCGCCTCGATCATCACATCCATAACAACCGTTTCCACCCCGGGTTTACCGCGCACGCATTATCAAGAGGGCGCGTTCTGGCGCGCGCCATCTGCAATCATCCGGTGGGCGAAATCAAGCCCGTCCCGGAGGCGTGCGGACAACTTAAATCGTTGTAATATCCGGGCTTTAAAGACGGGGGCTGCAGGGCCGGGCCTTCAGGATTCGAAACGCTGGGCGTCCCGGCTGGCATAGGCGGCGACCCGCATGTCGGCGGCCTGCGCCGCCTTGAGCCGCTCGACCAGCTCAGGCAGGCGATGGCCGGGAAGCGCGAAGGTCACTTCGCTGTTCGGCATGCCGGTGCGCACGCGGCTCAGCATGCAGCCGCTCGACACCGCCAGCTCGCCCTTTTCCTTGGCGATGGCGATGATGTGGCATTGCGGCTTGCCCTCGAAGCGCAGATCGGGGCAGGAATCGTGCAGCAGCATGAGCTGCTTGCCGTTGACCCGCAGGAACACGACATCGGGATCGAGCGTGGTCTTGCCCAGCGGCCCATAGGCGACCGCGCCCGGCTTCTTGGTCACCGCGGCCATGCCGCGCATGGCCCCGGGCGAAACCCAATTGCTTTCGATGAGCGCCGCGACATCGCCCGCCTTGGCGACCTCGGCCAGGGTCTTGAAGCCGTGGGTGACGCTGCCGATGCTGCAATTGCCGTGATCGGCGGCCACCGTGGCGAAGCTTTTCTCCGTCGCCATCATCCAGAACACGCAGCCGGCGGAAACCGCGCCGGTCCGGCCGTCCGGCGTGGGCGCGGGCATGGGTCCGGGGGCGCGCGGCATGGAAGATGGCGGCGCATCCAGGAAGGTGATGGCGATCGGCGGCACGCCGAGACCGAGCAGAGCGGTCAGCGACTGGTTGAGCCGGGCATAGTCGGTCTTGGCCATGGAATTGGATTGAGACCCGCCGACGCGCACCGGCGGCCTCACCCTGATTTATTACATTTCGTTGAAAGCAGCTTCGATGGCGCGCCCCGCCTTGTCAATGGAGAACTCGCAACTTCTACTGCCATTCATCAGTGTCCAACATTAATTTAGATGTGTTTTAAAGAAGCACGGGCTTCCGGGCTTCAGCCGTAACGCTCTTCCGTCCATGGATCGCCATGGTCGTGATAGCCGAGCATTTCCCAGAATCCCGGCCGGTCGGATGCTATTAATTCGATGCGGTTGACCCATTTGGCGCTTTTCCAGAAATAGAGCCTGGGCACCACCACCCGCGCCGGGCCGCCATGCTCGCGCGGCAGCTTCTTGCCTTCCCAGGAATATGCTACCAGCGCGTCGCCGGCGTCGAAATCCTTGAGCGGCAAATTGGTGGTGTAGCCGTCGAAGCCATGGAAGACGACGAAGCGCGCCACGGGCAAGGGCTTGGCCAAGGACAGAATGTGCCGGGCGCTCACCCCTTCCCAGCGATTGTCGAAGCGCGACCAGGCGGTGACGCAATGGATGTCGGAGACCGAGACGATTTGCGGCTGGTCCTGGAATTCCTTCCAGTTCCAGTCGAAGGGATGCGCCACCAGCCCGTCGATTTTTAGCCGCCAGCTTTCCTGGCTTACGCCGGGCCGGTTGCCGAGGTCGAGCACCGGTCAGTCCTTGACCTGTTTCTGGCCGGGCGGCAGGCGGCCGGTCGCGGGGTCGCCGGCCTGGCCGGTGAGCAGACGGCCTTCCTTCGCCCAACGCTGTTTGCTTTCGACCAGCTTGCGGCGCAGCTCGAACAGCCGCTTTTCCTTGTCGGGATCCATGATTCGAGATTAGCCGAAGGGGGCGGCGCGCGCAGCCGGGATTGACTAGTATGCCGGCCATGCTGCTCGACGCCTTGCTCAAGGGAATCGCCGCCGGAATCATCGTCGCCCTGCCGGTGGGGCCGGTGGGGGCGTTGTGCATGCGGCGCAGCCTGTTCGAGGGCATGGCCTATGGGCTGATCTCGGGCTTGGGCGCGACGCTCGCCGATTCGCTCTACGGCACCATCGCCGGATTCGGGAACACCATCATCCGCGACAGCCTGTTGCTGGAACGCAACTGGCTCGGCGCCGCCGCCGCCTTGTTCCTGCTCGCCGCCGGCTGCAAGGCGATCCTCAAGCCCGGCAGCTACCGGCTCGAGCCGCCGGGGGGCGAGCGTTTGGCCTATGCCTTCGGTTCGGCGTTCCTGCTCACCCTCGCCAACCCGTTCACCATCCTGGTCTTCGCCGCGATCTTCTCGCAGATCGGCGTCGACGCCTCATCCGGCTATGCCGGCATCGTCTTGCTGGTGACCGGCGTGTTCCTCGGCTCGATGCTGGTTTGGGTGGGATTGTGTTTCGGGGCAAAGGCACTGCGCCGCTTCGGCCTCGCCTGGCTCGGCCGCGTCTCGGGCGCGTTGCTGGTGACGTTCGGCGTGGCGCTGCTGGGCGTTTCGTTATTCCGTCTCTATAACGCCTGGTGAGGATTCCGTCGTGATTGGCGGCGGGGCGGGGTCCGGCTAATGTCGCCGGCATGACCGCCCGATCGCCTACGATCCGCACGCTGGCGCTGTTGCTGGCCTTGTCGCCGCTCCTGGCCGGCGGGCCGGCGCGCGCGCAAACCCCGGCGCCGCCGCCCGCGCCTGCGACGGCGCCCGCCCAAGCGCCCGCTTCCCCCAATCAGCCCGCGGCGGTCTCGGCCGAGCAGCTGCAGCAACTGCTCGACACCATCCAGATCCCGGCCGAGCGGCAGCGCCTGATCGGGGAACTCCAGGCGCTGATCGCCGCCCAGAACGCGATCGAACAGAAGCAGAGCCAGTCGGGGCTGAAGGTTTTCTTCGGCGGCATGAGCGAAGAGGCCAAGGGCCTGGCCGGCGAGATTCTCGAGGCGGCGCAGGTGGTGGTCGACGCGCCGCGCCTCATCGGCTATTTCCGCAATCAGGCCGAGGACAGCGGCGCGCGCGCGCGCTGGATCGGCGTGGCCAAGGAACTCGCCATCGTCTTCGGCCTGGCGGTTCTCGCCGATTGGCTGGTCTGGTTCCTGCTGCGCGTCCCGATGCGGCGGCTCAATGCGCGCGGCGCGGAAGCGGCCCAACAGATCATGTACCTGGCGGCGGGCGCGGCGATCGAGGCGCTGCCGATCCTGGTCTTCGCCGCCGTGGCCTTCATCGTCCTGCCGCTGACCGAGCCGAATTTCGCCACCGACAATGTCGCCAAGACGCTGATCGGTGCCTATCTGTGGTCGCGAATCATCGTCACGGTGGCGCGGGTACTGCTGTTGTCGCCGAGCGCCTTGGCGCTTTATCCGCTCGGCGAGGAGACGCGCCACTACCTTTACATCTGGGCGCGGCGCTTCACCAATTGGACGGTCTACGGCCTGGCCGCCGCCGCTTGCGCGTGGTGGCTCAGCGCGCCGGGCGCGATCTATGCCGTGCTGCTGCGCATCGTGGTGCTGGTGCTGGGCGTGCTCGCCGTGGTCTTCGTGCTGCAGAACCGCAAGAGCGTGGCGGATTGGCTGCGCGGCGATTCCGCGGGGGAATCCCGCCGCAGCCCGGGCTGGAAGCTGTTCCGCACCCGCCTGGCCGAGGTCTGGCACATCCTGGCCCTGATCTACATCCTCGGCACCTTCGGCGTCTTTGCGCTGCACATCCAAGGCGGGATCATGTTCCTGCTGCGCTCGACCGTGGTGAGCGTGGTGCTGGTGCTGGCGGCGGCGCTGGCCGGGCAGTTCATCCAGCGCGCGGTGCGGCGCGGCTTCGCCATCTCGCCGGATCTGAAGGCGCGCTTCCCGACGCTGGAGGCGCGCACCAACCGCTACATCCCGGCGCTGACCCTGGTGGTTTCGGTCGCGATCTATGTCATCGCCGCGATCGCGCTCCTGCAGGCCTGGGGCGTCGACGCCTTCACCTGGCTCCAGGCGACCGCGTCGAGCCGCGCCGCCGGCAGCCTGATGAGCGTGGCGATAGCACTGGTCGCGGCGCTGGCGGCCTGGGAGCTGTTCATCTCGCTGCTCGAGCACCACATGCAGAAGCTCGAAAGCGACAGCCGGAAGCGCGCCCGCGCCCAGACCTTCTTCCCCTTCCTGCGCCTGGTGGTGGTGGTGATCCTCGGCGTCATCCTGGGTTTCGTGGTGCTCGACGCGCTGGGCATCAGCCTCGGGCCGTTGCTGGCCGGCGCGGGCGTGTTCGGCCTGGTCGCCGGGCTCGGTTCACAAGCGATCATCAAGGACATCATGACCAGCGTCGCGGTGCTGGTGGACGACACCATCGCCGTGGGCGACTACATCGACGTCGGCAACGGCCGCGAGGGCACGGTCGAGGCGATCGCGCTGCGGACCATCAAGCTGCGCACGCAGGGCGGCGGGCTGATGACCGTGCCGTTTAGCGAGGCCCACGTCATCACCAACCTGTCGAAGGAAGCGTCCTACTACGTCGCCGAGATCAGCGTCTCTTATCACGAGGACTGCAACCGGGCGATCGATCTGCTCAAGGAAACGGCCGAGGAGATGCGCCGGGAGCCGGCCTACAAGAACGTCATCCTGGCGCCGCTGGAGATTTTCGGCCTCGATCGCTTCGAGCTGGGCGCCTACATCATCCAGGCGCGGCTGAAGACCCAGCGCACCAAGCATCTGGCCACCGGACGCGAATTCAACCGCCGGGTCAAAGAGGCCTTCGACAAACACCACATCGCCATGCGCAGCGATTTGCTGGCGCCGGTCATCCTGCCGGACGAATCCCAGCCGCCCGCTTCGCCCAGGAAAAAGAAGTAATCCAGTTCATTCCCCGGCCGATCCGCGCGCGAGTTTCTCGACCGCCGCGATATCGGGCGCGTCCAGCACGCGCCTTGCCACCTCGAAGCCGAAGCCGGCGCGGGACAGCGCGGCCAGGTCCTTGTCGCGCATCGCCTTGCGCTTGCCCTTCTCGCGGTAGGGCCCGAGACGCCGGCGGCGGACCAACGCGCAAGCCGCAGCGAGCTCGCTGGCGGCGGAGCCCTGTTCTTCCAGGCCCTGAAGGGCGTCGTCGATGAGCGCGCCTTCGACGCCCTTTTGCCGCAATTTGCCCTTGATGCCGAAACGCGAGGCGCCGCGGCGTTGCAGGCTCGCCGCCTTTTGCGCGGCATAGGCGCGGTCGTCGATTAGCCCGGAGCGTTGGTAGCGGGCGATGAGGTCCTCGATCAGCTTCGCGCCCTCATCGGGGTCGGCGTCGTGCGCGGCAGCGGCGCGCTCCACCTTGCGCATCAGCACGCGCCGCAGATTGGCGCTCGAGCTGGCATAGCGGCCGAGATAATAGAGCGCCATGTTCTCCAGCCTTTGCGCCGTGATCTTGCGCGGCGTCTTGGGCCCCCGCTTCCCCCGCGATTCAGCCATGCATCGATTCTCCTCGGCCGTTCTCCCGGGCTTCCCCGGCGGCCCCCTTGGGCTTAAGCTCCGCCGCCATGCCGCAAGACTACACTATGACGCAAGCCGGCGCGCCGCGCCCGCGCCACATCGGCGCGGTCAATTGGCTGGGCTTGTGGACGCTCTACGCGCGCGAGGTGCGCCGTTTCGTCAAGGTCGGGATGCAGACGGTGGTGGCGCCGGTGGTGACGACCTTGCTGTTCCTGGCGATTTTCCTGCTGGCGCTGAGCGGACAGCAGCGTCTGGTCGACGGCGTCCCTTATCTCGAATTCCTGGCGCCGGGCCTGGTGATGATGGCGATGGCGCAGAACGCCTTCGCCAACACCTCGTCTTCGCTGATGATCGCCAAGGTGCAGGGCAACATCGTCGACGTGCTGATGCCGCCCTTGAGCCCGGGCGAGCTGGTCTGGGGCTTCGCGCTGGGCGGCGTGACGCGCGGGCTGGTGGTGGGCGTGGTGGTGACGGTCGCGATGGCGGCGTTCGTGCCGGTGCATATCCACAGCGTGCCGCTGATGCTGTTCCATGCCGTGGCGGCGTCGCTGCTGCTGTCGGTGCTGGGATTGATCGGCGGCATCTGGGCCGACAAGTTCGACCATATCGCGGCGGTGACCAATTTCGTGGTGACGCCGTTGGCGTTCCTCTCCGGCACCTTCTATTCGATCGATTCCCTGCCGGAGAAATTCCGCGTCGCGGCGCTGTGCAATCCGTTCTTCTACATGATCGACGGATTCCGCTACGGCTTCACCGGCCATGCCGACGGCTCGCTGGTCCTGGGCATCGCCGTCATGGTGGCGATCAATGCCGGCTTGCTGTGGCTGTGTCACGCCATGCTGGCGAGCGGCTACAAGCTCAAGGCCTGAGCGGCGTGGAAGAATCCGCCAAGTCCGGCATCGCCAAGCTTACGCCCGCCGAACTGGCGCGGGTCTGAAGGGCTCCGGATTCTCCCGGCGTTGACAAGGGCTTAGCCCATCACCATACTCCCTCGCTTCATCCGGGCGCCAGGCCCGGAACGCGGAGCGCTAGCGATGAAACGTGCATCGGGCATCAAGGCCAAGCACGCCGGGGAACGGCGGGAAAGGTTGCGGCTGCGACGACGCTAAGGCGCCGTGGCCGAAGCATTTTTCCCATCGTCTTCATCGCCGAGGAGAGATTTCCGTGATTCCAGCCGTCATGCCGACTTATGCGCGGAACGAACTGACGTTCGAGCGCGGCGAGGGCGCCTATCTGTTCGCCACCGACGGGCGCAAATATCTCGATTTCGCGAGCGGCGTCGCCGTGACCTCCTTGGGCCACGCGCATCCGCGGCTGATCGCGGCGCTCATGGCGCAGGCGCAAAAGCTCTGGCACTGCTCCAACCTGTTCCAGGTATCGCTGCAGAAGCGCATGGCGCAGCGCCTGGTCGAAGCCTCCTTCGCCGACACCGTGTTCTTCTGCAACTCGGGCGCCGAGGCGATGGAATGCGCCATCAAGGTGGCGCGCAAATATCACTTCGAGAACGGGCATCCCGAGCGCTACCGGCTGATCGCCTGCACGGGCTCGTTTCACGGCCGCACGCTGGCGACGCTGGCCGCCGCCGGCAACGAGAAATATCTGAAGGGCTTCGGGCCCCCGGCGCCGGGTTTCGACCACGTCGCCTACGGCAATCTCGACGCGATGCGCGCCAAGGTCGGGCCCGAGACCGCCGGAATCATCGTCGAGCTGGTGCAGGGCGAAGGCGGCCTGGCCATGGCCCCGGATTCGTACATCAAGGGCTTGCGGGCGCTGTGCGACGAGTTCGGCCTGATGCTGGTGTTCGACGAGGTGCAGACCGGCATGGGCCGCACCGGCAAGCTGTTCGCTTATGAATGGGCGGGCGTGAAACCCGACGTGATGGCGCTGGCCAAGGGCCTGGCCGGGGGATTCCCGGTGGGCGCCTGCCTCGCCACCGAAAAAGCCGCCAAGGGCATGAGCGCGGGCTCGCACGGCTCGACCTTCGGCGGCAATCCGCTGGCCATGGCGGTAGCCAACGAGGTGCTGACCATCATGCAGGAGCCGGGGTTTTTCCCCCGGATCGAACGCGTGGCGGCGTCCTTGCGCAAGCGGCTCGACGGCCTCGCCAAATCCTATCCCAAGATTTTCGTCGAGGCGCGCGGCCGGGGCCTGCTTACCGGATTCAAATGCGCGGTCGTCAACACCGACATGGTCGACCGCCTGCGCCAGGCCGGGCTCTTGACCGTGGCGGCGGGCGAGAACGTGGTGCGGCTGCTGCCGCCGCTGATCATCGAGGAAAGCCACGTCGAGGAGGCGGCGGGGATCGTCGATTCCGTGGCCAAGGCCTGGAAGCCATGACCGGACCCGGCCCCAAGAACGCCCGCCAAAACCCGCCGAGGCACTTCCTCGACCTCGACCGCATCGATGCGTCCGAACTGCGGCGGATGCTCGACCGCGCCGTGGCTTTCAAGGCCGGGCGCGACCAGGGCAAGCCGATGCAGGGCAAGATGCTGGCGATGATCTTCGAGAAGCCCTCGACCCGCACCCGGCTCAGCTTCGAGGTGGCGATGAAGCAGCTGGGCGGCGACGTGGTGACATTGACCGCGGCCGACAGCCAGCTTTCGCGCGGCGAGACCACGGCCGATACCGCGCGCGTGCTGTCGCGCTATGTCGACGTCATCGTGATCCGCACCGACAGCCAATCCAAGCTCGACGAACTGGCGTTGCACGCGACCGTACCGGTCATCAACGGGCTCACCGACCGCAGCCATCCCTGCCAGGTTTTGGCCGACGTGATGACGCTGGAAGAGGCGAAGGGTCCGGCCAGGGGCAAGATCGTCGCCTGGAGCGGCGACGGCAACAACGTGCTGACCAGCTGGATTCACGCCGCCGCCCGCTTCGGCTTCGAGCTCAGGATCGCCTGTCCGGACCGGTTCCCGCCCTCGGCCAGGGACCTGGCCTGGGCCAAGGGCGAAGGCGCCAAGCTCAGCGTTTCATCCGATCCCGTGGTTGCGGTCGCCGGCGCCGATTGCGTCGTCACCGACACCTGGCTGTCGATGGGCAAGGAGAAGGACAAGGACGAGCGCCGCGCGCTGTTACGGCCCTATCAGGTCAACGAGGCGCTGATGAGCCACGCCAAGCGCGACGCCATCTTCATGCACTGCCTGCCGGCCAAGCGCGGCGAGGAAGTCTCGGCCGGGGTCATCGACGGGCCGCAATCGGCGGTGTGGGACGAGGCCGAGAACCGCATGCATGTGCAGAAGGGCATCCTGGCCTGGTGCCTCGGCTGATCCCACCTATATATTATATAAGCGTCATGCCGAAATATATTCCCGACGACATCGTTCGGCCGTTCCAGATCGACCCGTTCCGCCTGCGCGGACGGCTGGTGCGGCTTGGGCCCGCGCTCGACGCCATCCTGACCCGGCACGATTATCCCGAGCCCGTGGCGGCGATGCTGGGCGAGGCGATCGCCTTGGCCGTGGCGCTCTCGGGCGCGCTCAAATACGAGGGCGTGTTCACGCTCCAGACCAAGGGCGACGGGCCGATCCGGATGATGGTCGCCGACGTGACGACATCCGGCGCCTTTCGCGGCTACGCGCAATTTGATTCCGCCAGGCTTGCTCAGCTTGGCGAGGATGCTGCATCCTCGGTGCCGCGGCTTTTGGGCGCGGGCTATCTGGCGCTCACCGTCGACCAGGGCGAGCATACGGAACGATATCAGGGCATCGTCGCGCTCGAAGGGGCGAGCCTGGCCCAATGCGTCCATCATTATTTCCGCCAGAGCGAGCAGGTCGAGGCCGGAATCAAGGTGGCGGTGGAGCGCCTGGCTTCGCCCGATGGCGGCAAGGCCTGGCGCGCCGGCGCGCTGATGATCGAGCGCCTGCCGAAGGCGGAGGGCGGCGATGCGACGCGCGAGGCCGAGGATGACGGTTGGCGGCGCGCCGTGATCCTGATGAGCACCAGCACCGCCGGCGAATTGCTCGACCCCGATCTGCCGCCCGAGGATCTCCTGTTCCGTCTGTTCCACGAGGAAGGCGTGCGCGCCTACAAGCCGCACGACCTCAAGGCCGGCTGCCGCTGCTCGCGCGGCCGGGTCGAAGCCATGCTGAAGGCGCTCGGGCCGCGCGAAGTCGAGGAGATGAAGGTCGACGGCAGGCTGGAGGTCACTTGCGAGTTCTGCAGCGCCGTCTATGTCTTCGCGGAAGAGGAAATCGCGGCCTTGGCGCCGGGTTAAGCTTTGCCGGCAAATCGTCTTGAAATAGACATGTTCCACGTGCAAGTCTGCGCTCCCGCCCGCCCACCGAAGGCCCGATGACCAAAGGCCCAATGACCAAAGGAATGACCGGAATCATGAACCCGCATCCGCTTTTGCGCCTTTGCCTGGCCGCTTCGCTCGGCCTGGGACTGCTTTCGGCCTGCTCCTCGGCGCCCTCATCGCCGCAATTCGCCGATCTCCGCTTCAACGACCAGCCTGCTCTGAAGCTCGACGCCTCCGCGATCACCCTGCACGAGGACTTCGCGCCGACGGGAAAAGCGCCCAACGTGGATTACCTATTTCCGGTGACGCCGCTGCACGCGATCGAGAGCTGGGCGCATGACCGGCTGGCGCCGGCCGGAAGCGCCTCCCAGGCGGTGTTCACCATCCTCGACGCCAGCGTGGTCGAGGTCGATCTGCCGCGCAAGACCGGGTTCTTCGCCACCACCTTCACCACGCAGGAATCCGAGCGTTACGACATGAAGCTGATCGCCCGGCTCGACCTGATCGACGCCAGGGGGCTGGTCGTGCGCACGGTCGGCGTCACCTCGCTCCGCTCGCAAAGCATCACCGACAACACCTCGCCGAACAAGCGCGATCAGATCTGGTACGACATGCTCAAGACGGCGATGGCGGATTTCAACAAGCAGATGGAATCCGAGATCCGCCAGAATTTCGGCGCCTATCTCGTGCACTGAAGGCCCGGCTCTAAAGGCCCGGCTTCACATTCAGACGTTGGTGAGGTTGCCGCCCGCGGGCTGGCCGATGAAGGCGAGGAATTCGCGCCGGGTCGAAGCATCGTCGCGGAAAGCGCCGAGCATGCGCGAGGTCACCATCGTCACCCCCGCCTTGTGCACGCCGCGCGTGGTCATGCATTGGTGCGCCGCCTCGATCACCACCGCCACGCCCTTGGGCTTCAGCACCTCGTCGAGCGTGTTGGCGATCTGCGCCGTCATCTTCTCCTGAATCTGCAGGCGCCGGGCGAAGACCTCGACCAGGCGGGCCAGCTTCGAGATGCCGACCACCCGTTTATCCGGCAGATAAGCGATATGCGCCTTGCCGATGATCGGCGCCATGTGATGCTCGCAATGGCTCTCGAAACGGATGTCCTTCAACACCACCATCTCGTCATAGCCGTCGGTTTCCTTGAAGGTGCGGCCCAAGAGTTCGACCGGGTCGACGTCGTAGCCCGAGAAATATTCCTCGAAGGCGCGCACGACGCGGCCGGGGGTGCTCCTGACGCCTTCGCGCTTGGGATCGTCGCCCGCCCATTCGATCAAGACGCGCACCGCCGCCTCGGCCGCCTCGCGCGAGGGGCGGGTGCGGAGGACGGCGATTTTCGCGGGATTCTTGGATTTGAGCTGCATGGAATTGTTCCTGGTATAGGGCGCGCGAACGGACGATGTCAATTGAGCCTGACCGGCTGATGCGGGCTGTCGAGCGAGAAGGCCGGAATGGCGACCGCGAAGCTTTCCCCGCCCTTGGTTTCCATCTCGTAGCTGCCGGCCATGATGCCCGACGGCGTGCTCAAGGGCGTGCCGCTGGTATATTCGAAGGATTCGCCCGGCGCCAGCACCGGCTGCTCGCCAACGACGCCGGGACCGCGCACGTCCTGCTGGCGGCCCATGCCGTCGGTGATGCGCCAGTGGCGCCGGCGCAGCTGCACCGTCTCGGGCCCGTGATTCTCGATGCGGACGTGATACGCCCAGACGAAGTGGTTGTCGGAGGGCGAGGACTGGTCGTCGAGATAGTACGGCTTGACGATGACTTTGATCGAACGCGTGATTTCCGAATACATGGTCTCCTGCAACCCTTCGCATGCCTGCCGGGCCGGCGGGCGGCCGCCCCGGCGGGAGCGCCATTACCGCCTTGAGCGGGGCCCCGCGTCAAGCGGCGGCCTGGCGCCGCGCCGCTTAAGATTTTTTAATGCTAAATCAACCGCTTGTTCATGAACAGCCGGAAAAATAGCCGCATCGTCCCCAGGCCGGTGCGCGGACCGATGGTCCACTCCCTCCCCGGCGCATCCCTCGGGCCGAACGGGATGACAATCATGCGGTTCTATCCGAAGTTGATTGGCGGCTATGCGCTTTTTACCGTGCTCGGCCTCGTCGCCGGGATGGCGGTGAGCGCGTTTTTCCTGCTCGCCACCTTGCCGATGGTGTCGCTGTTCCCGGAGCCGAGCATGGCGCCGCAAGTGGCGCTGGTCATGGCGTGCTTCATCGGCATCATCACGGCATTGATCGTGGCCGCGCTCTGCATCGGCAGCTGGCAGAAGCGCCTCCAGGCCGATTACTACCGCGAGCACGCCGGCGATTTCCACGCCGGGCCGGCCTGGACTCCCGGCCAGCATGCGCGCGCGCCGATGACTCGGCGCGGCACCAAGGGGGCATTAGGGTAGTGTCCTAATCTGACGGCTGGCGCTTCGTCGGCAGTTGACCGCCTTGCCACCCGGTGTTTCCGATCTTAACGAAATCGGTCAGTTTGCAGTTGGGGCAATAGAGTTTGAATACGAGGGTGAAATCTCGCTCTTGTCGCGGCCGTTCGTCAGGGTAATTCGTTCCTCCTAGCTCGTCTTTCACATGGTTCCCGTAGTCGAGAATCCGCATGACATGGTGGTCTTGGCAATTCGGACAGAAAAAATAGAAATAGTCGCTGTCCGTCGTTCCCGTTAGCCTTCCCCCTTCAACCGCCGATGAACCGTGATAGGACTTCCCGCCATTGAATGCCATTTTGCCACTCCGTTATCGCGAAGTTTGCTCCACCAATCCTTCAAGCGACCATAGCTTATTTCGATCCCTGCCGCCATTGCCGGGGTTGTCCTGAGTGTCTTATGCTGCTGTGCTGCATATGAGCAGGATTACGTCGCCGATTGGGGCGGTGCGTGCGGCTAACGTGGCTGAGCAGGGGAGAGAAAAATGAAATTAGTAAAATTCTTGACCGTTCAGAACATCGCCATCGTGGCAGCCACTATAGCTGTGGTTGGTTTTCTTTCTATACATCAATACTACCCACAAACAGGCTTCATCGAAAATGTAATGGATGGACGGATATGGGTTGGGGGTGAATGTGATTCCTATCCAGGTCGCGATGGGGGCGCTGATTGCATATCAATTCTGTACAGTTGGGTACTCGTGTTTGACGCCTTACTTGCCGCAGTCGCTTTGATTGCCCGGCAGTACATTCCAAATTAGGACTCTACCGGCATTAGCCGCCGGTTGAACCGGCGGGACAATTGCTCTATAGATCACCGCCAAGGATGGGGATGGGGTTCCCCGAAACCGCCCGTACCGGGCTGATGACCCCTGCCGCGCGAAGCACGCGGTGGGGGTTTTTTGCGACCCGCCGCGCGGCGGGTTTTTTCTTGCCCGCTTTCGCGTTTGGGCCATACCGGACGGAGGAGTCGATCGTGGACAATATCTGGGTTCAATCGGCCTTGTGGATCGCGCTGGCGCTCGCCTCGTCGGTGCTGTCGATCTGGATCACCATTTCGGTGGCGCTGGTCGAGATCGTGGTCGGCGCGGCGGCGGGCAATTTCATCGGCTTGCCGCTCAACGCCTGGATCAATTTCCTGGCCGGATTCGGCGCCATCCTGCTGACCTTCCTCGCCGGCACCGAGATCGACCCCAAGGTGGTGAAAAAGCATTTCTGGTCGAGCCTGTCGATCGGCCTGATGGGCTTCTTCGCGCCCTACCTCGGCTGCCTCGCCTTCGCGCATTATGGCCTGGGCTGGCCCTGGCCGCAGGCGCAGATCGCCGGCATCTCGCTTTCCACCACGTCGGTGGCGGTGGTCTACGCGGTGATGGTGGAGACCGGCTTCAACCGCACCGAGATCGGCAAGCTCATCCTCGCCGCCTGCTTCATCAACGACATCGGCACGGTGCTGGCGCTGGGCCTGGTGTTCGCCAATTACAACGGCTACCTGGCGCTGTTCGTGATCGTCACCCTTGCGGTGGTGGCGGTATTGCCCTGGACCGTGCCGCGGCTGTTCAAGCTGATCGGCAAGCGGGTGAGCGAGCCCGAGATCAAGTTCATATTCCTGGTTCTGTTCGGCCTCGGCGGGCTTTCCAACCTCGCCCGAAGCGAGGCGGTGCTGCCGGCCTATCTGGTCGGCATGGTGCTGGCGCCGTTCTTCATCAAGAACAAGGAACTGCAGCACCGCATGCGGGCGATCGCCTTCGCCTTCCTGACGCCGTTCTATTTCATCAAGGCGGGCTCGCTGATCGACGCCAAGGTCGTCGTCGGTTCGGCGGCGCTGATCGCGGCGTTTCTCGGCGTCAAGATGGCGACCAAATTCGCCGGCATCCTGCCGCTGACCCACCATTTCAAATTCAAGAAGCCAACCGGCATGTACACCACGCTGATGATGTCGACCGGCCTCACCTTCGGCTCGATCTCGGCGCTGTTCGGCTTCACCAACCACATCATCGATCAGGGGCAATACACCATCCTGCTGACGGCGGTGATCGGCAGCGCGGTGGTGCCGGCCGTCATCGCCCAGACCTGGTTCCAGCCGAAATTCGAGCCCTTGGAAGAGGACGCCTGAGGCGGGAATTATTGGATTCGCGCCCAGCGCGGATGAAGCGCTACACTCATGCCGTCTGGGCGCGAGAACACCGGCGCTCCGCAAAACTTCAAGGGGAGACCAGGGATGCTTACCTTCGTCTGCTATTTGAGTTTCACCGAACAGGGCGTCAAAGCCATCAAGGATGTCGGCAAGCGCTACGAAGCGAGCAAGGCGCTGGCCGAGAAACTGGGCGGCCGCCTGGTTTGCGCCTATGTCACGACCGGCAAATACGACGCCATCTCGGTGGTCGAGATGCCGAACGGCGAGGCCATGGCGAAATACTCGGCGACGCTGGGGGCCCGGGGATTCGTGCGGACGACGACGGTGCGGGCCTTCAAACCCGAGGAGTTCGGCAAGATCGTCGCCGATATCAAGTAGCCGGGCCGCATAAGTCTCGAACCGACACGGCCGCAAGGGCGGTCGCGCGCCGCCCCGCGACGGGGAGCGCGCGGGCCCGGGAAGATTCGCTACACGCGGGCGATGAAACGCGCCATGGCTTCGCGCGTGGCGCCTTCCTGGTCGCGATGGGGCGAATGCCCGCACCGGTCCAGCACCAGGCGCTCAAACGGGACTTTCACCTGGCGTTCGATGGCGTCGAGCTGCTTGAGCGTGCCGTATTGGTCGTCCCTGCCCTGGATCGCCAAAATCGGACAGGATATCCCCGGCAGGAATTCCTCGATGTTCCAGGAACGGAATTCGGGCGACAACCAGACATCGTTCCAGCCGCGGAACACGTGGTCGACGTCGTCGTGATATCGCGCCAGCCGGCGGCGCAATTCGCCCTGGTCGTAATCCACCTTGGCCTGGGCGATGCCCTGGACCGAGATATCCTCGACGAAGACATGCGGCGCTTCCAGCACCAGCGCCCGGACATGCCACTTGCCCGTGCCGGCGTGAATGAGCGCGATCGAGCCGCCGTCGCTGTGGCCGACCAGGATGGGATTCGCGAGATCGAGGGCGGTGCGCAGCGCCGGCAAATCCTCCAGCGCCTCGCGGTGCATGTAATCGATCTTGCGCGGCGTCGCCAGCGGCGCGGAATTGCCGTAACCCCAGCGCGAATAGGTCACGGTGCGGCAGCCCGTGGCCGCGGCCAGGCTCGCCGGGAAATCGCGCCACATGGAAAGCGACCCCAGCCCCTCATGCAGCACGATCAGCGCGGGCAAGCCCGCGCGCGTAGGCGGCAAGTCCTGATATTCGATACGGTGGCCGCACAGATTGACGAAGGGCAAGGGGCCGCTCACACGCCCAGATAACGGTGGAGAGTCGCGCGCTTTTTCTTCAAGCCGGCGGCGCCGCCTTCCAGCACGACGCGGCCCTTGACCAAGACCACGCAGCGGTCGGCCAGAGCGCTCATCGCGGCGAAATTCTTGTCGACCACGACGCAGGCGATGCCGCTTTGGCGCAAGGTACGGAGAATGAACCATATCTCCTTGGCGAGCAGCGGCGAGAGGCCTTCGGTGGCTTCGTCCAGGATGATCAAATCGGGATTGGTCATGAGCGCGCGGCCGATGGTCAGCATCTGCTGTTCGCCGCCCGACAGCAGCGATCCCGAAAGATCGAGCCGGTGTTTGAGGCGCGGAAAGGTTTCCAGCACGCGCTTCAAATCCCACGCCGTCCGGCCCGGCGCCGGCCGCGCCGCCAGCAGCAAATGCTCCTTCACCGAAAGATTGGGGAAGATGCCGCGCCCCTCGGGCACGAAGGCGATCCCTTGGCGCGCGACCAAATGGGGCTTGGCCCCAGTCATGTCGTTTCCCCTGATCCGGACATGGCCCTGGCGCGGCGGCGTCAGGCCCAGGAGCGAGCGCAGCAGCGTGGTCTTGCCCATGCCGTTGCGGCCCAGCAAGCCCACGGTCTCGCCCGCGCCGACCTTGAAATCGACGCCGTGCAGGATGTGGCTTTCACCGTAGAAAACCTGGAGACCCCTTGCCTCGATCAGCGGCGCGGCGTTCATGCCGCGCCTCCGAGATAGGCTTTCCGCACCGCCCGGCTCTTGCGGATCGCGCCGGGCTTGCCGGTTTCGAGCACCCGGCCCTCGACCATCACGGTCAGCTGATCAGCGATGCTGAACACCGCGTCCATGTCGTGCTCGATCAGCAGGATGGCGCGGTCCTTGGCGAGGCTTTTTATGAGCTTGGTCATGCGCGCCGATTCCGCGGCGCCCATGCCGGCCAGCGGCTCGTCCAGGAGCAGCACCTTGGGCGAGATCGCCAGCGTCATGGCGATTTCGAGCTGGCGCTGTTCGCCATGGGAGAGATTGCCGGCAGTGGCCCGTCCGCCCGGGTCCAATCCGACCAGGCGGAGCGCGTGCCGCGCCGCCGCGTCGAGATCGCGCTCGGCGCGCGCCAGCCGCAGCACACGCAAGCCGCCGCCGAGCCGCGATTGCGCGGCGAGCCGGCAATTCTCGTGCGCCGAAAACCCGGTGAAAATGTTGACGCGCTGGTAACTGCGCGCGATGCCGAGCCGCGCGATGCGCGCCGGCGGCAGGCCGGCGATCTCCAGATCCTCGAACATCACGCTGCCGGCGCTGGGCTCGAGTTCGCCCGAAATCAGGCTCACCAGCGTGGTCTTGCCGGCGCCGTTGGGGCCGATCACGGCGTGGATCCGGTCCGCGTGCAAGGCGAGCGACACGCCGTCGACCGCGGCCAGGCCGCCGAAGCGCTTGGAAAGGCCGCGCGCGGCCAGAACCGGCTCAGCCACTTTTGCCCTCCGCCCGCTTCATGAGCCCGCTCAGGCCGCGCGGCAGAAACAGCACCGCCAGGATGATGAAAATTCCCAACGGCAGGAGCCAATGCTTGGTCGCGTCGGACAGCGTGTCCTGCAACAGCACCAGGGCGAAGGCGCCGAGGATGGGGCCGTAGAGCGTGCCCATGCCGCCCAGGATCACCATCATCAGCGCCATGCCCGAGAGCCGCCAGCCGAACAGGTCGGGATTGACGAATCCGAATTGCGCGGCGTCGAGATAGCCGGCGAGGCCCGCCAGCGCACCCGCCAGCGCGAAGGCGGCGAGCTTGTAACCGAAGGTGGAAAAGCCCAGCGAGCGCATGCGCGGCTCGTTGCTCTTGATGCCCAGCAACGCCCGGCCGAACAGCGTGCCGATCAACCCGCGCAGCAGCAGATATGTGCCCGCCATCGCCGCCAAGGCGAGGTAATAGAACTGCACCGCGTCGCCGAGGTCGAGGAAGCCGGTCGCGGGTTTGACATAGACATAGACGCCGTCCGAGCCGCCGAAGAATTTCGAGCCGGCGGCGAAATAGAAGAACATCTGCGCGAAGGCCAGCGTCACCATGATGAAATAGATGCCGGAACAGCGCAGCACCAAGAGGCCGATCGCCAGCGCCGCCAGCGCCGCCGCCGCCATCGCCGCCGGCAAGGTGAGCCAGAAATCGGCCGCGGCGTATTGCGGCGAAAGCCACCACAGCATATAGGCGCCGATGCCGTAGAAG
>Ga0187810_10000121_pt1 | contig 36545 bp, 43 predicted proteins | sample NC_wetland_sal_i_9_FD_132963 | JGI IMG/M metagenome (GOLD analysis project Ga0187810, IMG submission 132963) | Wetland sediment microbial communities from Neuse River Estuary, North Carolina, USA - ASW_5 | ecosystem: Environmental > Aquatic > Freshwater > Wetlands > Sediment | place: USA: North...
AGGGGCATCTGACCGCCCTCGAAGCCGAGGCGCAGGCTACCGCCGGAACGGGCCTTCTGACCCTTGTGTCCCTTGCCGGAAGTTTTTCCATGTCCGGAGCTTTCGCCGCAGCCAAGACGTTTGCGACGATGACGCGAGCCGGGACGGGGTTTGAGTGTGTGCAACTTCATAATTTGTCTTGTCCTTTTATGCAGCCTTCACGAATTTGCCGCGAAGTCTCAGGATGGTATCTTTCGGACGGAGTTGGAGCAGTCCTTCGAGAGTCGCCTTGGCAACATTCGACGGATTGCTGGAACCGAGGGATTTTGCCAGAACGTCCTTCACACCAGCTGCCTCCAGCACGGCGCGGACACCGCCACCAGCGATCAATCCCGTACCGGGCGATGCAGGACGGAGCAGAACTCGGGCGCCGCCGAATTCCCCCAACACTTCATGCGGGATGGTGGCCTTGGCAATGGAAACCGAGGAGAGCCTCTTGCGGGCAGCCTCTGTCCCCTTGCGAATGGATTCGGAAACTTCGTTCGCCTTGCCAAAACCGATTCCAACCTTGCCCTTGGTATCCCCGGCAACGACGAGAGCACTAAAGCTGAAACGGCGACCACCTTTCACGACTTTGGCGCATCGATTGATAAAGACGACCTTCTCGTAAAGATCTGATTCTTTTTTCTCGTTCTGGTTACGATCACGGGAACGACCATCGCGACCTCCGCGACGACGGTCATCACCTCGGCCATGATGGGCGTGAGAGGCGGCTGCGGGTGCGGCTGCAGGCGCAGCGACTTCCGGCGCAGTTTCCACATTGGGCGCTTCGATGGGTTCTGCGGCGGCTTCGGCAGGTTTGATTTTTTCGTTAGGCATAGATTAAAACTCCAGTCCACCTTCACGGGCGGCGTCGGCGAGGGCTTTCACCTTGCCATGATATCTGAATCCACCGCGATCGAAAACAACTTTGGTGATTCCGGTGCCCTTGGCACGTTCTGCGAGAAGCTTCCCCACTTCGACAGCCCCTTTGATATTTGGGCGGAGGTTGCGGGTCTTGAGATCTTTTTCCGTTGTACAAACGCCGACCACCGTCTTCCCGGCGGTATCGTCGATGAGTTGCGCGTAGATGTGTTGCTCCGAAAAGGCGACGCTGAGGCGGGGACGCACCGTGGTGCCTTCCAGCTTTTGGCGAATGCGGACATGGAGCCGCTGGCGGGATGCCTTCCGGGATGATGCAAGTTTGGTGAGCTGTTTCATAGGCGGTTATTTGCTTTGGGCGGTCTTGCCTTCCTTACGGAGGATGTGTTCGCCGACATAGCGCACTCCCTTGCCCTTGTAAGGCTCGGGCGGATAGTAGCCACGTATATCAGCCGCTACCGCGCCGACTTTCTGTTTGTCCGGTCCGTCAATGGTGATGAAAACGTTATCCGTCACGGTGACTTTGATGTCGCCCGGAATGGGATAGTTGATCGGATGGGATTTGCCCAAACTGAGGTTGAGCACCTTGCCCTGAACGGCGGCACGGAAACCGACACCCTGGATTTCCAGTTTCTTCTGGAAGCCTTCATGGACACCTTTGATCATGTTGGAGATCAAACGCTGGGTGAGACCGTGCAGGGCCTTGTCCTGGCGGGTTTCACCGGAACGGCGAACAAGCACCGTCTTGTTTTCCAGACGAGTCTGGATGCGCTCGTGGAAAGTCATCTCCAGCTTCCCCTTCGGACCTTCAGCCGAGATGTTCCGGCCGTTGATCTGAACCTTTACCTTGTCCGGTATGACAACCGGTATGTTTCCAATTCGTGACATAGTTTACCCTACCAAACGTAGGCGAGAATCTCGCCCCCTACATTATTTTTCTTTGCCTCGTGACCAGACATCACGCCCTTCGGAGTCGAAAGGATGCTGACACCGAGACCGCCGAGCACCCGGGGAATCTCCGTTGCACCAACATAGCGCCGAAGACCGGGTTTGGAAATACGACGAATATTCGTGATGGCATTCTGCTTGCCGGCACGGCGAAAAGTCAGCGCAATCTGCGGCTTGCCATCGACGGTCTCCAATTTGAAGTCCTCAATGTAACCTTCCAACTTCAAGACACGGGCGATGTTGCCCTTAAGCTTGCTGTAGCGGGCGACAGTGTTTTCCTTGCCCGCACTGACGGCGTTGCGAATCTGTGTGAGAAAATCTCCGACGGGATCTGTTGCACTCATGTATTTTTACCAGCTTGCTTTGACGACGCCCGGAATTTCACCGCGCAGAGCCATCTCGCGGAATTGAATGCGGCTGACGCCGAAACGACGCATATAGGCGCGGCGACGACCCGTGATCTTGCAACGGTTATAGCCGCGGCTTGAAAACTTCGGTTTCCGCTTTTGTTTGTTAATCCAGCATGTCTTGGCCATAAATATTCCTCTTTACGCTTTGGCACTCGCAGCGGCGGTGGTGGTGGTTGCCTGAGCCGAGCGATCCGCAAAGGGCATTCCCATCAGTACGAGAAGGCTCTTGGTCTCATCCTTGTTACGAGCCGTGGTGACGATGGTAATGTCCATGCCGATATTGCGTTTTACCTTATCCATTTCAATTTCCGGGAAAATCGTGTGATCCTTGATGCCGAGAGTGTAGGCGCCGCGACCGTCAAAGGCTCGCGTGGAAACACCACGGAAGTCACGGATGCGGGGAAGCGCCATACTGAGGAGACGGAGGAGAAACTCATACATGATCTTTCCACGCAGAGTCACCTTGCAGGCGATTTCCTGATTCTCACGGAGCTTGAAGTTGGCGATGCTCTTTTTCGAGCGGGTCTTCACCGGTTTCTGTCCGGTGATCATCGTTACTTCGTGGACCGCTTCTTCCAGAGCCGCCTTGACGTCGTCCGACTTGCAGCCAACGCAGGAATTGACGACAACCTTGGTGATTTTCGGCACCTGATTGACATTTTTATAGGCGCGTTGCTTCACCAGTTCGGGAACAACGGTCTCTTTATAATAGGTCTGTAAATCTTTCGACATCGCTTACTCCTTCGACTTCTTGGAGGGTGCTTTCTTGGCCTCGGTGACGACACGAAGGTTCGAGATGTGGACGGTTCCCTCCCGTTGTTCGATGCCGCCCTTCTGATTGTTCTGATTGGGGCGCGAAGCCTTGCTGATCATGTGAAGGCCTTCGACAATCACACGCTGCTTCTTCAAAAGAACCTGAAGAACTTTTCCCTTTTTACCACGCTCGGAACCGCTGACGACTTCCACTTCGTCCCCGCGCTTGACATGGGCCTTGGTTAATTTTTCCGTACTGATACTCATAGCACCTCCGGTGCGAGCGAAATGATCTTCATGAAATCCTTCTCACGCAGTTCGCGTGCGACTGGGCCGAAGATGCGGGTGCCGCGGGGGTTTTTATCCTTATCGATGATGACAACGGCATTGCGGTCAAAGCGGAGCGCGGAACCATCGCTGCGACGGATCGGCTGCCGGGTGCGAACGACAACGGCGCGGACAACCTCACTCTTTTTCACCGTGCCATCCGGAGCCGCCTCCTTCACGTTGGCGGTGATGATGTCACCGATGCCGGCAATGAGAGACTTTTTCCCGATGACGCCGATCATGGTGGCCTTGCGGGCACCCGTGTTATCTGCGACATCAACCCATGAGCGAATCTGAATCATATATTATTCTCCTTGGCGCAAAAGAATTTCGAGAAGTTCCCAACGCTTCAGGCGGCTGAGAGGACGCGTTTCGCCAATGCTGACGCGGTCACCCACCTTGGCCTTCGACTCACCGTCATGGACGTGATAGCGGGCTCTCTTGGTGATGATTTTCTTGAACTGGGGGTGTGCAACCCTCTGGGAAACTTGCACGACGACCGTCTTCGTCATCTTCGTCGAAACGACTTCGCCGACAAGGATTTTCCGGCTTTTCTTCCGGGGCTCAGTGGCGGCAGGGGTGGTTTGTGTCATAGACTTTAATCCGTTTACTTAGCCGCGACGGCTGTTTTCTTTTTTCTTTCGTTCAAAATGGTCAACGAGCGGGCAATGGTCCTGCGAATGTCGCGAAGCCGGCTGGGCTTATCGATCTGACCGCTTTGCTGTTGAATGCGAAGATTCAAGGACTCCCGGCGCAGATCCTGCACCTTGTTCTGGAGTTCCAAATCACTGAGAGCTTTGACTTCTTTTGTTTTCATACAGTCACCTTCCGATCACGGGTGATGAAACGGGTGTGAAAAGGGAGCTTGGCTGCAGCGAGTCGGCAACATTCACGGGCTGCACTCTCGGTGATGCCATCCATTTCAAAAAGGATACAACCGGGTTTGATGACGGCGACCCAGAACTCCGGCTGGCCTTTACCCTTACCCATTCGGGTTTCCGGGGGGCGGGCCGTGACGGACTTGTCCGGGAACACGCGAAGGAAGAGTTTTCCTTTGCGTTTCATGCCACGGGTGAGAGCGACACGGGCTGCCTCAATCTGGATGTTTGTGAGCCAGGCACGCTCCAAGGACTGAAGGGCAAACTGACCGAAGGAAATTTCAATGTTGCGCGTGGCATTGCCTTTACGACTGCCTCGCTGGGTCTTGCGGTATTTTACGCGTTTGGGGAGAAGTGGCATGATTTTTTAGGCGGCTGGAACCGCTTCCTCCTTGTGGCAAATCCAGACCTTGACACCGATTTTTCCGGCCACGGTATTTGCTTCGGCAAAACCGTAATCGATGTTGGCCCGGAGGGTGTGCAGGGGCACCTTGCCCTCGCGATACTGTTCCATGCGGGCGATTTCACCACCACCCAGACGACCGGAAACACGCACTTTGACACCTTCAGCACCAAAATCAATGGCTTGCTGAACGGCTTTTTTCATCGCCCGCCGGAAGGAAACTCGGCGCTCAAGCTGAATGGCGATGTTTTCAGCAACAAGCTGGGCATCCAATTCATGAGTCTTGATTTCTTTGACATCGAGAAGAACTTCGCGGTCCGGAACAATCTTGCGGACTTCCTCCTTGAGCTTGTCGAGCTCACTCGCCTTGCGTCCGATGACGAGGCCGGGGCGGGCGGTGTGAAGGGTGACGCGAACGCGATTGGCCGCGCGCTCGATGATGATCTTCGAGATGCAGGCTGCTTCCAGACGCTTTTTGAGGTAGCCGCGAATCTCGTGATCTTCGTAGAGGAAGATGGGGAAATCGCGCTTGTTGGCGTACCACATGGAGCGCCAGTTGCGGTTGACGGCAAGACGGAAGCCGTACGGATGTGTTTTTTGTCCCATGGCGTGTTACTCGGGTTTGCTTTCCTGTGCTTCCGCCACCGGCTTTTTGGCACGGGCGGGTTTGGCGTTCTTTTTCTTGGCTTTGGCGGGTGCTTCGGGCCGTTCGGCGACGATGATGCGGATGTGAGCCGTGCGCTTCTGGCGGGGGGAGGCCATGCCTCGTGCACTCGCCTTGAAGCGGCGGAAGCTGGCTCCCTCATTCATGACGGCTTCCTTCACATAAAGAAGGTCTGCCGAGAGACCGTTGTTGTTCTCCGCGTTGGCGATGGCACTGGCAAGAGTCTTGCTGACGAGCCTCGCCGCCTTTTTAGGCGTAAAACGAAGAACGTCCAGCGCCTCCCCTACCGGCAGGCCCTGTATCAGGCGGGTCACTTCCCGACCCTTGAAGGCCGAGATTCTCGCCATGCGTGTAATTGAGCGCACTTCCATATTTCTACTCTTTTGTGGCTGCCAGCAGGAGTCGATCTCCCACCTTTGGCCGTTTACCTTTTTGCAACCCTTCCACAAGGGCTGCGCTTAAATATTCCCTTACTTCAACGATTCGACATCTCCCGATCACCTGATCCTCCCGGAGCAGGTAGAACGGCATGCCGACCTTTACTGCCTGGACTTTCCCGGCATTGACAATCACGATTCCCAATGCCTCGTCCAGACTTACAACTGAAATTGTGTTGAGGTCACTGGCCGTTTTCATCGTCACCAGTTCGCCCCCCTGCAAGACTGCCTGAGCCTGCCGGACGGCCACCTCATACGCTTCTAATTTGGCGACCTTTTCAGAGATATCCGCCTTTTGCAGATTATCTCCAGCCACCATCAGATTTTTCAGGGCTTCTTCCACCGCCTGACGCCGTTTCTCACTCTGGTAAAGTTCGCCCAGAGCGAGCACCAGCTTTTCGTGCATGGCTTTCTCGTCACCGGTGAGAGCGTCGAGTCCGAGCGCTTCATTGCGCAAGCGGAGATCCATCCACTGCTGGCGGAAGTATTCGGCCTCCGCCTTTGCGACCATGATGCTTTCCTGAAGCTCATGAATGCGCTCGGCATTGTCCGTCTCTTTCCCCTTCTGACTATCTTTGAAAGAACTGTCCTCCCCACTCAAGGTGGTGAGGGCCGCCGTGCAACATAGCCCGGCGGCGATGCAGCCCGCCAATGATGCAGGCATGCGTTTCATAAGACTACTTCGTTACCTTCTCGGTATGTCCTCCGTGTCTCTTGAAAATCTTGGTGGGAGAAAACTCCCCAAGCCGATGACCGACCATGTTTTCGGTGACGAATACGGCGATGAAATTCTTTCCGTTATGCACTTGAAAGGTGTGCCCGACAAAATCAGGGGTAATCAGGGATCGGCGCGACCAAGTCTTGATCGGCTTGCGCTGAGTGGTCTGATTCATCTTATCGATTTTTTCGAGAAGATGGCTGTCGATGAAAGGACCTTTTTTAAGACTTCTGCCCATAAATTATTTCTTCTTTCTCCGTTCCACGATGAACTTGTTGGACGGCTTGTACTTGGCGCGGGTCTTCAGTCCCTTGGCGAGTTGTCCCCAAGGTGACACGGGATGCTGACGGCCACCACCACCCTTGCTCTTGCCCTGTCCACCACCCATCGGGTGATCGATCGGGTTCATGACCATGCCACGGACATGCGGACGGCGCCCCATCCACCGGGCGCGACCAGCCTTGCCCATGCTGGCATTTTCATGCTGGACGTGCCCCACCTGGCCGATGGTGGCGCGGCAATTGGCGTGAACCTTGCGGATTTCACCGCTCGGGAGACGAATCTGGGCGTAATCGCCATCGATACCCATCACGGTGGCAGCACCGCCTGCGGTGCGGACGAGCTGGGCTCCCCTGCCCTGGATAAGCTCAATGTTGTGAAGAGGAAGCCCCAAGGGAATGTCGCGAAGGGGAAGACTGTTGCCAATCTCAGGCGGGGCTTTCGGGCCAGCCTGAAGGGTGGCACCGACTTCGAGGCCCTTCGGGGCGATGATGTAAGCGCGCTCTTTATCCGAGTATTCGATAAGGGCGATGCGGGCTGTGCGGTTGGGATCGTATTCGATGCCGATGACCTTGGCGGGTTCGGTCCGCTTGCGCTTCCAGTCGATGATGCGGTACATCTTTTTATGACCACCTCCACGATGACGGCTGGTGAGACGTCCGTAGCTGTTACGACCACCGGTGCGCTTTTTGGGTTCGATGAGAACTTCTTCTGGCGTGTGCTTGGTGATTTCCGAAAAATCAGCCAGCACCGTGGTACGAAGGGCGGGTGTCAAAGGGCGAAAGGATTTGAGTGACATATTCTCGAAAAGGCTAGATGAGTTCCAGCTTTTCTCCGGGTTTGAGGGTGACGATGGCCTTTTTCCAGTGGTTCTGGCGGCCAGGGTGTCCGGTGCGGGCGCGTTTGAACTTGCCTTTCACCTGGATGGTGTTGACGCGGACAACCTCTTTTTTGAAGATGGTTTGGATGGCCTGCTTGATTTCGAGCTTGGTGGCTTTGCGATCGACCTCAAAGAGGTACTGGCCGAGTTCGTTCAGGCGAGTGCCTTTTTCGGTGATGCGGGCCGTTTGGATGATGTCGTAAGGGCTTCTCATGGCTTCAACCGTTGATCCTTTTTGCGAGGAGGGGGAGTGCGTCCTTCTCAATGACCACCAGATGGGAGGCGATGAGGTGCTCGGCATTCACGTCACTGACGGGGAGCACTTCCAGACGCGGAATATTGCGGCTGGCAAGGAGAAGGGTTTTGTTGACTTCCTTGGTCAGGAACAGAAGCGACGTAGGCAGGCCGGCTTCCTTGATCCAAGAGGCGACTTCCTTGGTCTTCGCTGCTTTGATTTCAAATTTGTCGATCGTACTGATGCGGGAGTCCTTGGCCAGGGTGCTGATGGCTTTCTTGAGGGCGGCCTGTTTGCCAGTCTTGGCGAGCTTTTTGGAATAGTCGCGGGGATGGGGGCCGAATACGACGCCACCCTTGCGCCAGATGGGAGAGGCTTTGTAACCGGCGCGGGCGCGGCCTGTTCCCTTTTGCTTCCACGGCTTGGTGCCGGAGAAGGCAACGGTCGCCTTGGTTTTCACGCAATGGGTACCGGCGCGGCGATTGGCGCGGTAGGCGACGATGGCATCGTGGAGCACCTGGGTGCCGAGGCCGTTGGCAATGAGTTTGGCTCCGAGAGCCTGCTCAACCTGATCAAAACTGAGTGTGCTGGGTTTCATGGCTCGTTATTTCTTTGCCGCCTCCACGGGTGCTGCGGCAGGTTGGCCTTTGATGGCCTGTCGGATGACGACGTAGCCGCCCTTGGTGCCGGGAATGGCGCCGCGGATGAGGATGACATTATCGTCCTGACGAACCTGGACAACACGAAGATTTTGGACGGTAATGCGCTCGTCACCGAGGTGACCTGGCATCCCTTTGTTTTTCCAGATGCGGCCTGGAGTAGAGCGGCAACCGATGGAACCGTTGCGGCGGTGCATCGTGGAACCGTGAGCGTCCGGCTGGCCGTGGAAGTTGTGCTTGCGCATGGTACCCTGAAATCCCTTGCCCTTGGAAACGCCGATGATGTCGACGAGCTGTCCGGGCTGGAAGGTATTCACGGGAATGGTCTGGCCGAGGGTGAACTCACCACCGTTGACTCTGAACTCGCGAACAAATGCCTTCGGTTCCGTGTTGGCTTTTTTGAAGTGACCGATGAGAGGTTTGCTCGACTGGCGGACGGATTTTTCCCCGATGGCCAGTTGAACGGCGCTGTAGCCTTCCTTTTCAAAAGTCTTCACCTGGGTGACGACGTTGGGCACAGCCTGGATGACTGTGACGGGGGTGATGATTCCCTTGTCGTCATAGACCCTGGTCATCCCGAGCTTTTTACCGAGAATGCCGATGCTCATGTTTTTATTGGCGGGTGTAATATGGAACGTGCCCTGAACTGTCCGGCACAAATGGTTTCAATATCTTTTTCCCGTCTCCTCCTGTAGTTAAATCTTGATGGTGATGTCCACGCCAGCGGGCAGGTTGAGTTTTTTCAGCTCGTCCACGGTCTTTGCCGAGGGTTCGATGATGTCCAACAACCTTTTGTGGGTGCGGATCTCAAATTGTTCCATGCTCTTCTTGTCTACGTGTGGCGACCGGTTGACCGTGTAACGTTCGATTTTGGTCGGAAGGGGGATGGGGCCGGAGACGCGGGAACCGGTGCGGACAACGGTTTCGGCGATCTCGCCCGCCGCCTTGTCGAGCAAGCGGTAGTCGAAGCCTTTAAGTCGAATGCGGATGCGTGTAGCTGCCATGGTGGTGTTTCGGGTTAGGATTTCTTGGCCTGTTCAAGGATTGCTGCGAGGATTTGCTTCGGCACTTCCTCGAAGTGCGAGGGTTCCATGGAATAGGCAGCGCGGCCCTTGGAAAGGGAGCGTATGGTATTCACATAGCCAAACATTTCGGCAATGGGGACTTCAGCGGCGACGTTCGAGCTGTTGCCCTTGCTCTCGACGTTCATGATGCGGCCACGACGGCGGTTGATGTCACCGAGAATGTCGCCCTGGAATTCATCCGGGGTGGAGACTTCCACTTTCATGATCGGTTCGAGGAGAATGGGGTTGGCCTTCTGCATGGCATCCTTCATCGCGAAGATGGCAGCCATCTTGAACGCGATTTCGCTCGAATCGACTTCGTGGTAGGAACCGTCAAGAATCTCGACGTGAACGTCGATAACGGGGCTGGAATAGACAACGCCCGTGAGGAGAGCCTCTTCAATGCCCTTTTTGCAGGCCGGGATGTATTCCTTCGGAATGGTGCCGCCGACGACTTTGTTTTCAACGGTGATTCCCTTACCTCTTTCGACCGGGGTGACGCTGAGGACGACATGTCCGTACTGACCGCGACCACCGGATTGCTTGATGAGTTTCCCCTCACCGCCGCTCGCTTTGAGGACGGTTTCACGGTAGGCAATCTGCGGGGCGCCGGAGTTCGTCTGGACGTTGAACTCGCGCTTCATGCGGTCGCAGATGATTTCGAGGTGAAGTTCGCCCATTCCCTTGATGATGGTCTGTCCGGTTTCCTCGTTGGATTGAACCTGAAAGGTGGGGTCTTCTTCGGCGAGACGTTGGAGAGCTTCGCCCATCTTTTCACGGTCGCCCTTGGTCTTGGGCTCGACGGCCATGGAGATGACAGGCTCAGGGAAACTGGGAGGTTCGAGTGTGACGTCAAAGTCTTCGTCACAAAGGGTATCACCGGTGCGGATGTCTTTTAACCCGACCGTGGCAGCGATGTCACCAGAGGCAACAGCATCAAGTTCTTCGCGCTTGTCTGCCTGAATTTGAAGGAGTCGGCTGATGCGTTCGCGGCGACCGTTGCGGGGGTTGTAAACAAAGGTACCCTTATTCAGCACACCGGAATAGACGCGGAAGAATATGAGCTTGCCGACGTATTCGTCTGTCCAGAGCTTGAATGCAAGGGAGCAGAATTTCTTATCGTCGCCAACGGGAACAGGAACGAGTTCCTCCGGATTGTGAGGATTGTGGCCTTTGGCGGGAGGAATGTCGAGCGGGCTGGGAAGGTAGTCAACAACGGCATCAATGAGGGCTTGTACGCCTTTGTTTTTCAATGCAGATCCGCCGACAACGGGAACGAGTTCGTTCGTAACAACCAAGCGACGGATGGCCAGCTTGAGTTGCAACGGGGTCGGGGTCTTTTCTTCGAGGAAGAGAGTCCCGATTTCTTCATCCTTGTCGGCGACAGCTTCGATGAGATCTTTGAGAGCTTTTTCAGCCCGGGCTTTCCAGTCGGCGGGAATTTCGACTACCTTATAGGTCGAACCAAATTTGTCATCGTCGCTATAGACAAGGGCTTTTTGGTTGATGACGTCAATCTGGCCGTGGAGCTGGTCTTCAGCACCGAGGGGGAGAATGATGGGCCAGGCATTGGCACCGAGCTTGGTACGCATTTCCTGGACGGCATTTTCAAAATTTGCGCCGGTGCGATCCATCTTGTTGACGAAGGCGATACGAGGCACCTCGTACTTATTGGCCTGACGCCAGACGGTTTCGGACTGGGGTTGGACGCCAGCAACACCGCAGAACACGGCGACGGCTCCATCCAACACGCGGAGGGAACGTTCAACTTCAGCGGTGAAATCGACGTGGCCAGGAGTATCGATGATGTTGACGCGGTTTTTGGTGCTGGTGTAAAGCTTCTCAAGGCCTTCTTCGGGGCGAACGGGCCAGAAGCAGGTGGTGGCGGCGGAGGTGATGGTGATGCCACGCTCGCGCTCCTGCTCCATCCAGTCGGTGACGGTGGTGCCTTCATGAACTTCGCCCATCTTGTGGACGGCGCCCGTGTAGAAAAGAATCCGCTCGGTGAGCGTGGTTTTACCCGCGTCAATGTGGGCACAAATGCCGATATTGCGTGTCCGCTCGAGCGTGTAAGGTCTTGTAAATGATGCAACGGCCATGTGAAAACTCCAAAATTACCAGCGAAGGTGGGCGAAAGCCCGGTTTGCCTGTGCCATACGGTGAACATCGTCACGCTTTTTGATGGCGGCACCCTGTCCCTGGGATGCTTCTTTGATTTCAGCGGCGAGGGCGCGGGAAAGGGGCTGACCTTTGCGCTTATCGGCCTGGCCAACGATCCATCTCATGGCGAGCGAAAGTTGACGCTCGGCGGGAACTTCCATGGGGATCTGATAAGTGGCACCACCAACGCGACGGGATTTGACCTCGATGCGGGGCTTGACGTTTTCGAAAGCTTTCTGAACGATTTCAAGGGGATTGCCTTCGGGAACGCCTTTATTGGCTTCCGTGATGGCGGCATAAACGACGCGTGAGGCGACGGATTTATTCCCTCCTCGCATGACGGTGGAAATGAGACGCCCAATGAGAGGGCTTCCGTAAACCGGATCAATAATGGTGGGGCGCTTTTCTGCTCTATGTCTTCTGGCCATGGTGTGTAAAAGGGGTTAGGGGGCTATTTCTTGGCGGCTTTGGCTGCATCGCCACCGCCTTTTTTCGGGCTCTTGACGCCGTACTTACTACGGGAAACTTTACGAGGGAGCTTGTTCGTGTTGCTCGGGCCGGAGGCGCCGAGGGAGTCGAGGGTACCACGGACGATGTGGTAGCGGACACCGGGCAAATCTTTGACACGGCCACCGCGCACGAGGACGATGGAGTGTTCCTGGAGGTTGTGACCTTCACCGGGGATGTAGGCAATGACTTCGTGACCGGTGGTGAGGCGCACCTTGGCGACTTTGCGAAGAGCGGAGTTCGGCTTCTTCGGGGTCCTTGTCATGACCTGAAGGCATACTCCACGACGCTGCGGGCAGTTTTTCAGTGCCGGCGCCTTTGTCTTCACCTTGGGCCTCTGTCTGCCCATGCGAACCAACTGGTTAATCGTTGGCATGTACCAAAATCCTTTCTTTCTTCCCCCCAAAAAAGCCGCGAGTGAAAAAAAAAGACGCCATGGACGGGCCAAGGCGTGCTTTCTCTCATTTCGCATGGAGGATGATGACCTCCAGGATCACCATCGCACGCTTTAAGCTTTTATCAGGAAGTGTTTTAATACTTTCCCGTGCTTAAGGGGAAATGAGGTTCTACACGTAATTGAATTTCATGCAACAAAATTTTTCAAAAAAATGAAAAAACTTGTTTCCTCAATTCCATTCAACCGATCCGCAGGGAGAACATCACCTTTTACTGCATTCGATTTGCTTCATCTGCCTTGTGGCAGGCATCCATGAGAAGGCTCATGGAATCTCCCTGAATGGTGATCGCGGAGGCGGGTTTGTCAAAAATAAAGTCAAACGTCCCCTCCTTCATCTGAAGGATGTTGCCCAGCACCGCATCCCCCTGGCGAATGTCATCCGGGGCAAAACGGTACTTTGCATGAACAAACTGCCCTTTGCTAAAGTAAATATAGGCGTGGAGTTCTTCCTCTTCCGGGAGAAAGAGGAGGAGCTGACCGCTTTTACCCCCCTGAATGAGGATGTGACAAAGTTCAAGGACCGAAAAATCGCCCAATTTTCCCTGAAAGTGCTGGCGCTCATCCCGGAGATGCACCCCGGCACTGGTGATCCGGGAGGCCCTGCTGTCATCTTGATCCGACACATTCATATTTTGACGGAGGCTAACGGCTTAAGAAACAGAATCAGCAATAAATGTAAATGTTGCGACCGAAAGATCAAGTAAAGGAACTGGATTTATAGGAAGTATTGACAGCAGTCTGCATAATGCCATGTTTCCTTCCAAATCCCTACCGTGACATCCGCTTTCGAGCACACTCCGTCGCATAATAGATCTCCCCTCGATTGATTCTATCTCCATGGAATCCGCCATCATCATTCGCACGCCCAAGCCTGCCGATATTTACGGTTGGCCGTTTCACCTGATCAGCATCCTCGGATGTATCCTGACGTTTGGAGGTGTGGCACTCCTCCACCTCTACATGACGATCCACTCCACGGGCACCGTGGAAGCTCTGGAGGAGACTTATGTTTTCGCGCCGGAAGATTCCACCGTCTCGGAAGTTCTGGTTCCCATCGGGGCAGACGTGAAGGAGGGCACTCCCCTTTTCCGTCTGAATGATGCCCAGATCCGCTGGAAAATCCTTCAAAACTCCAAGGATATCATCCAACTGAAATCGAACCTCGCCATGAATGATCTGGCAATCAAAGAACTCGACATCCGTCCGGCCAGCCCGGAGGTGACTTCCGCAAAGGAGCGCCTGGAACAACTCAACCGAATCCAAGCCCTCCAGCAACAAAGCATGGACAGCCTGGAAAAGCTCATCAAGCTCCAGCTGGTCGGAACTCCGGAATACAACCGCCAGCAGGAGGAAATGATCCGCACGGAGATGGATCGCATTCAGACAGCCACCATGGTCCAATGGGGCAATGAAGGCTTGATCAAAGTCCAAAGAGACCAATTAGTCGACCAATCGGAAAAGCTGAAAGACCTCATCCAACTAAGCCAGCAGGAGATCGACTACCTCAACCAGCAGGCCGCCCAACTCATCGTCAAGGCCCCCATGAGCGGCCGACTCGTCTCAAACGACTACCGCTACCCCGGCATGGCCGTGGTCAAGGGAGCCCCGATGGCGAAAATCGCCCTGGAGGACGGGAAATTCCGGGTGCGCGCCCTGGTCAGCGAACACAACATCGACCTCCTGGAGGTAGGCACCAAGGCACGGATGTCCTCGGAGGTCTTTGATTCCATTTTTGACGGCTACCTCTGGGGCAAAGTCAGCCGCATCATCCCCGAATCACAAACCGACACCCTGAACCGAAGCCACCCGGAAGATCCGGTTTACGAAGTGGACATCCTCATTGATGAAACCCCCCGCCAGCTCGTCCTCGGCTCCCGGGTGAAAGTCGACTTCATGCTCGACCGCCTCTCCATGTTTGAATTTCTCACCCGCCGTTACAAGACCCGGACGCCCGCAAAAAGCCAGCCCCCTTCGTCATGACCCGCACCTTCCCATCCGACGCTCCCGACCTGATCCAGTACATGAAGGCCTACCTCCCCAAGCTGTGGAAGGGGCTTTTCCATGCCTGCATGAGAACCATCGTCCTGGCTCCATTCCCCTTCTTTTACCAGATCATGGTCGATGCATGCATCCCCTCGTCGGACTACTGGGGGATAATGGAACTCAGCCTCATCACCACCGGATTACTGCTGCTCCACTACGTCTTCTCCGTCCACGGAGCAAACCTGATCGCCGCAGCCACGGCGGAGATGAATCTCGAACTTCGCAGCCGCATTTTCTACAAGCTCCAATATCTCAGCTTCGGCTATCTCGACCAGCAAAAGACCGGGCGACTCCTCTCCAAATACGCCTTTGACACCCAGAAGGTGGAGGACGCGATCCTCTTCACCTGCAACAATCTCATCCCCGCCATCATCTACAGCACATCGGTGCTCGTCGTCCTGATCGCCATGAACTGGCAGCTTTCGATTATGCTCCTTGTCATTCTTCCCATCTACGGGATTTCGAAATACTTTTTCTTTGAAAAAATCGCCAACTGGAACCAGGCCGCCCGCATAGCCCAGGAGAAAATGACCGGCACCGCAAGCGAATACATCACCGCCCTCCGGCTGGTCCGCAGCCTCGGCGAGGAACAACAGGCGCGCAATCAGGTCGATCAAATGAGCTACGGACTGGCGCAATCCCGCATCGACCTGACCGGCATCAACGCCAGCTTCAACACCTTCACCTTCATCGGCACACAATTCATCACCCTCATCGTCGTCGCCGGAGGAGCCTTGTTCGTACTGGGTGGACACATGAGCGTGGGCGATCTCTTCGCCTTTATCTCCGGTCTGCCGATTTTGATCTCCCCCGTGCAAATGTTCACCCAGTTCAGCCAGCAATACTTTCTCGGCGAGGAAGCCTACCGCAGCATGAAGGAAATCCTCGACTGCGCCTACGTCGAAGATTGGAACGGCAAGATGAAACTCCCCGACCTGAAAGGCGAAATCACCTTCAAAGATGTCTCCTTCACCTACCCCGCCGGGCAGCAGCCCGTCTTCCAACATTTCAATCTGGTCATCAAGCCGGGTGAAAAAATCGCCGTCGTGGGCCCATCCGGCTCCGGAAAATCAACCCTGGCACATCTCGTCCTGGGGCTCTACAAGACCGATTCTGGAGCCGTCCTGATCGACGGCTACACCCAACAAAGCCTCGACATGCGGTGGTTTCGCCAAAAAACAGCACTCGTCATGCAGGAAAGCATCCTCCTCTCGGGCTCCGTCTGGGAAAACATCCGCTTTGCCAATATCGAAGCATCCAACCAACAAGTGATGACCGCCGCCCGCGACGCCAATGCCGAGGAATTCATCCTGAAAATGCCGAATGGTTACGACACCGTCGTCGGCGAACGAGGCTCCACTCTTTCCGGTGGCCAGCGCCAACGACTCTCCATCGCCCGAGCCATCCTCCGTAACCCACGCGTCCTCATCCTGGACGAGCCGACAGCAGCCCTCGATTACGAAAGTGAAAAACTCATCCAAGAAGCCCTAGACCGCCTCTCCAAAGGCCGGACCGTCATCACAATCGCCCACCGCCTGAGTACAATCAAAAACTCGGATCGCCTCATCGTCATGAAGGATGGGAATATCATTGAGGAAGGCACCTTCCAATCCCTCTCCCACTCGGGCGGCTACTTCAGCAATCTCCTTTCCTCACAGGGTCTTCTGGACGATACAGATCCCCAGGCAACCACAAAGGCTCCCTACGTCGTAGTACCCAAATAATATCCATTCGGGAAAATGAATTTACATAAAGATATTATAAACAGTGAAACTAAAAATTTTCATTTGTAAACTTATTTTCCCGGATTGGTATAAGTGGCATTCGCGGAATCACTCGGTCTGAAATTCCATTTACAGACCCGTTGGAAAGCCTTTGCGGGCTCCTCACACAACACTTCCAAACAGCTTATGAAGCCTTTTCGTCGTCCTCGGAACCTTTATCATTCCCCTCACCATAAGCCCCATAATAGCCGTAACTCTTGTGGTAGGAATAGTTGTAGTAGTAGTAAAGCCCGCGCCGACGCTTGTACCGGTTGAGTACCACACCGGACGGCTGTTTTTCCGAGGATGAAAAAAGTGCCTGAATGGCCCGGATGACCGCCCTTTCCGGAGTGCTGCCCGCCCGGGCGATCAAACACACCCTCTGGACATGGAGGGCGATGAGAAGGGTATCCGCCACGGCATTCACCGGCGCACTGTCGATGATGATATATTCAAATCTTTTCCCAAGCTGGGCAATCACATCCGGCAAGGCGGTGGACGCGAGCAATTTTTGTGGATTGGGTGAACGCATCCCCGCGCTGATGAAAGAAAAATTCTCATTCATCGTCTCCTGAATGGCATCATCGATGGAAAGTTGATCCGCCAGGACATCACTCAAACCATTTTCCAACCGGGCCCCCGGAACAAGCTTGTGTAACAGAGGTTTCCTCAAATCCGCGTCAATCAAAACGACTTTGTGCCCCTGTGCAACCATCTGAAGGGAGGTATGATAACTGCAAAAAGTCTTCCCCTCAGCAGGCAAGGCACTGGTAAAGAGAAAGCTCTTTCCCTCTCCCTTGCGCCCCAACAACTTCATGGAAACAACCAACGAACGAAATGCCTCACGGACAGCGGGATTGAGCGCATCCTGAGAAGTGGAATCCGAAGGCACTTCTTCCTTATATGGAGCCTCCGGGACAACGGACAGGGCCGGAAGATGGAGGGAAGACTCGATTTGATCCGGGGTCTTGATCGAGTTATCGAAAAGATTGAGGGCAAATGCAATGAGCACTCCCAAAATCACCCCCGCACCGAGGTATTCCAGCATGATCTTTTTTCCACTCGGCTCGACCTGAATCGGGGGGCTGGCATTCTCCGCTATTTTAATGTCATCGGCATCCAGCGCCTTGGCCACCTCAGTATCTTTGATACGATCCCGGAGATTCTTGGAAAGATCAACATTCTGATCGAGATCGCGCTGCAAGGCATCAAATTGGGCCATCTCCCGATTGCGCTTTTGGACACTCGTCTCCAGTTGTTTTTCCTGCGTCACGGCAGCTTGGTAACGCTCCTGCAGACCCTGCGCAGCCTGAACGGCTGCTACGAAAAGCGTTTTTTGCAGATACTCGATATCACTCCGGGCTGCCGTCAACATCGGGTTGCCATCCTGCAGATCACGAGACATTATGGAGTACTTCTCCTTCTTGTTGCTGATGCTTGCCAGAAGTGTTTGCACGGTGGGATCGGTTTTTACACTCTCCAAAGCAAGGAGTTTTTCCAGATCATAGTTTTTCCCCATTCCTTCCACCGCGTGGAGATCCCCCTCCAAGATGAGCCTGTTTTTTCTTAATTCATTAAATTTTGAATTTAAATCTTTCCATTCCTCCGGATCAAAAACGACCGTCGAATTGGTTTCCCGAAACTTCTGCAACTCCATCGCAGATTGGTGAAGATTCTTGTCCATCTGCCCGGCCTGATCGAAAAGGAAATCAAGCGCCTGTTTGGAAGCCTCTGACCGATCCGCAATGTTTTTGGCGATGAATTCCTCGGCAGCCGTATCCGCAAGTTTTTGCGTCATGGCAGGGCTGCGGTGTTTCGCCATCAGTAGAATCAAGTTGGTGTTGGGTTGGACCGAAGCCGAAATCGCATCTTTTACCTTCGCCGCGGCCGCACTCGCCGTGAGATGCGTTCCAGGCTTCTCTCCAAGAAGGAATTCCGGATCCTCCGTCAAATTCAGCCGGGCAACCACCCGCTCAGCAACAGCCTTCGAGCAAATGAGATCCACATCGGTGTTCATGTTCACACCATTACGCGCATCGTCGTTATCCACATCCTGAATTTTTGAACCGACAACATTCTTGCGAGCCGTTGTGACAAGAAGCTGCGTCGTGGAAGAATAGACCTTCGGGGAATTCATCCAAGTGGAATATCCAGCCACACCTCCAACAATCATACAAAGAACGAGAATCCAAATCCGTTCCAGCAAGATGCTGAGAATTTCATTTACCCCGACGTTAAAACCCGACCCGGGAGGGCTATCTGAACGGGTGATGGTCATGTGGACTCTCCTAGAAACGAAATCTGCACCCTTGTGAGGCGAACGTCAAATTTCATCTTGATCGGGAAAATCAGAACCATCTTTCGCCAACAATAATCCGATCTCCCGCCGTCACCATGAAGGGGTGGGGTTCTTTGGAATTCATGAGTCGCTTCACATTTACTTCGATGACATCTTCCTTTCCATTTTCGAAACGACGCACTTTTACGGAATTGAGATCAGCAAGACGCGTGGGGCCACCCGCCGCCGCTAGAGCTTCCAACAGATCAATCGAATCCAGCAAGGGAGGAATTTCAAACTTGCCAGGCCGGGCCACCTGCCCCAGGACGACATAGTCTGAGCGCTTCAGTTCGACGACAACCGTATCCCCGGCATAAATGGGGCAACTCCCCTTCTGGTTCCGTCCCAACGCCTCCGCATCCAACTGTATCACTTTTTCCTCACTGCCCACCCGTCTCTTGATAATAACCTTCCCAATATCCGCCACGCGCGCAGCTCCTCCAGCCATCGCAATAGCTTCCATGAGTTCTATGGAAGATTGCATGGAAGGAAGCTTGTAAACTCCGGGAGAGCGCACCTCTCCAAGCATGAAAAACTCCTTTGAGGCCAGTTGAACGATCACCGTGTCTCCCGGTTGAATCTGGTACTGGCTGGCTACCCCAGGCTGTTCAAGACTTTTCCCGTTGATGGGAGGCAATTCCTTCGGCCTTCCATCCACAAGTCGGCGAATCGTGATCTGCCCAATATCCGAGAGCTTGCCGACATCTCCAAATTGTCCCGTCCCACTTGCCATGGCAATAGCCTCCATCAGGCTGATCGAACTGCGGGATTGCGGTATCTCATACACCCCGGGTTTGCTCACATGCCCAAGAATCGAAAATTTATTGAACTCCCGATCCACAATGATGAGCGACAGTACCGGGTCGCGGTAAAAAGCCGTGTACTTTTCCGTGATCAAGTGATTGGCGTCACCAAGACTTAGTCCGCTGACTTTGACATTCCCGAGAAAAGGTAGGGTGACAAAACCGTCCTCCCCCACACGCGTTTGCAAATTGACATCCGCTTCGTTAATCAACCGGACATCCAACAAGTCTCCCGGCTCAATCACCCGACCGCTTGCCGAGTCCGAAGAATGAGGAGACTGAGTTGCCACTGAAGGGACAAAAGCCTGCGGCTGGGGTTGCTGGGTGACCGGAGGAGTAAAGGGGGCTGTGGGTGGTTGCTGTGTGCCGGTGGAACCATATCCATAGGGCTGCACTTGTGCCGGTGATGGAGGGGCGACATTTTGCCAGCTATTTGCCGGAGGCAACTCATTCATTACAGGCATCGGCGGTAGCTGCATATTCTGCATTTGCTGAGCAGGCTGCTGGGGAATCGAAGGAGGAGGTGAGGTGGTTGCCATTTCAGGTGGAACATTCCCCGGAGAATTGCCCCATGCCATTTGTTTGATCTGCTGCAGGATCGCACGTGTTGTGGGAGAAACATATGCTTGGCTGTTGAAATTATTTTGATTACCCAAAGCCGGATAAGTGGGCGCGGGCACCACAGGCGCCTGAGTCGGCGTAACAGGAACAAGCTGGGATGGCGCCCTGTACATATCCGGAGGAGGCGTGTTGTTGGTAGCAGGATTTGCATTCGAAGGCTCATCCGCCAAATTCACCGGCGGCAAAAGCGACGGCGGCATAACGTTCAGATTCACCGACTCACTCGCCACTGCCACCGACCCCCAAGCAAGAGCCACCGCCGCAAAGAAAAATAAACAGCCCCACCCTCTCGAAGAGATCACTCTCTTGGAGAACAGCACCTGCGATACTCGCTTTCGGGTCAGCATATATTTACTAAAATAATATCTTCGGCACTTTTTTCTTCTACTGTTAGGAAAAGTTAGCCACTTTCTTAAAAAAGGCGAACATATTGTGTTTTGCAAGCACACCTGATGCCAACCAGATGATCTCTCTATTCATTTTTTATGTAATTTTACGTGTTTTAAGTTGAAAAATCACGCCAAGTTACTGCAAGTTATACTATTAAATAATTATCTCAAGCAAAAAACATAAAATCTTCACCCCTTCAAATCCATCTGATTCTTTTACTCCCGCCACCACGATTTGTTAACGCTTCCCCCGCCTAATGCCCCGCTATGAGATGAGGAACATACGGTTCCTCCAGTCGCCGAATTTCATCTGGAGAAAGCTTCAAACTCACCGAAGCGACCGCATCACTGAGATGATGCGACTTGGAAGCTCCAACAATGGGCGCGACAAGCTCCGACTTGTGCAACAGCCAGGCTAGGGCAATCTGCGCCGGAGGTACTCCCCGCCCATGGCCGACCTCCTCCAGCCGCTGAAGCACCAACTCATCCGCCTGCGTCGTCTTCTCCCCATAAAGATGCTGCGCGTAATTATCCGTCCTCGCCCGCACCGTCTGCCTCTTCCGATTCCCCGCCAAGACTCCCCTTGCCAACGGACTCCAGGGGATCAACCCCACCCCCTCCGCACGGCAAAGCGGATTCATCTCCCGCTCCTCCTCACGATAGAGGAGATTGTAGTGATTCTGCATCGTCACAAACCGGGCCAGCCCCCGCGCCTCCGAAAAGGCCAGCATCTGGCAAAACTGCCACGCATACATCGACGAAGCCCCGACGTAGAGCACTTTCCCCTCCCTCACCAAATCATTCAACGCCTCCAACGTCTCCGCGATCGGCGTCGTCTCGTCATATCGGTGAATCTGATACAGGTCGATGTAGTCCGTCCCCAACCGTCGCAGACTATCCTCCACCGCATGGCGGATATGCTTGCGCGAAAGCCCCCGGGCATTCGGGTCATCCCCCATCGGGTTATACACCTTCGTCGCCACCACCACCTTGTCCCGCGAAGGACCGAAATCCCTCAACGCACGCCCCAGCACCTCCTCACTCGCCCCCACCGAATACATATCCGCCGTATCGAAAAAATTAATCCCCGCCTCAATCGCCTGCCGGATCAACGGACGGCTCGCCTCCTCGTCCAAAACCCACTCCCGCCACTTGCTCGAACCGTACGTCATCGTCCCCAGACAAATCCGCGACACCTTCAACCCCGTCGAACCCAGCCTCACATATTCCATAAAACTCTCCTCATTTGCATCCAACCTACCCTCAAAGATTTTCCCATCAACTAGTGCGACGGCAAAACACCCCAACCCAAGTTCTCTAATAGGTTATCTCAAACCAAATCCTTCGAGGACGATCTTGCCGACCATGCTGCCCGTTTCAAGAAGACGGTGGGCTTCGCGGAGATTTGCCGCGTTGATGGGACCAAGTTTTTTGTTCAACGTGGTGCGGAGGATGCCGGAGTCGACGAGCGAGGATACTTCCTGAAGGATACGGTGCTGGGCGATCATGTCCTCGGTCTGGAACATGGAGCGGGTGAACATGAATTCCCAGTGGAGGGAGGCACTCTTCTGCTTAAGGAGGGTAACATCAAGGTTTTTGGGATCGTCGATGACGGCGATGCGTCCCTGCGGAACAAGGACACCGGCGAGTTCTGGAAAATTTTTATCCGTCCCGGTAAGGCTGGCGATGAGGTGAATTTCGGGAAATCCTGCTTCCACCAACTGGGGTTTCATGGGGAGCGTGTGATTGATGACGCAGTGGGCGCCCAGGTCAAGACACCATGCCCGGGAAGGTCGCCGGGATGCCGTGGCGACAACCTGCAATGGAGTGAGGCGGCGGACTAGCTGGACGAGCATGGAACCGACTCCGCCCGCCCCCCCCGTGATGAGGATGGTGCCTCGCTCAAAGGATTTGCCCGGCTTGGCCTGAAGTCGCTCAAAGAGCAGCTCCCACGCAGTGAGAACCGTCAGCGGCATGGCGGCGGCCTGTGTAAAATCGAGGGTACGTGGCTTTCGCCCGACGATGCGTTCATCCACCAAATGAAATTCGGCATTTGTGCCGGGCCGATTCAGCGCACCTGCGTAGAAAACTTCATCACCCTTTTTGAAAAGTTCACAGTCCTCCCCCGTCTCTTCGACAATGCCCGCCGCATCCCAGCCGAGAATGATGTGTTCCCCTGGGGTGGCGCTTTTGCGCATGCGGACTTTGGTGTCGACGGGGTTGACGGAAACGGCTTTTACCCGGACAAGGAGATCCCGGGCACCCGGCTGCGGAATGGGAGTCTCAAAATCGACGAGCGATTGTGGATCATCAATGGGAAGGGACTGTTGATAGCCGACGGCTTTCATAAAAGGAGAAAATGCTACCTCACTTCATCGAATATGATCTGGTGGATGATGATTTGCCCGCTAACGGCTTCCCAGTCGTTTTTAAAAATCCGGATGCAGGCGGCAGAGTTGGCCGCGAGAAATTCCGCGAGAATGTGAAGGTTGTTCCCCTTGAAAATAACATTCGACCGGGTGAAATAGGCTGTCACGGTATGGGAGCCGTCATAGTAAACGCCCTTCAACTCCGAATAGGGCAGGAAGGCGATGGAATTATCCGCCAGAAAGATTTTCACCATTTTGGACTCGGTCGACATTCGGTCGACGCAAAGCGTGGGCGGCGGCGGACCAAGTTCAAAGAGCTGGGACATAGGTGCGGGAGGTGGGAGAAACCTTATCCTAAATAGGCCACAAGCCCCCCTGTGGGCAAGCTACTTTCCGGCACGTAGTCGTTCCAGCACTTCTCTGGCCAGGTTGCGATAGGCCATGGCACCGACGCCTGAAGAATCATAAGCGGTGATCGGAATCCCGTGGCTGGGGGCTTCACTCAATTTGACACTACGGGGGATGATGGTGTGAAAAACCACTTCGTTGAGATGTTTGCGAACATCTTCCAAAACCATGGAACTGAGGCGGGTGCGGGCGTCAAACATCGTCATGAGAACTCCGAGGATCTGGACGTTCGGGTTGACGGGGCCGCTCTTCATCTGCCCGATGAGGGAGAAAATTTTCTGGATGCCTTCGAGGGAATAATACTCGCACTGGACGGGGACGATGAGTTCCTCCGCTGCGGCAAGGACGCTGGTCATGAGAATTCCGACCGAGGGGGGACAGTCGATCAGGGCGATCTGGAAGCGGGAGGATTTGAGCGGGGCAAGGATATCCCGGAGACGGTGGAGAGGCTGATCCAGACGGGCCAACTCGATTTCAGATCCGGCGAGATCGATCTCCGATGGGATAATACTGAGATGCGGAAGGGAGGTGGGCAGGATCTTCGACTCGGCCAAAACTTCCCCGACCAGGCTGGAGTAAAGGCTGCAACCCGGTGTGGTCGTGATGCCCAGGCCGCTGGTGGCGTTTGCCTGCGGGTCCATGTCGATGAGGAGGACTTCCTGCTCCTGCTCGGCCAGAGCGGCGGCAAGGTTGATGGTGGTGGTGGTTTTTCCCACGCCTCCTTTTTGATTGCTGACGGCGATGATTTTCATCGAGTAGGAAAGAATACCCCGGAATGGACGGCGGATGTCCAGAGGTTTTCAGAGATTCTTTCTATCGCTTGGACGGTTTGTGCTGATCCACTTCGAGCCCCAACTCCGTCTTGAGCTTTCCGGCGGCCTCTTCCGAAATACCGTGCGTCAGCCGGAGACCGAGGTAACTGGAGAGGTATTCCTCCATGGTAAGCCATTTTTCCCCAACCTTGATTTTTTTCGTCCAGGCACAGATGGTCAGGAGTTTGCTGATCTTTGTGACCTGCTGCCGCTTTTGGTGGACGATATTGCCGAGTATCGCCGAAATGAGGATGCAAAGGACGGAGATTCCAAGATTGGCGTCCGTCACCACCGCATCGGTGCCGATGTCGGGAGCTATCCACTCGGCAAGAATGGTAAGCACCACACACCAGGCCGCCATCCCGTAAGTGATACGACGACTTTCGATGGGTATGGTGCAGAGGACGGAGATGATATAGAGAGAGCCAAACGCAATCCCCAGCGGCACATCCAGATCCGTCACGAAAATCAACCCCGCACTGAGAAGAGCCGCAATCAGGTACAGACTGTCATTACCGATTCCACGTTCGGTATTTGTTTTTGTGGGATCAGATGACAAATCGGGCTGACTCATGAGAGAGATCGCCTTCGGCTGCGACCTCAATTCTCATCGTAGTGGAAAATCATTTTTTGTGAAGCGTAGTATCCACCCCCATAGTTTTCCTTAAAAAAACACTCGCCAAGTAAATAGTTTTACTTATAGAATGGTCGATCAATTATTCGCCATACTTTTATATGAAGTGTGCTGTTTTGAAAAAATATGTGTGAAGCATTCCGTAGATCAGTCCACCCCCCCGAATGGTTTTCACGCCTTGACTCTGATCCAGGGAAACCGCTTTGCTTCGATCTCCTTTCATGGACGCAGATTGAATCCTTGCTTCGCTCCGGCAAGGACATGCTGATCCTTCCCGTGGGAGCCACAGAACAACACGGCCCGCATTTACCAATCAACACAGACTCCGTCATCGTCACCGCCGTCTGCCAATACGCCTCCGCACAGACGGGAGTGCCACTCCTGCCGACGCTGGATTACACGGTCTCAATCGGCCACACGGAGAAATGGCCTGGCACACTCTCCATCTTTCACGAGACTTTCATCAATACCGTACGAGAAATCATCCGCTGGGCCGTGGCAACGAACTGGCGGCGCATCCTCATCGTAAATGGCCATGAGGGGAATGAAGCATCCCTGCGGGTGGCCGTGGAGCGACTCCGCTTCGATCATGTGAATTCCCTCCAGGTCGCACTACTCAACACCTACGCCATCACCCCTTCGGTGGCTGGTTATTTCAAGGCCGACTCCGATTCCATGCATGCCAACCAGGCTGAAACCGATCTCATGCTCTTCCTCTCACCTGAAACCGTGCGAATGGAAGCCGTCCAAGACGATCCCGATCGCTCCACAGGCAAGGTCTTTTCCTACACCTCCGCCCATACAAGCCTCAATGGGGTAACAGGAAAACCCTCCCTCGGAAATCCGGAAAAAGGCAAGAGCTTCTTTTTGGGAATCAGCAACGCCCTCGTCGAAATCATCCAAAAGGCATCAGAGGAAGTCGCGCCGATAGACTGGAATCGCTCAACCCGCGTCTTCGGCTTCCAGCCTGAACCGCACCTCGCTTCGCACAAACAAATCTAGCCGACCGACGACATTTGCCAGACATGCCGGGATCAATTAATCCCTGTGAAGTTTCTTGGCAAAACGGTCGATAGCCGCCACTTCCTGATCGGAGACATTTTCCGGAATGATGAATTTCCCCTCTGTCAGGGCAACATCAATAACCGGAGCGTAAACCACGCGCCCATCCACCAACACAACCAGAATTGCCCCGACATTTCCCCTCGTCAAAGCCTCCAGCTGTGCCTTGACCGTCGGCACAAAAGTGAGGAGAACATGCCCGCCAGGCAACATCCTGGCACTCGCAATATCCTTTTCGGTTATTTCGGGATGCTTCCGCATGTAGATGACCTGGGGAGGATTGGCCAGAGTGACCGGGACAACATTCTCAGGAGACTCGGACTGAGATGCCTGCAGGTAAAAGCGCACCATCACCGGAGGACGATCACTCCCACCCATCCATACCAGTGCGACAACCAAAACAAGCAAAGCACGAGCAAGACGCATAAGATTTTGCAAGATACCCGAGTCAACCGCACTTGGCAAAAGGTTTCGCACCCTCCGGCTCAAAGAGAGTTTGAATCTTTTCACACAACCATTAGTCTAACGAAGATGATGAAGCGCATCCTTATCTTTTTGGTTCTGGCAAATGTCGCCGGTCAGGCGTTGGCGGCAGACATTGATCCCTCCGTCCAAAAAGTCCCCGACCAATTCATCAATCCCCACGGAAAACGCTTCAGTATTTTCGCGGGCGATCCGGAACGGGTCCAGCGGGCCAATGAGGTGAACGTCCATGACTTCACCGCACAGCTTGATCTTGGCAAGCCTCCCACGACTCTCGCCGATCTGAAAAACCAGCCGACTCTCGACATCAGCTTCATCGTAAGCAACGGCGACAAACGCTCCTACATCCTCTCCTTCCCGGATGCCCAGCGCTATGACATCCTCATTACCGATTCAACCGGGAAAACGGTCTACACCTGGTCGGCGGATAAAATTTTCGTGAAGGAAATCGGCAGATGCTTCGTCAACAAGGACGACAAACTCCTCTACAAACCCAATCCGCCTGTTGATCTCACCAGTGTCCTGCCTCTTTTTAAACCCGGAGTCTACAAGGTGAAGGCATCCCTGAGCAACTACCCGGAAATCACCACCACGGCAGACTGGGTTCTCCAGCCCTAACCCGTCACGGTTGCCCTGGCAGAACTCGTATGCACGGCAGCATGCGGTACGCCCCCTCATAGTCGAGTCCGTAACCGACCACAAAATGGTTCTTCACCCGGAACCCGTACCAGTCGACCGGAACCTCCTTCACCCGCTTCACCTTCTTCTCCAGCAGCACGCAAATCCTCACATCCGCCGCACCGAGACTCAACAGTTTCAGGCGCACCTCGTGCAGCGTTCTACCACTGTCGAGAATATCCTCCACAACAAGGATTCTCTTCCCCCCGTACCGCCCATGCTGCCAACCATCCAGCCGGACTTCACCCGAAGACGAAACCCCCTGATAGCTGGAAACCCGCCAGCATTCGTACGTCGTATCAGGCGGAAGCTTCCGCAAAAGATCCGTCATGAAAAAAAGACTCCCGCTCATGATCCCCACCACCATGAAGGGATTTCCCATATAATGACGGGTGATCTGCTTCCCCAGCACCTTCACCCGGGCCTGAATCTTTGAAGCCGGGAAAAGAAGCCTCCCCGGTGGCCTTGAAATTTTCCTGAGCATGAATTAATTCTCCGTTTTTTTCAAAATACTTTCGTAGGAAAGCGCCACACACCACCGGCGAAACGGCCAGGGGAAAAATCCCACAACCCCCATGACAAGGCGATGAAACAACGATGGAAAGGCAATCACCCGCCCCTTGCGGAGCGCTTTCATCCCGCAGTCGACAACATTTTCCACCGTATCGACGGGAGGAAAGTTTCCGGGCTTCATGTGGGCGTGATCAAAGAACTCCGTCGCCACCGGCCCGGGACAAAGAACGCAGACCTTCACCCCTTTATCTCTCAATTCCATCGCCAGAGCCTCGCTCAGGCTCACGACAAAATTCTTCGTCGCAGCATAGAGACTGAAATGTGCGATCGGCACAAACCCCGCCACCGAGGCAACATTCAGCACGTAGCCCCCGCCTCTTTCAATCATGGCGGGAAGAAAAGCCCGGGTGAATGACGTCAGGGCATAGACGTTCACCATCAGCATCCGGTGCATTTCCTCTGCGGAAAGGTTGTTCAGATCCCGCGAAAAACCGAGCCCCGCATTGTTCACAAGTCCGCAAACCACCCACCCCTCACGCTGGCAGGTCTCAAAAATCTCCCCTGCGGCTTCCGGACGATTTAAGTCCATCGGGAGAATTTGCACCGCCACCTTCTTCCCCAATTCTTCCCGCAATTTTTCGAGCCGTTCCACCCGGCGCGCCACCAGAATAAGCGGCGTCCCCCCGGCAGCCATCGCGCGGGCAAAACCTTCCCCGATCCCGCTGCTGGCACCTGTAATGAGCGTGTATTTTTCCCCCATATCAGGATTCCAGTGCCACGGGATTGGTGAGTTGTCCGATGCCACTGATCTCAATGGTCACAATATCTCCAGGCTTGAGCCAGACCTTCGGTTCGCGAGCCATGCCAACGCCACTCGGCGTGCCGGTCAAAATCACTGTTCCGGGCCGGAGGGTCGTGCTGCCGCTGAGAAAGGAAATCAGAGTCGGAACGTCAAAAATCATGTTGGCCGTCGAAGAATTTTGCATCACCTCCCCATTCAAAATCGTCCGGATATTCAAATCGTCGGGGTGCGGGATTTCATCCGCCGTGACAAGAACCGGCCCGAGCGGGCAAAACGTGTCGAAGGTCTTTCCCTTGCACCACTGCGTGCCACCGTACTTGATCTGCCAGTCCCGAGCACTCACGTCATTCGCGCACGTGTAGCCGAGCACATATTCAAGCGCCTTTTCACGGGAAACATTTTTGCATGACTTGCCGATGACAACCGCCAGTTCACACTCGTAATCGACCCGCTCGCTTTTCTGATGAGTCGGAATCAGGATCGGATCGCCCGGATTCTGGGCGGAACTTGGCGCTTTCATGAAAAGGATCGGGTACTCGGGTGGAGTTCCTTTGGTTTCAGTCGCGTGATCCCGGTAATTCAGGCCGATGCACAAAATGGAGGCAGGCTCAATCGGCGCCAAAATCTTTCCCGGCGTCCGTTTTTCCCCGGTTTTCTGAAGGGCACCCAACTCCCCTTCGAGGAGCAGAGCCGTGCCGTCCGGCTGCAAATCCCCATACCTCACCTGTCCGGTGGAATCCAAAAAGCGGATGATTTTCATGCGTTACAGAAAAGTTAGCTCCCGTCTCCAGCGTGCGCCAAGATGTTATTCTCATGAGTGGAACCCGGAGATGGCCTATTTTAAGGATATGTTTGACATTTTTAAAAACAAACGTACGTTTCAAACGATCGTTTTAATTTTTCTATGACGACCCACTCCCTAACTTCCACCAACGCCAAGGAAAAAATCCTCGAGGCAGCCCGGGAATTATTTGCCCGTGATGGATACGAGATGACCTCGCTCCGCGCCATAACAGCAAAAGCAAATGTTAATCTCGCTTCAGTAAATTACCATTTTAAGTCGAAAGCAAATCTTATCACCGAAATTCTTTCCCATGCCTTGCGCCCCCTCACGGAAGCCCGCCTCGCACTCCTGGAAAAAGCCATCGCAGCAGCCCATCCGAAAAACCCGACTCTGGAAGCCGTCCTGGAGGCATTCATCCGACCCTGCCTGGAAATTTGCGTCGACCCCAACAAGGAAACAACCACCAAACTTTTTGAGCGTGCACTGGCGGAGGAGCGCGAGGTCTTCGCCCAGGTGATCGAGCGCGACATCAATCCCTCCATACTTCACTTCAGCCACATTCTTTCCAAAACCCTGCCCGATGTCCCCCGGGAAGAAATCCTCTGGCGACTCCACTTCACCATCGGAGCCATCATCCACACCACCTGCCATCACCGCGATCTTTTCCGACTTCCCGGCATGACCTGCAAACTGGATAAGGAATCCGCCCTGCAACGTCTCATCACCTATACGGCCGCCGGTTTTCGTGCGGAAACAGCCACCCGACACACTTCATGAAAAAAGGATACCTCCTTTGCATTGCCGCTCTTTTTGTTTCCGCCTGCGCCATGGGACCGGATTACAAGAGACCCACCGTCGATGTGCCAACCGACTGGAGGTGGAAAAAAGCCGAGCCTCGCGACGACGCGAAAAAAGGCCCGTGGTGGGAAGTCTTTAACGATCCCAAACTCAACGAACTCGAAACCCTCGCGAAAAAGGACAATCAGGATCTGAAAGCCGCCATTTCCCGGATCGATGAGGATCGTTCCAACGCCCGCATTTCCCGGGGTGATTTGCTGCCCGATCTCACGGCCAATCCCTCCTGGCAGCGCTACCGGAACATCCAGCAGCAAAATCCCCCCATTCCCGCCTCAACCCTCAACAGCTACAAGGTTCCCTTCGATCTCAGCTATGAAATCGACCTCTGGGGCAAAGTGCGCCGCGGCTTTGAGTCGGCCCAACAAACGGCACTGGCCACCGTCGCCGCCTACCGGAACATCCTCTTCACCCTCCAGGCGGATGTCGCCGTCACTTACTTTGAAATCCGCTCCTACGACCAGCAAATCATCGTCCTCAAGGAATCAGTCAAACTCCGCTCCGACGCCCGGAAAATCGCCGCAGATCGCGTGGCAGCCGGAGCCGACAATGAACTTCAGGTGAAGCAGGCTGACATTGAAGTCGCCACAGCCAGGGCTACACTCGCCACGGCAGAACTTCAACGTGCCACTTATCAAAACCACCTCGCCGTCCTTTGTGGCCTGCCCACGGGGAAATTTGGAATCCCCCCCTCCCCCGGCCTGCCCAAAGTCCCGAAAATCTCCCCCGGCATTCCTTCCGACCTGCTGGAACGCCGCCCCGACATCGCCGAGGCGGAAAGAACCCTCGCCGCCCGTAACGCGGAGATAGGCGTCGCCTACGCCACCTTCTTTCCCACCATCAGCCTGACCGCAAGCGGCGGATACCAAAGCGCGGAACTCAAGGACATCTTCAACTGGGAAAACAGCGTCTGGTCCTTCGGCCCGAATATTTCCCTCCCCATTTTTTCCGGAGGTCGTAGCGAAGCCCAACTCGAAAAAGCCAAGGCCGCGTATCAGGAAGCCGTCGCAAAATACCGCCAGTCCGTCCTCCTCGCCTTTGAGGATGTGGACAACGCCCTGGCGGGTTGCAAATTCCTGGACGAACGGGCCGAAGCCCTGAACGATGGCGTCACCGCAGCCCGGCAATCCGCGGAAATCGCCACGACTCGTTATAAAAGTGGCGCGGTGAATTATCTCGACGTCATCGAAGCCGAAAGATCCCGCCTCGACGACGAGTTGCTCGTCATCCAAAACGACGCGGAACGGATTGCCAACACCATCAGCCTTATCAAGGCCATCGGCGGAGGATGGCTCGGCTCAGAACAGAAAAAGGAACCCAGTCCCGATGCATTTTACGGTCCGCCCGAGCCCTAGGGACGCCGGACTTTTCAAAAAAGGAACCATCCTATGTGGAAGAGAATCACCATCATGTTCGGCTGCTTCATCCTCATCGCCGGGGGAATCGGCTATTACAAATACCTGCAAATCTCGGCAGCCATTGCACAGCACGCGCACATGGAGATGCCCCCCATCGCCGTTGCCACAACTCTGGCAAAAACCGAAACGTGGCCGCGCACCATTCAAGCCGTCGGCTCATTTTCACCGGTTCGTGGCGTCATGATCTCGACGGAGGAGGCGGGTAAAATCACCGCCCTGCACATTGAATCAGGCAGCCACGTCAAGAAGGACGATCTCCTCGTCCAACAGGATGTCTCCGTCGAACAAGCCAATCTGGACTCCGTCCTGGCCCGCATCGAGCTTGCCCGCTCGACCCTCGACCGTGTCAAAAAAATGATGGGAAGCGGCGCCGTCTCGCAGGCGGATCTCGATGATGCCAATTCCAAACTCAAACAGGCCGAGGCCGACGCCGAGTCCCTCCGAGCCACCATCGCACGGAAGACGATCCGAGCCCCTTTTGACGGCGTCACCGGCATCCGACAGGTGCAACTCGGGCAGTACCTTTCTCCCGGCACACCCATCGTCACCCTCCAGACCCTTGACCCGATCTATTTCGACTTCAAGGTGCCGCAGCAGGAGATCAAGGACCTCGGCAAGGGGCAAAAGGTCGATCTCGCCGTCGATGCGTTCACGGGCGAAACCTTCCAGGGCACCATCTCCACGATCAATCCCGTCATTGATACCGACACGCGGATGGTGCAAGTACAGGCATTCGTCGAAAACGACTCCGAGCGCCTCAAGCCCGGAATGTTTGCCAAAGCCTCCGTTGAACTCGGCAAGCAGGATTCCTTCGTCACCCTCCCGGCAACCGCCATCGTCAGTGCGCCTTACGGCGACTCGGTCTATGTTGTCGAAAAAATGCAGTCTCCCGACACACATAAGGAATACCTCGGAGCCAAGCAGGTCTTTGTCCGGGTGGGCACCACCCACGGTGACGTCGTCTCCATATTGGAAGGCGTCACGGACGGAGAGGAAGTCGTCACCCTCGGCGGCTTCAAACTCCGCCCGGGAGTTCCCGTCCTCATCAACAACACCGTCCAGCCGGAAGCGGAGTATTCTCCCAAAACCACGGATAACTGATCGGAGTCCCACCCATGAACTGGACAGATATTTTCGTCAAAAGACCAGTGTTGTCGATCTGCGTCAACCTGTTGATCCTCCTCATCGGCATCCAGTCGATCCGCAGCCTCAACGTGCGGCAATATCCCCGTAGCGACAGCGCCGCCATCACCATCACAACGAACTATGTCGGCGCCAGTGCCGACCTCGTCAAAGGCTACGTCACCACTCCGTTGGAAAAGGCCATCGCCAGCGCGGACGGCATCGACTACCTCTCGTCAACCAGCGAGCAGGGCGTGAGCACCATCACCGTCAACCTCCGCCTCAACTACAATCCGAACGACGCCCTCACCCAGATCCAGGCGAAAATCGCGCAGGTGAAAAACGATCTCCCACCGGAGGCCGAATCCCCCACCATCGCCGTCATCAGCAAGGACACGCAGTTCGCCTCCATGTACCTGAGCTTTTCCTCCGACACCCTGGCCGAAAACCAGATCACCGACTACCTGCTGCGCGTCGTCCAGCCCAAGCTCACCGCCATCAAGGGCGTGCAGCGTGCCGACATCCTCGGGGCACGCTACTTCGCCATGCGCATCTGGCTCAAACCGGACCGGATGAGCGCCCTCGGCATCAGTCCCGACGACGTCGTCACCGCCCTGAAGGGGAACAACGCCCTGGCCGCCATCGGCAACACGAAAAGCCAGATGCTCCAGATCAACCTCACGGCCAACACCGATCTCCACACCCGGGAGGACTTTGAAAAACTCGTCGTGAAGGAAAGCGGCGGGCAGCTCGTCCGTCTCCGAGACATCGCCGATGTGAACCTCGGGGCCGAAGACTATGACGAAGAGGTGCGCTTCGACGGAAAGAAAGCGACCTTCATGGGCATCTACGTTCTTCCCACGGCAAACGCACTCGATGTCATCAAGGAAGTCCGCAAGCAGATTCCGGCAATAGCGGCCCAGCTCCCTCCCACCCTGCACGTCGAGATTCCCTATGATGCGACCCGGTACATCAACGACTCCATTCACGAAGTGATCCACACCCTCATCGAAACGATCCTGATCGTCATCGTTGTGATTTATCTTTTCATCGGCTCGTTGAGAGCAGTGCTTGTTCCCGTGGTGGCGATTCCCCTTTCCCTGATCGGAGCCTGCGCCCTGATGAGTCTCTTTGGCTTCACGATCAATCTCCTCACCCTCCTTGCCATCGTCCTGGCCGTCGGTCTCGTCGTGGATGACGCCATTGTAATGCTGGAAAACATTGAGCGCCATGTCCGGGAAGGTCTCTCGCCGAGGGAGGCCGCCATCAAAGGTGCACGGGAATTGGTCGTCCCGATTATCTCGATGACCATCACCCTCGTCACCGTCTACGCCCCCATTGCCTTTCAGGGCGGGTTGACGGGAGCGCTCTTCCGCGAGTTCGCCCTCACCCTGGCCGGGGCCGTCGTCATCTCCGGCGTCGTCGCGCTCACCCTCTCTCCGATGATGTCGGGAAAACTCCTGAGAGCTTCCTATTCCCCCAAAGGCTTCCAAGCCCTGCTCGACCGCTTTTTCGACAGGTTGCGCGAAGCCTACCGCAAAACCCTCGACACCAACCTGCGGATTTATCCGGCCATCATCGTCCTGGCTCTCTGCATCATGACACTCATCATCCCCTTCTACATGTTCTCCAAACAGGAATCGGCGCCTCCCGAAGATCAAGGCGTTGTGCTGGCCATTGTCATGGGGCCGCCGGGAGCCTCAGTCGATCAAGCCAAACTCAGTTCCGACCAGATCGCCAAGATATTCCGAGGCTTTCCCGAGTGCGCCCGGATCTTTCAACGCATCACGCCGAGCGGGGGATTCGGTGGCATGGTGACCAAACCCTGGAGCGAGCGGAAGCGATCCGTGCAGCAACTACTGCCCGAGGCATTCGGCAAACTTTCCACAGTGGCCGGGGCCCAGGTAATTCCCTTTTCACCGCCGCCCCTCCCCGGAGGCAGCGACTTGCCCATCGAGTTCTACATCACCTCGACCGCCGAACCCCGCGAGTTGAACGCCTTCGCGCAAGACCTCGTTAAAACAGCCTTTGCCAGCGGCCTCTACATGTATGCCGACACCGACTTGAAATTCGACCAACCACAAAGCGAAATCGTCTTTGACCGGGACAAGGTCGCCTCCCTCGGCTTGAATCTCGAAAGCGTCATCTCCGACCTCGGCACCCTCACCGGAGGGAACTACGTCAACCGCTTCAGCATCCAAAACCGCAGCTACAAAGTCATCCCGGAAGTCAAGAAAATGGATCGCCTCACACCGGATCAACTGACCCAGCTCTATGTCAAAGGCCCGGGCGGACAGCCAATCCAATTGTCAAGTATTGCGACCGTCAAAAACACCACCGTGCCCCGCCAGCTCAACCGTTTCCAGCAATTGAATTCAGCCAAAATCCAGGGCCAGCTCCCCCCCGGCGTGACCATCGACCAAGGGTTGAAAGTTCTCGAAAAAGAGGCGCAAAAAATCCTCCCCCCCGGCTTCACCTACGACTATGGCGGACAGTCCCGTCAACTCCGGGTTGAAGGAAACGCCCTCATGACGGTTTTCGTCCTCGCAACGCTGCTGATTTTCCTCGTCCTCGCGGCGCAATTCGAGAGTTTCCGCGATCCCACCATCATCCTGCTCGGCTCCGTTCCCCTCGCCCTCACTGGTGCCATGCTGCCGATTTTCATGGGCTGGAACGGTGCCACGCTCAACATCTACACTCAGGTGGGACTCATCACCCTCGTCGGCCTCGTTTCAAAAAACGGCATCCTCATCGTCGAATTTGCCAACCAACTCCTCCTTCATGGATACACCAAACACGACGCCATCATCGAAGCCGCCTCCACCCGTCTGCGCCCCGTCTTGATGACGACCTTCGCAACCATGATCGGCCACACACCCCTGATCTTTGTGACGGGTGCGGGTGCCGCCGCCCGAAACAACATCGGTATCGTTCTGGTCATGGGAATGGGAATCGGCTCCCTTTTCACCCTCTTTGTCGTCCCGGCATTCTTCCTCGCCATCGCCTCCGATAAAAAACACCTGCGAGAACCCGATCCCGAAAACACGAAAAACGAATCCAACGGCTCTCACCCCCATCCGTCAGAAAACCCCCGGGTACCCCTGGCAAGCTAGGGATGAGTGGCTGCCGTTGAATCTGACTTATCGTCACTGTATTCTCTCGGGCCCGGAGGGATGTTCGTATCCAGCATAATTTCCCGGAGTGGCCGCCACCGGATTTTCACAGACGAAAATGGCTGTTCTGTAACCACATGAACGCCCGCAATCTTGAATCCCCGAGGCTCATTCCGGATCACCTGGGAAAGTTTTTCACTCTCATCCGAATAGAGTGCGGTATCCTTTTCCACACAGAAATAGCCATTCGTCCACTTCAAGGGCTTCGGTGATCCGGATCGATATCCCCAGCCAACCGTCATCAGACAATCCAGACTCTTGAAGCCGCGATTCCAGTTGGACAGGTCGTAAAAAACCCATCCGGCATCTGGATAGAACACTTCGATGATGGAATGACCGCTGTTACCACCGATGAACTTGGCATCAACCCTCTCGGACGGAATACCCATGTGGCGAAGCATGGAACATGCAATAAATGACATGGGAGTGCAGCTTCCCATTTTTTGCGCCAGGGTCTGATCCAAAGTCCTCTGACCTTTTGCAAATTTGATGTTCTCGTTGATCCAGTCACAGACTCTTTCAACCACATCTTCAGCACTCCGGGAATTTTCTGCGATCCGATCGCATATGGGCGCAAGTTCCGGCTGGTCGGGATTGATTCCCTCATCCTTGTCAGCACCCAGCGAAGCGGCAAAACGCTTCATCACGTCATCGGCATAGGGCAGCTTCGCCGAAGTATGGAGCGTATTGAAACAAGTCAGTTCCACCTCCAGCTTCTCCTCAACGGTGATCTTCTCCACATTGGGGGCATTCCATGTAAACTGATAATAACGGCGAGGCTCCCCAAGGTTGTCCG
>Ga0187810_10000122_pt1 | contig 36397 bp, 32 predicted proteins | sample NC_wetland_sal_i_9_FD_132963 | JGI IMG/M metagenome (GOLD analysis project Ga0187810, IMG submission 132963) | Wetland sediment microbial communities from Neuse River Estuary, North Carolina, USA - ASW_5 | ecosystem: Environmental > Aquatic > Freshwater > Wetlands > Sediment | place: USA: North...
CCATGCGGTGGGAAAGGGTTCGGCACGCCCGCCGCGCCTGATCGACCTCACCTGGGGCAAGCCGAAGGCGCCCAAGCTGACGCTGGTGGGCAAGGGCGTCTGCTTCGACAGCGGCGGCTACGATCTCAAATCCTCCGCCGGCATGATCACCATGAAGAAAGACATGGGCGGGGCGGCGGTGGTGCTGGCGCTGGCCGGGCTGATCATGGGCGCCAGGCTGCCCGTGCGCCTGCGCGTCCTGATCCCGGCGGTGGAAAATTCGGTTTCGGGTTCGGCTTATCGCCCGGCCGACGTCTTTCCCAGCCGCAAGGGCCTCTCGGTCGAGATCGGCAACACCGATGCCGAAGGCCGCCTGGTCTTGGCCGACGCCCTGGCCGAGGCCGACCGCGAAAGCCCCGATCTTCTGATCGACATCGCCACGCTGACCGGGGCGGCACGCGTCGCCACCGGCATGGAGCTGCCGCCGTTCTTCACCGATGACGAGAAACTCGCCGGCGATCTCATGGCCGCGTCTGCCGCCGTCAGCGATCCCTTGTGGCGCCTGCCCTTGTGGCGCGGCTACGAGCCCACGCTCGCAAGCACGGTCGCCGACCTCACCAACATGCCCGATTACGGCTATGCCGGTGCCATCACCGCGGCGCTGTTCCTGAACCGCTTCGTCACCAACGCCAAATCCTGGGTGCATTTCGACATCGCCGCCTGGACCGACCGTCCCCGGCCCGGCCGTCCGCGCGGCGCCGAAGCCACCGCGGCCCGCGCCATCTGGCAGATGCTGCAGACGCGCTACGGATGATTTCCTCCGCCTGAAAGACGGAGGAGGTCAGTAAGCCTTCTCCACATCCACGATATGGTCCGGCCTTTCGCCGCGCTCGAATTTGGCGATGCCGTCGAGCACATGCGCCATGACGATCCCGGGCTGGGAGATGGCCGCCACATGCGGCGTCACCGTCACCTTGGGATGGCGCCATAACGGGCTTTCCGGCGGCAGCGGTTCCGTCTCGAACACGTCCAGCACCGCGCCCGAGAGCTGTCCGGCATCGAGGGCGGCGATCAGGTCCGCTTCCTTAAGATGGGCGCCGCGCGCCACATTGATGACGAAGCCGCCTTTGGGCATGGCCGCAAAGGCCTCGGCATTCAGGATGCCGGCCGTCCGGCGCGTCAGCGACAGAAGGCAGACCAGGATGTCGGTCCGTCCCAGGAAGGCGTGCAGCGCGCCGTCGCCCGCGAAGCTCGTCACGCCGGAGAGGGTTTTGCGCGTGCGCGTCCAGCTGGAAACCGGAAATCCCAGTTCCACCAGGAAACGGGCGGCGAAAGCGCCGGTCTCGCCCATGCCGAGGAAGCCGATACGGGTCTCTTCGGTGCGCCGCGGCAGCATCGCTTGGCGCCATTCGCCCCGGCGCTGCGCCTCGTCGAAGAAGCGCTGCCGGCGATGGACCATCAGCACCTGCAGCAGCACATACTGCGCCATCTCCGCCGCCAGCGAGCGGTCGGCGAAACGCAGCAGCGGCACCTGCCGGGGATAGAGGGGATCGCTAAGGAAGCCGTCCACCCCGGCCCCCAGCGAGAACACGGCCTTCAGATTGGGCAGCGTCCGCAACAGGCCCGGCGGCGGGCGGAAGCCGAGGGCATAGACGATTTCTTCCGGCCGATAGGCGTCCTTGCCGTGCAGCACGGTTTCGACCGGCGTATCGGGCGTGACGGCAAGGCCCACCCATTTGTCCGGCACGATCATCAGAAGTTTCGCTTTTGTCGCCATATCCATTCTTCGTCTTGGCCGGCTTTAAGCCGGCCATCCAGCCGGCGCGTGTCCACGCGCCGGAAGACTCTTTGTTTTACCGGCTGGCCGGGTCAAGTCTGTTTTGGGCCGCGCTTTGCGCCGTCCCGCCCCCGGCCACGACGCAAAAAATATTGCTGTCGCCTACTTCTTGGCCGGAATCGGGGCCGGATTGTCCGACTGGGTGCGCAGATAGGCCAGCAGATCGATGCGGTCCTTGCTGCTGCGCAGCCCGGCAAAGCTCATCTTGGTGCCGGGCACCGTCGCCTGCGGCGCCTTGAGGAAGACGAACAGCTTGTCGAAGCTCCAGGGATCGTGGCTGGCGCTCATGGCGCTGGAATAATCGAAGCCGGGATGGGTGGCGCGCGGCCTGTCCACCAGGCCCCACAGATTGGGCCCGATCTTGTTGGGTCCGCCTTTCGACAGGTCGTGGCATTGCTGGCAACGGACGGAGACATCCTTGCCATGGGCAAGGTCGGCGGCGGGCAGCACCGTGCCGAAATCCGGAAGCGGCTCGGCCGCCGGGGCCGCGGCGGTGGAGGTTGCGGCCTCTTCGGGCACGTCCACCACATAGCCGGGTCTGGCAGGAGCGGGGGCCTTGAAAATCTCTTCGGCGGTGAATTTGACAACGAGAACGAAGATCAATGTACCAAGAACCGCGCCGGCGATCTTGTTCCACTCCCAGGAATCCATACGGTAAGGCTCCGTTGTTCTAAAGCGCAATCGGGTGAAGTGTGCAGCGGTTCACCCGGCAAATTGCGCGAAAATCAAAGAATCTAGAGCATGATATGATGCAGCATCATCAGATCATGCTCTAGAGCGGCGTGCGCAAAAGTGTGTGCGGTTTTGCGCAAAAACGCCGCGACAATCAAAAACCTAGAGCAAAACGCCGATTCCGTTTGAAGGCGTTTTGCTCTAGGCGGGCTGCGAAGCTATGCGGCCTTGTGCCGGATGCGAACCAGGACGAAAAAGAGGCCTATTGAGGCCTCCATGTGCGACATTACAGGCACAGCCTGGGTCTTAGGTGCGACGGAACGTCGCATTTCTTGAGGAAATTGCTCCATGAAACCCATCATCCTGATTCCGGCCCGCATGGCCTCCACCAGGCTGCCCGGCAAGCCGCTCGCCGATATCGGCGGGGTTCCCATGATCGTCCGGGTCTGGCGTCAGGCCATGGAGGCCAAGTCCGGGCCGGTGGTGGTGGCCGCCGCCGAGAATGAGATTTTGAAAGCCGTGGAGGCCGTGGGGGGAAGGGCGGTGATGACGGCGCCCAATCTGCCTTCGGGCTCCGACCGGGTGTGGGCGGCGCTCAATGCCGTCGATCGCGCCTTCGAGCACGATCTGGTGATCAACATCCAGGGCGATCTGCCCACCTTCGATCCTGCCGCCATCCGCGCCGCCATTGACGCCATGGTCACCACCGGAGCCGACATCGGCACCGTCGCCGCCGAGATCGACAACGATGCCGATGCCGACAATCCCAACATCACCAAGGTGATCGCCACCTGGGATGTGGGCGGCACCCGCGGCCGCGCCCATTACTTCAGCCGCGCCCGCGTGCCCTGGGGCAAGGGGCCGTTCTTCGCCCATGCCGGGATCTACATCTACCGGCGCGAGGCCTTGCAGCGTTTCATCGGCTTGCAGCCCTCGCCGCTGGAGCTGCGCGAGAAGCTGGAGCAGCTGCGCGCCCTGGAAGCGGGCATGTCGATTGCCGTGGGGCGCATCGAGACGCTGCCGCAGAGCGTCGATACGCCGGCCGATCTGGAAAAAGTGCGCGCCCTCGTCGCACGGGAGCACAAGTGAGCCAGGACACCTATATCGCCCGCGCCCGCACCGTCGCCTTCCAGGGCGAGCCGGGCGCCTATGCCAATCTCGCCGCGCGCGAGGCGCTGCCGCACTGCCAGGCGGTACCGCGCCCGACCTTCGAGGCGGCGCTCGATGCGGTGCGTTCGGGCGACACCGATCTCGCCGTCATCCCGGTGGAGAATTCCGTCTACGGCCGCATCGCCGACGTGCATTTCCTGGTGCGCCATTTCGGCCGCACGATCAAAGGCTATGCGGCGGAAGACGAGAAAAGCCTGTTCATCCTGGGCGAGCATTTCCTGCGCATCCGCCACCAGCTGTTGGGGCTGAAGAGCGCGCCGCTGGCGGGCGTGAAAAGCGTCTACAGCCAGGGTCCGGCGCTCGGCCAATGCCGCAAGGTGATCAAGGAACTGCGGCTGGCCGACAAGCAATGGTCGGATACGGCCGGCGCCGCCCGCCACGTGGCGGGACTGAACGATCCCACCGTCGCCGCCATCGCCTCCAGCCTGGCGGGCGAGATTTACGGGCTCGAGGTCCTGAAGCCCGATGTGGAAGACGAACCGCACAACATGACGCGGTTCTTGATCGTCGGGGCCGAGCCCGACGATCCGCCCAATGACGGCAAGCCGGTGATCACCACTTTCCTCTTTGCGGTGCGCAACGTGCCGGCGGCGCTCTACAAGGCGATGGGCGGCTTCGCCACCAACGGGGTCAACATGACCAAGCTGGAATCCTACCAGCTGGGCGGTTCCTTCAACGCCACGGAGTTCTATGCCGACGTCGAAGGCCACCCCGATTCCCGCAACGTGCGCCTGGCGCTGGAGGAGCTGTCGTTCTTCTCCTCGCGGGTGATCATGCTGGGCATCTACCCCTCCCACCCCTACCGCAAAGACATGCCTTAACGCGGGGCACTACTTCCCCTCCGCCCATTCCCTGATCAGGTGATAGGCAATCGCCACCTTCATCGGCCCGCGGCGTCCTTCGATCCGGCCCTCCAGCAAATCGCGCGCCGTCTTCTTGTCGAACCACGCCGCATGGGAGATTTCGCCCGGATCGAGCCTCAGCGCCTTCGCTTCGACCTCGGCGTAACAGCCGATCATCAGCGCGGTGGGAAAGGGCCAGGGCTGGCTGGCGCAATAGCGCACCGCGCCCGCTACCACCCCCGCCTCTTCGTATAATTCGCGCCGCACCGCCTCTTCGATCGACTCGCCCGGCTCCACGAATCCCGCCAGGGTCGAATAGAAATCCGCCGACCATTTGATGTTGCAGGCCAGCAAGCATTCCTCGCCATGGGTGGCCAGCATGATCACGGCCGGATCGGTGCGGGGGAAATGCTCCGTGCCGCATTTGCCGCAGACGCGCTTGTAGCCCGCATCGCCCGCCAGCGTCGGCGCCCCGCAACGCGGGCAGAAGCCGTTGCGCGTATGCCATTCCATCATGGCCTTGGCCTGGGACAGGATGGCCAAATCCTTCTTGCGCAACGACGGTGCCGCCCCGCGCAGCTCGCGGAATTCGCCGAATTGCTTCAGCGCTTCGCCCGCCGCCTCGGCCGCGGAGAGGTCGAGGGCGAACAGCGCCGCCTCCTCCTCGCCCAGGAAGACGCAGGCCGCCCCCGGCCCTGCCAAGGCGAAAGCCAGGTCGGGAGGAACCTCCGCCGCCCGGAGCAGCGCCTCTCCGGCCACGAAGACCTGCTCATGCCACAGCGGCAGGATGTGCCCGCCCGCCAGCCTTTGCGCCATCCAGGCCGCATCGGAGCGCATCTCCGAGCGGCGGTTGAGGGGATTTCCGGTAAAAGGCAGCATCTTCGCTAACATCTTCTTGTCTCAGGCCAATCCTGGCGACTCGCCTTCCGCAATGCCAGCCTTTATATGTCTCCCGGGAGGTTGGTGGCGGACGGGCCGCTCGCCAACCCGGTCAGGTTCGGAAGAAAGCAGCCGTAACGAATCCGGCCCGGGTCGTCGTCAATCTCCCACCTCCGTTTTTTGTTGCGCCATCCGGCGGAAACCTTTTCCGGATTGCGCTCCAGGCGCCCATGGACGAAACCGAAGAACCCTCTCTTGGCTTAGGTCCCGCAGCCGGCGCCCCGGCCGCCGCCGGCGACTACAAGGTCCTGGCGCGCAAATACCGCCCCTCGGATTTCACCGGGCTGATCGGCCAGGAAGCGCTGGTCCGCACCCTTTCCAACGCCTTCGCCACCGGGCGCATCGCCCATGCCTTCATGCTGACGGGCGTGCGCGGCGTGGGCAAGACCACCACGGCGCGCATCATCGCCCGGGCGCTCAACTGCATCGGCCCCGACGGCCAGCGCACGGAGCCCACCATCCATCCTTGCGGCGTGTGCGAGCCCTGCCTGGCCATCGCCGAAAGCCGCCATGTCGATGTGCAGGAGATGGACGCGGCCTCCCGCACCGGCATCGACGACGTGCGCGAGATCATCGAGGGGGTGCGCTACGCCCCGGCATCCGCGCGTTACAAGGTCTATATCATCGACGAAGTGCACATGCTGTCGAAGCAGGCCTTCAACGGCCTGCTGAAGACGCTGGAAGAACCGCCGCCGCACGTCAAGTTCGTCTTCGCCACCACCGAGATCCGCAAGGTGCCGGTGACGGTGCTGTCGCGCTGCCAGCGCTTCGACCTGCGCCGCATCGAGACGGCCGAGCTGGTGGCGCACCTCAAATCCATCGCCGAGCAGGAGAAGGTCGGGATCGAAGAACCCGCCCTCGCCCTGATCGCCCGCGCCGCCGAAGGCTCGGTGCGCGACGGGCTTTCGCTGCTCGACCAGGCCATCGCCCATGTCGAGGCGCAGACCATCACCGCCGCAACCGTGCGCGCCATGCTGGGGCTGGCCGACCGCGGCCGCGTGCTCGACCTGTTCGAAAAGACCATGGCGGGGCAGTTGCCCGAAGCGCTCGGCGCCTTGAACGAGCTTTACGACCGCGGCGCCGATCCCTTGGCGGTGATGCAGGATTTGCTCGAAATCACCCATTTCCTCACCCGCATCAAGGTGGCCCCCGGCGCCGAAGGCTTCTTCGACGGCGCCTCCAGCGAGGCCAAGCGTGCCGCCGAGATGGCAGGCAAGCTCACGGTGCCCACGCTCACCCGCGCCTGGACCATGCTGCTGAAAGGCCTGTTCGAGGTGCGCGACGCCGCCCGCCCGGTGCAGGCCTGCGAGATGGCGCTGATCCGCCTGGCCTATGCCGCCGACCTGCCGCCCGCCGACAAACTGGTGCGCGATCTGCTCGACAACAGCGCCCCCGGCAAAAATTCCTACCCTCCCCTTGAGGGGCGAGGGCCGATGACCAGCGCCCGGCAGGGCGATGGAGGCCCGAGCGCGCGCGAAGCGCGCAATGGGGAGGGGGCGAGTAGCGACAGCGTACGAGCGCGAAGCGCGGTTCAGCCTCAACCCGCCCCCGATTCCGCCCCCCGCCTTGCCAGCCTGGAAGACCTTGCGGCCCTGGCCCAGGCCAAAGGGGCGCCTCTCCTCAAGGTGCACATCGAAAACGACATGCATCTGCTCGGCATCGAGCCGGGACGCCTGGAATTCCGCCCGGGCGCGCGGGCCCCGCGCACGCTGGCCGCCGATCTGGCGCAACGCCTCAAGGATTGGACCGGCACGCGCTGGGTGGTGAGCCTGGCGCGCGAAGGCGGGGCACCGACCCTGGCCGAACAGAAGAAGGCCGCCAAGGCGGCGCGCCACGAGCGCGTGCTGCAAGAGCCCTTGGTGCGCGCCGTGCTGGACCGCTTCCCCGGGGCCGAGATCGTGACGGTGCGCGACGTCATCCCCGAAGACACCGCCGCCCCCATGCCGGAAGCGGACGAAGAATGACGGCGCGCTGCCCGCTTTCCTCCCCCGTTTACGGGGGAGGGTCGATAGCGCCGGCGTCTCGACGCGAAGCGGCCGGAGGGGGGTGAATGTCCACCATCGGCCCCGAAATCGAGCGCCTGATCCAGCTCTTGGCCAAGCTGCCCGGCCTGGGGCCGCGCTCGGCCCGCCGGGCGGCGCTCGATCTCCTGAAGAAGCGCGAAGCCCTGATGGAGCCCTTGGCGCAGGCCATGCGCGAGGCCGCCGCCGCCATCAAAACCTGCGGGATTTGCGGCAATCTCGACACCGCCAGCCCTTGCGCCCTCTGCCGCGATCCACGCCGCGAATCCCATCTGCTCTGCGTGGTGGAAGACGTGGCCGATCTTTGGGCCTTGGAACGGGCGGGGGTGTTCCGCGGCCGGTATCACGTTTTGGGCGGGGCGCTCTCGGCGCTGGACGGCGTCACGCCGGAACGGCTGAATGTCGCCGCGTTGATCGAACGCTGCCAAGCGGGCATCGAGGAAGTGATCCTGGCCATGAACGCCACGGTGGAGGGTCAGACCACGGCGCATTACCTGCTCGACGCGCTGGCGGCCACGGGGGTGAAGGTAACGCGCCTGGCCCATGGCGTGCCGGTGGGCGGCGAACTCGATTACCTCGACGAAGGCACGCTGTCGGCCGCCTTCAAGGCCCGCCGGGCGTTGTAGCGTCCTTATCCCCGCCGCCCCAAACGCCCATCTTCCTGAATCGGCACGCCGATCCGCTCCAAGATGAATTCGCTATCCCGCACCCCTGCTACGCCCCCATCTCTATGGCGTGTATCGAGGGAACCCCCATGGAGAAACGTCCCGCCATTGTCTTGCTGGAGGCCGAACTCGGCGAAACGCTGAAAGCCCTGTCCGAGTGTTTTAGCTTGTCGCGCGGCTTCGATCCCGGCGGCGATCAATACGGCCACCGCCGCGCCCGCGAGATCGAGAATGCGGTGGCCCTGCTCAAGGCCAGTGCCGAGCTGGGCAGTACCATCGCCAAGATCAAGGGCGAATACCGCCAGAACATCAATGTGATGCATGGCGAAATCTGGCCGCCGCGGCGCGGCACCGAGCCCGCGCCCCGGACGGGGGAGGGGTCCGCAAGCTGAGGTTCAAATGGGCAAGCGCACCGGAAATCCCCGCGGCGCCCCGCGCGGCAACCGCAACCGCCTGATCCACGGCCGCTACAGCCGCGAAAGCCGCGCCCGCCGCAAGATGGTCCGCGACCGCCTGGCCGCCATCCGCTTCGCCATGGCCCAGGCCCTGGCCTGGACGCAATGCGAGCGTGAAGCCTCTATTCCTCCGCAGTCTCGGCGTCTTCCGGTGCGGGCAAGCCGAGCAAATCCTGCGCCTCGCCGGCGGGCAAGACTTCCACCTCGCGCAGCTTGCGGTTCATCGCATTGGTGCGCGTGCCCAGCTTGTCGATGGTGTTGGCCGCGGCGTTCAGCTGCCGCTTCAAGGTCTCCACCACCTTGCCGTGGTTGGCGAACTCCGCGCGCACCGCCGACAGCACCTGCCACACTTCGCCCGAGCGCTGCTGCAAGGCCAGCGAACGGAATCCCATCTGGAAGGCCGAAAGCAGCGAGCTCAGGGTGGTGGGCCCGGCGATGCTCACCCGGTATTCGTGCTGGATGTGTTCGAGCAGCCCCGGCCGCCGCAGCACTTCGGCGAACAGCCCTTCGGTGGGCAGGAACAGGATGGCCGTATCGGTCGTGCGCGGCGGGTTGATGTACTTGTCATGGATGGTCCTGGCACAGCTTTTCACCTGCGCTTCCAGGGCGTCGCCCGCCGCTTTCAGCGCCTCGGCGTCGCCGTGCTCCGAGGCTTCCACCAGGCGCAGGTAATCCTCCTGCGGGAACTTGGCGTCGATCGGCATCAGCACCGCGTCGCCTTCGTCGCGGCCGGGCAGGCGGATGGCGAATTCCACCCGTTCGGCGCTGCCGTCCTTGACCGCGACATTGGTCTCGTACTGGGCGGGCGAAAGGAACTGGTCGAGCAGCATGCCGAGCTGCACCTCGCCCAGGATGCCGCGCGTCTTGACGTTGGACAGCACCTTCTTCAGGTCGCCGACGCCGCTCGCCAGGGTCTGCATCTCGCCCAGCCCGGCGTGAACGCGCTCCAGCTGTTCGCTCACGGTGCGGAACGAATCCCCCAGCCGCTTTTCCAGCTCGCTCTGCAGCTTCTCGTTCACCGTCTGGCGCATCTCGTCCAGCTTGGCGGCATTCTCCGTGCGCAGCAGGTCGAGGCGCCCTTCCACCGTCAGCCGCAAGGCTTCCTGCGCCTGGGCCTGTTTCTCGGTCAGCGCCGCCAGCGCTGTAAGAAGCTTGTCCAGCCGCTCGCGCTGCATCTCGCCCAGCCCGCTCAGGGTCTGGGTCAGGCCTTCGCGGGTCTCGCGGAAACTGGCGGTCAGCGCCTCGCGGGTTTCGCGCGACGCGGCGGCAAGGCGCGTGTCCGTGGCGTCGAGCTTGGCCTCGGTGGCGCTCTGAAAGCCGCGGATGGCGTCTCCCACCTCTTGGCGCAGGCCCCGGGCCTGCTCGGCGGCATCGGCGCGGGTGCGGTCGGCTTCGCTGCGCACCGTGGCGGCCACGTCCTCGCCCCCTTTCCGCAGCAACAGCAGCAGGGCGGCGGCGGCCGCCACCGCGACAAGGCCCAGGGTAAGGAGCTGAAGCGTCAGCGAAAGCGTGTCCATGAGTGGAATCATCCTGTTAACGAAGGCAGTTTAGCCGATCTTGGCCCCGGAAACTTGACCGTTTTGGCCGGCATGCTTATCTGACAGCCATGGCCAAGCGCAGCATTCTCGTCGCCCCCGATCCCCGCCTCAAGGCGGTGGGCAAGGACGTAGCGAAAGTCGACGGCGAGGTCCGCCGCCTGATCGACGACATGCTGGAAACCATGTACGCCGCCGACGGCATCGGTCTGGCCGCGGTGCAGATCGGCGTGGCGCTCAACGTCATCGTCATGGACATCGACCAGCGCGACGGCAAGCGGAATCCGCGCGTCTTCGTCAACCCCAGGCTGGTCTGGACCTCCGAGGAAATCGCCAGCTTCGAGGAAGGCTGCCTGTCGGTGCCCGACATCTGGGAAGAGGTGGAGCGCCCCGCCCGCATCCGCGCCGAATACCTCGACCGCGACGGCAAGCCCCAAACCCTCGAAGCGGACGGCATCCTGGCCGATTGCCTGCAACACGAGATGGACCACCTCAAGGGCGTGTTGTTCATCGACCATCTGTCGCGGCTGAAACGCTCCATCGCCTTGCGCAAACTGGCCAAGGCGAAGAGGCAGAAGGAAACGGCATAATTTTCTCCCCCCGTTCACGGGGGGAGTGCCGCCGGAGGCGGCGAGGGGGGCCGGTGCGCATCGCCTTCATGGGAACGCCGGATTTTGCCGTGCCGCTGCTGGCCGGGCTGCTCGCCGCAGGTCACGACATCGCCGCGGTCTATTCCCAGCCGCCCCGCCCCAAGGGCCGCGGCCTGGCCGAAGAACCTTCGCCCGTCGCCAAGCTCGCCGCCGCGCACGGTCTTGAAGTCCGCGCGCCGGTCTCGCTGCGCAATGAACCCGAACAGCAAGCCTTCGCCAGCCTAAACCTCGACGCCGCGGTGGTGGCCGCTTACGGCCTGATCCTGCCCAAAGTCATTTTCGAAGCGCCGCGACTCGGCTGTTTCAACCTGCATGCCTCGCTGTTGCCGCGCTGGCGCGGCGCCGCGCCCATCCAGCGCGCCGTGATGGCGGGCGACGAAGAAACCGGCGCCATGGTGATGCGCATGGAGGAAGGTCTCGACACCGGTCCGGTGCTGATGACCGAGCGCCTTGCCGTCGGCCGCCGCACCGCGGGCGAATTGACCGGCGAACTGGCCGAACGCGGCGCCAGGCTGATGGGCCGTGCCCTTCAGGCCCTCGCAGACGGCAGCGCCAGCGAGACGCCGCAAAGCGCAGACGGCGTCACTTACGCCAAGAAGATCGCCAAGGACGAAGCCCGCATCGACTGGACGAAAAGCGCAGCCGAAATCGATTGCCATATCCGCGGCCTGTCGCCCTGGCCCGGCGCCTGGAGCGAAGTGAACGGCGAGCGCCTGAAAATCCTCTACGCCGAGCCGGTGGAAGACGAATCCGGCCCGCCCGGCACGATCCTCGACGTTCACCTCACTGTCGCCTGCGGTTCCGGCGCCGTCCGCCTCCTCCGTTTACAGCGCGCCGGCAAGGCGGCCATGAATGCCGTCGATCTCAAGCACGGCTGGACCCTGCCGCCGGGAACGAAGCTAAACTCCCTCCCCCTGCAAGGGGGAGGTTAGGAGGGGGCCTTTGCGCTATCGCCTCACCCTCGAATATGACGGCACGCCCTTCGTCGGCTGGCAGCGCCAGGACAACGGCCCTTCGGTGCAGGCCGCGCTGGAAGACGCCATCTTCAAGCTCTCGGGCGAAACCGTCACTGTCACCGGCGCCGGACGCACCGATGCGGGCGTGCATGCGCTGGGCCAGGTGGCGCATTTCGATCTGCTCAAAGAGTTCAGGCCCGACAAGATCCGCGACGCCCTCAACCATTTCCTGCGCCCCGCGCCCGTCGCGGTGCTGGACGCCGCCCTCGCCGCACCCGATTTCCACGCCCGTTTCTCGGCCACCGGGCGGCACTACCTCTATCGCATCATCTGCCGCCGCGCCCCGCTGACGCTCGACCGCTTCCATGCCTGGCAGGTGGCACACGAGCTCGATGCCGAGGCCATGCACGCCGCCGCCCAAACGCTCATCGGCCAGCACGATTTCACCACCTTCCGCGCCGCCGAATGCCAGGCGCAATCGCCGGTCAAGACGCTGGACAAGCTGACGGTGCGCCGGGCGCTGGACGAGATCGATGTGGAAGCTTCGGCGCGCTCCTTCCTGCATCACCAGGTGCGTTCCATGGTGGGCACGCTGAAGCTGGTGGGCGAAGGCAAATGGCGCCCCCGCGATGTGGCGGATGCGCTGAAAGCCGCCGACCGCAGCCGTTGCGGCCCGGTGTCGCCGCCCGACGGCCTGCACCTTGTCAGAGTGGATTACTGATCCTACCTGTTACTGCAGATCGATCTGCTCGACCGCGCCCGGATCGATGGGCGAACCAAAGAAGATTTCACCCACCCGGGCAAAACGGTCCGGCGCGTCGGTGACGAAGAAGCGATGCTCGGCCGTCTTCGCGGTAGCGGCCAGATGGCGTTCGTCCAACAGCCGCGCCACGGCTTCGGCCGTGGTGGCCGCGCTATCGACCAGGATCACCTCGGGTCCCACCACCTGGGCGATCACGTTTTTGAGGGCCGGAAAATGCGTGCAGCCCAGCACCAGCGCTTTGGGTTTGGGCAGCCGCGCCATCAAGGGAGCGAGATAGCGCTGCGCTACCGCTTCGATGATCGGCCCTTCGGTCAAACCTTCTTCGGCCATGGGCACGAACAGCGGGCAGGCCTGCTGCACCACCGGCGCCGCGCTGAGCGCATGGATGGCCCGTACATAGGCGCCGCCCTTCACCGTGCCTTCGGTGGCGATCACCGCGATGGGACCAAGCGGGGCGGCCTGCAACGCCGCTGCCGCGCCCGGCTCGATCACCCCGATCACCGGCAAGGGCGACAGCGCCTCCTGCAAGGCGGGCAGCGACACCGAAGCGGTGTTGCAGGCGATCACCACCAGCTTGACGTCGCGCCGGGTCAAGGCGTGTGCGGCCTGCAAGGCGTAACGGCGCACGGTTTCGCCGCTCTTGGTGCCGTATGGCAGCCGTGCCGTATCTCCCAGATAGAGGAACCGTTCCCGCGGCAGGCGCCGGACCAGCGCGCGCATCACGGTCAGCCCGCCCATGCCGGAATCGAAAATGCCGATGGGTGCGTTGTTCATGGCTTGGCGAAATAGGCGCCGAGCAGCGCCGTGTAAATCTCGGTCAATTTCTCGATATCGGCCACCGGCACGCATTCGTCGGTCCGGTGCATGGTGGCGTTGACCAGGCCCAGTTCCGCCACCGGGCAGAAATCCTTGATGAAACGGGCATCCGAGGTGCCGCCGCCGGTGGAGAATTCCGGCGCCTTGCCGGTGACGGAGGTCACCGCCTCGGCCACCAGCGCGGTGAACGGTCCGGGCTCCAAAGCGAAAGCCACGCCGCTGAAGACGGGTTCCATGGCAATGGCGCAGCCCGAATCCGCGGCCACCGCGGCGGCAACGCTGTGCAAGAGCTTCAGCAGCGTCTCGGGCGTGTGCCGGTCGTTGAAGCGGACGTTGAAGGCGGCCCGCGCTGCCGCCGGGATCACATTGGTGGCCGGATTGCCGACATCGAGGCTGGTGAAGGCGAGGGTGGAAGGCTCGAACAGCGCACTGCCCTCGTCGAGCTTGAGGGCGGTCAGCCGGTTGACCAGTTCCGCCAGCGCCGGGATGGGATTGAGTGCCTTCGACGGATAGGCGACATGGCCCTGGCTGCCTTGCACCCGCACCGCCATGTTCAAGGAGCCGCGCCGCCCGACCTTCAGCGTGTCGCCAACTGCCGCGATCGACGAAGGCTCACCGACGATGCAATGATCGAGCTTGACGCCTTTTGCCTTCAACCAGTCCAGCACCTTGCAGGTGCCGTTCAGCGCATCGCCTTCCTCGTCGCCGGTGATCAGAAACGCGATGGAACCTTTGAGCGGGCCTTTGGCGAGATGGCGCGAAGCGGCGGCCGCGAAGGCGGCAACGGCCGCTTTCATGTCGACGGCGCCGCGGCCGTAAAGTACGCCGTTCTCGACAACCCCGCCGAAGGGATCGTGCCGCCACAGCTTGGTATCGCCCGGCGGCACCACGTCGGTATGCCCGGCGAAACAGAACAGCGGCGCGCCCGTGCCGATCTGGGCATAAAGGTTCTCGGTACGCGGGGCGCCGTCATCCTCGAAAGCCAACCGGTAGCAGGCAAAGCCCAGCGGCGTCAGCGTCTTTTCCAGCACAGCCAAAGCCCCTTCGTCATTCGGGGTCACCGACGGACAACGGATCAGCGCCTGGGCGAGGGGGAGGGGATCGAGCATGGGCGGGGTTTACGCCGGGCCTTCCGGCCGGTCAATTCGCCGTGGATCGGGGCCGAAGCGGTTGTCTCCGTCATTGCCGCGCAACAGAAACAGCTCAATGAAGAACCACCCCATGCCCCCGCCGCCGAGCGTCGCCAGCACGCCTTCGACGATTCCGTACAATTCCGGCTTGCGGCTGTGGTGTTCCATCAGGAAAAAGGCGATGGCGATCGCCGCCATCGGCAGCACGGCCATGGGGATAAACCAGACGGCACCTTTGCCGCGATCGTGCAGCCGCTTCGCGACGGCGGCAAAAACGATGAAGCTGCCGAGCAGCACAAGGATGCCGAAGGCGATCGTCGCCACCAGATGCGGCAGGGGATCGAACAGCATGGGAAGCACTGCTTCATAGCCAAGATCGTCGACGGCGGAGGGCAGATCGCTCAGTTCGGCGGTCCACACGGCATAAGACGCCAGCAGGAAACCGAGCATGACCGGAACGATGAAGAAGAAATTCGCGCGGCCTATCCGCCCCTCAAGGCCGAACAGAAAGCACCACATGCCGGCTAACCCCCTGGCACGCCAAAAAGGCAGAGGGTTAAACGGCTTTGCGGGAAGAATCAGTCGCGCAGAAGATCGTTAATGGAGGTCTTGGAGCGCGTCTTTTCGTCCACGCGCTTGACGATCACCGCGCAATACAGCGCGGGCTTGCCCTCGCCTCCGCCCATGCTGCCGGACACCACCACCGAATAAGGCGGCACGCGGCCATAAAGAATTTCTCCCGAGGCGCGATCGACGATCTTGGTCGATTGGCCGAGATAGACGCCCATCGACAGGACGCTGCCTTCGCCCACGATCACGCCTTCGGCCACTTCCGCGCGGGCGCCGATGAAGCAATTATCCTCGATGATGGTGGGGCCGGCCTGCATCGGTTCCAGCACCCCGCCGATCCCCGCCCCGCCCGAGATGTGACAGTTCTTGCCGATCTGCGCGCAGGAACCGATGGTGGCCCAGGTATCGACCATGGTGCCTTCATCGACATAGGCCCCCAGGTTGACGAAGCTGGGCATCAAGACCACGCCTTTGGCGATGAAGGCCGTGCGCCGTACGATGGCGCCCGGTACGGCGCGGAAGCCCGCGGCACGGAAACGGACTTCATCCCAGCCGGCGAATTTCGATTCCACCTTGTCCCACCACACGCCGCCGCCCGGTCCGCCTTCGATCAGATGCATGTCGTTGAGGCGAAAGGAGATGAGCACGGCCTTCTTCAGCCACTGGTTCACTTGCCAGGCGCCATCCTTCTTTTCGGCGACGCGCCAGCGCCCGGCGTCGAGCCCGGCCAGGGCTTCTTCCACGGCATCGCGTACCTCGCCCCTGGTCGCGGGGCTCAAGCTTTCGCGGTTGTCCCAGGCGCGGTCGATCTTTCCGGCAAGTTCTGCGGTCATGACGGGTTCGCTGAAGGAGGTTTCAGAGCCGGATGGTCTGAAGGAAATCGGCCAGATCGTCAATCTCGTGATGGATGTGGTTGTGCGGGACGGCGGCGACTTCCGGCCCTTGCAGCGACCAGCGCGAGCCGTGCAGCCATACCGTCGTCATGCCCAGGGCGAAAGCAGGGATCAGATTACGCGCCGTGTCCTCGAACATGGCGGCGGCGGCCGGATTGAAGCCGCCGGCCTCCACGATGCGGCTGTAGGCCACGGGCTGCGGCTTGGGAACCCAGCCGATGGTGCGGATGTCCCAGATGTCGTCCATCACCCCGGCAAGGCCGATCTGCTCCAGCACCCGGCCCGCATGGTGGCGGCAGCCGTTGGTGAAGACATAGCGGCGGCCGGGCAGCCGGGCGAGGGCCGGGCGCAGCCGCGGGTCCGGGTGCAGCGGCGACAGGTCGATGTCGTGGACATAGGCGAGAAATTCCTCGGGATCGACGCCGTTGCATTCCACCAGCCCGGTCAAGGTCGAGCCGTAGCTGCGGTAATACATGTGCTGGAGCGTGTAGGCCTCGCCCGGATGAATATCGAGCCGCTGCGCGATGAACTCGGTCATGCGCTGCTCGATCTGTGCGAACAGATTCGAGTCGGCTTGGTACAGCGTGTTGTCGAGATCGAAGATCCAGGTGTCGATATGCCTGAAATCGCTACCTTCCTTGCCGCGCGGAACTGAATATTCGTTTGACATATCAGCAGCTTGTAACAAATGCACCGGAAATGCGCATTTTCGGAGAATTCTCTTTAGCTTGCATTAACACGGCTGGGAACACACTTTCTGCTTGTACACCCGGGTCCGGAAAAGTGGCAGAACAACTCAAAAAACAACTCGAAAGGCCGAACCTCACTTGCGAGGACGTCCTCGCCATCCTGGAAGAGCGCACCCTGGCCGCGCAGCACGAACTGGCCAGCCGTACCGACGCGGGCGCCGACGTCCTCGGCTACCTTGCCAAACATGGCGGTATTGCCACGCGGCGCGCTGTGGCGGCCAACATCGCTGCACCGCCCGCCGCCAACCTGCTGCTGGGCGACGACGAGGACGACGAAGTCCGCATCGAATTGGCGCGCAAGATCGCCCGCTTGATGCCGGATATTTCCCGGGAGGAGATGCTGCATCTGCGCGAGATGGCGATCGCGTTGATGGAAAAGCTGGCCCGCGATCAGGCGCCACGCGTACGTGCCATCCTGGCCGACGAGATCAAGCACCTGACCTGTGTGCCCAAGAAGGTGATCGATACCCTGGCGAACGACGTGGAAGAGATCGTCGCGGCGCCGATCCTGGAATATTCGCCGCTGTTGTCCGATGCGGATCTGGTCGAGATCATCGCAGGAGCCAGGGCCGAATTCGCGCTGGGTGCCATCGCCCGCCGCAAGAGTGTCAGCCACGAACTCAGCGACGTCATCGTCGGCACGCTCGACATTCCCGCCGTGGCGGCGCTTTTGACCAACCCCAAGGCTTCGATCCGCGAGCAGACTCTGGAAAGGCTCGTCGAAACGGCGGAAAAAATCGACACCTTGCAGGAACCCCTGGTGCTGCGCAGCGAGTTGTCGGAGCGCACCATCCGGCGCCTGGCCGGTTTCGTCGGCGCCGGACTGCTCGACATCCTATCGCGGCGGCGCGGTCTTAACGAGGAAACCAGCCTCATGCTGCAGCGTCAGCTGCGGCTGCGGCTGGGGGAACGCAAAGCGGCCGTTCCGGCGGACGAACCCTTGCATTTCGCCTCGCCCGATCTGGTGCAGGACATGGAATTCATCCTGGACGCGATCCGGGCCGGCAAGAAGGAAGAGGTGATGTCGGCGCTGGCGGCCCTGGCCAAAGCGCCGCCCGGCACGGTCCAGCGCATCTTCGAATCGCGCTCGGCCAAAGCCGTCATCGCCCTGGTGTGGAAAGCCGGCCTTCCCATGCGCGTCGCTTTTCAGATCCAATCCTTGGTGCTGAAGCTCAGCGCCGGCGAAATCATCCCGGCCCGCAACGGCAAGGACTTCCCCCTGACCCAGGACGAGATGTGCTGGCAGTTGCACTATTTCGACGTGCCGAGCAAGAACTGCACGAACGGCACGTTCTCGCCTTAAGCATCAATCGGATGCGAGGCCGCGTTCCGTGACATGGGCCGTGAAGCCCGCGCCGCCTCTCCTGTTGGTGACGGCGAAGCCCGCTTCGGTGAGGCCGCGTTGAGCGCAGCGCCCGCGTTCTTGGATCTCGAATTCGATGTTGGTGACGCAGAACATTTCGGAGCCGGAAACCAGCGCTTCCCCCTTGGCCTTCTCCACCCGGAGATAGATGGGACTCCCGGCAACGGCATTGCTGAGCAGCCTGGAACAGGTCCCCCCCGCCACGGTCCACCAGCCGCGGACCGTGAAGGCCGTCCCTTTCTTCTGGCCCAGCGCCGCCCAGACGGATTTGGCCGTATCGTTGCAAAGGGTATAGCCGGCCGGAACGGCCGATTTCATCGCTTCGGTTTCCAGCGCATCGAACAAGGCTTCCGCAGGAGCGCCGTTCGCCAGGTGCATACGCTTGCGGAACGCGATGAGGGCGGCATCCAGCGCTTCGCCGCTCCTGAGGTTGCGTACGCCGATGTCGGCGAGCAGCCGTTCCATTCCGGCCCGCCCGGCCGCGCCCATGGAAGGAAAATCCGGCGTCTCGCGGAAAGTCGCGGTCCAGGAACGCAGGTGATGGGTGGCAAGAGCGGCAAAAGGCAGTTCGTAACTGTCCGCCGTGCAGCGCACGAGCCCGGCCGGCAGGTGCAGGTTGAAATCCTTGTCCTTGACGCAGAGCCCGGTTCCACCGCTCCAGTCGCGGGGCGGCCCCGCATGGGCGCGTGAAGAACGGGCATAGAGATAATAGGCCTGTGCCTTGAGATCGCCTGCTAGCGCAGTCTTGCAGTCGCCGGGCACCAGGCGCGTCCAGCCATTGACGGCGACGTCGTCTGTGTTCTGCACCGCCGTCGCGGCATAGATCACATAGCTGGTGCGGTTGCACAGGGTGAGCGAAGCCTCGGCCGGGGCGGACAACAGCATGATCGCCGCCGCCCCCCAAGCCGCCCTCCGGCTCATTCCGCGGTGATCAGCGTCCCGGCGCCGTGCTGGGTGAACAGCTCCAGCAGCAGCACATGCGGAATGCGCCCGTCCAGGATGACGGCCGCCTTGACGCCGCTTTCCACCGCCTCGATGGCGGTTTCGATCTTGGGAATCATGCCGCCGGAGATGGTGCCGTCGGCGATCAGGGTGCGCGCTTCGCTCAAGGTCAGACGCGAAATCAGCTTGCCATCCTGGTCGAGCACGCCTTCGACGTCGGTGAGCAGCACCAGGCGTTCGGCCTGCATGGCGCCCGCCACCGCGCCCGCCACGGTGTCGGCATTGATGTTGAAGCTTTCCCCGTGCCTGCCCACGCCCACCGGCGCGATCACCGGAATGAGGTTGGACTTGATGAAGGTGTACAACACGCCGGGATTGATCTTCTCCGGTTCACCAACATAGCCCAGGTCGACCGGTTTGGATTCCTGCGTCTGCGGATCGGTTTTCATCCGCTCCAGCTTGCGGGCGATAACCAGATTGGCGTCCTTGCCCGAGAGGCCCACGGCATGACCGCCTGCCGCGTTGATGCCGGTGACGATCTGTTTGTTGATGGTGCCGGTCAGCACCATCTCCACCACGTCCATGGCGGCCTTGTCGGTGACGCGCAGCCCGTCGATGAAATTGGAGGGGATGGCCAGCTTCTTCAGCATGGCCCCGATCTGCGGCCCGCCGCCATGCACCACCACCGGCTCCATGCCGGTCTGCTTCATCAGCACGATGTCCTGGGCGAAGTCCTCGGCGACGGCGTCCGACATGGCATTACCGCCGAATTTCACCACGATGACCTTGCCGTCATACAGCAGGATGTATGGCAGGGCCTCGACCAGGATGCGTGCGGTCGAACGCCAGCGCGCCATGGAGCGCAGGTTTTTGTCCTGACCGACGTCGTCCGTTAGGGCCATTTTCTTCTACTCCCGCAAGCGGGGCCTTATACAAGGGAACTAAGCCGCCGCCAACGCCAGGAGGTGGCATTTCAACCCGGAAAGTCCCGTAGCCTCATAGGCCGAAGTGGCAAAAGTCTCGGGGTAGGCGGCGGTATGCCGTTTGGCTTCGGCCGCCGCCGCCTCGCGGCATTGTGAAAGTGCTGCCGGTTTCAGGGCATCGCTCTTGGTCAGGGAGAGGCAATAGGAGACCGCCGCCTTGTCCAGGAGTTCCATCACCAAGCGGTCGATCTCCATCACCCCGCGGCGGGCGTCGATGAGCAGCACCACGCGCTTCAGGCAAGCCCGGCCGCGCAAGTACGCAAAGATCATCGCCTGCCACTCTCCCGCGAGTTGCTTGGAAGCCTTGGCGTAGCCGTAGCCGGGCAGATCGACCAGCATCAGCCTGCCGCCGAGTTCGAAGAAATTGATCTCTCTTGTGCGTCCCGGCGTCTGCGAAACGCGCGCCAGCGCCTTGCGGCCGGTGAGCGCGTTGATCAGGCTCGACTTGCCGGCATTCGAGCGCCCGGCAAAGGCGATTTCCGGCAGGGACTGCGGCGGCAGGCCTTCAATGTTTTGCGCGCCCCAGACGAAGCGGCATTCCGCGGCAAAGAGCTTGCGCGCTGCTTCCTCGTAATTCGGCGCTTCTGCCGTCACTTGCCGCCCTTGACGAAGAAGCCGGTCAGCCAGCCCGGCGGCTTCAGGTTCTCGAACAGGTGGATGGGCACGCCTTCGCGCTTCATCATGTAGCCCTGCTGCGCCATCGAGAGCAGATTGTTCCACGTATAGTAGATCACCAGTCCCGAAGGGAAGGCCGCGAACATGAAGGTGAAGATCAGCGGCATCAGGGCGAACATCTTGGCCTGCACCGCATCGGTGGGGGCCGGGTTCATCTTGAACTGCACCCATTGGGTGATGCCCATCAGGATCGGCCAGATCCCGACATGCAGGACAAAGGTGATGAAGCCGAGTCCGAAGGGCAGCGTCTGCGGCACGCTGAAGGGCAACAACCCGAACAGGTTGAGGTAAGAGGTCGGATCGGGCGCCGAAAGGTCCTGGATCCAGCCCCAGAACGGGGCGTGGAACATTTCGATGGTGACGTACATCACCGTATAGAACGCGATCAGGATCGGGAACTGGATCAGCATCGGCAGGCAACCCGACAGCGGGTTGACCTTCTCCCGCTTGTAGAGCTCCATCATCTCCTGCTGCTGCTTCTGCATGTCGTCGGCGTAGCGCTTCTTGATCGCCTCCATCTGCGGCTGCACCTTCTTCATCTTGCCCATCGACTTGAAGGAGGCGTTGGCCAGCGGGAACAGGACGATGCGCAGAAGGATGGTGGCCAGAATGATGGCGACACCGAAATTTCCAAAGAATTTATTCAGCCAATCGAGCAGCAAGAACAGTGGTTTGGTGAGCGGGATCAGCGGGATAACCCACAGTATTCTTCCCCAGTCGATGGCATAGTCGAAGTTCACAATGCCATCGACCTTTTTGTATGCATTCAACGTCTCATAGACCTTTGCTCCGGCAAAAAGCCGATGCGTGACCGCAACCGTATGTCCTTGCGCCAGGATTTGCGGTCCGAGGCTGTAGTTGGACTGGTACGATCTGGTGCCGTCATATGGCGAGGCGCGGAAGACGCCGTTGAAGGTTGCCTTTTGCGGGGGGATGAGCGCGGCCATCCAGTACTTGTCGGTGATGCCGAGCCAGCCGCCCTTTGATTCGAAGGTTTGAGGTTTGGCGTCGTCCTTGTCGAATTCCTTGTAGGCGGGGTCCTTCAACCTACCGTCGATCACGCCTACGAAACCTTGGTGAGCAAAGCTGCTCTGTATGGTCGGCATCCCATCCCGCTGGATTAATGCATAGGGATAGAGCACGGTCTTGCCGCCGGAAGTCTGCGCCACGTTGTCGGTGACGGTGAACATGTACGCGTCATCGACCGAGATGGTGCGGGTGAAGACGAGACCTTGGCCGTTGTCCCAGCGGAGCGTCACCGGATGACCGGGCGAAAGCACACTGCCGCTTTCTAGCCTCCACGCCGTCTTGTCATTGGGCAGCGCCAGCCTGGCATTGGTGCTGCTCCAGCCGAATTGCGCGAAATAGGGATAAGCGGAACCGGAGGGCGCCAATAGGTCGATCTCCGGGCTCTTGGGATCGACGCTCTCGTGATACTTCCTCAGTCTCAAATCGTCGAAGCGCGCCCCTTTGAGCAGGATCGAGCCGTCCAGTGTGGGCGTACGGATCGCCACACGGGCGCCGCCCTGCTTCAGCGCCGCAGCGCGCGACATCCGCACGGGCGCCCCCTGTGCGGGGGCCGCAGTCGGCGGCGGGGCGATGACGGGGCCTTCTTCCTTTTTCTGCTGCGCGGCGACCTCGGCCTTCTTCTGCTGCAGGTCGGCCTGCGGCTTTGCCACCAGGAACTGCCAGGCGAAGAGGACAAGCGCCGAAAGCGCGACGGCAGCGAAGAGATTGCGGTTGTCGTTCATGGAGTTCCTATAGCGGGGGAACGGGATCGTAGCCATGCGAACCGCCGAGCCAGGTGATGGGGTGGCAGCGCAACAGCCTTCTGACGGTTAACAGCGATCCTTTCAACGGACCATGACGGGTGATGGCCTCGATGGCGTATTGCGAGCAGGTCGGCACGAAACGACAGGTTGGCGGAAACATGGGGGAGATGAAATAGCGGTAGAATTTGATCGGGGCGATCAGCATGAGCCCGGCAATCTGCCGCAGCCCCTTACCGGCTCTGGAGCATTTCGTCCTTTCACGGAAACGATGAAATGCTCCAGATCCTTGTTTGGTCGCGTTTTCGGGCGGAAAACCGGTTTCCACTTTTCCTGAAAACGCTCTAGTCAAGGTTGTCCTTCCTTCCATGCAGTTTCACATGGGCCGCGGCGAGTGCCGAGGCAAGGTCTTTGACGAGATCCGCATAGGGCCGTTCCAGAGTGGCCATCCTGGCAATAAGAACATAATCGGTACGTTCCCGGGCCAAATCCGGCAAAACGGCCCTGGCTGCGGCTCGCAGCCGCCTCTTGGCTCGGTTGCGCTCCACGGCCCCGCCTACTTTGCGGCTGGCGGTAAAACCTAGGCGGAAGCGCCCTTCCCTTGCGGCTGGTTCCGGGGTGGGACAGGCCTCCAGGGTCAAGCCAGCTGTGCTCTTGCGAACGCCTCGCTGGGCCCGCAGGAAATCGGCACGTTTCTTAAGACGGTCGGCCACAAGTCTTGCCATGACCTGCAAACGGCCTTTTTGGCTTCCGTTCAGGCGGATAGCTTCTTGCGGCCGTGGGCGCGGCGGCGCGACAGCACCTTGCGCCCGCCCTTGGTGGCCATCCGGGAACGGAACCCGTGGCGGCGTTTGCGCACGAGATTGCTCGGCTGGTAGGTGCGCTTCATGTGCAGTCTCCGCTCGGCGAAAGAGGCGGGTTTCTAAGCACTGGGCCGGGTGCTGTCAATGTTCGGCGATTTGCGGGCCGGAGAGGGGGCAAACAGCCTTTTTTTCGCCCGGCGGATGGGGCTTTATGACGCCCTCATGCGATTTGGTTCGAGGGCGCTCCGTGGGGTGTGGAGCCTCGTGGCGCAAAGCCTGTCGGGGCAGCTCCTTTTGCTTACCATTTTGTATGTCCTGGCCAGCGGGGGGCTGATCTTCCTGCCGGCCATCGGGCTCTACGAGCGCGAGTTGCTGGACGACCACATCCTCTCGGCCGAGCTGACCATCCTGCCCTTCACTTCGCCCGGTGGGCAGGACCTGCCGGATGAGCTCAGGCAGAGCCTGCTCAAGCACGCCAATGCCGACGAGGTGATGCTGAAACGGCGCTATCAGCGCGACTTCTTCCAGATCGGCATGATGCATACGCGCATCGACCGTACCATCGATCTCACCGGCGACACGCTGTTACACGACATGATGAACGGTATGGAAAGCCTGATCCGCGGCGGCGCGCGCACCTTGCATGTGATCGCCCCCAGCAACATCAAGGACGCCCAATCCATCGGCATCGTCCTTTCCGAAGCGCCGATCCGCGCGTCGCTCCTGGTTTATGCGCGCCGCGTGATGGGCGCGGCCGCCTTCATCTCGGGGCTCACCGGCGCCCTGGTCTTCCTCAGCCTCTATTATTTCGTGGTGCGGCCGATGCGGCGGATCACCCGGGCCATGGGCGAATTCCACGAAAACCCGGAGGATGCGGGGCGCATCATGGTGGCCTCGCACCGGGCCGACGAGATCGGCGTGGCCGAGCGGGAACTGGCCGCCATGCAGCGCGACCTTTACGGCTTCCTCAAGCAGAAGGCGCGGCTGGCCGCGCTGGGGGCGGCGGTGGCGCGCATCCAGCACGATCTGCGCAACATCCTGGCCAATGCCCAGCTTGCTTCGGACCGCTTGTCCGCCAGCGAGGATCCTGAGGTCAAACGGCTGGCACCGCGCCTGATGACGGCCATCGACCGTGCCATCGCGCTGGCCACCACCACCTTGAAATACGGCCGGGCCGAAGACGCCCCGCCCGCGCGCGAAAGCTTCGCCCTGCGTCCGCTAATCGAGGAAGCCGCGGCGGCGGCTTTAGAAAGCCATGGGCTCTCCGCTTGCGGCTTCGACAACCGCATCGCTCCGGATTGGAAGGTGACGGCCGACCGCGAACAGCTTTTCCGCATCGTGCTCAATCTGTTGCGCAACGCCTGTGAAGTGCTGGGCGGCAAGGGGAAAGTGTCGGTTTCGGCCCTGAAGAGCACGAGGGGGATCGAGATCGACATCGCCGACAACGGGCCCGGCATAGCGTGCACCGTGCGCGAAAAGCTGTTTCAGCCTTTCGTCTCGGCGGCGCGGTCCGGGGGCTCGGGATTGGGACTGGCCATCGCGCGCGATCTAGCCCGCGGTCATGGCGGGGACTTAACCCTGGTTTCCACCAGCCCCGCAGGTACGACCTTCCGCATCACGCTGCCAAATTAATCCCCCAACGCCACGCCTTCGCGGCGCGGATCGGCGGCACCGGCATACCCCTCTTTGGTGCGCTCGATAATATGCAGCCCGCTCATTTCCATTGTGGCCGGCTGTACATCGTATCCCATGGCGGCCAAGGACGGTGCCAGCGCCGACAGCTTCGTATCTTTCTCCAGCAGCAAGGGCCCGTTCATCTCGATGGAATGGGGCAGGGAGACGGCCTTTCCCGGGTCGAGCCCCCCGTCGATCATCGCCACCAGCGTTTCGCCGACATAGGGAATGATGGCCGGACCGCCGGGCGATCCCAATGCGATCCAGAAACGCCCATGATCGAAGACGATGGTGGGGGCCATGGCGCTCATCGGCCGTTTGCCGGGCGCCGCCGCATTGGCGACAGGTTTGCCGTCATGTTCGGGCAGGAAAGAGAAATCCGTCAGCTCGTTGTTGAGGAAGAAGCCTTTCGCCATCATTTCCGAGCCCAGAATGAATTCCACCGTGGTGGTCATCGACACCACCTGCCCGGCATCGTCGACAATGGACATATGGCTGGTGCCCTGGCGCTCCTTGCCGCGCTCCGGGGCGTAAGGAGCGAGTGTACCGGGAGCGGCCTGCCCCATGTCGCGCGCGGGCTCGATCAGGAGTGAACGCTGCTGCAAATAACGTCGATCCAAGAGGCCGCGCACGGGCACGCGCACGAAAGCCGGATCGCCGACAAACACGCTGCGGTCGGCAAAGGCCAGCCGGCTTGCCTGCGAGAAGAGGTGGATTTCCGAAACTGTGCCCGGCTGCAAAGCGGCGGGTTTGAAGCGTTGCAGCATCGCCAGGATTTGCAGCACGGCGATGCCGCCGGAACTGGGCGGCCCCATGGAGCAGACTTTGGCCTGGCGATAATCGCCGCACACCGGCACCCGCTCTACGGCGCGGTAACTTGCCAGATCGTTCAGCGTCATGCCGCCGGGATTAAGCGGGGCCTGCCGCACCTTGTCGACAATCGCCTTGGCGATTTCACCGCTATAGAAGGCGCGCGCCCCGCCTTTGGCGATCAGCCGGAACGTCGCCGCCAGTTCGGGATTCCTCAGGGTGTCGCCAGCCTTGACCAGCGTGCCGTCGGGCTTGGTGAAATACCGCTTCACGTCGGGCATCGCCGCAATCTGCGGAAATTCACGCAGTTCGCCCGCCAGCTTGTTGGTGATCGGCACGCCCTTCTCCGCCAGCGTGATGGCGGGGGCAAAAAGGCTGGCCCAGGGCAGTTTGCCGTATTTCTTATGTGCCAGCTCCAGCATGGCAAGGATGCCGGGCACGCCCACCGAAAGCCCGCCCGGAATGGCGTCCATATGCGCCAGCGGACGGCCATACGCATCGAGGAACATGCCGGGCGAGGCGGAGGCGGGTGCCGTCTCGCGCCCGTCGAAACTGGTGATCTTCTTCTTGGCCGGGTCCCACAACAGCATGAAGGCGCCCCCGCCGATACCGGACGATTCCGGTTCGACTAGGGTCAGCACCATCTGCGCGGCGATGGCGGCATCGACGGCCGATCCGCCCTGGCGCAACATCGCAAGACCCGCTTGCGCCGCCAGCGGATTGGCGGCCGCGATCATGTGATGGCGTGCCAGGGTTTGACCGGCCTTTGCGGGGGCGGCGGCCACCAGGAATGCGAAAAACGCGCCGAACAGCCTTTTCATTGGGTTCCTTTCCGTCGAGCCAAGGGAAGGCTAGAGCAAGATCGCGCTTCTTTGAATCGCGATCTTGCTCTAGCTTTTTGAATTATCGCGCAATTTATCCGAAAACCGCTTCACACTTTTCGGATTGCGCTCTAGCTTTGCCACCATGATACGCAAGGGCGAACGCAACCTGATCACCGATGTGGCGGGACTGACTGTCGGCCAGGCCGAAGATATTGCCGCCCGCACCGGCACCACCGTGCTGATCGCCGATGTCCCTGCCGCAGCGGCCGTGGATGTGCGCGGCGGCGCGCCCGGTACCCGCGATACCGGCGCGCTCGATCCCGTCTCGCTGGTCGACGGCATCGATGCCATCGCACTCTCCGGCGGTTCGGCCTTCGGGCTCGATGCGGTTAGCGGCGTCCAGGCCCATCTGCGCGCCAAGGGCCGTGGCTACGAGATATCGCCCGGCAGCCCGCGCGTGCCCATCGTTTCGGGCGCGATCCTGTTCGATCTGGCCAATGACGGAAACAAGGCGTGGGGAGAAGAACCGCCTTACCGCCTCCTGGGCCGCAAGGCCGCCGAACGGGCCGGGCTGGATTTTGCCCTCGGCAATGCCGGAGCAGGTCTCGGCGCCGTGGCCGGGGCTTACAAAGGCGGGCTCGGTAGCGCCTCCTCGGTCAGCGACGACGGTTTCACCGTCGGCGCCTTGGCGGCGGTCAATGCCGTGGGCAGCCCCCTTATTCCCGGAACGGATGTATTTTGGGCCTGGCCCCTGGAGCAGGAGGGCGAATTCGGCGGCCGTATGCCGGAAGGCCGGATCGGCTTCGATCTCGATCTGCCTGCCGACATGAAAAGGGCGGCGCGGCCGAGGGCCAATACCACCATTGCCATCGTCGCCACAGATGCGGAACTCAGCCGTATCGAGCTGAAGCGCATGGCCATCATGGCAGCAGACGGGTTCGCCCGTGCCCTGCGCCCGGTGCATACCCCCTTCGACGGCGACCTTGTTTATGCGGTTGCCACGGCCAAACGCCCGCTCGCCGGCCCGCGCCCGGCGGCGGTGATGCGCCTGGGCTTCATGGCGGCGGATGCTCTGGCCCGTGCCATTGCCCGCGGCGTCTATGAAGCCGAGACACTGGGCCGTTTCCGCTCGTATCGCGAGCAGTTCCCAGCTCGAAAGAAATAGGGGGCCGAAGCCCCCTATTTGCCGTTTTTGGTGGTGCCTCGCCTATCTGACGAACACCCGCACTTCGCTCGAAGTGACGGCAGGGTCGGTGGCAGAGGCAACGACCAGCCGCGAAGCAGGAACGCCCATATCGGTCATGGAGCGCATGACTTCCTCGGCATGGCGGTGGGCGGCGGTCTGGGCCAACTGGACCGCTGTTGCGGTGCCGCGGGTCGGCGAGACGGCCACGATGGAGAAGGCCGCACCGGGGCGGCTCTGCAACGCCTGGGTCAGCGCCGCATAGAGGATCTGCTGGTAATCCACATCGGAATGGTCGAAGCGGATGACCACCAGCGGCGTTCCCGAATAGGTGAAGGAGCTAGTGCGCGGCGCCGCGCCTAAGGAGGCCATCATCGGCGAGGAAAGATCGGCACCGTAGAGTTCGCCGTTCTTGATGGCGCTGGCCAGCACCGTCAGATTGGCCCGCTCGTTGGCGACATAAGCAGTCTGGCGCTGCACGTCGGCCGAAACTTCGGTCAACAGCTTGTCGATCAACACGATGGTCTGGTTGGTTTCGTCCTGCAGCACCGACAGCTGTCGGTGATCCTCATCGACAGCGCCCGAGACGTTGAAGGTCGCCGCTATCTGGTCGAGGGTGTAGTGGGCGGTGGAGGCATCGCTCGCCACGGCTGCTCCCAAGGCATTGAAGCCATTAATATTTCCGGAAAGCTGGTCGAGCGCGGCCTGGGCCCGGTTCCATTCGCTGACCAGTTCCGGATTGCCGCGGGTGGTGCCCATCTGCAGGTGGGTGGTGATGCGGGCCCGGGATTCGTGATAGGCCGCCGCCGCCGAGGCCCCGGAGCTGCGCAGATCGGCATAGCGCTGGGCATTGCCCATCAGCGAGCCCTGCAAAGCCGAAACCTGGGCCCTCAGGCTGGCGATGGTTTTGGAAACGGCCGTACCCGTGTCACTGCCCGGTTCGATGGTCACAGGCGTGATTGTCGCGATCTGGCCTGTGGCCGCCGGCGGCATTTCGTTGGCCGCGGATGAAGTGTAGCTGGAAGAGGGGGCAGCCGGAGCGCTGGTCGTGGCCGTTACGGGCGGGGTTGTTTCAGGCTCGGTGCCCGAATCGCCGAACAGCATGGAATCGATATCGGAACAGCCGGCCAGTCCCACCCCGACCAGGAGCACCAGAGCCCTGAAAAACCCCGACGAAATCCTGGAAACCGCCGCCCTTCCGGCCATATTCGCTGTCATTGCCGTTCTCCAAATCCGCTCCGGCGCCGTGCGCCCGGCGAATGTCCAACCGCTTGCGCCAATCCGACGCCGGGCCCGCGTCAGTCTTAACCACGGCCACGCATCCGGACAAGGGCACAGAGTGCGGCTTTCTGGGGAGTTTTCAGAGAGTTTTAAAGGTCCAAGGCGGCGAATCGCCATAGCCGCTCGGAGCGCTTGCCTTTAGGGGCTCCGATGCATAGGTTCTGCCGCCCCAAAGCACGCACCGGTAGCTCAGTTGGATAGAGCACCAGACTACGAATCTGGGGGTCGTGGGTTCGAATCCTGCCCGGTGCGCCATTCCCGTACAAAACTGCGAACTTCGCCCAGCTTGTCCGGGGCGGTGACGGCTGCCGCGATGGCCGCGGGCGGGCCGGAGATGACGGCCTTGTGGGCGTCCTCCACGATGCTGGAGGCGAGCCCGCGCAGATAGCGCCTCTTTAGGGAGGGCGGGGCCTCCAGCAGCCTGCGTTTCAAGGCGGAGGCGATGGGAGACAGCCTGCTGCTTGGAAAGGGCCTGCCGGAACTCCGGGAGGCCGGATGCGAGCTGGGCCGACAGACCTACGCATTCGTCACGCCGGGCGGTCAGGTCGTCGATGTTCGACCGGATTTGCGTCAAGTCCGGCAGAGCGAGCTGCCTTTGAGCCTGTTTGTGTCCTTGCCACCTGGCAACCAAGAGCCGCCCGGCTTCTTGGATTCTCAGTTTCGTCCGCATCAGGGCTGTTTGACGATTGGGCAGCCGCGCCTTCGGCAAACCGCGGCGGCAGGCGTTGCGTTCAGTCCGCGGCACGCAGGCGGTAGCCGACGCCTTGTTCCGTCAGGATTAAGCCGGGTTGTTCGGGATCGGCTTCCAGCTTCTGGCGCAGGGTGCGGATGTAGATGCGCAGGTACTGCACGTCCGTCTCCACGCCCCAGACCTCGCGCAGGATGAAGCGGTGAGTCAGCACCTTTCCGGCATGGGCGATCAGCAGGCGCAGCAGGTCGTATTCCCGCGGCGTGAGCTTCACTTCGTCGCCCCTCACGGTGACGGTGCGGCGGACGAGATCCACAGCGAGTTCCCCGCTCTTAAATAGCGGCTTTTCGCCTTCCTGTTGCAGGCGGTGGCGCATGGCGGCGCGGATGCGGGCCAGAAGTTCGTCGATGCCGAAGGGCTTGGTGACATAGTCGTCCGCCCCCATGTCGAGCGCCTTGACCTTGCCTATTTCGTCCGCTCGCACCGAAAGCACTATGATCGGTAAAGCGGAACCGGCCTCGCGCAGCATGCGGATGACCTCGAAGCCGTCCATCCCGGGCAAGCCGAGGTCGAGAACCAGCACGTCAATCGGTTCCCGCTTGAGCGTGGCGAGCGCAGCACTGGCTTCCTCGGCTTCCTGGACGAGGTAACCTTGTGCCGACAGGCTGGTCTTCAAGTACCGCCGGATCGCCGGTTCGTCGTCAACCACCAGTATGCGCAGCGGCTTGGTCATAAGGCAGGCTCGTTCGATACCGGAAAGCTGATCGTAAACACGGCGCCGGAGCGGCCGTCACGGTTTGCGGCCGTTATCGCGCCACCCATCGCTTCGACAAATCCCCGGCTGATGGGCAAGCCCAAGCCCGTCCCCGCGCGCTTCCGGTCCGACGCCCGCACCCGGTAGAACTTGTCGAAGATACGCTCAAGGTCCTCCGCAGGCACGCCCGGTCCTTCGTCGATCACTTGAAGGAGGACCCGGCCATGCTTTTTCCCGGCCCGGACTTCCACCACCGTGCCGGGCGCCGCGTACTTCCCGGCATTGTCTAGCAGGTTGAACAGCACCTGCTCGAACAAAACGGGATCGAGTTTCACCAGCGGCAGATCGGGTTCCAGGACGACAGACAGCTTGTGACCCTGCAGAACCCGTCCGGCCCGGTGCAACGCACTGCCGATCACGTCTCCCAGATCGATCAGTTCGAGCCGGGGCGTCACCGCGCCGGATTCCAAGCGGGTCATGTCGAGCAGGTTGGCGATAAAACGGTTCAAGCGCTCGCCTTCCTCCTGGATGGTGGTGACGAGTTCGCGGTGCGCCGCCGGATCGAGCGCGCCTTCCTGCGATTTGAGGCTGGAAGTGGCGCCCAGGATGACGGACAGGGGCGTCCGCAGATCGTGGGAAATCGAAGTGAGCAGCGCGGCGCGCAGCCTGTCCGTTTCCGCGGCCAGCCGGTTGCGCTCGATGTCTTCCGACAGTTGCACGCGTTCGATGGCCAGCGCCGCCTGGTCGGCCAGGGCATCGAACAGGCGGCGCTGGTCGGGGGTAAGAAGCTGTCCCGGCTTGTCGCTGTCGAGGCCGATCACGCCGATGGTGCCGCGCCCGGTGCGCATGGGCAGGTAGAGCCGCTTGGCACCGGGCAGCGAATCCGCGCCACGGCCGGCAGGGGTGGCGTGCTCCCACACCCATTTGGCGGCGGCGACTTCGGATTCGTCCAGCACGTCTTCGGGTGGGTAGCCGGCGCGCACGGCGAGGCTGTCCTGCTCCGGCAGTAGAATGACGACGCGAACCTTCAGCATCTGCGCCATCTGGAACGACGTCGCCCAGAGCAGATCGTCCAGCGCATAAACCGCAGCCAACTTGCGGCTGAACTGGTAGAGGCTTTCCGTCACCGCGGCCCGCTCCTGCGCCACCAACGCCTGCGCCCGCACCCGCGCCGTCAAATTGCTGGCGATGAGCGCGACCACGGCGAAGGTAATGAGCACGATGACATTTTCCGGTGCGGCTATGGTGAAGGTGTAGAGTGGCGGCAGGAAGAAGAAGTTGAAGGCCAATACCGCAAAGACCGAGGCCAGCAGCGCAGGCCACAGGCCGTACAACACCGCACTTCCCAGAATGGCGATCAGGAAGACGAGACCGACATTCGTAACGCCGAAATACCCTTGCAGGACGAGGCCGGCGAGCAACGCCGCGACGGTGAAGAGCAGGCTTGCTAGGTAGCCGCGGTTTTCGCGCGTCGGCAACGAGCGGTGCAGCGACTTTCCCGCTTCGCTTCCCCGCATGGCGCGCGTCAGCTGATCCGGCACGACATGCACGCTGACCCCGCCCGCGCGGCGGATGATCTCGAAGGTGGTCGAGCGCCGCAGCAGCGTCTCCCACCAGGAACGGCGCGTGGTGGAGGTCACGATATGGGTGAAGTTGTTGGCGTGCGCGTAAGCGGTGATGCCGTCCGCGACATTCGAGGCCGGAACGGTGACGGCCGCCCCGCCGAGCCGCTCGGCGATGCGCAGGGCTTCGGCAACACGATCCCGTTCGGCGTCGCTGAAGTGCTGCGCGCTGGGTGTTTCGATATACGCCGCCGTCCAGGATGCCCTCAGCCGGTCGGCCAGCCGCCGCCCGTAACGTACCAGGGCCGCCCCGCCGGGCCGCTCGTTGACCCGCACCAGCACACGCTCGCTCGCTTCCCACGGCCCCTGGATGGCGTGACTGCGCATATAGCCGACCATCTGGTCGTCCACGCGCTGGGCGGTACGGCGCAGTGCGATCTCGCGTAAGGCCGTGAGGTTGCCGGGAACGAAGTAGTTCTGCGCCGCCCTCTGCGCCGTTTCCGGCAGATAGACCTTGCCCTCTTTGAGCCGCTGGATCAGGTCGTCGGGCGTCAGGTCCACCAGTTCGACATCGCCGGCACGGTCCAGGACCGAATCCGGCACCGTCTCGTTGACGCGGACGTGCGTGATGCGCGCCACCACATCGTTCAGGCTTTCGAGGTGCTGCACGTTCAACGTGGAATAGACATCGATCCCGGCGGCCAGGATTTCATCGACGTCCAGGTAGCGCTTGGGATGGCGGCTACCTTCCACATTGGTGTGCGCCAGCTCATCGACCAGGACCAGCTTGGGATGACGCTGCAAGATGGCATCGAGGTCCATCTCGGGCAGAACACGGCCTTTGTAGAGCATCGGACGTTTGGGGATCAGCTCAAGGCCTTTGATCAACCGCTCGGTTTCGACCCGGCCATGCGTTTCGACCAGCCCGATCACCACGTCCAGGCCTTCCCGTTTGCGCTGGCGGGCCTGGGACAGCATCTCGGTGGTCTTGCCGACGCCCGGGGCGAAGCCGAGGAACACCTTCAACCGGCCACGGCTTTCCCGGGCGGCATCGGCCAGCAGGTCTTCCGGAGAGGGGCGCGGCGCTTCGCTCATGCGCGCATCTTACCGTTTCCTGCGGGTGATCGCATCCAGTGCAAGGTTAAGTTCCAGGACGTTGACATGGGACTCGCCGATCAGGCCGAGAAAGCGCGGCTGGATGTGGGCTTCGACCAGTCTGCGCAGGACGGCCTGCTGCAATCCGCGCGCCTTTGCCACGCGCGGCACCTGGAACAGGGCAGCGGCAGGGGTGATGTCGGGGTCGAGACCGCTGGCCGAGGCCGTGACCAGATCGACGGGGACGGGCGTGCCCGGGTTTTCCGCCTGAAGGTGTTTGGCATCCGTGCTCACGCGGTCGAACAATTTTTTCGAGGTGGGGCCAAGGTTGGAGCCGCCGGAGTTGCTCGCATCATAGCCGCCCCCCGCCGCCGAAGGCCTGCCGTGGAAATAACGGGCCGCAGTGAACTGTTGTCCGATCAGCTCGGAGCCGGTCACTTTGCCGTTTATCACGATCAAACTGCCTGCCGCCTGATGCGGGAAGACCAGCCTGCCGATCCCGGTGACGGCGAGCGGGTAAAGCACACCGGTGATCAAGGTCATGACGATCAGGATCAAGAAGGCGGAACGGAGTTGTTTGAGCATGGTCGTTCTCACACCAGTCCGATGGCCGCCACGGCCATGTCGATCAATTTGATGCCTATGAAGGGAATGACGATCCCGCCCAGGCCGTAAAGCAGCAGATTACGCCCCAACAGGGCGCCCGCCCCGACGGGCCGGTAGGTCACGCCACGCAAGGCCAGCGGGATCAGCGCAATGATGATCAGCGCGTTGAAAATGATCGCCGACAGGATGGCGCTCTCGGGCGAATGCAGGCTCATGACGTTGAGCGCCTGAAGCTGGGGATAGAAGGCCAGGAACATCGCCGGGACGATGGCGAAGTACTTTGCCACGTCGTTGGCGATGGAGAAGGTGGTCAACGCACCGCGGGTCATCAGCAGCTGCTTGCCGATTTCCACGATCTCGATCAGCTTGGTGGGATCGCTGTCGAGGTCCACCATGTTGCCGGCTTCACGCGCCGCCATGGTACCGGTGTTCATGGCGACACCGACATCGGCCTGCGCCAGGGCGGGCGCGTCGTTGGTGCCGTCGCCGCACATGGCGACCAGCTTGCCCTTGGCCTGTTCCGCCCGGATCAGCTTGAGTTTGGCTTCGGGCGTGGCCTGGGCGAGGAAATCGTCCACGCCGGATTCGGCCGCGATGGCGGCGGCGGTGAGCGGATTGTCGCCGGTGATCATCACCGTGCGGATGCCCATATGGCGCAGTTCGGCAAAGCGTTCGCGGATGCCGCCTTTGACGATGTCCTTGAGATGGATCACGCCCAGGAGCTTGCCGTCCATCGCCACCGCCAGCGGTGTGCCGCCCTGCTTGGCGATGCCGTCGGACATCGCTTTCAAAGCCGCCGCGTCCCGTGCCGGGCCTGCCCAGGCCAGGATCGCATCGACGGCGCCTTTGCGGATGGCATGGCCTTCGGCATCGACACCGCTGAGGCGCGTCTGGGCCGAGAAGGGGATGAAATTCGTGTGCCCCATTTCCCGCCCGCGGATGCCGTATTTTTCTTTGGCCAGCACGACGATGGAGCGGCCCTCGGGGGTCTCGTCGGAGAGCGAAGCGAGCTGGGCGGCATCGGCCAGAGCGCGCTCCTCGATGCCGGGCAACGGCAGGAACTGGGTGGCCTGGCGGTTGCCCAGCGTGATGGTGCCGGTCTTGTCCAGCAGCAGCGTATCCACATCGCCCGCCGCTTCCACCGCACGCCCCGACATCGCCAGCACGTTGAAGCGCACCAGCCGGTCCATGCCCGCAATGCCGATGGCCGACAGCAGCGCGCCGATGGTGGTGGGAATGAGCGTCACGAACAAGGCTACCAGCACCAGCACGGTGATGCGGCCGCCGGCATAGGCGGCAAAGGCGGGAATGGTCGCCACGGCAAAGACGAAGATCAGCGTCATGCCGGCAAGCAGGATGTTGAGGGCAATTTCGTTGGGGGTTTTCTGGCGCTGGGCGCCTTCCACCAGCGCGATCATGCGGTCGAGGAAGGTCGAGCCCTGGGTCGCCGTAATCCGCACCACGATGAAATCGGACAGCACGCGCGTGCCGCCCGTCACCGCCGAGCGGTCCCCGCCGGATTCGCGGATCACGGGCGCAGACTCGCCGGTGATGGCGGATTCATCGACGGAGGCGACGCCTTCCACCACATCCCCGTCCGAGGGGATCAACTCGCCGGCTTCCACCAGCACCAGATCGCCGCGTGCCAGCTCATAGGCGGGCACCTTCCGCCACAGCTTCAGCGCCTGATCGGCGAGCTTCTTGGCCCACATGTCGGTCTTGCTCCGGCGCAGATAGGCGGCGCGGGCCTTGCCGCGTCCCTCGGCCAGCGCTTCGGCGAAATTGGCGAACAGCACCGTGAACCAAAGCCACAGATTGATCTGGAGCGCGAAGGTAAAATGTCCGTGGCCGAGAACCGTGTCCCGCACGAACAGGAAGGTCGTCAGCGTGGCGACGGTCTCCACCACGAACATCACCGGGTTCTTCGCCATGGCGCGCGGATCAAGCTTGCGAAAAGCGTCCAGGATGGCGCGCGAAACGACCTTGCCGTGGTCTGCGGTCAGGGAATGTGGCTTGGCTCTCATGGGGCGATCCTCAATAGAGTGTGCCGGCATGCATCGCGAACTGCTCCGCCAGCGGGCCGAGGGCCAAAGCCGGGAAGAAGGTGAGGCCGCCGACGATGACCAGCACGCCTGCCAGGAGCCCCACGAACAGCGGTCCGGTGGTCGGAAAGGTGCCTGCGGAAGGCGGCACGATCTTCTTTTCGGCGAGAGAGCCCGCCACGGCCAGCATCGGCACGATCCAGAAGAAGCGTCCCGCCAGCATCGAGAAGCCGAGCAATAGATTGTAGAACGGCGTGTTGGTCGTCAGCCCGGCAAACGCGCTGCCGTTGTTTCCCGCGGCGGAGCTGAAGGCGTAAAGGATTTCGCTGAAGCCGTGCGGTCCGGCGTTGTTGAGACCGGCCAGCCCGTCGGGCATGACCGCAGCGACGGCCGTAGGCACCAGTACCGCCAGAGGCGTCACCAGGATGGCGAGGATCGCCATCTTGACTTCCTTGGCCTCCAGCTTCTTGCCCAGGTATTCCGGCGTGCGTCCCACCATCAGCCCGGCGACGAACATCGCCACGATGGCAAAAAGCAGGATGCCGTAGAGGCCCGAGCCGACACCGCCGAAGATCACCTCGCCGAGCTGGATGTTGAACATCGGCACCAGCCCGCCGATGGGCGTGAAGCTGTCGTGCATGGCGTTGACCGAACCGTTCGAGGCATCGGTGGTGGCCGTCGCCCAGATGGTCGAAGCCGCG
>Ga0187810_10000123_pt1 | contig 36338 bp, 32 predicted proteins | sample NC_wetland_sal_i_9_FD_132963 | JGI IMG/M metagenome (GOLD analysis project Ga0187810, IMG submission 132963) | Wetland sediment microbial communities from Neuse River Estuary, North Carolina, USA - ASW_5 | ecosystem: Environmental > Aquatic > Freshwater > Wetlands > Sediment | place: USA: North...
ACGAGCGACACGACCGTGTAGTCGCGGTCGCATTGGACGTCGAGGCGGATGCCCTTCGCCGCGAGCGCCGCCTGGAATCCGTCGGAGGAGAGTTTGGCTGCGCCCTCGGTCAACAGCGAAGCGGCCAGCGCCGCCATACCGGACTTGCCCGAAGGATCGTAAGACGAACCGGCCGGAAACGAAGCCGAGAGCGCGATGATGGGAACGCTGTGATCTTCCGAAAACCACACCGGCGCACCGGGCACGGCATTCAGCGCCTTCACGTTCACCGCACCGGCCGGCGCGACAAGCAGCAACGCGAAGAGGAATGCGGCGAGCAGCCTCGTCATGGCTTCGGCAACAGATAGGCCGTTACGGACTCGACCCGGTTCAGGCCCCTGGAAGCGGCGTTCTGGACGTCGCCGGCCTTGATGTTCTGGATGCGCGCCGGCCACTGCTGCACATCGAAGACGGTGAGCCCGACCGCCAGCGCGCGGGCATAGGCCGACGCCATTTCGAACTGACTGTCGCGCCGGAAGGTCGCCCCGGCTACAAGCTGTGCCTTGGCGCGCGCCAGATCGGCTTTGCCTGGCGGGTGGCGGAAGTTGGCGTTGAGCACGTCATCGACGGCGCGTTCGATGGTGTCGAGCGAAACGCCGGGCCGCGGCGTCGCCGAAATGCTGAATTGCCCGGAATCGCGCGCGTAGCCGTCATAGACCGCCGAAACATCGGTGGCGATCTTCCGCTCTACCACGAGCTTGCGGTACAGCGCCGAAGTGGCGTCGCCGCCCAAAAGCCTCGCCAGAACTTCGAGTGCTTCGGCTTCGCCCGGCGCGGCTTCCGCATAGCTTTCAACGCGGTAGAGCCGCAGGAACAACGGCACCTTGGCGTCCTTGCGGTTGATGATGAGACGGGTTTCGCCCAGACGCTTCGGCTGCGCGAAATCGACCCGGACGCCCAGATCGTGCGGCTGGAGCTGGCCGTACTCCGCCTCGGCGGCGGTGCGCGCTTCCTCGAGCGTAACGTCTCCGGCGACGATCAGGATCGCATTGTTCGGCGCGTAGTGACGCTTGTAGAAATCCTCGGCTTCGGCACGTCCGATATGACGAATCTCGTCCGGCCAGCCGATCACCGGACGGCCATAAGGATGGGAGAGATACAACGCGGCCTCTGCCTGCTCCTGCGCCAGGGCCTGAGGATCATTGTCCACGCGAAGGCGCCGCTCCTCCAGCACCACGTCGCGCTCGGCGGCGACGCCGGAATCCGACAGGTCGAGATTGGCCATCCGGTCGGCCTCGAGATGGGCCACCAGCCGCAACTTGTCTTTGGTGATCTGCTCGTAGAAGACCGTATAATCGTGCGTAGAGAAGGCGTTGTCGTCGCCCCCGTTACGGGCGATGGCCTGCGAGAAGCCGGCACCCGGAACGGCCCTCGTACCGCGGAACATCATGTGCTCGAAAAAATGCGCCAACCCAGAGGTGCCGGGCGGATCGTCTACCGCACCGACCTTGAATGTGAGCATCTGGGTGACCACGGGCGCGCGATGATCGGGCACGATCACAACTTGAAGGCCGTTCTGCAGCACGAACTGGAAGGCCTTGGCGGGCTGGGCATGGCAGGGAACGGCGGCCAGCAATGTGAGCGCAATCACTCCCGCCTTCAGCCCGAAGCGATTTCCGATCTTCATTTGGCGCCCTTCATGCTTCGACAAGTTCATGCTTCGACGGGCTTATGCTTCGACAAGCTCAGCATGATGGAGCCTTCACCCTGAGCTTGTCGAAGGGTGAGGAAGCGATCTCGGCTGCACAGCGCAGTGTGTTCGAAGGCCGCATCGAGGAATCGTTCCTGCGAGGACGCCACGCTGTACTTACGCGGACAATCTACCGCAAGGCGTAGTCTATTTGCGGGACGATTTCAGAACCAGTCGAACCAGCCGTCGAACCAGCCTCTGTCTTCCTCTTTCTGGGAGTCCGCGGCCTTGGGCTGGTCGCCCTGAGGCGTCTGGCCGGCTTTCTGACTGCCCAGCTTCTTGGCTTCCTGGTCGGCATTCAGCGGCACGCCGGCATCGGGTTTCGGCTTTTGCCAGAACAAGATGTCATTGGTGAAGCTGTCGTCGGCGCCGACCATGTTCTTGTGGTCGGAGGCCAAGTGCTGGCGAATCGCGGGGTCTGCGCCCTGGATGCCGGCGTTGGCCAGCAGCATCTTCTCACCCTGGCTGTAACTGTCGGGAAGCTGCGAGGCAACGGTGGCCGGATCGCTTCCGAACAGTGCGGCCTGCGCAGTGTCCGTCGGTTCGGTCTGATTGGTCGGCACGGCGCCGGGCCGGGGCGGCATGAGATTGTAGTCCGGCGGGATCGTCAGGGGCGCCTTGGTCAGCACGGCGAATTCGTCGGGCGCGCTCTTTTCCATGCCCGCGGCGTCGCGGATGGTGTCGCAGCCCGAAAGCGCCACCGCGGCTACGACCAGCAGTGAGGCCGCACGCAGCGAACGAATGTCCATCGGCTACTCCTTCCCGGGGTTGCCCTGGCCTTGCGGCTCTTCGGGCTTCAACAAGGCATCATATAGCAAACCGAGAACGCCAAACGTAATCGCGGCGTCCGCGACGTTGAATACGTAAAAGTCATAGCCGAAGCCGTACAAGTGAAAAAAGTCGGCAACCCGGCCGTAAACCAAACGGTCGATGAGGTTTCCAAGGGCCCCGCCGATCACCAACCCTAGCCCCAACGCCAGCGTCCGCCTGCGGACAAACCACAACCACCAGCCGAGCACGCCCACGGCAATCATCTGGAATGTTGCCAGGAACACCGTGCCCTCGACGCTGGAGGCGGGGAAAAGGCCCAGACTGATCCCCGGATTCCATACCATTACCAGATTAAAAAACGGCAATACCGACACATACCCGCCCGGCGCCATGTGTATGAAACCGAAGGTATAGAGCAATAGCAGCTTCGAAGCCTGATCGAGCACAAACACCATGCCCGCAATCATCAGGCCGATATCGCGGTGAGTCATGCCGCCCCCTGGACCGCCCCTGCGCAACGGTTGCACAAGTCCGGATGATCCGGGTTTTTGCCCACTTCCGGAAGGACCATCCAGCAGCGCGCGCATTTGTCGCCCTCCGCGTGATGGAAGGTCGCCGCAACCCCGGCCACGTCCGGCAGCCGGAAGGCGTCGGCGGGCGGCTCGCTGGTCGAAATATGAGCAGCGGAGGTGATCGCCACCTCGGCCACATCAATGCCCTTAAGGATCTCGGCATCCGACTGTTCGCTCACGTAAAGAACCGGAGCGGCCTCCAGGCTGGCTCCGATCACCTTGTCGCGGCGGACCACCTCCAGCGCCCCCGTGAGGACGCGGCGCAGGGTGCGGATGCGGTTCCACTTCTCAATCAGCGCCGGTGCCTGCCAGTCCGCCGGAGTATCGAGGAAAAGTTGCAGATGCACGCTTTCATCCGGGTAACGCAACGTCCAGGCTTCTTCCATGGTGAAGCAAAGAATCGGCGCCAGCCAAGTGACGATGCGGCGGAATAGCTCGTCGGTCACCGTACGCGCGGCCCGGCGGCGCACGGAATCGGCTCGGTCGCAATAGAGTACGTCCTTGCGGATGTCGAAATAGAACGCGCTCAGCTCGTTGGTGCAGAAACTGAAGACCGTGTTGAAGACCCGGTTGAAGTCGTATTCCGCGTAGCCGTAACGGACGAGCTCATCGATCTCGGCGAGCTTGGCCAGCATGTAACGCTCCAGCTCCGGCATTTCGGCGACACCGATGCGCTCGGCATCCGAGAAGCCCGCGAGATTCGCCAGCATGAAGCGGATGGTGTTGCGCAGTCGGCGATAAGCGTCGACATTGGCTTTGATGATGTCGTTGCCGATGCGCAGGTCTTGGGTGAAGTCCGACGAAGCGGCCCAGAGGCGCAGAATGTCGGCGCCGTTCTGATCGGCAATCGTCTGCGGCAACACCGTGTTGCCGAGCGATTTCGACATTTTGTAGCCCTTTTCGTCCAGCACGAAGCCGTGTGTCAGGACGGCCGCGAAGGGCGCGCGGCCCCTGGTGCCGCAGCCTTCGAGCAGCGAGGACTGGAACCAGCCGCGATGCTGGTCCGAGCCTTCGAGATAAAGATCGGCGCGGTCCTTCTTCGGCCACGAGGTTTCGATGGGCTGTTCGACCGTGAAGACGTGCGTCGAGCCGGAATCGAACCAGACGTCGAGGATATCGCGCACCTGCTCGAAATCGGCCGGATTGCGGCTGCCGAGGAAGCGTTCGGCGGCGCTCGGCTGGAACCACGCATCAGCGCCCTCCGCCTTGAAGGCCGCGAGGATGCGGGCGTTGACTTCGGGATCGTTAAGGATTTCGCCCGATTTCTTTTCGACGAAGACGGCGAGCGGCACGCCCCAGGCGCGCTGGCGCGACAGCACCCAGTCGGGGCGTCCCTCCACCATCGACCCGATGCGGTTGGCACCCGCCGCCGGATACCATTTCGTATCCGCGATGCCTTGCAGCGCGAGCTGGCGCAGCGTTTTTCCGTTCGAGCCCGCGAACGGCTTGTCCATCGCCGCGAACCATTGCGGCGTAGCGCGGAAGATCACCGGCGCCTTGGAGCGCCAGGAATGCGGATACTGGTGGCGCAGGCTGCCCTTGGCCAGCAGCTTGCCGGAGTCGATCAACTCCTTGATGACCGCACCGTTGGCATCGCCGTCCTTTTTGCCGTCGCGCGTGAGAATGTGTTTGCCCGCGAAGATCGGCACGCTTGGCGCGAAGCCGCCTTCCGCTGTGATGATGGCAAACGCGTCGGGGTGTTTGGCGGGATAATCCTTGCCCAGCTTTTCCAGCACGATATCGAAGTCGTCTTCGCCGTGGCCGGGGGCCGTGTGGACGAAGCCGGTGCCGGTGTCGGCGGTGACATGCTCGCCCGCCAGCATCGGGACGTCGAAGTCGAAGCCCTTGCCGCGGAACGGATGGGCGCAGACGATTTCGCCGGGTTTGACGGCGGCGACGCGCTTCAACGTGAGGCGTGCGTGGCCCGCAGCCTGATTGGCCAGCACATCAGCAAGCAGAAGTTTCTCGCCCGCCTGCCCCAGCGAGCCCTCGCCCGCTTCCGCCACTTCGAAAACGGAATAGTCCATCGTCGGCGAATAAGAGATGGCGCGGTTGCCGGGGATGGTCCAGGGCGTCGTGGTCCAGATCACCACACTGGCGCCCTTCAATTCGTCGGGGCCGCTCGCGATCGGGAACTTCACATAGATCGTGGGCGAAGTGCGCTCGTGGTATTCGATCTCGGCCTCTGCCAGCGCGGTCTTCTCGATCGGCGACCACATCACGGGGCGGAAACCGCGATAGAGCAGCCCGTTGGCCACGAACTTGTGCAGCTCGCCGGCGATGGTCGCTTCGGCGATGTAGTTCATCGTGGTGTAGGGATGATCCCACTCGCCCATCACGCCCAGGCGCTTGAACTGGCCCCGCTGTACGTCGATCCACGAGAGCGCGAAGGCGCGGCAGTCGCGGCGGAGCTGATCGATCGGAATGTCGTCCTTCGACTTGCCCGCGGCGCGGTACTTCTCCTCGATCTTCCATTCGATCGGCAGGCCGTGGCAGTCCCAGCCGGGCACGTAGGGCGCGTTCTTGCCCATCATGGTCTGCGAGCGGATGACGAAATCCTTCAGGATCTTGTTCAGACCCGTACCGGAGTGGATTTCGCCGTTGGCGTAGGGCGGGCCGTCGTGCAGCACGAACAGCGGGCGGCCTTTCGCCGCGGCCCTGATGCGGCCGTAAAGGTCTTCGGACGCCCACTTGGCCAGCCATTTGGGCTCGGCCTGGGGCAGCCCCGCCTTCATGGGAAAATCAGTCTGGGGCAGGAAAAGCGTGGCGCGGTAGTCTTTCGCGCCGGTTTGGTCAGGTTTTTTGGACATTCGTATATGGCCTTGGCGAGTGGAGGTTGGGGCTCTGCAACCCGGCGCCGCGATGAACCGTCAGGCCCGCGGGGCCGGGCGGCGAATTCGCGCTTTTCTGAGGATTCCCAACGTGATTCCCGCCTTCTGATCGGAAAGCGGACCTTCTAACAGCCGAGGCGGGTGCGGTCCAGGGTGGCTAGTGGCCATCCTCCGGCGGCGACGCCGGTTGGCGCAGCACCTCTTTCGCCTTCTCGATGTCCCTGGCGATCTGGGCGCGCAGCTCGTCCGCCGAGGCGAATTTCACTTCCGCGCGAATGTAGGAGATCAGTTCCACCGCCAGATGCTTGTCGTAGAGGTCGCCGTCGAAATCGAACAGGTGCGTTTCCAAGAGCGGCTCGCGCAGGAGATACATCGGGCGCACGCCAAGATTGGAAACGCCGTCGTAGCGCGCCATAACCAAATCGTCCCGGATGACCGAAACCCGCACGGCATAAATGCCGAAAGCGGGCCGGATGTAGCCGTCGAGGTGCATATTGGTGGTCGCAAAGCCAAGCGTGCGGCCGCGCTTCTCGCCATGCTCCACCCGGCCTTCGATCACGAAGCTATGACCGAGCAGCCGCGCGGCCTCGTCGGGCTTGCCTTCCTTCAAGAGCGTGCGGATCAGCGTGGAGGAGATCTTCTCGTCCTTGCCCGCCATCACGGTGGGGAAGATGTCCACTCCGAAGCCTTCCATCTCGCCCATATAGGAGAGCACGGTGCCGTCGCCGGCGCGGCCTTTGCCGAAGCGGAAATCCGAGCCGACCACCACACAGCCGACCTGAAGGTCCCTGAGCAGGATGTCGGATACGAACTCCTGCGCCGAGCGGCGCGCCATCTCCACATCGAAGGGCAACGCAAACATGGCGTCGGCGCCCAGCGTGGCGACCAGATGCGCCTTGGCGCGGAACGGGGTGAGACGGAACGGCTCGGCTCCGGGGCGGAAGAACTCGCGCGAGGAAGGTTCGAAGCAGAGTACGGCAAGCGGAGCATTGCGCGCATCAGAGTGCATCAGGGCCTGGCCGATCAGCGCCTGATGGCCGAGGTGAACGCCGTCGAAATTGCCGATAGCGACGACCGCGCCTTTGAAGGCGGCCGGGATGTCGGCGATGTGCCGGAATATCCGCATCGGACCCTTCATCGCGCTTTATTGGGGGCCTTGACCAGGGCCTCACCCTCCACCACCACCGTATCCTTCACTTTGCAGACGCAATCGAACAGGACGCGCCGCCCGGCCGTCATCACCTCGCGCACAGTGCACGTGGCCGTCACCGTATCGCCGATGCGCACCGGGCCTTTGAAACGTGTGGTCAGGCTCAAGAAGATCGTGCCGGGTCCGGGCATCTTCATCCCGAGAACGGTGGAAATGTAACTCGCCGAAAGGGCGCCGTGCACGATGCGGCCCTTGAACATCGTTGCCTTGGCGAACGCCTCGTCGAAATGGACCGGATTGGTGTCTCCCGAGACTTCGCCGAACAGCATGACGTCCCGCTCGCTCACCGTCTTGGTGAAGCTCTCGCTCATCCCCGGCGCAAGATCTTGGATGCAATACGTCATGTTATTCGGCGCAATGCTACCATGCCAGCGCCCCTATTGCTGCGCGGGCACGCATTCCGTGACGGCTGAAAAATCCGGCCAGACTCTCGGGCGTAAGCGCGCCCAACTCTTTGCTGTGCAGACCGTCGGCAACGAACAATGCATCAATGCCCATGGCATTGGCACCGGCGATATCGGTTTCCAGCGCGTCACCCACAACGAGCGGGTGCTTGGGATGGCCCGCCGCCGCCAGCGCCACTTCGTATATCGGAGGATAGGGTTTTCCGTAATATGCAACCTTTCCGCCGAGCACCTCATAGGCCCGCGCCAGCCCGCCGGCGCAGTGCACCAGCTTGCCCCCGCGGGGGACCATGATGTCCGGATTGGCGCAGACCATGGGAAGGTCGCGGGCCTTCAACGCCGCGAGGGTTTCGCGATAGTGCTCGGGCGTTTCGATTTCGTCGTCGAACAGCCCCGTACACAATACGACATCGGCCGTCTCGGGCCCCGTTAAACGCACGTTCAGGCCATCGAACACGGTACTATCCCGCTCGGGGCCGAGGTGCATGAGCGCCAGCGTACCCGTTCCCGCACGATGGGCGAGATCGTCCCGCGCCGAGCCCCCCGACGTGACAAGCGCATCGTAGCTGTCGGCCGGCACGCCAAAATTCTCGAGCTGGACTTCGATCTCGGACGGGGGTCGCGGCGCGTTCGAAAGCAGGACCACAAGCCCGCGCTCGGCGCGGAACCGCCGCAAGGCTTCCACCGCCTTGGGGTGCGCGCGGACGCCATCGTGGAGGACGCCCCACACATCGCAAATGAGCGCGTCGTATTGGCCGGCGATCTCCCGAAGCCCGCTGATAATGACAGGATATCCGTTCATTCAACCCACAAGTTCAAAGGCGCAGTTTCCGCCGGGAGAAGAAGCACAGGAATCCGCCAACGGCAACTTGGCGTTCTGTCCTACAAATCGCAAGGTAGAATCACGGCGAAATCGTGACGACACGATCTGCGCGATTCGAAGGCATCAAGCGGCCGATGGGTTCAGGCCGTCTTGCGCAACGGAAGGACCGCAGCGGAGGGCTTTTCAACCGTCTTGATTGCGTCGCCGCGCACGGCACGCGGCTCGCCGAACAGATAGCCTTGCGCAAAATCGACTGCATAGTCGAGGAGCTGGACCACGGTCTTTTCGTCTTCCACACGCTCTGCGATCAGGTTCAAGCCGTGGCGGGCGAGTAAATTCTTGAAATCCTCGGCGGCGACGACGGCCTTGGCGGCGTCCATGCCCTGCGTCAGCATGTCGGCGCGCACTTTGAGGTATTGGAAGCCGACACTCTTAAGCCTGCCGAAATCGAGCGCCAGCGTCTTGATGTTGTCCATCGACAACGAGAAACCGATCTCGTTGAGACGCTTCAGATTGGCCTCGCCTTCCCGGCCGGCCCTGAGCAGGGATTCCTGCGCGAATTCGAACACGATCTGGCCGGCGAGGTCCTTGTTATGCTGCATGTATTCGAGGAACTGCGGGAAGAACTCTGCGTCGCGCAGCGTGTCCCCGGAGATGTTGCAGAACACGCCGATGCCGCGGCTCTTGGTCATCAGGCGGCGCACGATCTGCACGCAGCGGAACAAGAGCAAATTGTCGACGACGCTCATCAGACCGGCGGGGGCGGCGATCTTGATGTACTGCGCCGGCATGATGACATGGCCATCTTCGGAGCGCAGCCGCGACAGCGCCTCGTAGAAGCGGACTTTTCTCTGCGGCAGGCTGACGGTCGGCTGCAAATAGAGATCGACGCGATTCTCTTCGAGCGAGGCGCGGATCATCTCCAGCAATTCGGGTTCGGCCATGGCGTCGAAATTGGCGGTTCGAGGGCCAGCGGCGGTTGCGCCGGGCTGGTCCTTGGCCTTGTTCGACACCCGCGAAGCAAACTCGCGCATAAGGCTTTCGAGCACCTGTAGCTCGGAAACGATCTTGCGGTTCTGGGCGCTCGTGCGTGCTTCCACCGCCTTGGTCACGTCTTCCATCTTCGCCTGGGTCTCGGCGAGCGCCTTTTGCACCGCAGCGCCCGAGCGCTTGAGGCCGGCGATCTCCTTGCCCTGGATCTTGCTGTCGCGCATGCGCAGCACGGCGGCATCGATCTGCATTGCAATCAGGAAAGTGATCACGCCGCCCAGAGTGCCTGTGGCCAATCCGGACGCCATGCCGGCAAGGCAGCCGACGGTGGCGCTCGATAACGCGTAGATGATGACGAGCAGAATCCTGACCATGGAGAACTTCCGGCTTTGGACCGGTAACCATGACCCGGCGGCCGTTTCGAATACGTTAACCACGGAGCCGGCTAGAAGTCGGGATTTCTCAGCAATTGGGCGGGGATAGCCAGCCCGGCGCCGATTGCCGCCAGGGTAAAAAACACACGCAGGAGATATTCCAGCGCCGTCAGGATCACCGTGGCGTTTTCCGGGTGGGGCGTGGTGACGGCCAGCATGCCCAGGATCGCCTGGCCCAGGAAGGCGCCTGGCACCATGGGGATGCAGCCGGCCAGGGCCACGCCGTGAGCCCTGGAGCCTAAAAAACCGATCAGCGGACGCATGGCGCAGCTCGTTGCCAGAGCCGCGACAAATGAGGCCGCTTCCAGGCTCCAGGCCGCGTCCTGGCCCAGCGTGCGGACGCCGAGCGCCAAGGCACCGGCGCCAGCGCACCACGTGAGCGAACGCAACCCGAAATTGAACAGAACCCCGAATCCGGCCGCGGCGATCGCACCGAAGGCGGCTTGATGGAGGAGGTGCAGCCAATCCATCAGTGCACCCCGAGCAGCGCTTCGGCGAGCCAAACGCCCGTGGTCGCGAACACCATCACCATGATGACGGAAACTGCGCGCGCGCTGCCCATGACCGGATAGCCTTCCATGATATCGGTCTGCGCGTTGGTGGCCGGAACCCCCGGAACGAGCAGAAGGATGGCGGCCATCATGGCGAGATTGAGCGTGTTGCTGCCGGCCAGTTTCGCCCCGAAACCGGCGATGGCCGCTGCCACAAAGGCGATCACGGCGGCCGTGACGTAGGCGTTCACGCCGCGGCGGAGCATGCGGCGCCGTGCCCCCTGCCCGGCCACACCGGCCAGAAAAACCGGTCCGAACGCGGCCCAATCGATTCCAAGCAACCGGCCGAACGCGGCACACGCCAAACCGACAGCCAGCGCCACGACCCAGGCGGGGTGGCGAGGTGTGCCATGCACAACGCGGTCGATCTCGACCTCGACAAAATCGACCGTCATGCCGCCCTGCGAAACGCGAACGGCAAGCGCGCGCAGGGCATGATCGAGGCGATGGTTCACCCCGTGCGGGCCCACACTCATCATGCGCGTGATGGTGTTGTGACCGCTCGAGACGGTGATCTCCTGCGAGGCGTAGCCGGTGCGCAGCCCCACGGGCTCGACGCCGAGGCCGCGCGTGACCAGCGAGGCACCCTGATGCGCCACACGCACTGGCGCGCCGCATTCGGTCAACAGCCGCGCCATGCGCAACGCCGCCATGGCGATGCGTTCAAGTTGACGATGCTTCAGGCGTACGGGATCGTCGGGCATGTGCGCGCGTATTAAGGCGCCTTCGAATAGCTCTTCGTGCGCATGGTCACAAGTTCCTCGGCGGCGCTGGGGTGGAGCGCCACCGTGGCGTCGAACTGGGCCTTGGTGGCCCCCATCTTCATCGCCACCGCGACGAGCTGGGCCATTTCCGATGCATCGGCGCCGAAAATGTGGCAGCCGATCAGCTTGCCGGTTTCCTGGTCGACGATGAGCTTCATCATCGCGCGGTCGCCGCTTTTGGCGAGCGTGCTCTTCAGCGGCAGGAAACTGGACTTGTAGACGTCGATGGAATGGCCGTGCTCCAGCGCATTCGCCTCGCTTCTGCCGATGGTGGCGATTTCGGGCGTGGTAAACACCGCCGTGGGAACCAGCGCGTGATCCGGGCGCGTCGGCTCGTCCTGAAAGGCCGTCTTGACGAAGCACATCGCCTCGTGAATGGCGACCGGCGTGAGAGCGAGACGGTCGGTGACGTCGCCGATGGCAAAGATATTCGCGACGCTCGTACGGGAATAGCCATCGACCTCCACGCGCCCGTTCTTGCCCGTGGCGACGCCGGCACGATCAAGGTCGAGGTGATCGGTATTCGGTAGCCGCCCCCAGGCGAGCAGCACTTTGTCGGTGACAAGACGGTCGCCCCTCGTGGTCGTGCAGACGATCTCGCCGCCCTCGCGCTCGACGCTGGTAAACATGCGTTCGGGCAGAACCTTGATGCCGCGGCGCTCCATCGAAGCATGCAGGGCGTCACGCAGATCCTCGTCGAAGCCGCGCAGCACCTTGGGTTTGCGGATCACGATCGTCGTGTCGACGCCGAGCTCGTGAAAGATGTGTGCGAATTCGACCGCAATATAGCCGCCGCCGGCGATCACAACGCACTTGGGTAGTTCCTCCCAATCGAAGGCCTCGTCGGAGGTGGAACAATACTCGATGCCGGGCGCTCCCAGAAGATCGCGGGCGGGCCGCGCACCGGTGGCGATCAGGATCGTGTCCGCTGTTACCTCGCCGCTGCCGGAGAGACGAAGCGTGTGGGCATCGACGAACGCGGCGTGCTCGTGGAAGACCACCCCGCCCGCGCCCTCTACGGCGTTGAGATACAGCCCTTCAAGGCGGGTGATTTCGGCATCCTTATGGGCGATTAGCGTGGGCCAATCGAACTCTGTGCGGCCGACGGTCCAGCCGAAGCTCGGCGCCAGCGCGAAGTCCTCCGCGAAACGGCTGGCATAGACCAACAGCTTCTTCGGAATGCAGCCGCGGATGACGCAAGTGCCCCCCATACGCGAGGACTCGGCCAGTCCCACGCGCTTGCCCAGCGCCGCCGCCAGCCGCGCCGCGCGCACTCCGCCGGAACCGCCGCCGATCACAAAAAGGTCGAAATGCCCGTTTGCCATGGCAATTTCCCGCCTTGCCAGCCCTTACTCAAACGGGCTTTGATACCCCATAACGCCGGAGGGGGCGATGATCCGGATTACGCGCTTTGCCATACTGGCGCTTGCCGCAGCGCTGTGTGGCTGTGCCATCGACGATTCCGGTCCGGTGCGCTCGGTCTGGCGCACCGAGGGCGGCGGATCCGCGTGGATCAATGTGGTTTACGTTACGGACCGGCAGGCGGACGCGAGCTTTCCCGGCGGCTACGCCACGCGCTGGGCAGGTGCGCCGTCGTGCGGAACGGCTACCACAGTGATCCCGCCCGCGATGCTGCCGGGCGAAAAACCGCAATACGGCTATGTCGAGAAGGCGGTGCCCGTGGCTTGTGCCAGCGGCAACGTCAAGCTCGCCGGCGCCATCGCTCTGATCCGGGAGCAGGCCAAGGCTAAGCATTGCCGCTCGGTGTTTCTGTTCGTGCACGGCTTCCATACCGGCTTCGACGGCGCGGTGCTGCGCGCGGCCCAAGTTTCCCACGATACCGAATCCGGCTGCGCCGTCGCGGCATTTTCCTGGAGCGCCGAGATCGACGTGGACCGTTACGTTTCCGATGTGGAGCACAGCGATTATTCCCAGCCCCTGCTGGCAGAGTTCCTGCGCGAGCTCGACGAATCCGGCCTGCGCGTCACGGTGGTCGGGCACAGCCTGGGCAGCCGGCTGATCCTGATGACGCTTTCGGGCCTTGGACAGTCGCGTCAGCCGCCGCACGCCGGCTTCATCGACGAACTGGTGCTGACGGCCGCCGACGTCGGCGCCGATCCCAAGAACAACGATTTCGAAAAGCTGATGGCCGGCGCGGCGCCGTTCGCCAAGCGTACGACGATCTATGTCTCGGCGCTCGATTCGGTACTGGCGATTTCACGGCGCGAGCACGGCGGCGTGGCGCGGCTGGGCAACGCTGCGGACCTCACCTTCAAGTCCGACGACAAAAGCCATGTCGTGGACATCATCGACGCGAGCGATGCGCCCGCGGACCGTCTCGACCACAGCTATTACGCCATGTCGCCGGAAACCGTTTCGGACATGATGCAGACCCTGAACGGGGTTTCGCTCCGGGACCGGTTGAACGGCCCCAAACCGACGCTTGTCTGTGCCGAAAGATGCCCGCCGGACTACCGGCTGAAGCTGCCGGAAGGGCGCGGGCCGCGTTTCGTCACGCGCTTTATTTTGCACGTGCTGCCGGTCATTCCGCTCGTTCGATGATCTCGATGGCCTCGGTTCGGGCCACCACAAGCGTCTTGGCAATGCCGACATAGAGGCCGTGATCCACCACGCCGGTGATGCACGACAGCGCGCGCGACAGCAGTTCCGGATCGCCGATGGAGCCGAAGCCGCAATCGTAGATCACATTGCCGTTGTCGGTCTTGTAGGTGGCGTCGGCCTTACGCCGCAGAGTGATCGTCACGTCGGTGTAGCCAAGCCCGGCAATCGCCGCGGTTATACGGGCGGCCGTGGTGACGTGGCCGAATTCGAGCACCTCCACCGGCAAGGCAAACGCGCCCAGCTTGTCCACCAGCTTGCTGCCGTGGACAATCACGATCATCCGTTTCGAGGAAACCGCGACAACCTTCTCGCGCAAAAGCGCGCCGCCGCCGCCCTTGATGAGGTCCAGGCCCCGGGTGGATTCGTCGGCGCCGTCGACGGCGATGTCGAGCGGAGCTAGATCGTTGAGGCTGCCAAGCGCAATGCCGAGGCCCCGCGCCAACTGCGCCGTGCGCTCCGAGGTCGGCACGCCCACGATGTCGAGGCCGCCTCGCACGCGAGCGCCCAGCAGATCCAGGAACGCCTCCGCGGTCGTGCCCGAACCGAGTCCGAGTTTCATGCCGCCGCGCACGTATTCCAGCGCCCGCGCGGCCGCAACGTGTTTCAGGTGATCGACATCGCTCATGGCGGGCAATCAAGCCGATCCGGGGCCGTTCGTCCAGAGAATAGATGTCCAAGTGGAAAAGCTCCTCAACTTTGCGGCTCCGCGTAGCGGCGCGCTTCCGTGCGAGGAGCAGCGTCGAGAGGATGGCGGCACCGAGCGCCGGCGTGATGCCGTGGAACGGGAACAGGAACCCCGTCAACGTGGTCGCCGCCGTGGTGGTGAGAAAGATGATCGTCCAGTGGCCGTACGGACGGACGTTCAAGAGACCGTAGAGCAGCACCACCAGCCCGGCGGCGACGGCCAGGATGCGGAGGAAGGCGTGAAATACCGAGAAATATGCCAACCCAACCATGCAAATGCGTCCTATTATTATCGCCAGTACCGCTAATATAGGCTGGACGGTGCCATGCCGATCAGCCGGCGGCGGGTATCGCGGAAACGGTCTTCACATGGTGCGTGCCCGTCGCCGTTGCGCAGGAATGGCAGATTCTCCATCGTGCTTTTTGCCGGTGTTTTTGGGATGAATGCAGCGTGACGATGGAACCAAGCGTTGCCGACCAGTTGAAACTCGCAGCCACTTACTTGGCGAACGGCAAAATCGTCGTTCCCGACAAGATCTGTCGGGAAATCCTCGACACCGATCCCGGCAATGCGGTTGCCTTGAACATTCTGGGCATCGTGGCCGTGCACATCGGGCGTCACAGCGAGGCTGCCGAGCTGTTCCGATCCGCGCTCCGCGTCAATCCGAACTTCGGTCCGGCGGAGCGCAATCTTCACCAACTCGACGCCACGCCCGGCCGCGAGGTGCCGCCGCACACGGTGGACGGTCGGCGCTTTCTGCTCATCAAAGCGTGGGGTTTCGGTTTCTGGGCCGATGTAACGCAAGTTCTGGGCGCCCTGCTGCTCGCCGATCTCACCGGCCGCATTCCGGTAACGCACTGGGGCAAGAATAGCCTCTTCACCAACGGCAGCGAGCACGACGCCTTCGCCACCTATTTCGAGCCGGTCTCGCCCTACACCGTAGACTCGCTCGAGGTAATGACCGGGGCGGACTTCTTTCCGGCCAAATGGTCCCGCGCCAATCTCCGTCAGGACGACAACGGCAAGTGGACCGGTCTCTATGCGCGGCTGGGGGCAATCGACTATCTCTCCCGTCCGGAAGCGATCGCAGTGGCGGATTTCTATACCGGCGTCATCGATCTGATGCCGTGGATTCCCAAATCCCACCGCCTCGCCGGCAAGACGATCGACGAAGTATATCGCGATCTGGCGCAACGTTATTTGCGCCCCAGGCCGCAAATCATGCAAGCCGTCGACGAATTCCAGCGCAGCCGCTTCGACGACGCGACGATTGCCGTCCACTACCGCGGTTCCGACAAGAAAAATGAAATGCGAGACTTCGACGACGTGAACGCGCGGTATTTCGACGTCCTCGATCGCTTCGATCCGAAATCCCGCATATTCCTGCTGACGGACGACGCGCGCGCTGCCGCGGCTTATCGGGCGCGATTTGGCGAGCGCATCATTCTCTCGGACTGCCTGCGCACAGACAACGACGTCGGCATTCACATTCGCCCGACGGCCGATCGAACCCGTTTGGGCATCGAAGTCATGATCGACACCTATCTTGCAATGCGCTGCTCCGCCTTCGTGGGGAACGGAAAGTCGAATGTCTCCGCCGTCGTCGCCGCCTTGAAGGCATGGCCCGCCGGCCGGTGCACGCTGCTCGTGCCCTCGTTCCTGTCCACCCGCAATATCTTCGTACACCTGGTGGCGGTTTGACGGCCGACCCGGATCACTCCACCGTCACGCTCTTGGCGAGATTACGCGGCTGATCGACGTCGGTGCCTTTGGCGACTGCGGCGTAGTAAGCGAGCAACTGCACCGGAATGGCGTAGAGCAGCGGCGTGATGAAGGGATCGGCCGTCGGCACTTCCACCGTTGCCCAGACCTGGGCGCCGGCGCTGGCAACCCCGGCCTTGTCGGACATCAGCACCACCTTGCCGCCGCGCGCCATCACCTCCTGCATGTTGGAGACGGTCTTCTCGTACAGCGCATCGTGCGGAGCGATGACGATCACCGGCACGTTCTCGTCGATCAGCGCGATGGGGCCATGCTTCATCTCGCCGGCGGCATAGCCCTCGGCGTGGATATAGGAAATCTCCTTGAGCTTCAGCGCGCCTTCCAGCGCCAGCGGGAAAGAGGGCCCGCGGCCGAGATAAAGCACGTCGCGCGCCTTGGCGATGTCCTGGCCGAGATGCTCGACCTTGGGCTCTTGCTTGAGGAACTCCACGATGTGGCGCGGTGCTTCGAGCAGCGCGGCACAAAACTTCTTCTCGGCGGCGGCATCGATGTGGCCGCGCGCGCGGGCCGCCGCAATCGCCAACGGCGCCAGCGCCGAAAGCTGGCAGGTGAACGCCTTGGTGGACGCAACGCCGATCTCCGGCCCCGCGAAGGTCGGCAGCACGATATCGGCTTCGCGCGCGATCGAGCTTTCGGCGACATTGACGATGGCAAGCGTGGTCTGGCCATGGGCCTTGGCATCGCGCAGGGCCGCCAGCGTGTCCGCGGTTTCGCCCGACTGCGAAATGAACAACGCAATGCCGTTCGGCGGATACACCGGATCGCGATAGCGCAGCTCGGAGGCGACATCGATCTCGACCGGAAGACGCGCCAGTTTCTCGAACCAGTACTTGCCGACGAGGCCCGCGTAATAAGCCGTGCCGCAGGCGGAGATCGTAATGCGGGAGGCTTCCGCCAGCGCCTTCATCAGTTTGGGATCGCGCACATGCACGCACGGCCCGTCGGGGTCGATGTAGTGGGCAAGCGTATGGGCGATCACTTCCGGCTGCTCGTGGATTTCCTTCGCCATGAAGTGGCGAAAGCCCGCCTTATCGACCAGACCGGCACTGGCCGAGGTGAGCTTCACGTCGCGGTTGGCCGGGCGGCCTGCCGCATCATAGATGGTCACCATTGCCCCGCGCACCACCGCGACATCGCCGTCGTCGAGATAGGAGACCTTGTTGGTGAAGGGCGCGAGCGCAAAAGCGTCGGAGCCGAGATAGGCTTCCTCGTCGCCATAACCCACCGCCAGCGGGCTGCCCATGCGGGCGCCGATCAACAGGCCCTCTTCGCCCTTGAAGATCATCGCCAGTGCATAGGCGCCGGTCAGACGCTTGACCGCTGCCATTGCGGCCGTTTCCGGCGTCATCCCGTGCTCAAGATAATCGGTGACCAAGTGGGCGCAGACCTCGGTGTCAGTCTCGGATTCGAATTTATGGCCCTTAGCAATGAGTTCGTCGCGCAGCTCGCGGAAGTTCTCGATGATGCCGTTGTGGACGACGGCGACGCGCTCGGTGGCGTGGGGATGAGCGTTGCTTTCCGAAGGCTTGCCGTGCGTGGCCCAGCGCGTGTGTCCGATACCGGTGTGCCCCGAAAGCGGCTTTGCCTGGAGCGCTTCGCCCAGCTTGACGAGCTTGCCAGCCGCGCGGCGGCGCTCGATGTTGCCCTTCACCAGGGTAGCGATCCCGGCGGAATCATAGCCGCGATATTCAAGACGCTTCAACGCGTCCAGGATGGCGCCCGCGCAATCCCTGGTTCCCGCAATTCCGACGATGCCGCACATGGCCCAGACCCTCTGCAATAGCCCTCATGCTTCGACAAGCTCAGCATGAGGGAATGGCTTGATCCTTCACCCTGAGCTTGTCGAAGGGTGAAAGGAATACAATCTATTTTTTGGCCGCTTTTTCGGCTTTCTTCCGAGCGCGGAACTTTTCCGCCCAGCCCGGTATCTGTTTCTGCTCGGCGCGGACGACGACCAGCGAACCCGCCGCCACGTCGTGCGTCACGACCGAGCCAGCGCCCGTGATCGCGCCGTCGCCGATCTTCACCGGGGCGACCAGCGCCGTATCCGAGCCGATGAAGGCGCCTGCGCCGATGTCGGTGCGGTGCTTGCTGAAGCCGTCGTAGTTGCAGGTGATCGTGCCGCAGCCGATGTTTGCGCCGGCGCCAACCCGCGCGTCCCCGAGATAGGTCAGATGGTTGGCCTTGGCGCCCTTTTCGATCCGCGAGTTCTTCACCTCGACGAAATTGCCGATATGGACATTCTCTTCGATCACCGCGCCGGGCCTGAGCCGCGCATAGGGACCGATGATCGCGCCCGAGCCGACTTCCGCGCCTTCCAAATGCGAGAAGGCGCGAATATGCGCACCGGAATGCACCACCACGCCGGGTGCGAACACCACATAGGGTTCGATCTGGCAATCGGATTCGAGCACCGTGTCGTAGGACAGGAACACGGTTTCCGGTGCCGTCATGCCCACGGCATTGCAAAGCGCCTTGGCGCGCAAGCGCTTCTGCATCGCCGCTTCCGCGGCCGCAAGCTCGGCGCGGCTGTTGACGCCCATCATGTCGATCTCGTCCGCCTCGACGATCGCACAGCGCACGCCTTCCGACTTGGCCAGCTGCGGAACGTCCGTGAGGTAATATTCCCTCTGCGAATTCTTGTTCTCGAGCTTGCCGGCCCAGCGAAAGAAGCTCTTCGCGTCGGCCGAAAGGATGCCGGCATTGCACAACGTGACCGCACGCTCGGCTTGATCGGCGTCCTTGAATTCGACGATCCGATCCAACAGTCCCTTCTCATCCAGGATCATGCGTCCATAGGCGGCCGGGTTGGCAGGACGAAACCCGATCATGGCCATGCCGGTCTTGGCCTGCGCCGCAAAAGACTCCTTGAGCGTATCGGCCGAGAGCAGCGGCATGTCGCCGTAACAGACCAGCACCGTACCCGACAACCCCGCGAGCGCGGGGCCGGCGCAAGCAGCGGCGTGTCCGGTGCCGAGTTGGGGATCCTGCACGACACTTTCGGCGCCTAATTTTGAGGCGAACGCGCGGACTTCATCTCCCTGGCGGTGCGTGACGACGACGATATGCTCCACGTCCGCCGCGCGCATCGCGGCGATCACGTGTCCGAGTATCGGCAGCCCCGCCACAGCGTGCATGACCTTGGGCTTGGCGGATTTCATCCGCGTGCCCGATCCCGCCGCCAGAATAATGCCTGCTCGCGCCATTCTTGTTCGATAACCCACGATGCCGTATGGGTAAAGTGACGATTTGCGACGCTATATTGCGTCCCGGAAAGGCCCCATGCCCCCCGCCTTCATCTTCGATCTCGACGGAACACTGGTCGATACTGCCCCCGACCTGCTCACAACCATGAACACCATCTTGTCGCGGGAGGGCCGCCCGACCGTGGAAGCCAAGGCGCTGCGCCGCATGGTCGGCCGCGGTGCGCGCATCCTCATCTCGGAAGCCTTCAAGGCTACCGGCGCGCCGGTGGAGTCGTCGCGGCTGGAGGAGTTGTACGCGGATTTCATCGGGGACTACGGCAGCCATGTCGCGGCCTCGAGCCTTCCCTTTCCGGGCGTGCCGGAAACGCTCGCGCGTTTGAAAACAGACGGCGTGCGCATGGGCGTGCTCACCAACAAACCGCACGGACCGACCAAGCTGCTGATCGAGCAACTCGGCCTCGACGGCTATTTCGGCGCGGTGTTCGGGCAGGGCCTGAAGCCCTACCTCAAACCCGATCCGCGCCTGTTCGAAGACGTGCTGGCCGGACTGGGTGGCCGCGGGGACGGCGCAGTGATGATCGGGGACAGCATCACGGATGTGCAGACCGGCCGCGCGGGCAATGCGCCGGTCATCCTGATGTCCTACGGCTACACGACGGAGCCGGCGGCCAATCTGGGCGCCAACCTGGTACTGGACGATTTCCGCGAGGTTCCCGCGGCCGGGCTGAGGCTGTTGGGGATGGGCTGAACCAGCCTGCTTGCGCACGGCGGCGGCGGGCTTTATAGGCACACTCCCTGCAGGCGGGCGCGTAGCTCAGCGGGAGAGCACACCCTTCACACGGGTGGGGTCACAGGTTCAATCCCTGTCGCGCCCACCATCTTTTCAAAGACTTAGCGCTTTGAAAGGATGGCCCCCTCGGTTTAATTGAACGGTGCGAGCGAGTCTCAGTTTGGTCCTCCTCTGACCCTGCTCGAGGGACTTCGCTTCGGTTCAGGTGATAAGCGATTTGAGAATTTGCGCAGTGGGTGGCGTCGCCAGCTTCGCGCTTGGCCCCGGCAGAGCAATCACGGTCTTCAGGCCAAACCTTCTCGTCGCGGCGATGGACAACAACGTGTTCGACTCGTGGGACGACGTGTGTTCGCCCAGATACATCACTTGCCACATAGCCGACGGTTACCAACTCAACAGGCGACGCAGTAACCCACCACCGGCATTGTCGAAGCCGGAAACGATCGTCGGCGCTTTAAGGTCCGTGTCCGATCTCAGCAAGCCGCTTGCTCACAACAGCGCTCCTTAAGCGCGCGCCCGTTCGCAGCCCACGACCTATGAGTCCGTCTTCCGCGCGGACCGTACATTGCGGTTGGTGTGACATCAGCAAATGACGCCCACTGAATTGGCGGGATTGTTTCGAATATACGGTCGAAGATATAATCAACATTAAAATAGCGCGAAGGCGAGTGGATTCCCTACGAGGCGCAGGTTGGCAGCGTCAGAGGGCGGAAGATAAGACTGGCCAGACCGTAGCGGGGCTAAGTGCAACGGGGCAGCGATTTCCGAGATTGCGCGGCGGAGCGTGTACTATGGAGCATTTTCAATGACGTGGAATTTGCCGTGTTCAGTTTTTAACTTCATGGGCGCTGGGATCGTGTGTGTGGCGTTTGGCGCCGCGCAAGCCCGGCCGGTGGCGGATCGTATCGTGATCGACACGACAAAGCCCGTCAACACGATCATTCCAAATCAGGCCATGGGCACGGCCATCGACGGCACGGAGCACGACTCCGTCGACCTCTACCTGACGCCCTTCAACATCGAAAAAATGCGTTCTGCCGGCCTTCGCCGCATCACCTATCGAACGCGCACCGAACTCGGTATTGAGGTCTGGCATTGGAGTGCGGAAGGAACCTGGAGCGACAGCGCCCATCAACAAGGCTACTGGACGTCCAGCGACCATCCTGCGCACGAGCCGCGCGTGACCTGGGGCTACAATCTGCCGCGTCGTGGCGACTCGGTCGATCAAGCGAACAACGCAGGCTATTCCCGAATCGACGACGGCGATCCGGCGACCTTCTGGAAGAGCAACCCATATCTTGACCGCCGCTACACGGGCGCTGCACAGTCGCGCCCCCAGTGGATCGTCGTCTCGTTCAAAAAGACAACGCCGATCGACACCGCGCGCGTTGTTTGGGGAACACCGTTCGCCCGCCATTATCAGTTGCAGTATTGGACCGGCAAGAGCGAGACCGATCGAACCGGCCACTGGGTGAGCTTTCCCGGCGGCGACCAGATCACCTCCGGCAACCCCAACAACGCAACCGTGCGACTTTCGCCAACTCCGATTGCCGCGCGTTTTTTGCGCGTCCTTCTGCTCCAATCGTCGGAGACCGCACCGCCTGGTTCGACCGATATTCGCGACCGGCTTGGTTATGCCGTGAGAGAGGTCGCCTTTGGCGTCTTAAAGGCGGACGGCACGTTCAAAAATACCATGAAATATGGAGTCTCGCACGACGGCCAGACGTTGATCCAGGTGTCTTCCACTGATCCCTGGCATAGAGCGATCGACCGGGACGCCAATACCGAACAGCCCAGCCTCGATATGGTCTTCAAGAGCGGGCTGACCGGCGGAATGCCGATGATGGTCCCTGTCGGCGTGTTCTACGACACGCCGGAAAACGCGGCCGCCGAGGTGCGTTATCTGAAACGGCGGGGCTTCCCCGTGCGTCAGATTGAACTCGGGGAAGAACCGGACGGCCAGTTCATCGCACCCGAAGACTATGCGGACCTTTATCTCGAAACGGCCGCGGCGCTGCGCCGCGTCGATCCGGCCTTGACCCTCGGTGGCCCGAGCATGCAGGGCGCGATGACGGACACGTGGCCGGATCCCGAGAGCGGCCACTCTTGGCTGGGAAGGTTTGTCGCCCGGCTGAAAGCGCGCGGGGGCATTGGCCAGCTTGGCTTCTTTTCCTTCGAACACTACGCCTTCGATGACGTCTGCTATCCGCTAGGCGGGATGCTGCGCGACGAAACGAACTTGATGGATAAGCTGACGGCGATGACGATCGCCGCCGGCGTTCCAAGAACAATCCCATGGATCATCACCGAATACGGCCTCTCGCCCTTTGCGGGCCGCGCGATGTCCGAAGTACCGAGCGCACTGTTCGACGCGGACGTCGTAGGCCACTTCCTGACTCTCGGGGGGACGACCGCCTACATGTACGGCTACCCGCCAGACGATCCGATGAACGAGGTCTTTCCCTGTGCGGGTTACGGTAACATGATGTTGTTCCAGGCCGACGACAAGGGCCGCGCGCATTGGCCCATGCCGGCCTATTACGCTCAGCGCATGATGATGCTGGACTGGGGCGATCCCGCCGACCAGCCGCACCGACTTTACGCTGCCCATTCGCAAATCGCCGACGCCAAAGGACGGCCGATGGTGGCGGCCTATCCGCTTCTCGGCAAAGATGGGCGCTGGGCTGTGATGCTCATCAACCGCGACCAGCAGCACGCCCACAGCGTGCGGATCGTTTTCCGCCGCGGCACCGGCGGCGATAAGACGTTTAGCGCGCGCAAGCCATTGAGCATCGTGCAGTATTCGTCCGCCAATTATACCTGGCTCGTTCGCGGCGAGGCGAGCCACCCAGTCAAAGACCAGCCGCCGGAACGATTCTCAATCGATGGTGGCCGCGAGATTCTCCTCCCCACGATCTCGCTAACCGTGGTCCGTGGCGACGGGCCTTCGCTATAGGACAAAGGAATTTTGGAGCGTAGATGCGCTGCATCGAATGCGAAACCGTCGCGGAGTGACAGCTTGCGACGTTATGATTGTCGGAAGAACGCGGAGTAAATTGTGTTTGCCTTGCAGGACCGGACGGAAAGTGCCGCGCGACCTATGAGGATGTGGTCGTCGCGGGCGCATTTGATAGCCGCTGTAGTCCTGGCGAGCGGTTTCGTAGCGGCTTTGGCGATCAATCTGCCGGGTCATCTTGAATATGACTCGTTCCAACAATTGATCGAAGGGCGACGCGGTGTCTATGACTACTGGCATCCCCCGATCATGTCGTGGATACTGGGCGTGGAAGACGCGATCGTGCGGGGCGCTTCGCTCTTCGTGATCTTCAACACGATCCTTGCTTTTGGGTCGTTGGCGCTGTTGTTGTGGCTTCCGCGGCGCGTTTCCTGGGCAGCCGTCATGTGCGCGGCGATCTTCGTTGCCCTGCCACAGCTCATTCTCTATCAGGGCATAGTCTGGAAGGACATTCTGTTCGCGGACACGTGCGTAGCGGCATTCGTCTGCCTCGCATACACCCCCATACTATGGCCGCAACCGGGCCGCCGCTTCGCCCTGATGGCCGCTTCGGTTGTTTTGCTGTCGATCGCGGCTTTGACCCGCCAGAATGGCGCAATCATTCTGCCTTGCGCGGCGGCGGCGCTCGGCCTGATAGCCGCACGGCAGTCGCCGGCGCACCGCTGGCGCGCGGGTCTTGTCTATGCGAGCGCCTTTTTGTTTTTCACCGGCGCCCTTTGCAGCGGGGCCAGCGCCCTGCTCCAACTGCGAAGTGACGGCAGGCCAAGCAGGCAGCAGCAGATCAAGTTGCTCGAAGAATACGACCTTGTTGGCGCGTTGAAGCGGCAGCCGGATTTGCCGCTTTCCGAATTGACCAAATCTTCGCCGGAGCTTGTGGCGCTCATGCGTAAAAACGGCGTTCGCCTTTATTCGCCGATCGCCGTGGATCCATTGGACGATGATGACGACCTGCATGATGCCCTGGATAACGCGCCCGCGGACACACTAGCGCAGCAATGGCGACAGCTGATCGTCGGCAATCCCGGGATTTACATTGCCGTGCGAGAGAGAGTCTTCGGCTGGTTGTTCCTCGGTCTGCACACCGCACAGTGCGTGCCGTACGTCGTGGGCGTGGAAGACGACGAGCCGGAGATGAGAAACGAGCTTGGGATTAAGCCCCGATTCGACAATCGCGATAAGACGCTTGAGAACTATGTCAAAAAATTCGTCGGCACGCCGGTTATGGCACACGTCACCTTTGGCGCCCTTGCCTTCCTCAGTTTTGTCCTGCTGATCGTCAGGCGCCGGACGGAAGACATTGCCGTGGCCGGGCTGCTGGCGGCAGCGATGCTCTATACGCTCAGCTTCTTTGTCATCTCGATCGCTTGCTGCTATCGCTATCTTTATTTGCTCGACCTTTCGGCGATGGCGGCCATGCTCTATCTGTCGTGCGATTTCAAGCTGCCAAGTTCGGGAAAATCCGCCTCAAAACCCGGTACGCGCATCACGTAGAACCTGTTCGAGCCGGATTGAGGTCGGTGCTGAACCAAAGGCCCACACGTGAACACCAGAAGACCTTACTTTAGTGGCCCGTACGCCTTCAAACTCGTTGTCTTCGCGCTGGGGCTCGTATGCATCGCGGACGCCTGGCCGGTGGCCCAAACGCTCTTTCTGCACGTGCCGCTGGACCCCAATGAAGGCTGGAATGCCTATCACGCCTCGGCAGCGATGGCGGGCGCCCCGCTTTACCCCGGCCCCCAAAGCTATTTGGTGAATAACTATCCACCCCTGTCGTTCTATATCGTCGGTGCGTTGGGGCGCCTCGTCGGAGACTACATTATCGCAGGCCGCCTGATCTCGCTTCTGTCATTCGGCTTTGTCTGCTTCGGAATCTTCTTTGCCGCCCGCCGCATGGGCGCAAACACCATTGAAGCTCTTTTTGCCGCGCTTTTTTTCGCAGGCGGTTTGCTTGTCTTCAGCGATTATGTGGGAATGGACGACCCGCAGATGCTGGCACATGCCGTCGCCATGGGCGGGTTTCTTCTTTTGCTGCAAGAACCACGCACCACGCGGAGCATCGCCATCGCGGCGCTGCTTTTCGTCATCGCGGCCTTTATCAAACACAATGTCGTTGCCATGGCGCTGGCGATGACCGGATGGCTGCTCCTCACGGACAAGCGCGCCGGTGCACGCCTGATCGGCTTCGGTCTTGGCTTTCTGGCTATTGCCTTGGTGGCGTTCCGGCTGGTGTATGGAGTTGGCTTGCCTTCTCGGCTGATTTCGGCGCGCACCTATTCGCTGGTTGACTTTAAGGACAGACTTCTCGTCTGGCTGCCTTGGGGATTAATGCCGCTTATCGCCATGGTGTTGCTTGGTTTGTCCTCGTGGCGCGACAGACACGTGCGTCTTTGCATGTTCATGGCCGGTTTCAGCCTCGCGCTGGGGGCGTATTTCCTCGGTGGAGCGGGAGTCGACATCAACGTCTTGTTCGACGCGGACATTGCGCTGGCGCTCGGCCTGTCTTTGGCGGCCCGCCGGTTGTCCGGGCTGATTCCCCCATGGGTCACGGCCGCGGCCTGTGTCGTACCGGTGATGGTGATCGCCTGGCAAAACTCCGCGGAAGATTGGCAAGACCCCAGCACCTGGTTCGATCCCGCGCGCGAAGAAGCAAGTTTGGCCAAGCTCGATATCGCGTTTCTGCAGGCGCACCGTGGACCTGCAATCTGCGAAACGCTTTCGCTGTGCTTCTGGGCGAATAAGCCCGCGGCCGTGGATATGTTCAATGTCGGCCAGCAATTCAAAACCCACGCGCGCAGCGAAGTGCCTTTGGTCCGAATGATCGAAACGCACCGCTTTGCGGTTATCGTATTCGATACCGATACGCCCTATCCGTTGGGCGGGAAGGTGACGCGCGCCGTGGCGCATCATTACCGCCTAGACCACGCCGACGAAATCGGGTCGTTCTACGTTCCGCGCTGAACCCAGATGCGTTCGCGCGCGTCGTATTGCGGATACTTATGCCAGGAGTTACGGCGATTAAGAACGTGCCGCCGCCTTCAATCGACGTCGTATCGGCTCTTTCACTGAATACCTGAAATCAGGGATACTTTTACGTGATCCGAGTTGGTCCACGTATCGCCAACGTGGTGGACCGTCATGCGGCTGCATCTTCTTTGATTAGGGTGAAGATTGCTGCGGTGATATATTGCGCACAGCGTACCATCGCCATCGAATTCCCAAGTTCCCCGAAAATGCGGCGTGCCGTAGGAGTTTCCCCACTTTGGAGCGGCCCGCGGAAACCAAGTCACCCACGTGTGATCGGCGTTGTAGACTTCGTGTCTGATCTCCATAGGAAAATCGCTTCCATAGACCAACGTATTTCCTAACAACGGAGTCATTATTCGATTTTGTGCAGCAGAGGGCGCCGTCGGCCCGTGAGCGGCACCTTTCTTTTGGTCAACCAAACCGAGTCGGGGATCCGGTTTTGCGTCCGCCCGAGCCAACTCAATTTGGCTCTCGTTACGATTCAGGTTTGCAGGTGTCGCGTCGCCGCGCATATCGGTGACAATCGACCAAACTCCGCTGCTCACGGACTGGGCAAGAGAAAATACGACGGCCTGCGGCTCGTGCAGTCTGTGTGCGCCAGCGCCAACGCTCCAATAATTCACACCCTCGGCTTGGCTCGCTGTCGCCAAAATCAATATTGCAGCAATCACAGGTAGCTTCGATCTCATCACACTCTCCGCTCACTCGCTGCGCTGTCGGGCAAAATATTGCCTAAACTCTGCTCGCGAAATCCTAAGTGTCAGCCCGGTTGTCCGTGAAGAAGTTCGGACACCCATTCTCGCTGAGCCGACTACCCATAGTGGATGGTCGGTGAAACGTAGAACGCAGCCGTCAGGGATGCAATATAAAGAAACAGGAGATAACGATAATTGCCGCCGATAGAGATCACGACGAACTGGCGACAAGAGCAGGCGCGCCGATGAGCATTGCGATTGTGACATCGGGGAGCGCCGGCGATGGCGCAATGACGGCGGCGCCGCACATGCTCGACCCGAACCGCCGAAGTTCCGCCGACCGTAGGTAGAGCCCGGGAGCTTGGGGAGTACGGACGATCAAGCGTTCGCGGTTCAGAAGATGGGCGGCATGGACGTCTCGGATGCCCGGAAGCTGAAGGCCCTGGAGGACGAGTACCGCAAGCTGAAGAAACTGCCGGCCGAGACCATGCTCGACGTCGTTATGTTGAAGGACTTCAACTCGAATAATGGTGACGCCCGCTGCGAGTCGGCAGGCTGCGTCATACAAGGTGAGCCAGCGGCGGATGTGACAAACGACTGGGGTTGATCGTGCAGCGATGCGCGATTGGAGCATCCGTCCCAAGATGCGGCGTTGAAACGCACCACAGCCAATGACGACAGCAACCAGTCGCGCAGCGATCGCCACCTCAAAAAAGTCGCCCCCCGAGGCCGGGCGGGCCTCGGAGGGCTGGAGAAGCGCTCGGCTGCGGGTCGAGCGCTCTTTCACTTGAGCAACGGCGGCCCCGTTGCCCCTGCTGCGTCTGCCCAGGAAATTAGCAATATCCAGGCCACCAGCGTAAGCGGTTGGTGGATAAGGGCCGTTGCCTGCCGGCGTGATTGACATGATGTCATTCTGTAAAGCGAATCGACACTTTGCGGGAGCAATACGGCGGACCCGTACAGTTTTACTCAACCGCAAGTGCGCTCTTTCACGGTGGTAAAAGAAGCCTTGCGCCAATATGCGAGCGAAGATTACGGGCGACCAGCCGTGTATACGATCGTGACAGCCTCGCAGAAGGGCGGCTCCGGCAAGACCACTTTGTCGGGGCACTTGGCGGTGGAAGCCGAGCACGCGGGCGCCGGCCCCGTTGCGCTGGTCGATACCGATCCGCAAGGCAGCCTGTCCCAGTGGTGGAACGCGCGCGCCGCACAGACGCCCCTTTTCGCCAGAACCGGTCTGATGAATTTGGGGGAGACGCTCGCCAGGCTGGCGAATTCCGGCGTCCGCCTAACGATCATCGACACGCCGCCGGCCATCACGGAATCGATATCGTACGTCGTCGGTTTTGCCGATTTGGTGATCGTGCCGACACGCCCGAGCCCGCACGACCTTCGGGCCGTCGGCGCCACCGTCGATATCGCCGAGCGCCACCGCAAGCCGCTCGTCTTCGTGCTGAACGAGGCGACCTCGCGTGCTCGCATCACCGGCGAATCCGCGGTGGCGCTGTCGCAGCACGGAACGGTCGCACCGGTCACGATCCACCACCGGGTGGACTTCGCGGCCAGCATGATCGACGGCAGAACCGTCATGGAAGTCGTCCCCAATTCCGCGTCGGCGCGCGAGGTGGCGGAATTGTGGCTCTATATCCAGGCCAAGCTATCCCGGCTGGTGCGCGATCCGAGTTTGATCCCCGATTTCCAGCCCGAGCATTTTGCGGTGAACGCCCTGCTTGCCGACGACGAGTGCGAAGAAGACGACGAAGCGATTGCCTCCGCCGCAAAGCCGAGCGTCGAACCGCCGCCGGTTGTACCGATTTATGCCGGTCCCGAGCGGCGGGTAAATTCACCAGCCACGCGTTATTCCGGCGTCGAACGGCGGGCGGTGTTCGGCCGCCGGCGCGTCGAAGTACCTTAGTTTCTTGACGAGGAACGGACGTGAACAACACGAAGTTCGCATCGATAACCCCGGATCTGGTCGTCCGCAAGGGAGACGCCAGGCCTTGGCCACAGCACGAAGCTGCGGCTCGCTCGGCGCGGATGGTTGCCGCAGGCGAGGACGAAGACCCCCTCGAAACGGATGACATCGTACCCGATCCTCATGCGCCGGTCGCGCACGACGGCATCCGTCGCTGCAGTCTCAGGATGACGCCCTGCGAGTACGAACGACTGGGTATCGTCGCGGTCAAGCGGAATACCTCACGCCAACAAATCCTGCGTCAGGCAGTCGAAGAATACCTCGCAGCGATCGAGCTCGAATATGGCGGGGAATGCGGCTGCCTCGGCGGGCACGGCTGCCGAAACGACAAGTGGCCGCGCCCAAACTCCCGGACATTCTAAAACTGGCGCCCGTCAGTACACGATCACGCTGCGGATCGATTCGCCCTTGGCCATGAGATCGAACGCCTTGTTGATGCGGTCGAGTCCCATCACGTGGGTGATCATCGGGTCGATCTGGATGCGCCCGTTCATGTACCAATCCACGATCTTGGGCACTTCGGTGCGGCCGCGCACGCCGCCGAAGGCCGAGCCCTTCCACACACGCCCCGTGACGAGCTGGAAGGGCCGGGTGGAGATCTCCTTGCCCGATTCCGCGACGCCGATGATGATGCTCTCGCCCCAGCCGCGGTGGCAGCTCTCGAGTGCGATGCGCATCACATCGACGTTACCGGTGCAATCGAAGGTGTAGTCGGCGCCGCCGTCGGTGAGCCCGACCAGATGCTGCACCAGACTGCCCGCCACCTCCTTCGGATTGACGAAATGGGTCATGCCGAAACGGCGGCCCCATTCCTCCTTGGTCGGATTGGTATCGACGCCCACGATCATCGCCGCGCCGACCAGCCTCAGGCCCTGGATGACGTTGAGGCCGATGCCGCCAAGACCGAACACGATGGCATTCGAGTTGGGCTCCACCTTGGCCGTGTTTATCACGGCGCCGATGCCGGTCGAGACCCCGCAACCGATGTAGCAGACCTTATCGAAGGGCGCGTCTTCGCGGATCTTCGCCACCGCGATTTCGGGCATCACGGTAAAGTTCGAGAACGTCGAGCAACCCATGTAGTGGAAGATGGGCTTGCCGTTCTTGGAAAACCGCGAGGTGCCGTCGGGCATCACGCCTTGGCCCTGTGTGGCGCGGATCGCCGTGCAGAGATTGGTCTTGTGCGAAGTGCAGGATTTGCATTCGCGGCATTCCGGTGTGTACAAAGGAATTACGTGGTCGCCCCTACCGACGCTCTTGACGCCCGGTCCCACGTCCACCACCACACCCGCACCCTCGTGTCCGAGGATCGACGGGAAAAGACCCTCGGGATCGGCGCCGGACAGCGTATATTTATCGGTGTGGCAGACGCCGGTCGCCTTGATCTCGATCAGCACTTCGCCCGTCTTGGGACCTTCGAGCTGAACGGTTTCGATCGAGAGCGGCTTTGCCTTTTCCCAGGCCACGGCGGCGCGCACGTCCATATTGGCTTCCCGTTTTCGTGATCGGGAACAGACTACCGGGCCGCGGCCGCTTCGCCCAGAGCGAAGTTGCTCCGGTCGGGAGGGAAATCGAACGAAACCGGGAATTTGAGCGGCGTTGTCGTGCAAACAGCTTGCGCGAAACCGATTTGCTCCAGTCGCGGAAGTTTGAACGCGGAGGGTTTGTTGATTTGCGGAGGTAATGAGAGAATCCTATCATAGCAAAGGGGAGTGTTATTCGATGGTTGCCATCACGAAGATTCGTGCCGCCGTCGTCGTCCTTGCGGCGATGGTTGGAGCCTCTCCAGCTTCCGCAGCCCACATGACCGACTTCGATCTCAACAAGCTCGATAGCTGGGCCGATGCGATCGCCGTGTGCGACGTGACCCGCTTCCTGTTGACCGATCCCGATCTCGGCGCCGACGCGATCCTGGTTCCTGGCCACGACAACTCCCACGCCATTCTGTACCGTCCGCTATACGCGCCGCCCACCAACTTCTTCTCTCTGGCGATGCGCGAAACCTTCGCAAACGTGCACAAAGCCGGGCTCGTCACGCCCGAAGCCTACAGCGCGGCTCGCATCCGCTACGCAACCGCGATGATCGACGCCTACCGTGGCGCCAGCCAAGCGGATAGGCGCTATATGATGGACCAGATGGACCTTTGCTATCATCTGGCGGCCAGCGCCGGCGTGAAATTCGACCTGAAGACGGACAAGTGACAGCAAAACCGGCAATTCTGTCGCGTATAAACACTCTTCATTAATTTACCCTCGCCGCAATATTGTCAGGGGTTGGATTAAGGAGAGAAATACGATGCGCGGCAGGATGTGCCGGACCGCTGCGGCCGGGTTGTTTTTGGCGGCGGCCGGAGCTCAACCAACCCCGCCCTGGATGAATGCGGCGTTGTCGCCTGACGTGCGCGCCGATCTGGTCCAGTCGCAATTGACCCGCAACGAAGAGCTTACCCTGGTTCACGGCTACCTGGGCGTGGCCTACCAGCCCAGTTTCCGCGAGCCGCTCACAGACCAGTGGCGCAAGGTGCTGCCCGGATCGGCCGGCTATGTTCCCGGCATTCCACGACTCGGCATTCCGGCGCTTGCCGAATCCGATGCGAGCCTCGGCGTGGCGAACGGCGGCCACATGCGCCCCGGCGACACCGCGACTGCGCTTCCCTCCTCGCTGCTCACGGCGGCGACATGGAACACGGAACTGTCCTATGACGCCGGCGCGATGATCGGACAGGAAGCCCGGCGCAAGGGTTTCAACGTCATGCTCGCCGGTGGCGTCAACTTGGCGCGCGAGCCGCGCAACGGGCGCACGTTCGAGTATTCGGGCGAAGACCCTCTCCTGGCCGGAGCCATGGTCGGCGAAGCCATTCGCGGCATCCAGAGCCAGAACATCATCTCGACCGCCAAGCACTATGCTCTCAACGACCAGGAAACGGCGCGCACGGTCGTCAGCATCAGCATCACAGACGCCGAGGCGCGCGAAAGCGACCTGCTGGCCTTCGAACTCGCCATCGAGCACGGCGATCCGGGCTCGATTATGTGTGCCTATAACCGGGTGGCCAACGTCTACGCCTGCGAGAACGACTACCTGCTGAACCAGGTGCTGAAAGGCGATTGGGGCTACAAGGGATTCGTGATGTCGGATTGGGGCGCCGTCCATTCGACAGCGGCGGCGGCGATCAACGGGCTGGACCAGGAATCGTCGAACGGCTCCGACAGCGCGGACTATTTCGGCAGGCCGCTGAAGCAGGCAGTCGCAGACGGCACCGTACCCGAGGCGCGGCTGCACAACATGGTCCACCGTATTCTACGCAGCATGTTTGCCAAGGGTCTCATCGACCATCCCATCGCCAAGCAGCCCATCGACGTCGATGCGGACCTTGCCGTCGCGCAGCGCGACGCCGAAGAGGGCATTGTCCTCCTCAAGAACGCGGGCGATCTCCTGCCGCTCAATCCCGCGCCGAAAAAGCGCCAGAGGATCGCAATCATCGGCGGCAGCGCCAATATGGGCGTCATCTCGGGCGGCGGCTCGTCGCAGGTGATCCCCATCGGGTTTGACAAGTCGTATGAGGTGTTGATCGGCGGTGCAGTCCGCATGGTCGACGGCCAGCGGTGGCAGGCCCCCAACGAGACCATCGTTCTCGACCCGCCGGCGCCGTTCGATGCCATCCGCGCTGCCGTGAAGCACACGCGGGTCCGCTTCGATGCAGGCGATAACCTCGCACGCGCCGTGGCGCTGGCGAAAAAATCTGACGCGGTCATCGTTTTCGCCACTCAGTCGATGCGCGAAGGCGTCGATGTGCTGAGCCTGTCGCTTTATATCGAGCAGGAAGATTTGATCGAAGCGATTGCGGCAGCCAATCCGCACACCGTCGTGGTACTGGAGACCGGCGGGCCGGTTTTGATGCCCTGGCTCGACAGGGTGCAGGCGGTGATCGAGGCTTGGTATCCCGGCAACCGGGGCGCCAATGCCATCGCAAACATCCTGTTCGGCGCCGTGAATCCGTCGGGGCGTCTGCCCATTACATTCCCGGCCTCCGAAAGCCAGCTGCCGCGCCCGATCATCACGGGCCAGACCCCGACCGGCCGCATTATCCACACCATCGGCACGCCGACCGCCTATGACGTGATCTACACCGAGGGCTCGAAGGTCGGCTATCGCTGGTTCGAGGACCAGAAGACCACGCCGCTTTTCCCGTTCGGCTACGGCCTGTCCTACACGACATTTTCCTACGACGGCCTGAAGGTCAGCGGCGGCGGCACGATCACGGTGAATTTCGACGTCCACAACACCGGCAAACGTTCCGGCAAGGGCGTCGCACAGGTCTACGCCAAGCCGCCCTTCGGCGCGACGCGGCTGATCGGCTGGAGCAAGGTCGATCTGACGCCCGGCGAAACCAAGCATGTGACGTTGAGCGCAGACCCGCGCTTGCTCGCGATGTTCGACAGCGACGGGAATGTATGGCACGTCGCCGAGGGCGACTACACCGTCAAACTGGGTGGGTCGTTCGCCGAGATTTCCGCGGTGGCAACAGCGCACGTGAACGAAGGAACGGTTAAGCCATAGCCGTTAACGCTTCGAGCGGCTGTCGATCCAGTCGGCCACATCCTTCCAGATGGACGGTCCATCGAGGTCGCGCAGCAGCATGTGATAGCCGTTCGGGTATTTGTGCACCTCGGCGCGGCTTCCCAGCTCTGTCACGACCGCTTCGGTGGGCTCGCGCGGAATGATCTGATCCTTGGCGCCATAGAGCAGCAAAATCGGCGGCGTTTGAATACCGCCTGCGGCGAAACGCTCCGGCGCCTTGCGGCCGGCGTCCATGAGATCGACAAGCCCCCACACAGCGTCGGCGCGCGTCTGCTTTTGGAAAAGAGGATCCCGCGACAGCTTGCGCATCATCTCGATATTGTCGGAGGGCCAGATATTCAGGCCTTTACCCGAGAGGTGCATCGAGGGAACCGTGTGCGCCGTCAGCCACAGGGCGATGCGGTACAGCACCGGCATGTCGGAGCGCGACCACACCGCGGGCGCCACCAGAATGACACCGTCCACGCGCGGAGGATTCGGCTCGGCCAGCGCGGACAGGACTACGGCCCCGCCCATGCTTTCGCCGAGCGCGAACACCGGCACGCCCGGGTTCTTCGTGCGTACCGCCTCGACGCAATCCACCAAGTCCAGCCGCAACGCCTTGCCGCCCGGCCAAATCCCCAAATTGGGTGCCTTGCCGAAGCCGCGCTGGTCGTAGGCATAGGTTGTGATGCCGTGCTCCGCCCACCAGTTCGCGGGCATATCAAAAGCATTCGAGTAATCGCTCATGCCGTGCAGCGCCACGATGACGGCACGAGGTTTGGCGGCATCCCAATGCCGCAATGGAAGTTCCAGGCCGTCGCGCGTGACGAAACTGTCCGCCAGGACGGCAGGCGTCGTGCTCTCGGTGCCCATCGGCGCGGTCATCGGTGTACATGCCGCGCACATCAAAGCAGCGCAAAGGAGCAGAGCGGCGGTTCTTGCCATACCTTGAACTCCGGGACTGACCGAACCTGCCGCGTTTCTGCGCGGGGGAGAATAGTGGGGATCGGGCAATGAGCAAGTCTTTGCGGCTCGATCCGGCGGCGGGCGTCAGCCGGATTCGTGCAACTTACTCGCACACCATGAAATCATAGTTTCAGGCCGTGCCAAGCGACGGCAAGATTGGCAAATTCGAGATCATGCCCGCTTGACGGGCGCCAGTGCCTTCTTCACGCGCCGGCGCAGGTAGGGCAGTAATTCGGCCTCGAACCAAGGGTTCTTGGCGAGCCACGCGTTGTTGCGCCACGACGGATGCGGCATCGGGATGATGCGCGGCGTGTATTCGCGCCAAGCCTTCACCGTTTCGGAGACATTGGACTTCGCCTTGTCCTTCAGATGCCAGCCGATGGCGTAGCTGCCGACCAGCAGGGTGAGTTCGAACCGCGGCAGCGTCGCAAACAGCTTGTCTTGCCATGCCGGCGCGCATTCCTTGCGGGGCGGTAGGTCGCCGCCGTTCTCGTCCCAGCCCGGAAAGCAGAAGCCCATGCCGATGATAGCGACGAGCTTGTCGTCATAGAATGCGTCGCGGCCGATACCCATCCACTCGCGCAAGCGATCGCCCGAGGGATCGTTGAACGAAATCCCCGTCTCGTGCACGCGGATGCCGGGCGCCTGGGCAACGATGCAGATCTTCGATTCCGCACCGGCGTGAATGATCGGGCGAACGCCGTGCGGCAGGTACGCTTCGCATATCCGGCAGGCGCGTATATCGCGTAGCAGTTTCGAGAGAGGTTCGCCGGTCATCGCTGTTCTTTACGCCTTGACCGGCGCACTTTGCCACATCCCGTTGGAGAACAGGATGCTGTTCCAGACCTTCGGACCCGGCAAGGCAGAATGCGGTAGGTTCAGGGGACGCGATATTCCGACCAATACCCCGATCCGATCAGGGCTCCGTGCGTGACGTAAACGGCGACAGCCAGGATGTGATCGACGACGCCCTCTTCGGTGCCCAGCGGCAGATAGACGTATTCGCAGTAGACGAACTCGTCGGTGCATATGCCGCGCTCGATCCAGCCGCGCGTAGCGAGCGGTTCGCCCGTCCGGACAACGCTGTCGTAGATCGGCTTGATCGTCGCCCAGTGGCGCGGAGCAAGCGTTTTGAGGTCACTCCAGCACTTGCCCTGGAAGGAGATTCCGTGCGCCATCACGTAGGCGTCGCCCACCACGCGGTATTCATAGTCCCTGCCACCGTCGATAACGCGCAGCAACGTAATGTTGCGCAGCAGAGACCTGAGGGCCCGCACGGTCATGACTTCTCGCGGAGGGTACTTCCGTCCGCGCGCCAGCTCTCGCCATAGCGCCACCGCATGATGCAGGATGGGACTATCCAAATCCCGCACCGGGATGCATTGGCTTGAGCTCTCGCGAGCTCCGGTAAGCCTCTCCCCAACCCTCATGTAGAAATGACCGCGGCAACGTTCCGGCACACACTCGCGCCATCTTGGTTAAGGCGGCGTTTACGTAATGGTCTAGGCCACCGGGAGCGGGCCGATGATCGAACCCGTCAGGTCGCTCGCCATAGTGCCGGCCAGAAGCGACCGCATCACCGGCGCTACCACCAGATCGCGGCGCTCCGGCTCGAGCGCGCTCATCCCGGCGATGACGATTCCGACCGAGGAAAATTTCGCAGAGCCGCACATGGCATAGACCAAAATCAAGGTCGAACGGGGTCCAGAGCGCCGGCCGGCAGTGCCACCAGATCGATATAGGCGATCAGCTCGTTCAGGATCGTCTTGGTCCCGAGAAAGCTTCCAGCCAACGCCGCCTCGTTCCACGGCACGCCATAAAGCCAGACGACCGGCACGAACAGCCAGCCGAACACGCGCTTCAGCGTGATGGGGGCGCCCCAGAAGGACGGCAGGTTCGCCAGGGTCATGTTCGCCAGCGCCACCAAAGCGACCACG